>JAABUR0100008701.1_pt1 | contig 11633 bp, 18 predicted proteins | sample 5560091 | NCBI WGS metagenome assembly JAABUR01 (sample SAMN10711879, study PRJNA513375) | rock metagenome | isolation source: Antarctica rocks | place: Antarctica: Victoria Land, University Valley sud
GCATTCGGAGCGCTCCATTGGAACTCTAGCCGATCCCCGAGATGTCACCGAGGCCGCTATCTCGGTGGCATCTTAAAGAAAATTCGCTGAAGTATGGAAAGCGGAGGGGGGTACGATGTCTCGCGACCTCCCGTCCCTGCAGCGCCGGCTCGTCGCGTCCTGGCGTTTTGGGTTTCGAGGTGTTCCATCCGGCTGAAGCAGCAGCGCCAGTCAGCGCGCGTCATGCGGGCAGGCAGATAGTCTACTGCCGGATAAAGTTCCTACAAAAGGCGTTATATGTACCAGGCCAGCGTAGAACTTCCTCGGCCTCTGGTCCGTGGTCTTTCCGAGGCAGGATGCGATCGTATACCACTAAAAACCTTCAGGGTTGCCTAACGCAGCAGTTCGAATACTGTTGTGGCTACGATCGTCCCAATCATACACCTGCCCTCACCTGCGCCGGTGTATGATCGGCCACTTCCACTCGCGCCCAGCCAACGAGCGCCACAAGTGGAGCCAGGACGACGCCGCGCCGTATGGGTGCTTCTCCTACCACTACGAGTCAGAGGCGCGCACCATCCGGTTTCATTTTGGCAATCGTGATGTGCCGGGTCCTGGACCATTGAGCAGAGAGCGGGAGCCGGTACAGCGACAGGAACTGGCCGCGATGTTAGCGGATGTGCGGCGCCAGGTGCCGGAGGCGGAAGCGTTCGTGGCCGGTTCCTGGCTGTACAACCTCCCGTCGTATCGCTGGCTCTTTCCGCCGGCATACGTGGACACCGCCGTCCCCGTCCAGCCCGAACTGCAATTCATGTCAATGTGGGGCCAATTCCTCGACCGATACTGGGATCTGCGTCCCGGGCCGGCAAGCCTCTTCCTCCATCGACTGGGAACCGCGCGGACGGCTGAGGCATTGGTCGAGAGCTTTCCGCTCCCGGTCCTCGCGCCGCGCTGTGCATCGATCACTTCTATGCGTTCTACGCGATCGTTTGACGAACCCGTTCCCGTGTGGGCCACGTCGAGAGCGGCGCTGATGAAGGGCAGAACTGCTGCTGGGACACCATCGTGGGACGATCTGCTATCTGGGGCGTTCACGGAGCGGGGGATAGGGACGGCGTGTGCAAACGGGGGTTCTAAGCTAGACTTTATCCATTTGGTACGGACAGAAAAGGCAGAATAAGCCAGACCCCACCTCTTACCAAAGGAGCTGTCTGTGCTTACCCTGCCTCCCGATATTATGGCTATTCTGGCGCCGTTTGCGCCCGTGTTCTCCCGGCCGGTCTGGCGCCATGCGCTCGTGTTAATGGTGGGCGCCATCCTCGCTCCCGGCGCCCGCATGATCAGCTCGGTCCTCCGCGTCCTGGGCCTCGACCATCTCGCCTCCTTCCAGACCTAGCATCGGATGCTCAATCGCGACGTCTGGTCGAGTCTGCAGGTCAGTCGCATCCTGCTGGGTCTGCTGGTGGCGACCTTTGCGCCCCCCGGTCGGTTGGTGATCGGCATCGATGAGACCATTGAACGCCGCCGCGGCGCGAAGATCGCGGCCAAAGGGATCTACCGTGATCCAGTACGCTCCAGTCATGGCCACTTCGTCAAAGCCAGTGGGTTGCGCTGGATCGTCTTGATGCTCCTGGTCCCGATCCCGTGGACCACCCGGACCTGGGCCCTGCCCTTCCTGACGGTGCTGGCTCCCTCCGCGCGCTACGATCAGACACGCCGACGGCGGCACAAAACCGTCACCGACTGGGCGCGGCAACTGATCCTGCTCCCACATCGCTGGCTGCCCCAGCGTCGATTGGTCGTGGTCGGGGATGACACCTACGCCGCCATCCCGTTGCTGGCCCGGTGTCGCGAGGCGGCCACCATCGTCACCCGCTTGCGCCTCGATGCCCGCCTGTTTTCGCCACCGCCGTCGCCATCACCCGGGCGAAAGGGACGGCCCCGAAAAGTCGGCCCGCGACTTCCCAGTTTGGCTCAGCGGCGCGATGGCCCGACCACTGTCTGGACGACGCTGACCGTCCCGCACTGGCACGGTCAGGGGGAGCGCGAGGTCGAGATCTACTCGGCCACTGCCCTCTGGTATCATCACGGGTTGCCCCCGGTTCCCATTCGCTGGGTGCTGATCCGCGATCCCGCTGGCACGTTCCCCACCCAAGCCCTCCTGTGTACCGCTCAAGATGCTACCCCGCTCCAGATCGTCTCCTGGTTCGTGTTGCGCTGGCAGCTGGAGGTGACCTTCCACCAGGCCCGAGCGCATCTCGGTGTTGAGACCCAACGTCAATGGTCGAACCTCGCCATCGCTCGCACCACCCCTGCCCTCCTCGGCCTTTTCTCGCTCATCACCCTGCTGGCCAATCGCCTCATCGGAACCGGCAAGTGTCCGGTTCAGCAGGTCGCCTGGTATGCCAAGTCCGCACCCACCTTCTCGGATGCCATCGCCCTGGTCCGTCGCTCCCTCTGGCGTGAGATGCGTTTTTGCACGTCGCCGTCGAACGCCGACATGATACAAATCCCCCGTACTCTCGTCGACCGCTTCACCGAGCTACTCTGTTACGCGGCTTGAATGAATAGAGTCTAGCTAGGTAGAATCGGTCGATGTCCGAGTTGCAGCGCCTGCGAGCCGACCATGCCGGCGCGCTCCTAGCCTTCGAGTTGGTGAACCGCGCCTACTTCGCCGCGGCGATCTCGGACCGGGGCGATGAGTTCTACGACCAGTTCACCGAACGACATAGTGCCTTGCTGAGCGAGCAGGACGCCGGCCTCGGCGCCTTCTACGTGCTCATCGCCGAGGATGGCTCGATCCTGGGCCGGTTCAACCTGGTCTTCGTGGAGGACGGCACTGCGGAACTCGGTTACCGCGTCGCACAGCACGTCGCAGGCCGTGGCGTGGCGACCGCGACGGTCCGGGAGTTGTGCCGGCTGGCGGCGACGAGCTACGGGTTGCGCACACTCAGGGCAGCCACCGCCCGCGAGAATGCCGCGTCCCAGAAGGTGCTGACCAAGGCCGGGTTCGTCCTGGTTGGCCCGGCAGACCCGGCCGACGTTGGTGGTAAGCCAGGCAACTGGTATGAGCGTGATCTAGCCGTCGACTGGCCCTGATCAACGCCTGAGCTTCCTATCCACGAGCCACGACCGAACCCATCGACACGCTTGAGCACGTCATCAGAACATTGCTCAACCGGTCGGTCTTCGAGCAGTTCTTCGTCGTCCAGGACAAGATCACCGAGGTGATCTTGATGCCGCTCTGACCGGACATCCAGGCGAACTGCGCGATCGGATCTACGCCGCATGGATAAGGTCTAGCTAAGGTAGCGGCAAGGGCGAGGCGCCGCCCCGCGCGGTCTGTCTCTCCAGTACCTCGGTATCCGAGCGACGGTTCTGGCGATGACTACCGGTATGCTCGGGCTCGCTATCTTCTCAGCGCCGCCAAAGTTGCTCAGGCATGTGGCGCTGGCCGTGCAGGAGTGAACTCTCGCGAGTCACCACGATGGGCTTGTGGATTACGAGCTGCCAGATTGCGAGAAGATCTCCGACTGGTAGAGAGCGAGAGAGTAGTGCTCAAAGCCAAGGGTGCGCTGACAGAGGTCGCGAAGCAGGTGCCGATCAGCCGCATCGACCGGTACCTGATAGCCCCACGCGTGTTTGCCCTTCTGATAGAGCACGTCCAGATAATCGGTCCACTCATCCCCGATGCCATCGCGGTACACGCGCACGCTTTCTGCCTTCGATCCAACGAAGCGGCCGGTACGGATGACAAGAATGGCGGTCGCGATGTGGGCCACCGCTGTGACCAACTCCTTCAAGCCCCGCTCGATGCCGGCTGGATACCAAGGCACCCGCTTCCGGTCGTACCCGTAGAACTCCTCCTCGGGTGCGGGATATGCAAGGGGCAAGGGTACAGCAACCGCCCTACGTTGAACTCGGCCGATGAAGTCGTACGCTCGACCCGTGGCGTCGCTGCGGTAGGAGTCAACAGAAGGCCAGAGCAGACGATCGCGAACGTCTCTGCCATACATCAGGCAGCTCGCCATCTTCAGGCTAACGATCTCGATCGGTCGAACTGGGAGGAGGTCGATCGCGCGCATGATGACATCGAGATGGATCGGACTGGAGAGGGAGGACCAGACATCGATGGCCCGTTGCCGCTCTTCCTCGTCATCCGGCTTCGTTTCGTAGAGGATGCAGCGGTCAATGTCGCTGAGGTCTATTGCCGTACCATCCGCCCAACTGCCGCCAAGGTAGTAGCCCAGGGCCTGATTGGGAAGCGTGGCTTCGTAGGCGGTAACAATAGAGGCGACGATCTCGTCCACTTGCCGGTGTCCGGTGGTTGCAAGCAACTCGTCCGCGTTCACAATGGATTCTCTCGCTTCCTGATGCCTTCTTAACTCTATCCCCCCAGGCCCCCCGGCGCTCTTATGGCAGGTCGCAGGTTTCAGTGACGGATTATAGATTCGGTCAAAGTAGGTGTCCGGCATTGTTGTAGCACACGAGCTGCCATCTCGCGCCGGACACGCGCCACTCGGTCAGCGACGTATAGGCGGGATCGAGACGTGCTCCGGTACCGGGACGTGGAATAGCGAAGATTACCAGGATGGATGCCATGATGAAGGCGGAGTGAGAGACGGCAACCACCGTTTGCCCCTCGAATCGCACGGCCAGGCGATCGAGGGTGGTGCCCACGCGGCTGAGGAAATCCTGCCAACTATCCCCGCCAGGGGAAAACAGACGGTTTGGTGATGTTACCAAATCGAACGCCCCATACGTCTTCTCGTACGCGTGCCACGATAGTCCGTCCGCTTCGCCCCAGTGCAACTCGCAGAGGTTACAATCCTCTTCTATGGATACGCCCGGCAAGACACCAGCCAGCACCTCTGCTGTCTGACGGGCACGCAGGACCGGGCTGGACAAGAGCGCGTTGACGTCACCTAGTTCACCGCTGATCCTCAGCCGATCTGCCAGTGTGTCTGCCTGCTCGATATCCCGTGCCGTCAGTCCGGTGCAACTGGAGACACCGGCAATGATCCCTCGCAGGGCATGCTCGGACTCGGCGTGACGAATCAGGATCAGTCGCACCCACACCCTCCATCATGCTATTCCGGCACATAGTACACGACACCCCAGAGCATCGTCATCGCCCCCAGCAGATCGGCACGTCTTCAGATGGACTTCATGTTCGAGGTGTCATGGAAACGGGAGGCGCCGGAGAACGAAGAGGCGAGGGCGAAGTCTTCCCAGCCCAACCGTCATGGCTCGTTCAATATCCCACTCGCCTGAACGCGCCAGAACAGTTTCCATGAGACGAACGTGGTGCGTGACGACAGCGAAGCGAGCACCAGGTCGAGCGACCCGTGCCGCCTCCCGTATGATGCCAGGATACAGGAGCTTATTGTCCTCGACGCTGCCCATGAGATGGCCGAAGGGGAGATCGGCACACAGGGCATCAACACTCCGGTCCGGCAGGGGGAGACGGCGGGCATCCCAGTTGTGGAGTTCGATCCGGTCGCCGTACCCGCTCGCAGCGATGTTCCAGAGTGCGCATTCGAGTGCTCGTGGATCGATATCGACGCCGATAATGGTCGCGGCCGGAGCGGCGGCTGCTCGTTCGATGAGCAGTGTTCCGGAGCCACAGCCGGGGTTCAGGAAGATGTCACGCGGTCTCGGCTGGGTAAGCAGGACCATGGCATGCGCCACCGCTCCATTGAGTGCGCCCTCCATGTTGCAGACACGCCAGGCCCTGGTGGCAAGCGGGCGCGGAGAGAGTCGAATGAGGACCTCCCATCCTGTACCTGAATGAGAGCGACGCAGACGGAGTTGAAGATCACCGTCCCGAGGAACGACATTCAGACCGGCCCGGGAGGCTACTTCCTCCTTCAGCCGCGTCATTACGGGAGAGTTCGATCCGGCTGCGCTGAGTGAAAGTGTCTGATAGGCATCTGGAGGCACGAGGCGCTGTACCGAGCTGATCCGCTCAAGGAGAGTGCGCAGGTGGGCTTCGCCCAGAAGGGCACGTGGACGCGGAACCGCGAAGGCGGCGATGAGATAGACCGCAGTGACCGTTTGCAGCGTGAGGAGGGCAGAGAGGTCCCCCGCGTAGTCACAGAGGATACGGTCTCCCTCAGTTCGGCGGACGACTGCCGTGCCAGCCAAGCGTTGCTCAATCTCGGTCTGTGCAATCTCGGTAAGGCCGAATGGGACCGCAATCTCAAGCCGGTATGTCGGAGGAGCGGTGGATTGTCGTGACTGTCGTGGTCGCGCATTGCCCGTTGATTTTTGTTTCATGACGCATCGGACTCCTGGTTGCTTCTCTGTCGGCGGTATCCGATGTCCCCGTGGGAAGATCGGAGAAGAAGGCAGCGGTGAGAAAGCAAAAGGCCATGAACGCGAAACGCTCATGGCCGTGGGCAGAGTCCGACGGGATATGTCGTGTGATCAGAAACGGGAAGCTGGGCGTGCAGAAAGACGCGGGGTATAGGCCTCCCCGCACTCCGGAGTCGTCGACTCTACCCAGCTATCGTTGCGGCAACCAGATCCTCCTTGATCAAGTTCATTCTACCGGGTCCCAAGATACCCGGTGTCACTCTGCACCATTGGGGTGCCGCGACGGTGTTGTATGGAGGCGCGGCTCACCACCTTCGACTTCCAGGCGTCCGGCTTCTATGAGCGGCTCGGTTACGTGTCGTACGGGAGGCTCGACGGGTACCCTGCGGGCCACACCGTGCACTATCTCCGAAAGGATCTGGTGAAACGACCGGACGAGAGAGAATAGCCAGAGCACCGCGGGACCAGAGATGGTTGACCATCTTCTCCATAGCGACTGCTCCCACGATGTCTCCTCGGTCTACCATCGATACAGGAGGAGACACTTTGTAGTGCACCCCATGTAGCGGTCGGGTAGGAAGGAGCAAGATATGCTCTCTGACATGGAGCTCATCGAGTTGCAGGCTATAACCCTATTCCGTTATGACGCGAACGGGCGAATACTCTGTCTTAACGAAGATGATCCCGAGGAGCCCGCGCCGCGTCTCTTTTTGGGACGAACGAAGGCCGGGACCATCTGGCGCTTCCGCTCCGATCTCCCCGACGCCCTGATCCGCGATCTCGAGCGCCTACTGCTCGCGGAGCCAATCGCCACTGACTTCGCCCAACCGCCCCAGATTCTTCCCGGCTTGATCGCTGCGCTGAATGTGCAGGCGCCAGTCCAGACAACGTGGATGGGGCCGGCATGGCGGTTCCCCGACAAACTCGTGCCTCCGGAGGGCGTTGCGGCTATCACGAGTTCGAATGTGGGAACGTTACAGCGGCATTACCCGTGGTCGTTCTCCCATCTGGAGGACCTTCAGCCATGCATGGCCATGATCGTGGATGGGGAGGCAGCAGCGCTCTGCTTCAGCTCCCGCACGTCTCCAGAGGCCGCCGGGGCCGGCGTGTTTACCGTTGAGGCATTTCGGGGTCGAGGCTACGCGACGGCAGTGGTCACAGCCTGGGCGAGAGCGGTGCGCGAATCAAAGCGCATCCCGCTGTACAGTACCTCCTGGGACAATCTCGCCTCGCGATCGATCGCGAAGAAGCTAGGGCTCGTGCTCTACGGCACCGACCTATGGATCAACTGAACCCTGCGTCGGCCCGCCGCACAGCGACCGTCTGCTCGAGAACCCACCACTCGCCTGATCGACGGCACTTGCCGGGCGCGCACTCCATCCCGTCGGCTACCGCTCACGCCGGAGTTTCGTCCGAGAGTAGTCGGACGTAGTTGGCCAGCGCGCGCTGATACCGCGGGAGGTGCGGCGCCAACGTGGTGAGGGCGAGCGAGACCGCCTCGCGCTCCCGCCCGATGTCCACGAGGGCCAGCGCCAGGAAGGCCCGTACCGCGTCGTCCAGGTGGTCGGACCCGGCATTCAGCTCGGCCGTGAGCAGCGCGACGCTTACCTCTGGCTGACCGAGATTCCGTAGCGAGCTGGCGAGTTGGATCACCGCTCGACGCCGCCTCTCGCCGGACAGGCCCAGGTCGAGTGTCTGCCGGTACAGCGGCACGGCGAGGTCAGAGTGTCCAGTCGAGCCCAGCGAGGCGGCCCGCTCAAAGATCCCGATGGCGCTGTCCGGAGGCAGCTCGCCAGCGAGGTTCTCGATTAGGGCGAGGAATTCTTCCTCGCTGCGCTGATCGATTAAGGGGTAACTCCGATAGTCCAAGGCGAGAAGAGGCGACAAACTCCGATGCTGAGAGCAATACCGGTGTGCTGCGGGAGTTAGCCTCCTCCATGCCTTACGCCTCGGCCACCAGGTGCTCCACTCGCCGCGATAGGTCGTCGATACCGGGATCGATCCTGCGGATTCCTTCTGCCAGTCCCTGGATCTGGTCCTTCAATGAAAGGCCCGGTGGCTCCAAGGCAACCCGGGCATATCCGGGAAGAAGCACCTCTTGGGCCCGATTGTCGTCCCCCCGCAGGTGGGCCTTCACCGCCGCGACGGCATTCATGAGCGCGCTCTCGGTTCGAGACCAGTGGCTGACGTCTTGGTCACCAGAACCGTCTTCATGGGCCACGCATCCCGAAGCGGTCACAACCTCCAGATCCAGCCGCCAGAAGAGCGGCACATCCTGGAAGCGGGCGAAGAAGAGACGGCGACCAGAAGAGCGAGCCGTCGGATCCGACCGGAGCGACTCCACCGGGCGGACCTGGGCAAGGACCCGGCCGACCGCGTCCGTTAACAGGGGAAAGGCCCGATTCGGGACGACCCAGAGGATGTCGATATCGCTATAGGGATCGGCGTTCCCGGTCGCGATCGAGCCGCGGAGCTGGGCGATCGAGCCGGAAACCGCGCTCTCGAGACACCTCGGAAGGCGCTCGGCAAGCTGGTCGCGCAGGACGGGATTAAGCATCTGCGTCCCCTCGTACCAACCGTACCAGGCCGAGCTCTCGCAGCGACCGGGGAAGCATCGCCCCCTGATCGGCAATGAGGTCCGGCACCTCGTCCGGCAGGCGAACCCAGAAGAACTCGAATGTGATCGGTTCAGTGGTTCCGTCGGAGGGTTGGAGCTCGTGATGTCGCCAGGTGGGCGGAGGATCGCCGGTGCACGGCACGTGATAGAAGCGGCGCTGGTGGATCTCGTCCCGGCCGTAGTCCGCCATGTCTCGCTCCTGCGTACCAAGGAAACTCCTGAGCGTCAGGCCGGTGAGCCCAGTCTCCTCGGTTGCCTCTCGTAGTACCGCCGCGGCAGGGTCCTCGCCTTCCTCCACCGTCCCGGCCGGGACCTGGATGCCGGCCTCGGGCGCGTCCGGGTGCGTCATAATGAGCAAATGATCACCATGAGTGATATAGGCGAGGACCTTGTGCTTGCGGATGGACATGGAATTATTCTCCTACAGGTCGCGCTCCAGACAGATGAGAGCATCTGTTACTCCATCACACGCGGTCAGTCTGCCGTGCCGACCAGCGGGGAGATCGCGGAGGTCGGCTGGTACAGCCCGGGTGATCTGCCTTCTCCCGTCACCAACCTCGCTCCTCGCGCCATTCCTGACGCGGTCAGTGGTGAGTATGGGTTCGTCCGCGAGTACCCCCACCGGTAGCTTGCCCATGTTCTTGGTCTGTCCCGGCTGTAGTGAGTGGTCAATCGAGCGTTTAGTCGCGGATTCGATGATAGTGTGCGACTGTGGCTACCGGCACCCGATCGCCCTCCGTCCTCTCCTCCTGGTCACGGGTGCCAGCAGGGCGGGCAAAACGACGATTGCGCTCCGCTTGGCCGGCACATTCACCGATGCCGTCGTGCTCGACCAAGATATCCTCTGGATGCTGGGATGGATACGCCGGAGGACAACTGGCGGCGCTTTCGCAGTCTGTGGCTCCAGTTTGCCGTGAATATCGCGCAGAACGGCCACCCGCTCCTCCTCTTTGGCTCGGCCGACCCCAACCAGTACGAGCGCCTCCCCGAGCGGCGCTATGTCGGCTCGTTTCACACCCTGGCCCTCGTATGTGATGACGACGAGTTACGCCGCCGTCTCACGGCTCGCCCCGCGTGGCGAGGGCCGGGGACCGCGGAGTTTATCGATTCGATGCTCCAGTCCAATCGCTCCCTCCGCGCGCTTGCGGGTCGTCGGCCCGAGGACATCGCGCTGCTCGATACCAGCCGCGACGCGCCGGATGTGTCGGCGGCTCACGTCGCGACCTGGGCGAGGACGCTCCTGGAGCGAAACATGGGAGCACGCGCGGGGCCTGGACAGTAACAATAAAGAGGTTACGGGGGAGGCGAGAAGAAACATCGATGGAGTGTGACGCGGCGCGATCCTGGGATCGTGAGTATTGGGCGGGCCGGTACCGAAACGAGCCACCGGTGTCGTTCGTCGAAGACATTCTCGTCGCCGCGCGACAGGCCGGCATTACCCGCGGCCTCTACATCGGCTGTGGTAATGGCCGAAACTACCTGCCGCTGGTGCGGGGTGGCCTTGATCTCGTGGGGCTCGATATCTCCCCGGTCGCGATCGAACACCTGGTTTACCGTGCACCGGATCGCCGCCATGACCTCATCTGCGGTGACCTGAGCGCTCTGTCCACACATGCGCGCTACGATCTCGTCATCGGCATCCAGGTCTTCCAGCACGGTGACCGCTCCACCACGCATGCGCATCTCCGTGCCGCCCAAGATCGTCTCGCGCCAGGTGGCCTCATAGCTGTCCGCGTCAACGCCGTCGAGACCGATGTCTGGCCGCGCCACACCGTCACGGAGCAGAACGCCGATGGCGGCTTCACGGTGCGCTATTCCGAAGGCTCGAAGCTCGACCTCGATATTCACTTCTTTGCACGAACTGAGCTTGAGGAACTCTTTGCCACCTTTCAACCGGTCCTGCCGCTTCGCCTCCAATCGACCAACCGCCAGCCACCGTCTCCCGGTCAATGGTCCCAGCGGGAGGGCATATGGCGTCGGTAGCAGTCCGAGATATCGCTGACGGCCGAGATACCGCTGAGCGAAGCAGGGAGGCGAGGACGGGTCCCGTCATGGCAGCTCGTCACGGAGTGAGCTACGTGGATACCTCGCTGCCGCCTGGATCGCAACGGACGAGCTTAGGCATCCGTGGATCGGATGGCCGAGATCGACGGTCTAAAGACGACATTGAGGTCGAGATCTGACGTTGCCGGAACGACGGCATCATCGGGGAGCCCATTCGCCGAGCCGGCGACGTAGGCGCCGTGAAAGCCGGGGATGGTGCTGACTTCCTCGATCACCCAGTGTCGGGCGACGGCTTCGGCCTGTCGGACGAGCATGCTCACCTCGCCAGCGTATCGGGCTGGCGGCGGATGATCAAGCTCCCTCCTCGGATGGTCACCCACCTTTGGACGAGGAACCGACACGAGGAAACCGACGAGCGGGAGGAATGCCAGGTAGGGGTCTGGGTGCTCGGCCTCCACATATGTAGCTGGCCCATTGCCACCATGCCGAGAGGTTTGCATTATCGTTGGTGAAATGCAACCATATCATTATGACAAACCATAATGCTCCGCTCGATTATGACTTCCTGAACGATGTGCAGGAACTGATAACGCCCGAACAACTGAAGGCCATCAGTGACGGGACCCGGCAGAAGATCCTGGGCATCTTGGGAGAGCGGTCGCGCACTACCAGCCAACTTGCCGAGATCCTGGGGCGGCCGAAGGGAACCGCTGGC
>JAABUR0100008704.1_pt1 | contig 11626 bp, 12 predicted proteins | sample 5560091 | NCBI WGS metagenome assembly JAABUR01 (sample SAMN10711879, study PRJNA513375) | rock metagenome | isolation source: Antarctica rocks | place: Antarctica: Victoria Land, University Valley sud
TCCTGCGCCCCGGCCGGCTGGACGTGAAGATCAAGATCGAGCGTCCGGACGCCGAGTCGGCGCGTGACATCTTCTCGAAGTACTTGGTGGCGTCGCTGCCCCTGCACCCCGAGGATCTCGCGGAGTTTGGTGACAACCGCGACGCCTGCGTTGCCGGCATGATCCAACGCACGGTGGAGCGGATGTACACCGAGTCCGAGGAGAACCGCTTCCTCGAGGTGACCTACGCCAACAGCGACAAGGAAGTTCTGTACTTCAAGGACTTCAACTCCGGTGCCATGATCCAGAACATCGTCGACCGGGCGAAGAAGATGGCCATCAAGGACTTGCTCGACAACAACCAGCGCGGACTGCGTGTGCAGCACCTGCTCCAGGCGTGCGTCGACGAGTTCAAGGAGAACGAGGATCTGCCCAACACCACCAACCCGGACGACTGGGCGCGGATCTCGGGCAAGAAGGGCGAGCGGATCGTCTTCATCCGTACGCTCATCTCCGGCAAGCAGGGCACCGAGCCCGGCCGTTCCATCGACAACGTCGCCAACACCGGTCAGTACCTCTGATCCCTCCGCGATTCGTCCGACTGAACGCGCACTGTTCCAGCCTGACCGGATCGGGCGAATCGCATCGCCGTCCGCAGTCCCCAGCCACCGCCGCGGCCTATCCACAAACCTCCTTCTCCGAGTGTGGGGAAGATTCGCGGCGTGCTGGCCCGGCGTGACTTCCCCAAACTGGCCTCGGGCGACGAAGCGTGCCCCCGTAGGCTGCACCCATGACTGCGCGTCGCATCATGGGGACCGAGACCGAGTTCGGGATCTCCGTCCTGGGCACGCCGTCGGCCAACCCGATGCTCACGTCGTCACAGGTCGTCAACGCCTACGCCGCGATGAGCGCCCGCTCGCGACGGGCCCGGTGGGACTTCGAGGAGGAGAACCCGCTCCGCGACGCCCGCGGCTTCGACCTCAGCCGAAACCTTGCCGACCCGAGCCAGCTCACCGACGAGGACGTGGGGCTCGCCAACCTGATCCTTACCAACGGCGCGCGGCTGTACGTCGACCACGCCCACCCGGAGTACTCCACCCCTGAGTGCACCAACCCCCATGACGTCGTGCGCTGGGACAAAGCCGGTGACCAGATAGTGGTCGCCGCCGCGAACGCGGTGCACATCCCTGGGCAGAACCCGATCGTGATGTACAAGAACAACACCGACAACAAGGGGGCGTCCTACGGCTCACACGAGAACTACCTGATGCAACGGTCGACACCCTTCCCCGACATCATCCGGCACATCACGCCGTTCTTCGTGAGTCGCCAGGTGGTGTGCGGAGCGGGTCGCGTCGGTATCGGCCAGGACGGCCGCACGGCCGGTTTCCAGGTGAGTCAACGCGCCGACTTCTTCGAGGTCGAGGTCGGTCTCGAGACCACGCTCAAGCGGCCCATCGTCAACACCCGCGACGAGCCGCACGCCGACCCGGAGAAGTACCGCCGGCTGCACGTGATCATCGGCGACGCGAACCTGGCCGAGGTATCGACCTTTCTCAAGCTCGGCACCACTGCGCTCGTGCTTTCCATGATCGAGGAACGGGTCATCAGTGCCGACCTCGCCATCGACGGGCCGGTGGCTGCACTGCATGCCGTCTCACACGACCCGACGCTGACCCATCTGATCGTGTTGAAGGACGGCCGGTCGATGACCGCGCTCGACCTGCAGGAGGCCTACCTCGACCTCGCCCGGCACCACGTCGCTGAGCGGTACGGCGCCGACGTCGACGCTGACACCGTCGAGGTGCTCGAACGTTGGGAGTCGGTGCTCACCCGGCTTCGCACCGACCCGATGTCACTGCGGCGCGAGCTGGACTGGGTCGCAAAGTTGTCCCTGCTGGAGTCCTACCGCGAGCGCGACAACCTCGACTGGGACGACCCCAAGCTGCACCTCGTCGACCTCCAGTACGCCGACCTGCGCGCCGACAAGGGCCTCTACAACAAGTTGGTACAACGCGGCTCGATGGACCGGTTGGTGTCGGACACCGAAGTGAAGGCTGCGGTCACCGACCCCCCCGAGGACACCCGCGCGTACTTCCGCGGTCGTTGTCTGGCGCAGTACTCCGACCGGATTGCGGCCGCGTCCTGGGACTCGGTGATCTTCGATCTTCCCGGCAAGGACTCGTTGCAGCGCATCCCGACGATGGAGCCGAGCCGGGGCACCCGCCAGCATGTCGGCGCCTTGCTCGATCGTTGTGAGACAGCCGAGGAGCTGTTCGCGGCCATCACGTCCTGACCAGGTGCCGCCCGGTAGGGTCACAGTGGGGCACCTGGTCACGCCCCCGAAGAAGATGTGCAGTGATGAGGTGGGAGGTGCACGATGGCACGCGAAGGCGGCCAGCAGCACAAGTCCAAGGGCAAGTCCTCCCAGGAGGAGCAGCAGGTCGAGGCGGCCGAGGTCGACGCCGTCGCCGAGCGCAAGGAGAAGCTTGATGACGACGTCGACGCGATCCTCGACGACATCGACGAGGTGCTCGAGTCGAACGCCGAGGAGTTCGTCCGAGGCTTCGTCCAGAAGGGTGGCCAGTGAGCACCAGTGCTGACGCCCGACTTCCCGCGGCGTACCTGACCCCGGGCACCGCCTCCTTCGCGGACTTCTTGGCCAGCCAGGCTCCAGACCTGCTGCCAGGGCGACGGACCCCGGTTACCGGCGCGGTCGACGTACCGCATGGAACCACGATCGTGGCGGCGACCTTCGACGGCGGTGTCGTGATGGCCGGTGATCGCCGCGCCACGATGGGCAACATCATCGCCCAGCGAGACATCGAGAAGGTCTTCCCCGCCGATGAGTACAGCTGTGTGGGCATTGCCGGCGCCGCGGGGCTGGCCGTCGAGGCGACCCGGCTCTTCCAGGTCGAGCTCGAGCACTACGAGAAGATCGAGGGCATCACGCTGTCCCTCGACGGAAAGGCCAACCGGCTGGCAGCCCTGATCCGTGGAAATCTGGCGATGGCGATGCAGGGACTCGCCGTGGTGCCGCTGTTCGCCGGCTACGACACGAACGCCGGCATCGGCCGAATCTTCTCCTACGACGTCACCGGCGGACGCTACGAAGAGCAATCGTTCTACTCCGTCGGCTCGGGTTCGCTGTTCGCCCGCGGCTCGCTCAAGAAGTTGTATCGCGAGGGGTTGACGGCGCGCGAGTGTGCGACCGCTGCCGTCCAGGCGCTGTACGACGCAGCCGACGACGACTCTGCCACCGGGGGCCCCGACCTCACCCGCCGGATCTTCCCTGTGGTCGCCGTGGTGACCGCCGACGGATACGCGCGGATGCCCGACTCCGACGTTGCCGAGATCGCCGACGAGATCGTCACCGCCCGCATGGAGCGGCCAGACGGTCCTGCCGCTTCGCTGACCTGACAATGAGGCCCATCTGATGTCGATGCCGTTCTACGTCTCGCCCGAGCAGCTGATGAGGGACCGGGCGGACTACGCCCGCAAGGGGATCTCCAAGGGGCGGTCGCTCGTCGCCGTCCAGTACGCCGACGGTCTCCTCTTCGTGGCCGAGAACCAGTCGCAGGCGCTGCACAAGGTCTCCGAACTGTACGACCGGCTCGCGTTCGCCGCGGTCGGCCGCTACAACGAGTTCGAGAACCTGCGGATCGCCGGCGTACGCCTCGCCGACATGCGGGGCTATGCCTACGACCGGCTCGATGTGACCGGCCGGGCGCTGGCCAACGCCTACGCCCAGACCTTGGGCACGATCTTCTCCTCCGGTGGCGAGAAGCCCTACGAGGTCGAGCTGTTCGTGGCCGAGGTGGGGGAGCGGCCCGAGGGCGACCAGATCTACCGGCTCACCTACCAGGGCTCTGTCGCAGACGAGCACCAGTTCGCCGCGATGGGAGGCTCGGCAGAACAGATCACGGAGTACCTCGAGGAGCACTACTCTTCAGGCCTTGCCCTCGACGACGCCCTGAAGCTTGCTGTCGAGGCCCTTGGCCACGACGGGCCCGAGCCTCGACAGATCAGCCGTGACGCCCTGGAAGCGGCGGCACTGGACCGAACCCGAACCCAGCCGCGCAAGTTCCGTCGGATTCCGGCGTCGCGCCTCGCGACTCTCTTCGGCTCTTCGTCCGACGAAGCAGGCGCCGACGAAGCAACACCAGAGCCGGTCGAGCCGGTCGAGCCGGTCGAGTCCGCAAGTGGCGGTCGTCGCGTCGACACACCGGGGCCGACCGGTTCCTCGCGGGTGTCGAACGAGCCCGGCAAAGCGTTGGAAGACCTGCCCGCCGAGCCCGACGGCGAATGACTGAAGTCGACGCCGACCGACTCTGGGAGCACGTGGGTGACGACCTCGTCCTCCATGACGGCTGGCTCAGGGTCAGCCAGCGCCAGTATCGGCTCCCGGACGGCCGGATGGTCACCTGGGACATGTTCGGAGGCGGCGAGTCGGTCGGCGTCTTGGCATTGACCCCCGAGCGTCGCGTCGTCTGCGTGCGACAGTTTCGGCCGGGTCCCGACCGCGTCGTGCTGAACATCCCCGGCGGGTTCGTCGAACCCGGCGAGACGCCGGAGCAGGCAGGTGTTCGCGAGCTCACGGAGGAGACGGGATACGTCAGCGACGACTTGACGCATGTGGCGACCGCCATGAGCGCATCTTCCACCAGCCGACGCCACGTCGTCATCGCCCGAGACGCCCAGCCACTCGGCAGCCAGCGCCTCGACGAGTACGAGGACTGCGAACCCGTCGTGCTCGACGTCGCCGAGGTGAGGGCCGAGCTCCGCGCCGGTCGGATGACCGGCAACGAGCTCGTCTACCTTGCCCTCGACCACGCCCATCTCCTCTGAGAGCGGCCCAACCGGCGCCTGCATCGGAGTCTGGCTGTGTGCGCGTTGACATAGGCTGAGGCCGTGGACCGACGGATTTTCGGGATCGAGAACGAGTACGGCGTCACCTGCACGTTTAAAGGTGCTCGGCGCCTGTCTCCCGACGAGGTCGCCCGCTACTTGTTCCGGCGCGTCGTGTCCTGGGGCCGCTCCAGCAACGTGTTCCTGCGTAACGGCGCCCGCCTCTACCTCGATGTCGGCAGCCACCCGGAGTACGCCACCCCCGAGTGCGACTCAGTCACCGACCTCGTCACCCACGACAAGGCAGGCGAACGGGTCCTCGAAGGGCTGCTCGTCGACGCCGAGCGTCGGCTACGTGACGAGGGTATCGCCGGCGACGTCTACCTGTTCAAGAACAACACCGACTCGGCCGGCAACTCCTACGGCTGTCACGAGAACTACCTGGTCGGACGCCACGGTGAGTTCGCCCGGCTCGCCGACGTCTTGATCCCCTTCCTGGTGAGCCGTCAGATCGTCTGCGGCGCGGGCAAGGTGCTGCAGACACCCCGGGGAGCGGTGTACTCCGTCAGCCAGCGGGCTGAGCACATCTGGGAAGGCGTATCCAGCGCCACCACCCGATCCCGGCCGATCATCAACACCCGAGACGAGCCGCACGCCGACGCCGAACGGTTCCGCAGGCTGCACGTCATCGTCGGTGACTCGAACATGAGTGAGACCACCACGATGCTGAAAGTCGCCTCGACCGATCTCGTGCTGCGGATGATCGAAGCGGGTGTCGTGATGCGTGACATGACAATGGAGAACCCGATCCGGGCGATCCGCGAAATCTCGCACGACATGACCGGTCAACGACGCGTGCGGCTCGCCAATGGCCGCGAAGCGTCTGCGCTCGACATCCAGAACGAGTACCTGTCCAAGGCGCGCGACTTCGTCGACCGGCGCGAGATGCACACCCCCACCGTCGACGCGGCACTCGACCTTTGGGAGCGCGGACTGAAGGCGGTCGAGTCCGACGACCTGAGCCTCGTCGAGCGCGAGATCGACTGGGTGATCAAGTACCGACTGATCGAGCGCTACCGGGCGCAGCACGGCCTCGGCTTGTCCTCGGCACGCGTCGCCCAGCTCGATCTCGCCTATCACGACATCCACCGCGACCGTGGCCTGTACTACCTGCTCCAGCGCCGCGGGGCCGTCGCCCGGCTGACCACCGACCTGGCGGTGTTCGAGGCGAAGTCGGTGCCGCCGCAGACGACACGGGCACGACTGCGCGGGGAGTTCATCCGCAAGGCTCAAGAACGGCGGCGCGATTTCACGGTCGACTGGGTGCACCTGAAGCTCAACGACCAGGCCCAGCGCACCGTGCTGTGCAAAGACCCCTTCCGCTCCCACGACGAACGGGTCGAGCGCCTGATCGAGTCGATGTGAGGCTACGCTAGGCCGTCGTTGTCGTTGTCTCCTGTTCGTCGTGAGGGGTTCTCCGTGCGTCGCACCGTCGCCGGTCTGGTTGCGCTCCTGTCTTTGCTGACCGCCGCCGGTTGCGGCGGTGATGGCGGTGGAGACGTCTCGCAACCACCGGCCCGCCGAGGCACCATCGACGACATCTCTGTCACCGGAGGAGTCGGTTCGGAGCCGCGCATCGACTTCAAGGCGCCGCTCGCCTTCGACAAAACGCAGGGAAAGATCCTCGACAAAGGTCCAGGCGCCGGTGACCAGGTGACTCGGCTGTCGACGGTGACGGTCAACTACACCGGTGTCAATGCCAGCGACGGCACGACGTTCGACAGCACCTGGCCGGCCGGCGAGCCGGCCACCTTCCAACTCGACCAGGTGATCAAGGGTTTCGCGACCGGACTGCAGGGTGCGCATGCCGGTGACCGTGCGGTGCTGGCGATCACGTCGCAGGACGGCTATGACCCGGTCGGCAACGGTTCGTCGATCAGCAAGGGCGACAGCCTCGTGTTCGTGGTCGACGTGGCGAAGGTGACGAACCCCAAGCCGATCAGCCAGGCCGACCTGCCCACGATCGAGATGAAGGACGGCGAGCCCTCGAAGTTCGTGGCGTCTGACAGCACCCCCGCCGACGTGGGCCTGCTCGGCAGCTACGTGCTCACGGAGGGCAAGGGCCGCGCTGTCACGGCTGCCGACACCCTGACGGTCAACTACCTCGGCCAGGTCTACCCCGACGGGCCGGTCTTCGACGAGTCGTACTCGAAGAAGAAGCCGGTGAGCTTTCCCTTGAGCGGCGTCATCGAGGGGTGGAAGCAGGGCCTGCTGGGACAGAAGACGGGGTCGCGGGTAATCCTGACGATCCCCAGCGAGCTCGGCTACGGAAGTGCGGGACAGGGCGCAAAGATCCCACCCGACTCCGACCTGATCTTCGTGATCGACATCCTCAAGGCCAAGGCCAGCTGACCTGGTACGACGTCCGACAAGGAGGCTCGGTGACGAAGCGCAAGTCAGAACGGCTGATGAACCTCACGATCTGCCTGCTGGTCGCGCGCACCTTCATCAGCAAGGGGCGAATCCGCCAGGCGGTCGAGGCGTACCACAACATGGGCGACGACGCCTTCGACCGGATGTTCGACCGCGACAAGGAGGAGCTGCGCGTCCTCGGCATACCGATCGAGACCGGCTCGATCGAGAAGGCATTCGAAGACGACGTAGGCTACCGCATCCGACGTGACCGGTTCGAGCTTCCGGAGGTGAGCCTGGAGGCGGACGAGGCGGCTGTGGTGGGTCTGGCTGCTCGGGTGTGGCAGCACGCGAGCCTGGCCTCGGCAACCACCCAGGGGCTGCGCAAGCTCCGCGCCGGAGGCGTCGACGTCGACGAGTCCGCGTTGGCCATCTTGGAGCCGCAGCTCGCCACCGACGAACCCGCGTTCGACTCGGTCTTCGCGGCAGTCACGCAGCGTACGCCGATCGAGTTCGACTACCGGACGGCCTCCTCGGCCCAGCTGAGGATCCGACACCTGGAGCCGTGGGGCATCGTCTCGTGGCACGGCCACTGGTACGTCGTGGGTCACGACCGCGATCGTGACGACGCCCGAATGTTCCGGGTCTCCCGCATCGATGGCGAGTCCCGGCCGATCGGCCCAGCGGGCAGCTACGCCCCGCCCGACGACCTCGACCTGCGGGCCCTGGCCCAGACGCTCGCGCCGCCGCATCCGCACAGCAGTGCCACCGTTCGGGTCCGTCGTGGAGCTGGGGACGCGCTGCGTCGGCGCGCCGTCAGAAGCCACCAGGTCGACGACCAGTGGACGGAGATCGAGCTGGCGTACGGAAGCGGCACCTCGCTCGCCGACGAGCTCGCGTCCTTCGGCCCGGACGTGGTGGCGATCGCGCCCGACGAGGTCCGTGACGCCGTCGTACGCCGACTGTCCCTGGTGGCGGGAGCAGGGCCATGACTCTCAACGCCCAGGACCAGGTGGAGCGGATGCTGGCCCTGGTGCCCTACCTCCGCGGGCGCGACGGCATCTCGGTTGACGACGTGGCGCGGGACTTCGGGGTCAAACCGAGTCAGATCGTGAAGGATCTGAAGGTGCTGTGGTTCTGCGGCCTTCCCGATGCCGTCACCGGCGACATGATCGACATCGACATGGAGGCGCTCGACGGGGAGGGGATTGTCAAGCTTGCCAATGCCGACTACCTGACCCGACCCCTGCGGCTCGCCCCGCACGAGGCGCTGGCTCTCATCGTCGCGCTGCGGACTCTGCGCGAGGCCAGCGGCGACAGCCAGCGTGACGCCGTCGACAGAGCGTTGTCCAAACTCGAGCGCGCCGCCGGCGAGGTGGGGCAGTCAGCGGACGCCGTCGATGTTCACGTCGATGCCGGCGACGCCGCCGTACGCAGCATCATCGACCAGGCGCTCGCCGGCAAACGGCGGGTGCACCTGTCGTACTACGTCCCTGGGCGTGACGAGACCACCGAGCGCGATGCCGACCCGATGCGGCTGGTGTTCGCCGAAGGTCAGGGGTACCTCGAGGCGTGGTGCCACCGGGCCCGGGAGACCCGGCTGTTTCGGCTCGACCGCATCTCCGCGGTAGAGGTGCTCAATGCCGAGGCGACGCCACCAGCCGGTGTCCGGCCGAAGGATCTGTCCGGCGGGCTCTTCCAGCCCGATCCCGACGACCCCCTGGCCGTGCTGGACCTGGCGCCCGGCGGCCGCTGGGTAGCCGACTACTACCCGATCGAAAGCCGCGAGGAGACGACGGCCGGGCGGCTGCGAATCGGTCTGCGCTACCGTGACCGGGGCTGGCTCGAGCGGCTCGTCCTGAGGCTTGGCGGCGAGGCCGAACTGCTCGAGCCGGAGTCGCTCGCAGCATCCGTCCGCGGCCGCGCCCACGCCGCTCTGGCCAACTATTCGACCTGATTCACGGTCAAGGCCGGTCGCTCCCCAAAGGACCGCGTACGATGGGGACAACCACGTCGTCAACGCGTAAGAGGGATCATGGGAAGTCTTGGACCAACCGAGCTGCTGCTCATCTTGCTTGTTCTGGTGCTCCTCTTCGGCGCCCGGAAGCTTCCTGACCTCGCCCGCGGTACCGGTCGGGCGCTACGCATCTTCAAGGCCGAGACCAAGGGTCTCGTCGATGATGACGACGACCCCGACAACCCCGACAACCGGCGCTCGGCTGGCACCTCTCGAGGCGAGATCACTGCCGAGCGTTCGCAGCCGACGGCGATCGACCCTTCGGCGCCGAGCCCGCAGGCCGAGTCCAGCAGCACGTTGCCACCCACGCACACCGAGAAGTGACCGTCGCCTCCCCGGCACGCTGAATGGTCACCCTGAACCGGAGGCACGGCAGCGGAAAGTCAGAGCCGCCTCCGCCCGACGACGGCAAGATGAGTCTCATCCAGCATCTGCGGGAGCTGCGGCGGCGGCTGGTCGTCTCGGTGATAGTGATCGTCATCGGTTTCATCGTGGGCTTCGTCTACTACGACGAGATCTCGAGGATCCTCACCAACCCCTACACCAGCACCGTGCAGCGGCTTGCGCGCGAGCAGGGAGTAAGGTCCGTGCCGGTTGTGTCCGGCGTCGCCACCCCGTTCCTGCTGCAGATGAAGGTCTCGCTCGTCTCGGCGATCGTGCTCGCCAGCCCCGTGTGGCTGTATCAGATCTGGGCGTTCATCATGCCGGGGCTGCACCGCACCGAGCGCAAATGGACGATCCTCTTCGCCGCGATCGCCGGCCCGCTCTTCCTGGCCGGCGTGGCGCTCGGCTACTACGTGCTGCCGAAGGGCCTGGCCGTGCTGATCGGGTTCACGCCCGACCAGGTGACCAACCTGGTCGACCTGAACGGCTATCTCAGCTTCATCCTGCGCATCCTCCTCGTCTTCGGCATCTCCTTCGAGATCCCGCTCTTCGTGGTGCTGCTCAACCTGGCTGGTGTGGTGCAGGCGCGGCACCTGGCGCGGTGGCGCTCCTGGATCATCTTCGGGACCTTCATCTTCGCCGCCGTCGCCACCCCCTCGACCGACCCGATCACGATGCTGATGCTGGCGACACCCATGACGGTGCTGTTCTTGATCTCCGAGCAGATTGCCCGCTTCGTCGACCGCCGCCGTGGACGGGCTGGCACCTCTGACTACGCTGAGTATGACGACGACGAAGCGTCGCCGATCTGAGCCTCGCCCACCGCTCGGCCGGTCCACCGACCGGCGGCTGTGCTTGCTGACCGTCCGCTCCCTAGGAGTCGCACCATCGCCCTCGTGGACCCCTTCGACCTGCCGGAGTGGCTCGGCACCGAGCCCGTGACATGGGCGGCGACGACCCCCCTCACCGACGGACCGCTGGTCACCGGCCAGCTGACAGGACCGTCCGGTCAGGTCGAGCCGCTCGACCTGATGGCCTGCGACGCGGCGTACCCGAAGCCGGTTCTGGACGAGGACGAGCGGCGGAAGGCTCACCAGGCGTGGCAGTTCGGTGAGGTGCTGCTGGTCGCCCATGAGGGCCGGTCGACGGCGGCGATGCCGGGTTCGCGGTTCGACGCGAACGACGCTTGTGAGGTCATCCGCCGGGTCGCGAAGGCGGTCGGGGCCAGCGCCCCGCACTTCACCGTGTCGATCGCGCTGTAGCCTGCAACGCAGATGTGTGGCGCACTTGAGGCTGAGAGGCAGGTCCAGCCAGCGCGTTCCGACCCCTTCTCGAAGTGCCTGGGGAGCTGCCCACGTGGTTGAGTTCGAGGGCGCGGCTCGGGAGTAGCCGGGTGCGACGCGCCGGTAGGGTCGAGCCGTGACCACGCGGTGCGCCCTGCTGGTGAACCCGGCGTCGGGCAAGGGGAGGCACACCGACACGGCCGCTGCGGTGCGGGACCGGCTCACGCGGCGTGGAGGCTTCGACGTCACAGTGATGCAGGGGGCCGACGCAGACGAGGCCAGAGAACTCGCTCGAAGTGCTGTCGAGGACGGGCACGACATCGTGGCGGCGATGGGAGGCGACAAGACGGTGCACCTGACGGTGCAGGCTCTCGCCTACTCCTCGACACGTCTCGGCATCATCGCCACCGGCACCGGCAACGACGTGGCCCGCTACTTCGGACTTCCGCGCGGCAGGCCGCTCGAGGCTGCCGACGTGATTGCGGACGGCTCCACCCGCCGGATCGACCTGGGGCACACGGGAGCGACATACTTCACCACGGTGCTCGCCACCGGCTTCGACAGCTTGGTCAACGAGCGTGCCAACGCGATGACGTGGCCCCACCCGGCATACCAGCACTTCCGGGTGCGCACGGTCAGCGTCGCAGCGCGCGGCATCGTCGCCTACGCAGACGGTGAGCGCATCGGGCCGCTGCCGATGACG
>JAABUR0100008705.1_pt1 | contig 11626 bp, 23 predicted proteins | sample 5560091 | NCBI WGS metagenome assembly JAABUR01 (sample SAMN10711879, study PRJNA513375) | rock metagenome | isolation source: Antarctica rocks | place: Antarctica: Victoria Land, University Valley sud
GGCGCCGCCGCCGCCCGCCAGCGCCGCCGCCAGGCCCAGGCACAGCACCTGTCGCAGGGCGGGCGCCCGCCGCGTCTGCACGCGCCCACTGCACCTACAGCTGTGCCGCTGCGTGCGCACACGCTCGCAGCTCCACAGCTGGCGACAGCATCCGTACCCTCAACCCTCACCGCATGCGTCGAGTGGAACAAGCTGGTCCTCGACCTGCACGAGACAGGCTCGGAGGCCCTGGCCTGGAGCTGGGCCGCGCAGGCCGGGCCGCACCTCCGGGCAGGCCTTGGCGGGCGGCTCCAGCAGCGCGCGCACGCCGGCGGACAGGCCCGCCTCATCCAGGCGCGCCAGCGCCGCGTACAGGTCCAGCGCCAGCCAGGCCTGATTAGGCGTGCCCACCGACGAGCGCCCGGCCGCCAGGCCCTCCAGTGGCGCCAGCCGCCGCGGCACGCCCTCAAAGCTGAACACCTCCGGCGGCGCGGCGGTCGCCCAGCGTAGGAACGCGAGCTGGCCCGGCGCGTGCGCCCAGGCGCGCCCCAGCACGGCGGCCAGCGGGAAGGGCTCGCCGCGCGCGCCGCGCCGCCACGCCTGCGCGGCTCCGGCGCGCAGGTCGGCCTCGGCGCCTCGGGCCGCTCCATGCATGACCCGCCTCGCTTTGGAGCTGGGCCGGCGGCGGTTAGCACGCTACGTGTTGCGCACATGCTCGTGTATCAGCTGGCTAACACTCGCCGTCTGGGTTTACTTTGCAGCACGCGGCCGGCTCGGGCCGCACGTGCGGCGGGGGGCCAGGGAGAGAGAAAGCTGGGGCAGGACGGCCGCGGGCGCGGGCCTGCATGAGCATCACAAAGGCGGCGCCATCCGGCAGGTCGAAGCCGGGGCAGTCCAGGCGCTCTGCGACCTCGCGCCAATTCAGGCCCGGCGCCGCGGCCGCCAGCGCGTCCACGACCGCCTCAGCGTTCCACGTCTGCTGCGGCGCGCCGGCCGGCGGCTCGTCGGCCGGGCCCAGCGCCAGACCGCCCAGCGCGGCCGCCAGGCTGGCCTGTGCGCCGTGCGGGTCGTCCAGGCCGGCGTGCGTGCGCGCCATCATCGCCAGCACCTCCGCCACGGTCGCCTCGTCCAGGCGGCCATCAAACTGCGCAAGAACCTCGTCGATTGCAGCCTCGCCCTGGCTGCACACGTAGCCGAGCTCCTCCATCACGCCCGCCAGGCTCGGCGCGCGCTTGAGCTCGGCCGCCATGTCGGCTGGCCGGGCCGTGCGGGTGGCGGGCGGCGGGTCGATCAGCGGCAGCAGCGTGACTGCGCGTGGGTCCGAGCTGAGCTGGTGCAGGGCGGCGGCGTGCAGCCGCGCATGCTGCGCCTCACCACCAAGCGCGTCCGGTCGCGCGCGCGCGAGCAGCAGCAGCCGGTGCAGGAGCGCGGTGGTGAGCGCCTCTGGCTTGCTGACACGTGCAAACGCGGCCGCGCAGGTGCGGCCACCTGCGTGCGCACCCGCCAGCCTTGGTTCCTTCCCTCAACGATCCAGTGGGGTGGATAGTGATCCTGCGCCTGGTCCAGCGCATGACAACAAGAGCAAGTGAGAAAGCCAGGGCATGCTCACCTTGCTCCTGCCAAGCAGAAGTGGCTGCCTCTGCAGCGGCCAAGCCAAGGGCGAGCTGCACAGCCTCTGAAGCCCCCTCTGCAAGCTCCTGGAGCAGACCCTCGCAGCTTGCTCGCCAGGGACCGAAGACCTCTCGAAGCTCTGATGCAAATGCCGGATGCTCTGATAGCTGAGCCACTCCCTGTCAGCACCGACGCGGTCAGTCAGCCTCACTGGTAAAGCGCGCACGTGCGTGAGCGCGCCGCGCCGCCGACAGGCCCCGAAAAACTTCAGCAAGCGGCGCGCGTCTGCGACCGGCCGCAGCTCGATCCAGGGCCACCAGTGCTGCGCACCTGCAAGAGCTCCGCGCTTACTCTCCCATGCTCTCCTCCGCCGTCCCGCTCCTCTAGCACTTGTCGCAGGCGATGCAGGAACGCGTGCTGTGCAGACCAAGTTTCCATGCACCCATACTGTGCAGACCGCGTGCGTGCGGCAGTCTGTGCCTCAGGAGGACGTGATCAGCTGTGACCAGGGAGGCTCAGTGACAGTGAAAGCTGAAGTAGGGCCGACATGTCTACCGGTGATGGAAACCAGACAAAAGACATTCTAGCTCCCAAGGCACTGCACAGTCGGGCTTGTTGTTTGATAGGAGGGCCATCACCGTCCTTGCAAGGAACTGCACAGTGCCGGTACTGCTTGGGTCTGCACCTGGGCCAATCGTGCGCGCTAAAAGTTGCCTCGTATGCCAGTCCAGATGCGGCGATGAGCGACGGGCAGCCAGTCCCGCTGAGCACCTCAGACAAGCGGCGTAAGGCGGAGCTGGCGGCCCTGGCCGGCTTGAACCTGAGGGCGGAGGCGCTGGACGTCATCTTGGAGCTGCTAGCCGCAGGCACCCCGCCGAACAGCCTGGCCACGGTGCTGAACGCCATCTGCAAGGCGCCGGCCGCCGCCGGCACTCGCAGGCAGGCCTCCGCCGCGCCTGCGGCCGCAGGCGAGGCCTGATCGGGCCGCGCGCGGCGCGCCGCGCGCCCGGCTAGAGACCCTGGGCGGGCATGAGTGTCTCGGCGCTCTTCGTGCTGGACCTCAAGGGTCGCGTGCTGCTGTCGCGCGACTACCGCGGCGACGTGAGCTTGAAGGTCGCGGAGAAGTTCATCATCAGGCTCAATGAGCTGGAGGAGGCGGGCAAGGCGCGGCCCTGCTGGTCCACATCTGCTTGCAAGCACGGCTCCAGGGGCTCCCGCGCAGCGAAGGCCGCGCCAAGTCGCGTGCCAATCGCGGCCGCTCGCTCACAGGTGACGCCGGTGTTTTTCGACGACGGCGTCAGCTACGCCTACATCACGCACTCCAACCTGGTGCTGATGACCGTGTCGCGCACCAACGCCAATGCGGCCGCGACGCTGCTCTTCCTGCACAAGCTGCGCGACATCCTGACCACCTACTTCGGCGAGCTGGAGGAGGAGTCGCTGCGCGACAACTTTGTGATCGCGTACGAGCTGCTGGACGAGGCGAGCCCCCTTTCACTGCGGCAAGCGCAGCTGCCTCTTGTGGTGCTCGCGCGGCAGCGCACGGCGCGTGAGGCGGAGCTGCAGAGCATGAGGCTGCAGGACTGTGACGCAGTGCTGCTGCCCGGCGGCGCAGGTGATGGACTTTGGGTGGGTGCAGTTCACAGAGGCCAAGATATTGGCAGAGTACATAAAGACGGACGCCTACAAAATGGAGGTACGGCGTGCACCGAAAGAGAGCTCTGCTCCTGCTTACCTTGCCCACCTGGCAGCTGCTTGCACATGCATCGCCGAGCCTTGTTGGATGCCTGCATGAAGGGAGTCTCCGCGCCGCAGGTGCAGGCGCGCCCGCCCATGGCGGTGACCAACGCGGTGTCGTGGCGGAGCGAGGGCATCCGATATAAGAAGAATGAGGTGCGCATCATGCTCCAAAGCAGGCACTGTGGAGCCGTGTGATGAGCACGTGTGCGCAAGGAGCACTGCATTCCATGTGCGTGGTATTGCTCTATAACACCACATGCATGGTATCATACACATCTCTTCTGGAATGCCACAGGTATTCTTGGACGTGGTGGAGAGCGTGAACTTGCTGGTTAACAGCAACGGGACGGTGGTGCGCTCGGAGGTGGTGGGCGCGCTGAAGATGCGCACCTTCCTGTCGGGGATGCCAGAGTGCAAGCTCGGGCTCAATGACAAGGCGCGGCCTGCGCAGACTCTCCTCGACCAGCCTCTTTACAGGTTGTGCCAGTTGCTCACCGCGCATGACAGGCCCAATGCGGCTAATTTTTCTGTTACCTGAAACACAGTCTTTTGTAATTACACTCTCGCGTCAGCAGTGGGCCGCTGTATGGCCTGAACTTTTTCAACAGCACTGTGCCAGAATCTCATGCCAACATAGAGGGGTTAGCAGTCGGGGCGTGCTGCCTCTGCCGATCGTTCTCATGGTCATGATGCCTGCCATACAAGCGGCCAGCGCGCGACAGCGTGCCCAGCGCGTGCGCAGGTGCTGTTTGATGCGCAAGGGCGCGGCGGGAAGAACAAGGCGGTCGACCTGGAGGACATGAAGTTCCACCAGTGCGTGCGGCTGGCGCGCTTTGAGAACGATCGGACCATCTCGTTCATCCCGCCCGACGGCGCCTTCGACCTCATGTGCGCGCCCCCTGCGCTGTGATGTGCGCACATAGACGCGTCGCCGGGAGTCTTGTGCCGCCTGGCGCGTGGTGTTGCCTGGACAGGTGCGCTGCCAGGAGTGTGGCACCGCCGGTGCATGGTGTTGGCTTGGACAGCGCAGGCGAAGCATGTGTGTTGCCTGCAGACGCTTGTGGATCGCGCGTGCAGGACCTACCGCCTCAACCAGAATGTGCGACCGCTGATCTGGGTGGAGTGCATCGTGGAGAAGCACAGCCGCAGCCGGACAGAGTACCTGGTGAAGGCGCGCTCGCAGTTCAAGGAGCGCTCCTCGGCGAACAACGTAGAGATCCTGCTGCCGCTGCCGCCCGACGCCATCGCACCGACCGTGCGCGCGTCCCAGGTTCGCGTGCCTGGCCCCTAGACCCATGAACCCTTGCACGACACCTTGCATGTCCGCAGTGCGTCCCGCGGCTGTGGCTTGACAGGCTGTGTACTGGCTCTCGCGCTTTCTGAATTTGCTTGTGATCCGCTTGGCACGCTTGGTCGTTATGAGAATGCACATGGGGTGATTTGCATTCATGCATACAAGCGCTGCATCATGCGCAGGGCGCGGCGGTGTACGTGCCGGAGAAGGAGGCGCTGATCTGGAAGATCAAGAGCTTTCCGGGGGGGCGCGAGTTCCTGCTGCGCTGCAAGTTTGGGCTGCCCAGCGTGGCCGCAGAGGAGGAGGCGCACGGCCGCATGCCGCCGATGCGGGTGTCATTCGAGATCCCGTACTTCACCGTCTCTGGCATCCAGGCATGTCACAGCCACTCACTGTTGTGCGGCAGTGTGCTTTTACATTTGGACCATAGCCAGTGCTGCTCTGTCACCCTGTATACACAATGAATCGGCATGATGAGCAGCAAATGGGGTGCATGCCATAGGTGCGCTACCTGAAGGTGATCGAGAAGAGCGGCTACCAGGCGCTGCCGTGGGTGCGCTACATCACAACTGGCGGCGAGTACGAGGTGCGCGTACAGCCTAGTGCACCGCCTGTGCACCAGTTTCAAGGCATCTGCAGCCAGCTGCAGTGCATGCACCCTGTGCCTGCCATGAGGCGCACGCGTACGACCAGGCTGTGCTCCTCCTGACTGACAGCGGCTCCGAAATGGACTGACTGTTCTTGATGTTTCATGCTCGATGAACGTAAGGCTCATGTTGACAAGGTCGTTGTGCCGCGCAGATCCGCATGCAGTAGGCTGCAGTGCGCGCAAGCGCTTGCGCAGCAGCTTGTTGGCCGAACAGGCCTGGACATGCAGGGTCAGCAGATCCACCTGTTCTGTGCCCAATAAACAGGCCAGGCGCTGAACATGTGCCTTTGTCGCCTCTGGCATGCACCAGCACTCCCCAGTGCTCAACATATCTGACTGCATCAGGATAGGACTGTGTCAGGCATGAGGCAGTATTGCAACCAATCGACGTGGTAGACCATGCGGCACTTGCACTGCAGCAGGTTATGCTCATACTTGCGTTTGTTGAAAGCCAGTATCCCTCAAGCGCCTTTCATATCACAGTAGCACATATCATGCATACATACTGTGCATCAACACACTGTCTCAATGGGTTGTTGCGTCCCTGCTCACGGCAGCATCAAGTATGACCCGGTCCCCAGGTCTAAGCGTACCCGGCGGCAAAAAGGCATGCAGGTGCGGCACTGCTTGCAGCAGGCGCATACGTTCCTGGTCAACGATGTGCGCCTTGCGCGCCTCCTCAGCGCGCTCCACTGACTGCTGTGCCCGCTCGCGCGCCTGTCGAAAGACATGCATCACGTGTAGGAATGCAGGGTCACCTGTATGTGCTACAAGCACGGCGCTGCTAGTGCTGTTCAGCATGGAGTGGCCTGATGACCATGCAAGGAGAGGAATTGCGGGCACACCAAGGCAGCCTGGAACAGCTCCCGCTTCTGCGCCAGGTAGCTTTCGACGCCCCTGATGTGTGCCTGGCGCCTGCAGCACCACAGCAGAGCATGGCGTCATGTCACACTCCGTGCATTGTTGAAAAATGGTCACCACAGTGTGCATGCATTCCTCTGCGCACTTTACGCGGCGCGCGATAGCGCTCATTTGGTCGATGCGGTCCTGCTCAGCAAGCTGCTCCAGCATTTTCTCTCGCAGCGCCGCCTCGTCCTTGCGATGCTGCTCCTCTCGCTCCGCCTGCCGGGGGCTGGGGGCCAGGTGAGGCTAGCCGGAGCGCCTCGTGAGCAGCGCCGCTCAACGAATGGCAACTTCGGATTCATGCTGTCTCAGCGGTAAGCTCAGTACTGTAACACACAGTGCTGACATGCTCGCAGACGGGCATTCCTTCAAACAGTATGCGTGCAATCTTCACAGGTAACCACCAGACCTGTAACTCACGCCGTGCACCGCCAAGGGTCGATGGGCAAGGCATGATGCAATGCCGCATGTATCAGCGTGCCTTGAGGCGCAGCTGCTCCTGGTTGGCGGCAAGCATCAGAGCGCGCTGCTCGGCCTGCGCCTGCGCGTGCTCCTCGCTGTGCTGCTGGTCGCGTGCCTCTGCCTCCTCCGCGTACAGCAGGTCAATGAGCCGCTCGTCCTCTGCGCGTCGCGCGGCTTCCCCAACATGCTGCGCCTTGACTGCCTCATATGCCCTGCGGCAGGCATGACGCTCATCGACGGGCGTAGCGTCAGAACACCTTGACGAAGTGTTTGCAAGTAAATTTTTTTCTCAACAAGTCACCTGTCCGCCAAGTCCTGCTTGGCGGCCTTTGCTGCATCATGCTCCTCCTGGCGCTGCTGCTTCTGCTCAGCGAATGCCCGTATCCTGCATGCCGCAGCAGGGCACTCTGCTCAAGCTCGCACTGCAGCACTACCTGCTGCCGGGGCACTGCAGGAAGAGGAAAGGTTACCTCTGGTCCTCAGCGCGCTCCCACTCTGCCTGCGTGCGATGCATGTCGGCCTGTGCCTGACGCTGCGCCTGCATTTCGGACTGCACGGCTGTGCGCCGCATGCGAACGGCCTCAGCCTCCAGCCTGTCCTCCTTCTCCAGGCGCGCGACTACTGCGTCAACAGCCGCGCGGTCCTGCTCATACTCATCCTGCAGAGCCCCGGCGCGCCCATCTGTTCAGCACTTTCGGCTGCATCATGCATGCATGCTGCGCTGGCCAAGCGACGGCTACAGCCTAGCAATCTGCACCCTGGCCTGCAAATCATTATATGGCAAGAAGTGACAACTGCTACACATTTGGGCGCGTCGTGCCTGCGCAAGTCTCTGCATGTCGCAGCGCTGCAGTATCTGCTCCTGAAGGTCCTGACGGCCGCGCAGGCGCTCGCTTTCCCGCTGCACGGCGCTCTGCTCCTCAGCGTGCACTGCCTGCGGCATTAATAAGTAACCTTGGCGACTTTCTCCATGAGCGGCGAAGGTTTCAGACTCTTGGCGCAACACAAGCACAACGTGTAGGGGACATGCGGTACCAGAGCAGAACTCCTGTGCATCGCGCTCCTAGGCATGCACACTGCTGTCTACCGAGCTGACAAGACCAGTACCTGCCTCATTATCCAGCCAGCAAGCGTGCCTCGGCACGGGCGGCGTCTATGGTGGCGTCCAGGGCCGCGGTGCGCTGCTGCTCAAGCGCGGCCAGCTCGGCCCGCTCCTGCATCTGCCGCTGCAGGCCCGCCGCGGCCTCTGCAGCGCATATGGCTGCCTGCAGCGCGCGCACCTCCTCGCTGCGTTCTCGCAGCGCCTGCACGCATGTACCTGCTCACTGCTGCGAAGCCGCCCCAAGGAGGGTCTCGGAGCACCATCCGTCTTGCCAAACGGCCTCTGTGATGGACTGCATGTTTGCCACATGACGCAAGGCCCACTCACTTTCAGAGGCTGGTCCTTGTGGCAGACCAGCCCCTGTGCTGAGCCATAACATACGGATGGGTGCCGTCTTTACCTGCACCTCACAGGCCGCAGCCTGTTCCTCGCGCACGCGGCGCTGCAGCACAGCGACTGCTGCCTCGTCTTCTGCTCGGAGTACCCGCTCCAGCTCGGCCGCCTCTGCAGCCTAGCACAGGGCCGGCCAACTGGCTCAGGGACAGCAGGCCGCTGGAGTGTGCAGGCTGGCTAAAGTGTGTACACACCTCCTGCTGCACGCCTTGCTCCGTCTGCAGCCTGGCGAGCTGGCCAGCTTCTCGCTGCTCCCCCCGCTGCGCGCACCGCGCCTCCGCCTGGGTGGCCGCGTCAATGCTGCGCTGCTGGCCATAGTAGCTGCGCACAGCCCGGTCTGCTTTTAGCCCTGGTTGGAGATAGGCGCGCGGCCGCGGCAGCTCGTGAGGCGCACCTGACTAGGTCTGCTCGCGCGAAGTCCTGCTCGCGCCGTCTCTGCTCCTTGTGCTGCTGCACTGCGCACGGTGTGCACCTGAAGTGAGCAGTGTACTGTGGGCTGGTGCGCAGGGCATGGGCAGCCTACGCACCTTTCGCCAGCCTTTGGACGCGGCGTCCAGGCTGCGAGCAAACAACCCCTCAGCCATGGCGCACACAAGGCAACCTTCTGGCCACTGAGGCTCTTGCGAAGCTGCGCACCATGGTGGCGCGCACTTTGCCGACCTCAGGGACGGCCGCGGGCAGCTGGAGACAGACAGTGACTTCAAATGGAGCGTTCGTTTTCAAACCTTGCCGCGCAGAACAGGTGCAAGCGACAGGGCCTCACAGGCGCAAGCGGCCGCACTATGTCAGCTGCGGACGCGAGGCAGTCAGAAGCCAGTTTTGTGCAGACTGCGCAGCAGGCCCGCCAGCGCGCGTGCTTGTGCCCTCGCCTGTGTTGCCTCATCCCCCTTGAAGCATGAATCTGTTTGGGCCGCCAGCAGGTCCGGACCAGCGGTGTGGGCAGCAAGGCTGATGGCAGGCCCGACGCTGACCCCATTGCGCCAAAAGCGTGCGCCGCCTTGGCGTCTTGCTGTACTTGCCCGCACCCGCCACTGTGTAACAGCGAGAGAGGGCCTGTTGGCGCTGCAGGGCCATCACACGGAACCCGTTTGCGATGCCGAGCGACGAGGAGATGCTGCTGCAGCAGGAGGAGGCGCGTCGGCAGGCCATCGAGCAGCGCGCGCGCCAGGCCACGCTGCCGGTGCAGCAGCAGGCCACATTTGCGTCCACGGTCCACGCGGCGGTCCTGCGGGAGCCGGGCAAGCTGAACAGCAGGCGCTTTGCGCGCAGGGAGGCCGTCAGGCACGCCGCTGCGCTCTGGGGCACATGCTTCAGCCCGCTGCGCGCTGGGAGGCTGCTCAGTCTCATAGCTGTCGCGCTTGTCGCACACAGAGAGGCGCCTTTGCACAAGCGTTCTTCACCAGGCAGCCCTGGGGGGTGCTCCTTGTGCGTTGATGGTGTGCTGAAGCGCGCTGAACCGCAGCGGGCTGCAGGGACGACGAGACCGCGGCCTGGGTGGCGACGGCAGCGGCCCGCCAGCCCAGCGACCGGCGCCAGGAGAAGGAGAACATGGCCGCGTTCCTGGCGAAGAAGCGCGAGATCTTCCTCGTGCAGGCCCGCGGCCCTCCCGGCGAGGCACTGCACAAACAATACGCGGCTGGGGCTGGCAGTGGGTGTCCCTCTCACCAGTGGCGCGTGCGCTGTCCGTGGTGCTGCTGCCTGCAGCGCCGTCTGATAAAGCATACAGACACGCGTTCCGTGCGCAGATGGGCCTGGACACTAAGCGGATGGAGATGGCGAAGCTGGAGGAGCGTGCGCGGCAGCGCGGCGCAGCACTTGCGCAGGCGCGCCCACTCTCACGGCATAGCCACATGCGGCGCTTAGGCTACCGACTCCAGCGGGCTCAGGCATGCGCACTGTGCGGGAGGCTGCCCGCTCCGGCTGCGAGCCTCCTGCCTCGGTTGCCTGCTGCGCGGACCGCGCACGATGGCCTGCGGACGCGCGCCGGGCGACGGGCCGCGCGCGCGCAGAGCGAGGCGATGCTGGAGGAGGACGCGGCGCGCTTCGACCTGTTCCTGAAGGAGAACGACGAGCGCGTGCAGGCCGCGCTGCGCAAGGCCGACGCCGAGGCGCGCGGCAAGCAGGACAAGGTGCGGCCCCAGGCGCCGCAGCAGGGGCCTCGCTCGCTAGACGCTCGGCGGCGGCCTGGTGCCAGCGCGATGCACTGCGCCGGTGCCGGGTGACGGGACGTGGTCGTGCGACAGCCTGCGCATGCAGCTCCGCCCTGCTGGGCAGCGGGCGCGGGCGGGCAGGGCGAGCGCAGCGCGCGGCGGCAGGCCGCGGAGATCAAGCGCGCGGCGGCCGCGCTGAGCGCGCTCAAGAGCGAGCTGGCCAAGCTGGAGGAGCAGCTGGAGGAGTGCAGCCGCTGCGGCGCCTTCCTGCTGCGCCTCACGCCGCCCGAGTGGCTCGCGGACCAGGCGGCCGCGCGCGCCTCCGATCAGCAGGTGCCCTGCTTATTGTCCGCTTGTTGTTGTTTATTGTGATTTGAAACACCAAAAAGCTGTGTCAGTGGCTTCCCATACGAGCTGCGCACAGTGCATCAGATGTGCGCTTCCGTGCATGACAGACGGTGCCTGCAGACAGCCGGCGTAAGCGGGCAGCCTGTGTGCCCGCAAGGCTGCCGTCACCGCAGAGCAACGCCCGAGTCGAGGCGCACATGTGCGGCGGACCCTGTAATGGAATTACAGAGGCTCTCTGGCTGCGGACGAAGGTGACAGCTGAGCATGAGCGCCCGGCGTGCGCCACAGGCGGAGGCGGCCGCCTGGGAGGATGCCTGCCAGGCGCTGCGCCAGCAGCGGGCGGACGCGCGGGGCGCTGAGGCGGCCGCGCGGGCAGCGCTTGCCAGCGCGCAGTCCCAGCAGGTGGTGCCTGGGTTGCTGCGTGGGCGGTTGCACATGCAGCCTTGTCTGTCATGCCATCATCACCAGCTGCGTGCGTCGCACCAGGGGTCAAGAGGCCGGTTTGGTGGAACATCATCATGCATGCTTCATTCATACTGTGACGCTACATACGTATGTGTGCTGCTGACGCACTTCATGGCTGCACACCATAGCGGTGAGACCAGCAGGCGCCCGCAGCAGCGGCACGCTGAGGTCAGCATGTGCACCACGAACGGTGCAGCAGCCAATGCAGCAGCTGATGCATGGAAGGCGCTGGGCGGTCAGCAGCAGCAGGCAGGCGACAGAGCCGCGAGGCGGCCTGCTTTGCGTGCAGAAGGCAGCGGGACTCCGGCCACCGCAGAGGCTCCCCACGTGCCGGCGGCGGCTCACGGCGCGGCCGGCCGCGCGCAGGAAGCGGAGCGCGCGGAGGCTGCGGCCAGGTCGGCGGCGGTGGCGCTGCGCGCCGCGCTCGCCGCGCCGGACCCGCCGCGGCCCGCGCACCTGCGGCCGCAGGATCCGCAGGAGCCGCCGGCCGCCATGTACTTCCAGGCGCGGCCGCCGCGCCGAGCGACCTA
>JAABUR0100008708.1_pt1 | contig 11621 bp, 16 predicted proteins | sample 5560091 | NCBI WGS metagenome assembly JAABUR01 (sample SAMN10711879, study PRJNA513375) | rock metagenome | isolation source: Antarctica rocks | place: Antarctica: Victoria Land, University Valley sud
TCCTCACGCAACAGCAGGCGGAGGACCGAAGACTTTCCCGATCCGGACGCGCCGATCAGGAAGACGAACTCGCCCTTGTCGATGTCGAGGGTCACGCCGTCCAATGCCGGACGGGTGCTGGCCGGATAGATCTTGGTGACATTCTGGAGCGCGATCACGGGAGGCCATCCTACCGCCCGGCAAGGGATCGCCGGGCCAAACGCCCGACGCGCAACCTGCATTCCGACGCCAGACAGAGCTAATTCCTGGCAGTTCGGCTGCGGCGGCGCGCGCGGGGTCCTACGCTTCACACCGTGCCAACCTCAGCCACGATCGCCCCAATACGTAGATTCCGCGCGCTCGCCGGCGCCCTGATGAGTGCGCTGGTGATCATTGGCATCGCGGTGGCCGCGGTGCTGGGGCACCCGAAGGCGGGCGCGGCAGCCGACCACAGCGCGTCCGGCTGGGTCTACGCCGTCATCGTGGTGCTGGGTGTCGGCGCGGCGGGCATCGTGCAAGCGGTGGGCTATCAAGTGCCTGCACTGTCGCCCGGGCTGGATGAGTCCGAGGCTCGCCGGTCCGGCCTTCAGACCTACCAGCAGACGATGTTCCTGCGGTTCGCCATCAGTGAGACGGTTGCCATCATCGCGCTCGCACTGACCTTCTCGCAGAATTCCAGCTCTGTGCTGCCCTATGTCCTTGCCGCAGCTATCTCGATGGCACTCATGGCGTACCACGTATGGCCGAGCGACTCCTTGATCGAGCGGGTGCAGGCGCGCCTAGATCGCAACGGCGGGCGTTCTCGGCTGGCTGACGTGATGTACGGCCGACTCTAGGCGGAGCGACGCCAGCGGATGCCGGCCTCGATGAAGTCGTCGATGTCCCCGTCGAGCACGGCCGACGGGTTGCCGACCTCGTGCTCGGTGCGCAGATCCTTCACCATCTGGTACGGATGCAGGACGTAGGAGCGCATCTGGTTGCCCCAGCTGTTGCCCGCGTCCTTGAGCTTGTCGAGCGCGGCCTGCTCCTGTTGCCGCCGCAGTTCGAGCAGCTTGGCCTGCAGCACCGCGAGCGCGGACGCCTTGTTCTGGATCTGGCTGCGCTCGTTCTGGCAGCTGACCACGATCCCGGTCGGCAGGTGGGTGAGCCGGACCGCCGAGTCGGTGGTGTTGACGCCCTGCCCACCCGGACCGGACGAGCGGTAGACATCCACCCGTAGCTCGTCGTCGGGAATGTCGACGTGGTCCGAAGACTCCACGACCGGCAACACCTCGACGCCGGCGAAGCTGGTCTGCCGGCGGCCCTGGTTGTCGAACGGGCTGATCCGCACCAGGCGGTGGGTGCCCTGCTCCACCGACAGGGTGCCGTAGGCGTAGGGCGCCTTGACCTGGAAGGTGGCCGACTTGATGCCCGCCTCTTCGGCGTAGGAGGTGTCATAGACCTCGGTCGAGTAGTTGTGCCGCTCCGCCCAGCGCAGGTACATCCGCATCAGCATCTCGGCGAAGTCAGCCGCATCCACGCCGCCGGCCTCGGACCGGATGGTGACGAGTGCCTCGCGCGAGTCGTACGGCCCGCTCAGCAGCGTCTGGACCTCGAGCTCGCCGATCGCCTTGTGCAGCTTGGCGAGCTCGGCCTCGACCTCGGTAGCGGAATCGGCGTCGCCCTCGGACTCGGCCATCTCCCACAGCAGCTCGGCGTCGTCCACCCGGCTGCGCAGCTCCTCGACCCGGCGGACCTGACCCTGGGTGTGGCTCAGCTTCGAGGTCACCTTCTGGGCGTTCTCGCTGTCGCTCCACAGGTCGGGATCAGAGGCCAGGGCCTCGAGTTCGGCGACCTGCGCACGCAGCTTGGGCACGTCGAGGACCGCCTCGATACTGGCCAGGGTCGCCGACAGCTCTTTCAGCTCGGCGGGAACATCAGTCACAGCAGTTCAGACTACTGGTCACCGGGCCGGCTGGTCATCGCCAGTCGTCGCTAGTCGTTTAGCGGCGCCCGAGTGGTACCGAGACCGTGGCCGTCGCGTGCCGCGGCCAGCGACCGGGCCCGGGCCGCAGACTCCGATTCCGGCTCGTCGGCCAGCACCCGGCCGTACCGGGTGAGCACCCGCACCCGGAGTTCGGCATCGGTGCGGGGCACCGGCTGCAGGAAGATCTCGTCCAGCGAGGGAAATTCCATCCGCAGGTCGGTGTCGAACCGCATGCAGGCCGTCTCGATTTCGGTGGCGGAGGCGGAGTCCACGAAGTCGACCCGGGCACACAGCAGGATCTTGTTCACGCCGGTCATCATGGTCAGCACATCGACCACGTCCAGCACCTCGTCCTGCCGCTCCAGCCAGGCGGTGATTGCCCGGACCATCCTGAGGTCGGCCTGCTTGCCGATCAACAGCCCCTTGCAGGTCTGGGCCAGCGCGAACGCGGCGAAGACCAGCAGCACGCCGATGGACAGCGACGCGAGCCCGTCCCAGAACGCCGAACCGGTGAGCTGGTGCAGCGCGACGCCGGCGCCGGCGAGCGCCAGCCCTATCAGGGCGGCGGCGTCCTCCAGGACCACGCTCTTGACCGTCGGGTCATCCGGATCCTTGACGTAGGACCGGAAGGAGCGGCGACCCCTCGCCGCGGCGCCCTTGACCTGACCGACCGCCTGCCGGAACGACATCCCCTCGAGGACGGCGGCGATGGCCAGCACCGGGTAGTTGATCCACAGCTTGTCGGTCGGCTCGGTTCCTGAGGAGAAAATCGTGTGGAAGCCCTGGTAGATGGAGAACGCCGCGCCGGACACCAGGATGGTGACGGCCGCCAGCAGCGACCAGAAGTACCGCTCCTTGCCGTAGCCGAAGGGGTGCACCCGATCCGCCGGCTTCTCCGACCGGTGCAGCGCCGTCAGCAGCAGCAGCTCGGTCGAGGTGTCACCGGCCGAGTGCGCGGCCTCCGACAGCAGCGCCCCGGATCCGGTGATCAGTCCGGCGATCAATTTCAGCAGGCCCACACCGGCATTCGCCGCCAGCGCGAGCAGCACAGTGACCGTGCTCTCGCCGGATGCGGCTTCTTCCGTGGGTGGAGCGTCCTCAGTTTTCGTCACCAATCCACTATGCGTGGCGGCCGGCGACAATCAACTCTCCGGACGGACTTCTTCCGGCGTCTTGTCCGGGCGCAGCCCGCGCCAGACCGAATGGCGCAGCCTGCCGTCGCCGGTCCACTCGCCGAAGACGACCTCGCCCACCAGGGTCGGCTCGATCCACCGCGCGTCGGCGCTCTCGGCCCGCGGCACGGCATAACTGGGGTCCGCACCCGCGGAGCTGCCGCCGAAAGCGGACGTGGCACGGGCCAGCGGCCGGAACCGGGCCAGCAGCGCGTCGAGCGCTGCATCGGTGAAGCCGGTGCCGACCTTGCCGACATAGCGCAGCCCCGCCTCGTCCGGTATGCCGAGCAGCAGCGCACCCACCGTGCCGGCCCGGCGGCCGTTGCCGGGTTTCCAGCCACCGACGACCACCTCTTGGGTACGGAGATTCTTGATCTTGCGCCAGTCCGGCGAGCGCCGTCCCGGCCGGTACGCGCTGTTCAGGCGCTTGGCCACGATGCCCTCGAGCCCGAGCTGCCTGCTGGCCTGCAGCAGCTCGGCCCCGCCCCCGACGAAGTACCGCGGGGTCTGCCAGCTCGGTCCGTTCAGGTCGAGGGCCTCCAACAGCTCGCGCCGCCGGATGTAGGGCAGCGCGGTCGTCGAGGCCCCGTCCCGGTAGAGCACGTCGAACACCAGGTAGACCACCGGGTCGCTACGGCTCAGCCTGTCGGCGTCGGCGGCCCGGGAGACGTGCATCCGCTTCTGCAACCGGCCGAAACTGGACAGCCCGTTCGCGCCGAAGGCGACGATCTCGCCGTCGAGGATCAGCCCGCTGCCGGCCTGCTCACCGAGCGCCCGCAACTCGGGATAGCTGACGCTGACGTCCAGGTCGTTGCGCGACAGCAACCGGACGCGGCCCTCGCTGAGGAAGGCCACCGCCCGGGCACCGTCCCACTTGGTCTCGTAGCCCCACTGCGCGTCCTGGGCGGTATCGGGCAGCTCACCAACAGTGGCGAGCATGGGGGCGAACCGGTCGGGCATCGGCGCCATGAAGCTCTCCCCCGCTGTCGTCAGTGCCGCTGTACCCGCCTGCACTGAAGGATGGCCCGGGTCAGCTCCAGCCCGGATCAGCTCCAGCCCGGGTCAGCTCCAGGTGGCCGGCTTGCCGCCGTCGGTCAGGGCACCGTTGCTCGCCGTCCCGTTGCTCGCCGCGCCGTTGGCCGAAGATCCAATGCTAGTCGCGCCAGTGCTCAGCGAGCGATCGACCGTGCTGCCCTCGCTGTCGTCGACGAAGGCGTCATCGACGGTTCCGGCCAAGCCGTTGCGGACCGAGTCCAGCAGGGCCATTCCCTGCCCCGCAAGCGACGCGACCACTCCGGTGAGGCCATCGGCGCCGTTGAGGACGGTCAGGTTCGACCCCTGCAGCCCCTCCGCTGCGGCCCGCAGCATCTGCGGAAGCTGCTCGATGACGAGCTGGTCGAGCGCGATCCGGCCCTCGGCGGCGGCGGCCTGCGCGGACAGCTTGGTGGCATCGGCCTGGGCGCGGGCCAGGGTGATGATCCGTTCGGCCTCGGCCTGCGCGGGTTTGACGACCTCCGCAATCAGCTCGGCCTCGCGCAGTTCGGCGTTCTTCTGCGCAACCAGCGAGCGCTCTACCAGCACGGCCTGCTGCGCCTGCGCCGCGGCCAGCGGGCCGGCCTGCGCCGCCTTCTGCTGAGCCTGGTCGATCTCGGCCTGGAACTCCGCCTGAGCCACCGCGGTCTGCCGGGAGTACTCGGCCTGGTTGCGGGCGGACTCCTGCTGCGCCATCGCGCTGGCCTGGTCGGCCGCGGCCTGAGCCACCTTCGCCGCCTGGTTGACAGCAGCCTGGTGCGGAGCCGCCAGCGCCCGGATGTAGCCGGCGCCCTTGTCGTCGATGCTGCTGATCTGCAGCGAGTCGACGGCCAGGCCGATCTTGCCCATCTCGCCCTTGCTGGCGTCGAGGATCGCCTCGCCGAGCGTCTGCTGCTCGCGGATGATCGCCTCGACGGTCATGCTGCCGATGATGCTGCGCAGGTGACCGCTGAAGATCCGGCCCACCAGGGTCGCCATCTGCGACTGGTCGCCCTGAAAGCGCCGGGCAGCAGCGGCGATCGACTCGTGGTCATCGCCCACCTTGAACGCGATGACGGCCTGGACGCCGAGGGTGAGGCCCTGCTTGGTGTAGCAGTCCTCGACCACCTCGGCCTCCTGCATCGCCAGGGTCAGGGTCGAGGCTCGCGAGACGATCGGCATGACGAAGACCCCGTGCCCGGTCACGATCTTGAACTGCAGCGCGTCGTCGCCTCGCTGCTTCTTGCCGCTGATCAGCAGTGCTTCATTCGGGGCTGGAACGCGGTATCCGAACACGTCAGTGCCTTCCGTCTAGGTCTGTGCCGCCTGAGACTCCTGATCCCGGCTGGCTCCACGGCTCGACGTCTATCCGACGCCCGCCGCGATTGCAGATCACCAGGACCTCGTGGTCCCGGGGCAGCGCCTGGGTGCAGTAGGCCACGTAGTAGTGCGGCAATCCGTCCACCACCACGCGTACCTCTCCCGGCAGCTCGCCGCCGCGGACAGCAACGCATACCGTGCCGATTCGGCCGACCAGCGACTGTCCGCTCATGGCGTCATTCAACAACTCCGTCGATCGCTGTGGGGAGAAATACCGACTTTGTGTCTTAGCAGACTCGCCTCTGTTCCGATCTGTGGTTTGTGGAGGCCTGCCGATGTCACCGCGCGGCCGCTGGAACGCGGCGGAAGATGGCGCTGTTCTCACGGCGTTCCTGCCGCAGTTCGCGCACAGATCCTGCTGCAGTTCGTGGTGCTGGGGCTCATCATGCAGGCGATCGGGCCGGTCATCGACTCGTCCATCGGCATGGTTGCCGGTGGCGCCCGTGACTTGCTCGGCCGTCGGCCGCAGATCCGGACGCACCTCGACAAGGCCGCCGCCACGGTGTTCGCGGCCCTGGCGGTGGCGGTTGTCGTCGAGGTTCTGGCGTGACCCTGGGTGGCACTCGTACGTCAAGGGCTTCGTACGTCAGCGGACGAGGGCCGCACCAACGGTGTCGTCACGGCAGGCTGCTAATGCAGGTCGCCCTGCGCACCGGAGGTGGCGTGTTGATCGAAGCCGTTCGGGCGGCCGAGAAGCCGCTGAAAGGCCAGCGTGGTGTGCTGCGAGCAGTCAAGCATCACCAGGTGTCCGTCGGCTGACAGGGCAGCGCGGACGGTGACTTGTTGGCGAGCCGGGTCCTGGCCGAGGTAGGACTGCGCTGCTTGCTGCACCGGCGCGAGCGGCAGTGCAGCGGTCAGGGTCTCGGTGCGGGCGGCCGGTCCGTCGACGGCATTGGCCGCGGCCAGTGCTGCTCCGTCGCAGACGCTCTGCAGATCACGTTGCTTGGTGAACGCGTCACTGGCCACGATTGCGCCGGCCACCATGACCAGGGCGATCAGGAAGAAGCCGAGGATCAGCGGGATGGTCGAGCCACGGTCGTCGGCAGGTTCCAGCCGGCCACGGAGGGACTGTCGGAGCCCGGCGCGGCTCGGCATTAGCCCACCGGCCGAAAGTCATCGACGTGCACCACGTACCTGCCGATCGTCGTCACGCCGCGGCCGCTCAGGATGGCCGGCACGGCTGGCAGTCGCTGTGAGCGCAGCACGCACACGGTGAATTCGGACCCGGGTGCCAGTTGCGGAACCACGCTGGCCGCATCCTGGCAATCATCGCCGGCACCGACGTAGCGCAACTCGGCGCCGGACGCGGGAATGCCCTGACTGGCCAGCGCTATCCGGAACGCCGCGTCGGCCCGGGCAGCGGCCTGGCTGCCGGTGTCCGATGTCGCGATGGCTCGGCCCACATCACGGGCGGCGTTCGTGGTGGCGAGCCGGCTTCGCTGGACGACCGCGATCGCAATGACCAGGTACACCAGCGGGACGAGTACCAACAACGCGACGAAGATGAACTCGACGATGGCGCTGCCCCGCTGCCGCTCATGGTGGAGCACTGCCCACCGGTCGATCAGCCAGTTCATCACGGGGCATCTTTCAGCGACTGACCGCTGACCTTGATGTCGACCAGCGCCCCGATCGGCACGAACACCGACCTGATCCGGCCCTGGCAGCGCACCTCGGCGGTCACCAAACCGCTCGCCTCGTCGATGACCTGGCCGCCCTCGCACGGCAGCCGCCGAGCCATTCCCGTGCCCAGCCCGCGACCGATGAGGGTGGACGCCCGGGCGCCACCCGCTGCCGGGTCAACATCCGCGTTCGCCCCGTACCGGGCACCATCCGCCGCAGCCGACGCGACAACCGACCGGACGTAGAGCACCGCGGCCACCTGCAGCACCGCGAACAGCAGGAATGCCAGCAGCACGGAGATCATCGTGAACTCCATCACCGACGAGCCACGATCATCACCCAGCCGCCGGCGCAGCGCTATCAGCCGCGGCACGGCTCAGCTACCGGTGGCACCGGTCACCGAATCGATCGCATCGCTGATCGCACTGGTGATCTTGCCCTTGAAGACACCGAAGATGACAACCACCAACCCGGCGGTCATAACCGCGAGTGGGTTGCGGCTATAACTCTAGCCCAATAGGGACCGCACCAGGTGGCCGACCCAGCCGTAGAAGCTCGGGAGCGCCGGGCTAGCCAAGGCGACCGCCAAAGTGGACAGGAAGGCGAAGCATTTCCAGCGCCTCGTCTTGCGCTCGGCCTCGGCTTGGGCCACCTCAGCTTGTTCTGCGCGCTCCTCACTCTTCCGGCTTAGCCTCACCTGCTCTTCCATCGCGGCAGTTTGTCGCTCGTCGCGTGTGCGGTCCTCCTGCTTCTGCCGAGCCGCTCGTTCAGCCCCCTCTACAACGGCGCGTTCCAGGCTTTCGAGCTGGCGGTTGGTGCGGTACACCGGATTCAGAGGCACCGTGGCGACACTCGGCTCTTGCGGCGCACTGGGTTCACCAGCAGCGAGCAGCTTCCTCACGTCGGGCAGGGCTCTTACGCCCAATTCCATACCCACCGGCCGAAATTTTATGGAGGGAATGTCGGGGGTAAGCGCGCTCTTCAGAGCGTCCCCGAATGCCGCGCGCGGAGCGAAGCTGGCCCGGAGGGCGGAGAACGGCTGGTTGAGCATGGCCTGGGCCTGCTCCGAAATGCTTTTCAAAGGCTGCAAGGACCGAACATCTACCGAGAGAAGGCCCTGTCCCAGCGTCGGGTCTATCGCCTCGTCGTTCCCAGGCCTTGAGTCGTCGTCCGCTTCCAACTCGTGCTCAACCATTCCCTGCCCTTTCTGCTCGATCGCCGAAGTACACCTCTGTACTTTCGACCGTCAGAGTCAATTGAAACATGCGGGTCCGACAACCGGCGTCGGCTTATGTGTCGAGACGGTTCCAGGACGTCGGAGCGCCGACGCACCACCGCGTCGAGGCCGATACCGCAACGCTTCGCGACGGACTGGTAACAGCGTCCTGAAGCGTCGATTGTCCGTAATGTCGGATGGCGTAATCTCGGCGATGCGATAGCTCCTCGGGAGCCGGGGTAACTACCCGGCGGGAGCCGATACCAACGTTCACAGCGGCTTCCGCGCCGACAACCCGTTCTCGTTAGGAGCTTCCATCATGGCTAGAGGTATGAACGCCAGTGGCGACGTTGTCGCCGTTTCAGCAGACGGGACAGACCTGAACGCGGTGTACGCCGAGTTCATGGCGAGCATCCAAATGCGCAACGACCGGCGCACTGGCTTCGAGCAGTTGCTGTCCGCGCCCGTCACGACCGCCGCCGACATCGTCCCGCAGACCGGCGTGCTTGACGAGTTCGAGGAGGCCTCGGAGTTCGGTGAGCCGGTCTCCATGCGCACGACTGCGGACATGATCCGGCTCGGATTCCCGTTCAAGGACTACGACGCCGCAATCCGGTACACCTGGAAGTTCTTGCGCGATGCGACGCAGGCGCAGATCGACTCGGTCCACAACATGGCGCTGGAGGCGGATTCTCGCCTGTGCTACCGCAAGATCCTGTCCGCGCTGCTCGCTCCTGCGACCGGCGCGATGAACGACGAAGGCAACGCCATCTACGGCCTGTGGAACGGCGATGGCATGGTTCCCCCGCCGTACATGGGCAATACGTTCCTCGGCACCCACAGCCACATGCTCACCTCTGGCGGCACGGTCATCGACTCCGGCGACGCAGAGATTCTCACGGACCTCGTCACGGAGCACGGCTACGGCGTCTCGAACGGAACGCAACTGCTCCTGCTGGTGAACCCGTTCCAGGGCAGGTCCGTCCGGTCGTGGCGCGCGAACGTCGCGAACGCCAATGGTCAGGTCGCTACTGCGGACTTCATTCCAGCTGAGGGCACGCCTGCGTACCTGAGCGACAAGACCATCGTCGGCCAGGTCGCTCCGGCAGAGTACAACCGCCTGCCGGTGATCGGCTCCTACGGACGGGCGCTGGTGATCGAGGACGCCCTGATCCCTGTTGGGTATGTGGCGTGCGTGGCGACCGGTGGGCCGAACTCTTCCCTCAACCCGGTCGCTTTCCGCGAGCACGTCAACCAGGCCTACCGTGGCCTGCGAATCATCCCAGGCGTCTCGCCCGCGTACCCGCTCACCGGCAGCTTCTACAGCCGATCCTTCGGCTGCGGTGTTCGGCACCGTGGCGCTGCGGCCGTCATGCAGATCACAGCGAACGCCGCCTACACCGCCACGGTCCTGTGACGTCGGCGGTAGCGGCCGAGGCCGCGTGGGACCAGTACCAATCCGCTCTCGCACAGGTCGAAGGCTGGCGCTGTCTCGCGAACAACGAATGGCTGAGGGAGGACGAGCTGATCGCCGCCGCAATCGACAACGCGCTCAGCCGCCCAACTCACCTCATGAACGCGCCGGACGAGCCGTGGCTCGGCTCCCACACACCCGTCATGTTCTGGATCGCTAACCCCGACTGCGGATTCCTGCTGTATGAGTTCGTGACTCAGCCCGACGGCCGTGTCCGATCGGTCGAGCCGCAGGAGAAGATCCACGAGCTCATCCCTCGTGAAGCGGTCCGCCGCTGCGATCGGTGTGAGGCCGAAGTCGAGCCGCTTGATAACCTTGTCGTCGTCGCCGTGGACTCCGCGCCCTCCGTCAAGCTCCTCGTCGTCTGTGAGGGGTGCACGGTCGCGGCTGGTGCGGTCGTGGGCGCAGCCAAGATGATTGTCCCGTACGGCTGGGCTAACCCTTACGCCGACTGAGTTCCTGGCCGGCGCGCGTAACCCTCACACGGCTCGCGCCGGCCAGGCACCATTTCAGCAAACTAGTTTTCACCTGAAAACGTTAATGAAAGTCCGAGAGCGTACCTGGCCGCTTCAGGTACGCTTTCGGGGTACGCAAGATCACGAGAGGAGGACCGGCGATGTCTAGAAGGACTCGCGCTACCGTCGCTGTTCCTCGTCTGGCCTCGCTCCGCGCGCCTGTTGGGGATGGCACGTTTTGGTACACCCTCGGTCTAGGGCGACAGTGGCGACTGCGTGCGAAACTCGCCTACCTGGTACTCCTCGCCGCCCTCGACCTCACCACCCCGGAACAAGCTCCCGAGAAGGCCGCCGCCGCGGAGCCGAGATGGGCCGTACGCCCGTTTGAGCGCCTCTCCGCAGTCATCGCCCCCAACGGCCCGAACGACACGCCCCTTCGTCATGTCGGGAGTGGCGCTGTAGCCGCGTAGCGAAGCAGATCTCGCCCTCCCGCTCAAAGTTTGCGAGCTGGAGGGCTTTCTTATGTCTAAAACTGCTGAAACGACGACCGTCAAGATCAACCCCGCCAACGACACCTTGCCGACTCTGGATGACCGGCCGGAGGTCGTGGCCTACGCGGCCTCCCTCGGCATTCGCGTGACGGAGCGCTACGTGCGCCAAGAGACGCGGCTCAAGGCGCTGCCCTGCTTCATCGTCGCCAACAAGTGCCACTACTCGCGGGCCGACGTTCGCGCTTGGCTCGCAGCGAAGCGGGCGACCTGAGAACGACAGCACCCCCAGCGGAGTCGGACCGCTGGGGGTTGTTGTCGCTGTGCTCTGCCGGGAACAAGCAACCGACCTTGGGAGGTCGTAATGATTCTACTGTCCGACATCTTTACCGTAGTAGTGAATTCGGTGTGCGGCCTCTTATTCGTTGGTAAGTGCGTCCTGGTGGCTCGGTCACGGGGCAAGCGATGAGCAGCAAGCATCTGAATCCCGCCCTGGCGAAGCACGGTGGGCAGCCGCAGCCGTACGCCGAGGCGGCGCGCGACCTCTGGGACGCGGGTTGGCGCGGCATCCTGCCGCTACCGACTGGACAGAAGGCACCGCCGCCGCCCGGCTTCAGCGGAGCGGGCACGGGCAAGCCAGACCCGACATTAGCGCAGGTGAAGCACTGGGTCCGGTCCAAGGCATCCGGCAACGTCGCGCTCCGGCTGCCTGATGGGGTGATCGCGATCGATGTTGATGACTATGGCGCGAAGCATGGCGGTGAAACGCTGGCCGAGCTGCAGCGGGAACTGGGGAAGCTGCCTCCAACCGTCCGCATCATCAACAGGGATGGCGCCTCTGGTCACTGGCTGTACCG
>JAABUR0100008710.1_pt1 | contig 11619 bp, 15 predicted proteins | sample 5560091 | NCBI WGS metagenome assembly JAABUR01 (sample SAMN10711879, study PRJNA513375) | rock metagenome | isolation source: Antarctica rocks | place: Antarctica: Victoria Land, University Valley sud
TGGGCCGCCGGGCGCGCTGCGCTGGCAATGGGTGGAGCGGCACAACAGCGCGGCGGCGCACCCCACCGACTTTGGCCTGCTGCGCGTGGACCTTGCCGACGCGCAGGCTCTGAAGGTGCGCCCACCGTGGGCGCCGGCGCGCCCGCCCGAAACAAGGCGGGCGTCCGGCCTGGCCCTGCTGCTGCCAGGCTGCTCTCCCGCGGGGGCTCTGAAGGTCGGTGCGGCGCCCATGACGCAATACTGCATGGCTGCTTCACCGCGCGGTTTGCCTGTGCCTGCGGTCCGCTAGCGGGCTGTTGTTGCACGCGACATCCCAGGCCAGGCCTGGCGCTCAAGAGAGCGCGTATGGTGGCCGCACTGCGTGATGCTACGCGCGCGCGCGCAAGCATGCCTCTGCGTATGCAGGGATTTCCGGCCCGCTGAAGGCCCTGGGTGTTCAGGCGTCGTGCCCTCTGTGTTGCGCACCCTGGGCCCTGGCCTGGCGACCCTACCCCGGCGCATGCAGCGCGCCTGGCCGAGCTGCTCGGCGTATGCAAGGATGCCCGGCCCGGCACAGCACCCAGCCTCCCGCTCGCGACGAGCGCTCCTGGCACGCGCACGCATCTGTGCATGCCGCCGCCTGCCCACCGCCCTGCTGGGGCGCGCAGGCGCGCCTGGCGGCGCTGCCCGGCGTGCGGGACGTGCACCCGCAGCAGCGCATGACCCGCGCTCTGGCCTGGGATGCGGGCGACGCGGAGGGCGGCTGCGGCGGCGGCGGCGGCAGCCTGGCGGAGCGGGGGGGCCCGGCCGATCGGGAGGTTGTCAAGCGCCCGGGCAGGCGCGGCCCGCCCGCCGCGCCCGCCCCTGGCAGTGCGCCGCCATCTCCGCTTATGTGGAGCTTGGCCAGATTCGCGGAGGTACGCGCATGCCGCCAGAAGGGTTGGGCTGGGCGTGCACGACCCTTACGCATGACCTTTCAGCGTGAGCAGATGGCACGGGGAGCGGCTGTGTTTGCTGGCACAGCAGCGTGGGACGCCACCCGGTGGCTTGAAGCTGCGCCATGGCTGGCGCGCGGTGCGATGGCAGACACAGGCTCCAGTGGTGGAGTTTATCGTGTGTAGGCTGTGTGTGGCGCACGCGCGGTCCCTCCTTGGCCTGCACGAGGCCGCGCGGCGTATTATTGAGCGACAGCAACGGCCTGCAGCTGCTGGCGGCTGTGCTCCAACCTGCTTACGCTCATGGTGTGCGCATTGCGCACGCCCGGCCGGCGCGTCAGCGCGGGCCCCGACGCGCAGGCTGTGCACGCGGCCCACGCTCGGCCTGGATGATGACGAGCTGCGCGGCAACGCCAGCGACGCCGGCGGCGTGGCGGGAGCGGCGCGCCGGCGGCTGGCCGCGCGCAACAGCGTCACCGCGCTGTTCGGCGCGGAGCGGCTGTGGGCGGCCGGGTTCCGCGGCGCCGGCGTGCGCATGGGCGTGTTCGACACCGGCATCCGCGCCGACCACCCGCACGTGAAGAACATCAGGCGCGCGGCCGGCTCGATAGATAGGGTAGGACCATACCCTATCGGCCTGCGGCCCCCACATCGGGCCGCCGGGCGGCCCGCGCGCCAGCAGCGTCTCCGGGCAGCCTGGAGAATGCAGCAGGCGACGGCCCCATGCGCGCGCAGGGAGCGCACGAACTGGACGCACGAGCCAACGCTGGAGGACGGGCTGGGCCACGGCACCTTCGTGGCCGGCGTGGTCGCCGGGCAGGACGACGCGTGCCCCGGCTTTGCGCCTGAGGTGGAGCTGTACACCTTCCGCGTCTTCACCAACGACCAGGTGCGGCCCCAGCCCTACACTAATCAGCGACCAGGTCCTAACCCCTGGTCACACCGTGGAGCACGCCAGCGTGTACGGTCACCCCGCATCCGAGCACCGCAACTGCGCTGCGCGTGCGGCGTGCCGGCGAGCCGCATGTTCCGCGACGGGTGCTAGTAACATGTCTCCGCCGCACCCAGCACAGCGCCGCCTGTCCCGGCTCCCCCGCGAGGCGTGGCCAGGGCGCGCCGAGGCGCATCGGCGGGCGGGCGGTCGCCGCGGCGCTGGGCCACGGAGCCGCGCCGGCTATAGCCGCGGCCGCAGTGACGCGCGCTCTGGGGGGCAGGTGTCCTACACGTCGTGGTTCCTGGACGCGTTCAACTATGCGATCGCAACCGAGATGCACGTCGTCAACCTGTCCATCGGCGGGCCCGACTACCTCGACCTGCCCTTTGTAGAGAAGGCGCGCCCGCCCGCGCCCTGGCCCCGCAGCGCAGCGGGGGCCTGCTTGCAGCTGCATTTACCTCATCATGGTCGCCGCCGCGGCATGCGCGGCGTGCGGCGGCGGCCTCCGCGCCACGCTGGGCGTCCGGCTGACGGCGCTGGACATGCGCCCGGGCGTCCGAGCGGGCGCGGCGCGACGCGGCTTACGCCGCCCCACGCGGCGCACCGCGCAGGCAGAGGCGGGGGGGTGGCGCCCACAATGGCGGCGCCGCGCCGGCGCCGCGCGCAGGGTTCAGTTGGGGCATGGACGCACCGGCGCGCAGGTGTGGGAGATCACGAGCGCGGGCATCCTGATGGTCAGCGCAATCGGCAACGACGGCCCGCTGTACGGCACGCTCAACAACCCGGCCGACCAGAACGACGTGCTGGGCGTCGGCGGCATCGACTATAGCGACGCCATCGCCAGCTTCTCCTCGCGCGGCATGTCCACCTGGGAGCTGCCGCGCGGCTACGGCCGCGCCAAGGCGCGCCCCCGCGCTGCTGTCGATGGCGTCGGCGCCTAAGCACGTCGTTGTGCTTGTCATCGCGCGGCGTGTCGACCTGGGAGCTGCGCCACAGCTACGAGCGCGCCAAGGGGCGCCCCCCGCCGTGCCTGCGGCCTCGCGCTGCCGTGCGGCCGCCTGGGCCGCGCCCCTGGCGCGTACAGGCCTTTGCCCAGCCAGTGCAGCTGCTGCAGGGCGGCGCGAGGCAGCGGTGCGCGGCGTCGGGCGATGAGCTGCGCGCTGCCGGCCGGCCGGCCCTCCCTTCCTCTTTGAAGTTGCGGCTGCGGCGATTTGCGCGCAGGCGCACGTGCAGCTCTGTGAATGGCTCTGTCGGGCCGCAAGTCTGGTGGTGCTCAGATCAGGTAGGGGATAAATGCTGGGTGCCGCGGGGCGGCAGCCGGACGTGGTGGCGTATGGGCGCGACGTGCTCGGCAGCCGCATCCAGGGCGGCTGCCGCAGCCTGTCCGGCACGTCGGTCGCGTCGCCGGTGGTCGCCGGCGCGGTCTGCCTGCTCGCCAGCGTGGTGCCCGAGCCGCGGTGCGCCCGCGCTCTTGCTCCCTGTGCGCTTGCCGTGCTCCGCACGCCGGGCCTCAGCTTCCTCCGACGCCATTGCGAACGTGCTCATGCCTGCGACCTGTCCGCCTCCAGGGGAGCGGGTCGCCCCAGGCTGCGCGGCATGCCCAAGCATGCGCAGCGTGGTGGCTGAGATCGCATCGCCGCATGCTGAGCAGGCGGGCTTCATTTCACGGAAGATTTGTCAGCAACGGCGCTCGGCGCGGCCCATGTGCGCGCAGGTGGCACGGCGCGGGCGGCGTGCTGAACCCGGCGGCGATGAAGCAGGCGCTGGTGGAGGGCGCGGCGCGCATCCCGGGCATCAACATGTTCGAGCAGGGGCAGGGCAAGCTGGACCTGCAGGCGTCCATGGTACGCCCGCGCCGCTGCCCCCGCCCGGCCAGGGGCCGCCGGCAAAAGAGCCCGGGAGCTCCGCCAGCAGGCTTACCGATCGTGGCCGACCAGCGCGCCGCAAAATACCCTATGGTGGCGGGCAGGGCCTGCATCTCCCATGTGCTGCAGCGGGGCCTAATAAGCGAGTACGAGCAAGGGCGCCGGTAGGAGAGCAGGCTCATGGTGGCTGGGGTGTGCACGCGCCCATGCAATCACTCTGGCAGGGCCTGGCCGGGGCTGATGCGGCGGGCTGCAGCCGCTGCATGTCGCTCGCACGGCGGCGAGCGCATAGCTTGCTTGCCGCGACTCGGTGTGGAGGCTCGGCAGCATGGCAGCCATCGTGCGTAAGGCTGCTCCGCCGGTGTGCAGGCGCGGTGCGCCAGCGTTGCGGGCTCTGACGGGCGCGCGGCGGCGCGCAGAAAATCCTGCAAGGCTACACGCCCCGCGCCTCGGTCGTCCCGGCCGCGCTCAACTTCACCGACTGCCCGTTCACGTGGCCGTTCTGCCGGCAGCCGCTGTATGCGCACGCGATGCCGCTCATGTTCAACGCCACCATCCTCAACGCCCTGGGCCTGGCGGGTGCGCCAAGGCCCGAATAAGCGCGGCGCAGCATGGCTGCCGTCGCACTGCGCGCTTGCCTGATTCTGCACGCGCGGCGGGAGCACTCCTTGCGGCACTCCTGTGAACATACCATCTGTGCTGCCTTTGGGCTTCACCGCAGCTCTTTGGAGTGCTTATGCCTGCGCCAGCTCACACCTGGCATGCGTCAGGTACAGCCGCACACTGGCTACGAGCCCGCCGCTTGCTGTGATGTAAAAGAAAACCAAGCCGCTGACGTGTGCTGCTCTGAGTCACAGCTGGCCCGCTGTGACAGGCGCCCGCGGCGCTCGGGAACCCAGGGACGGCCGCGCGCGCAGGCTGGCTGGAGGGTGAGCCCGTCTTCACGCCGGCCAACGAGGGCGGCCAGCTGCTGGACATCCGCTTCGAGCACAGCAGCCAGCTGTGGCCATGGTCGGGCTTCCTCGCGCTATATGTGCGCGTGCGCGACGCCGGCGCGACGTTTACTGGGCAGGCGGCCGGCGAGGTGTCGTTCACGGTGGCATCGCCGCCCCTGCGCGGCGAGCAGCAGCCGCGCCGCTCGCTCGTGCGCATGCCGCTGGCGCTGGACATCATCCCCACGCCCCCGCGGCGCGCCCCGCACCCCGGCCGGCCGCGGCCCGAACGCGCTCCCGCTTGCGCTGTGCGCCAGCTTGCTGACCGTGTGCGCAGCTCGTCTCGCACAAGCCAGCCCGCCACGCGGCCGTACGAAGCCGCGCTCCCACGGCGGCGCTCGCTGCAGGCGCCAGCCCTCTCGCCGGGGCAGGGGCTTGGATTCCGGCGGCGCGGCCCGCCACCCGCCGCTTCCTCGGCGCGCGGCCTGACGCGCGCGGCGCCGGCCGCGCGCGCGCAGGCAGCGCCGGCTGCTGTGGGACCAGTTCCACAGCGTGCGCTACCCGCCGGCGTACATCCCGCGCGACTCGCTGGAGGTGCGCAACGACATCCTGGACTGGCACGGCGACCACCCGCACACCAACTTCCACGCGCTGTTCGACGCGCTGCGCGACGCCGGCTTCTTCCTGGAGGTCCTCGGCTCGCCGCTCACGTGCTTCGACGCGGCGCAGGCGCGCGCCGCGCACCCCGCGCGCCGCTGCAGCCGCCCCGTGCCTCTGCGGTCCCTCGCGCGAGCCTGGGGCCAGGCCATGAGCGAAACACTGTCAGAGGCCTGCAGGTGCACAGCGCGCCGCCAGCTCGCCCGCTTGCTGTAGGCCGCGCGCGTCCTTGCGAGTGCGCAGCTCCTGCGCCGCCAAGGGGCTGTGCGGCTCACAGTGAGGCCTCTCAATGCGCGCGCGCGGCGCAGTACGGCGCGCTGCTGCTGGTGGACGCGGAGGAAGAGTACTACGCGGAGGAGGTGGCCAAGCTGGCGCGCGACGTGGAGGCCGGCCTGGGCCTGCTCGTGTTCGGCGAGTGGTACAACGTGGACACCATGGTGCGTATGCGCTTCTTCGACGACAACACGCGCTCCTGGTGGACGCCCGCCACTGGCGCGCCCCCGCGCGCCCCCAACCCGCGCCCCCGCTGCTCCTCATGTGCCCGTCTGTCCGAATGGACCGCGATGCATCGCGGTGTTTGCCCTGCCTGGCAAGCGGGGCGGCGGATCTGAGCTGGGCGTGCACGGGGCGCCCTGCCCTGCCTTTCAGGAGCGCTGAGACGGCATCTGCATGTCCCGTGCGCCCTTCTGCTGCCACAGGGCAGAGACTGCACTGCTGTCATATCACTGTCTGGTCGGCGCCGCGCCGCGCGGCGGCCGCCCTGCCCGCGGGGCGCCGACGCGCGGCCGCGCGCGCAGGCGGCGCGAACGTGCCGGCGCTGAACGATCTGCTGGCGCCGTTCGGGGTGGCGTTCGGGGACGCGATCCTGGAGGGGCAGCTGGCTGTGGACGGCGAGAAGCTGGTATACGCGAGCGGCGCCAACCTCGTGCGCTTCCCGGCCGGCGGCTACCTGCACTCCGCGGAGCTGGCCGACAAGGCAACCGCCGGTGCGGCAGCCCGGGCCCCGCCTGCCGCGGCCCCGCCTCGTTCTGGCCGCGCACCACGCGTGGCGGGGCGCTGTACCCGGCAAGGCGGGCAGCAAAGGGCCAGCGCTGGCATCTCTGGCGAGCGTCCGCGCAGGCTGGGGGCATGCCCAGGACCCCGCTCCTCGGTGCCGGCGCCGCGCGCATGTGCTGGTCCCGCGTCCGGCTCCTCAGGGCGGACTCACTGTGCACCCTACCCTCTGTCGCGCTCCCCGCACCGCAGGTCAGCTGAGAGCAATGAGACATGGGTCCCGACAGTGTGCCCAGCACACATCACCAGAGCGCTCAGGCTTGCGCCCGTCAAGCAACCACCAGCGTCGCTCGAGCGCGCACGCCGGCCCGCGGCAGGCATCGCGCGCGCGCCGGGCCGGCCGGGTCGCTCGCCGGAGGCGGCGGGCGTGCACGCGGTGCTGGGTCTGGTGGAGCACCAGTCAGGGCGCCTGGCTGTCTACGGCGACAGCAACTGCCTGGACAGCAGCCACCAGCGCACGCCCTGTTACGCGCTGCTGCTCAAGCTGGCGCGTTGGGCGACCGAGGTGCGCCGCCGCGCTGCGCGGCTGGGCTCAGCTTGGAGGTTTTTTTGGCAGCGCACCAAGGCGGCACCATTGCACGTGACTGCCTGTACCTACCGATTGAGCGCGTGTCGAGCAGTGGATACGGGCCGTTTGCGGAAGTGCAGCTGGAGCAGTACGGGTGCTGCTTGTGACAGGTGGGTCATGTGTTTGCGCACGCGGACAGTGCTGGAGGCTTTGGTGAATGGAGTGCAGGCCACACAGCCGTCGGCTGCTCTGACCTCCTGTCCCATGACTGTTGTGCGTGCCTGGGCGCAGGGCGTGCGCGACCCGGCGCTCTTCCCGCCCAGCGCCGCGCTCGCGGAGCCGCTGGGCGGCGAGGCGCAGCTGCTGCCGACGCGCCGTGTGGACGTCGACGGCGCCAGCTTCTCTACCGTGCTGCGCGGGCCGGCCGTGTGCCACCCCAACGCGCCGCTCGAGTTTCACACGCTGTCCGCGCCGCGGCGTGGCGCCGCCGCCGGCGAGCGCCAGGCGCGCCCCCCAGCAGCGCTGCCGGCCTGGGCCCGTGCTTGCAAGCTAGGCCAGGGCGCCAGCTCAACAGCACCAGGCACGCGCACCCGGCGTGCGCGCCATGGCTCCAAGGCGTAAGTTTGCGTCGTCCCGCCCTCCTTCCCGGCGCAAGCAACGACAAGTCGGACGGCGCGGTCAGCGCTGGGGCTTTCTGCAGTGATCACGCAGATGTGCGGTGGGGGTGCAGGCGGCGGCCGTGCAGCAGCTGCGCGACGACAACACTGTGCTGGCGGAGCCCAACCCGGACCCGGCCGCCCAGGCCAAGGCCGCGGCAGCGGGCGGGGCGTCGGTGGTCAGTGTGGTCGAGGAGGTGGAGGGCGCGGCCCTGGCGGCGGCGCTCGGCGGCGTGCCGGAGCAGGGCCTGCCCAGCGGGCTGGAGGGCCTGGCGGGGCGCGTGTTGCAGCCGGGCAGCGGCGGGGCGGCCGCGGGCGTGGTGCCGGGCCTGCGGCAGCTGGGCATCGGGCTCGGGCTGTCGGGCACGCTGCAGTTCATGCCGCAGCTGCTGGCCGTGCTGGGCGTGCTGGCCGTGTTCCTGCTGTGGTCGCTGACGCGGCGGCGGCGCGCGGGCGGCGCCGGCGCGGGCACCACGCCCGGCCGCAACGGCGGCGCCGGCGCGGGCGCGCCGGCAGACCCGCTGAGCGCGCTACGCGCGCGCTTCCGGCCGCTGGCGGAGTAGCCGGTGTACCCTGGAGGGCTTTGGCATGGCGGTGCTCACCGGCGGGACGGGCGGCGCTGGTGCCCGGCAGGCCGCGCAGCGGGCCGGAGAGGAGGCGCGGAGTGCTCCAATGGCTGGTGCTGCGTAGTCCTGCACCTGACTGGCTGCTCGCAGGCGTTGCTGTGTGTCACAGCGGTGGCGGCTGAACCACTCCGGCGCTCGTGCCCGCTTTGCATAGCTTGTGGCGGGCGCAGGCGCGGTGTAGCCTGTCTCAAGAGAGCGCGCGAGCTCAGAGTTTTTGACAAGGACCAAGCAGCAGACGCTGCACTGTGTGCCTGGTGTTGGACATTGCTCTTTGGCGGGGCTGCTGCGCCTGTGTGCCAGCGCCTAGCAGCAGACAACGTGTTGTGAGAATGAGGGCGCAGAACGCCAGTGGTCCACGGCTCTGCTTGCAGGCTCCCAGGCTCAGCTGCACGCAGGCACTGAACCATGCAGCTGACCCTGCCATCACGGCAGCAGGCGTCAGCGCCCCCGCGCCGCCGCGCGGCACCCTAGCTCATGCCAGCCAGCCCGAGCACCCGGAGGCCTGCCAGCCCTAGAGCTCGTCCGGCTCCCCTGCCGCCGGCCGCGGCCTACCTGGCGGCGGCCCCGCTGCGGATGCCCGGGCGCCCGCCGCCGCGTCGCTCGCGTTGCCCGCCTCCGCGCCAGTGCCCAGGCGCTCCATGGAGCGATCGTGCAGGTTGAGCATTTCGAGGATGGCGTCGTGCCCGCCGCGCACCGCGCCTGGCGGCCCGCGCGCACGCGCGCGATAGCGGACGAGCATGCGCATGTGGTTGGTGCGCCCCAGCGCGCACTGCGGCTGGGTACCGCGCGCGCCGCGCGCCTGGCGCCGGGTGCGCATGCGACGCCGCGTATGCGCCGACAAATGTGGGGATGGCACAGCAGGCCGCAGCGGCGGCGCCATGCAACGGCCCGACACGCATGCGGCCTCGCCCGGCGCCAGTCGCGTGCGGCAGGCCTCGCGGCAGCAGTCTCTGCAGCGCACAAGGTGCACCATGCAAGGACCCACCAGCGTCCTCAGGTCGTGTGTACCAGGGAGGCGTCCCCCGCCGGGGCCAGGGCGCGCGGGGCTGCGGGCGGGCGCGGCGGCGCACCCTTGAGGCGCGTGCGGTCGGGCGCGTACACGTGCAGCGCCCACACGGACGCCGCCAGCGCGGCCGCGAGCGCCACGCGCGACAGCCAGTGGCTGCGCCGCTTGCCCTCCTCCACCTCCTCCAGCTCGAAGACGGGCCAGAACGCCTCGTTGATGCCCTTGTCCTGCGCGCGGCCGCCGCTGCCGCGTGAGCTGCTGGCCGCCTCACAGCTTTGACGATCGTGGCTTGGTGGCGCGAGCGCTGCCTCTCTCTCAACCGCACGACGTTTGGGCCGGGCAGGTGAGATCTGGCAGAGGCGACTTGATTGTTATGTATCCGTCGCTGGCGCCGCGGCACTTCGCTCAGCCCCAGTTGATCTTTAGGCCTGCAGCATAAGGAAGGGGCGCCGCGGCGCGCCTCCGACAGCAGGAAGGGGAAGAGCCAGAGGCAGCGGCCGAGCGCGACCCAGGTGACCAGCGCCAGCACCCCGCGCACGATCAGCACCGCGAAGATCAGGCACAGCAGCGTCATGGACAGGTACACCGCCGCCAGCTTGACCCTGCGCGCCGGGACGCAGCCCCGCTCGCAGGCGGCGCCGTGTGTGCGGCTGCCCGGCAGCGACTTCTTGTGCTGCCGCTGGCTGGCACGCACGCATTCTCATGCTGCCCACCACAGGTTCACGCGTGCCTTGTCTCCTGCGGTGCAGGTCGGGCAACCCCGGACACGATCCTGCTCTACGTCGCCTCACCCGGCAGGCACGGTCCTGCACATATATGCGCACCGTAGGCACTACTGTACTCATGTCTGAGACACAGGCAGCGGCCCTGCAGCTTCCCCAGGGTGTCGCCGCCGCAGGGGCGGGGCGCGTGCGCAGCGGCTGCACAGCGCGGCGCACCAGTGCGGCGCGAGCGGGAACAGGCAGAAGGCCATCACGACGACCACCAGCAGCGCGCTCAGCGCAAACAGCCACGGCGACGCCGGCCGCTCGTACTGCCATGCGTAAAAGTGCTCCTCCGCAAATGCCTGCGCGCTCAGAGCGTGTTTGTCCTGTGCAAGGCCGCCCTGGCCGCACCGCTGACCGGCGCGACATATCTGCACATCTACACGCCCTTCCGCTGACGGCTGCTCGCACAGTGGACACCACAGCTTGCCGCGCTGCCTGCCCTTTGCCAATACAGCCAGGCAGGCAGGCAGGCAGGCAGGCAGGCAGGAGCCGCGCGCGCACCTTGTCGTCGTACAGCGGCACCAGCTTCTTCGGCCACTTGACTAGGCGCTTCTTGCCCGGCTTGGGCTTTTTGAACATGCGGTCTGCCTTGATGAACAGGCGCCGCCTGATCATCAGCTCGCCCAGCTCCTTGATCTGCTGGTCCAGCCGCAGCGCTGCGGCACGCGCCACCCACTTGTTCATCACACAGCTGCCTTCACTCCAAGCCGAAACAGCAGCCAGGTCACGGCCTTGCCGCGCAGCGTGGCTCGAGCGGCTGCGTGCAACTGTACACTTGCGCACGAGCGGAGCCAAGCAACCATCATGGAGTCCAGGCCCAGGGACGCACATTTCGATACGTGCGGCTGTATCTGCTCGGGGTGTGCGCGCATATGTGCAGCCAAGTCCTTCCCGCGTATGAACTCCACGCGCTGGTCCGCCATCACCGCCGAGCGCCACTCCACGCCGCCCTTGGCACGCAGCGCGTCTGCCAATGACCGCAGCGGGTCCTCTATCCGCGCCTGGGCAGCAACCGCGAGCCAGCTGAGCGTGTGGATGCGAGCGCTTGTTGCCGCAGCAAGCTGCCCCGGAGTAAGCCTCCAGCCTAGCTTGTGCAGTGTTCCAGGCAGGCACAGACAGGCACACAGGTACGGCTCCCCGTGCAAGCTTGCACGAGCCTGTACTTTTTGCCAAGTGCGCCGTGCTCACCTTGGACCCCATCGCCGGCGAGCTCGCGTGCGCTCCTAGTCGAGCAGGCCTTCCACACAGGCACCACCGCGGCACCAGACTGCAGCTGCCTGGCTCATTAAGGAGGTAGGGTCTTGTGCCAGAGCAGAGTTCAAAACCTCGGACAGGACGCCGCTGAGTTTGTGGCAGCTACGTGCTGCACACCGCTGGAGGGAGAATCTAGCCTTGTACGGAACGGGCTTTGAGGCAGAGCGCGGCCAGGGCCAGCAGCATGGCCACGGTTGGTGTGCCCGCTGCTGAGGCGCACAGCGTGGCAGCATTTGCAGGCGATCACGCCCGGGAAGCGCAGTCCGACAGCGCAAGGTCACTGGAGGAGGAGCGTGAGAAGCACAGGCAGAGGTGTGCAGTGGCCTCCGTGACAATGTTGCTGCAGCCTGGTTGTGAGCCGCCCCTGACGTCGGTGTGTCTTGCAGGGCCGCCCGCTTTGGAACAGACTACCTGGAGCCCGAGCAGCAGCGGAAGGACCGACAGGCT
>JAABUR0100008719.1_pt1 | contig 11608 bp, 11 predicted proteins | sample 5560091 | NCBI WGS metagenome assembly JAABUR01 (sample SAMN10711879, study PRJNA513375) | rock metagenome | isolation source: Antarctica rocks | place: Antarctica: Victoria Land, University Valley sud
AAGGCACGCACGCACGCGAGGTTACCCCGCTCCAAGAAGGCGCCCCCACCGCTTCGTTTCTCTAGCGTCATACAGTATTACGCCTCTGACGCTGCTACAGTATCCAAGGTACCTTACTCGTAAGGTAACCTAGACCGAGACGGTGACTGTGCAAGCGAGCCAAGACAAGAGTCTCCTCAATTCAATCGTGGAGTATGTAAGATGATGATTGTTATGATCTTGTTTGTGCTACCACACTACTACTCCATGTAAACACTACCTACCTACCTTGGAGTACTTAATCTTCAGCCTGCCCGCCGCGCTTTGGCAGAGAGGCTGCTTTCGTGCTCAATCGGAATGCATATCATTCTCTAAAAAGCATCTAAGAGCAGCTTGTCATCGTGTACTGCAACAATGAAGTTGCTAACCTCTCCTCTTGCTTCCCTGTTTGCTTCTTTTCTGCTTGGCTCAAGTGCGCGTGTAGATGCATCGGATAAGGGCCTTGCAAGTACCTTTTTATCAAAAAGACAGTCGAGCAACTCTTCCAACTCGATATACTCGACGCGTTTCCCCAACGTAACATGGGACAATGCGGCGTGGCAAGTGAAGACCACTTATTTGGACCAAGGTCACTTCCAGTCGCGCGCGTCCCTTGCCAATGGCTATCTAGGTATCAACGTCGCTGCTGCTGGACCGTTCTTTGAGGCCGATTCCCCTGTCAACGGTGATGATATCAATGACTGGCCGCTGTTTAGCAAACGCCAGACATTCACCGGCATTGCAGGTTTTTGGGACCAACAGCCGACGACCAATGGTACAAACTTCGCATGGCTGAATCAATATGGGGGCGAAAGCGTTATCTCTGGGGTTCCGCACTGGGGTGGCCTTATCGTTGACCTCGGCAATGGTCATTATCTGGATGCTTCCGTTGACAGCAGCACCATCTCGGGGTTTAGCTCGACTCTGGATGCCAAAGCTGGTGTGATGGAATGGCAGTACACGTGGGCTCCCGCCAATGCTGGCGGCGTGTCCTTCAAGATAGCTTATACCATGTTTGTACACAAACTTTACGTCAACCAAGGCTTCGTACAGCTGCAGATCCAATCCTCTGCCGATTACAATGTGTCCATCGCCAACGTCCTCGATGGTACTAGCGCTGTCCGAACGAACTTTGTTAGTAGTGGTATGGATGGAGCCCAGATCCATACTGCCGTGACGCCCAACGGGGTCAATAATGTCACGGCGTACCTATATGCAACAATGTCCGGATCATCAGAGTTCGACGCATCTTCACTGAAATTGGTCTCCGACAAGTCTTATATTGGAGTCAACGACTCCAGTATCGCCCAAGCAGCCAACGTGGCTTTGAAAGCTGGTAAAACAGCAGTGATTACAAAGTATGTCGGAGCCGCAACGTCGGACGGGTTTCTAGACCCTCAAGGACTGGCCAAGTATTCTTGTTCGAAAGCAATGAGCACCGGTTTCGATCAATCTTTAATTTACCACGTTGCAGAATGGGCTCATGTATTCCCAGCGGACTCGGTTGATAATTATACGTTTCCCCAGAATGGTACCCTTCCAGCCGATGAATTCATTATCGAGTCAGCCATCACAGCTGTTTTGAACGAGTACTACCTTCTGCAAAATACAGTCAGCCAAGACGCTCTTGCAAACCTTAACAATCCCCCAATTGATACCAATAGCATTCCGGTTGGCGGTTTGGCATCCGATTCATACGCTGGACTGATCTTCTGGGATGCGGAGATTTGGATGCAGCCTGGTCTTGCGGCGTCGCACCCTCAAGCTGTGAAGCAAATTGCCAAATATCGTGTTGCGAGATACGCACAGGCTAGGGCCAATGTTCAGACAGCATACACGTCTTCAAAAAATCAGACTACCTTTTCATCAGATGCCGCGGTCTTCTCTTGGACGAGTGGACGATATGGTAATTGCACTGGAACCGGGCCATGTTTTGGTAAGTGGTTCCCCAAAAGACTTGAAGCCGGGCTGACATGTCACCAAGATTATGAATACCATATCAATGGTGACATTGCACAGGAGTTCGCCAACTATTGGGTTACCTCTGGTGATATCGAATTCTTCAGAACCTACCTTTTCCCGGTCTACAACTCTATCGCAATCTTCTATTCTGAAGTGCTCACTAAGAATGGATCTCTTTACACTCTGACTAATATGACGGACCCAGACGAGTACGCGAACAAGTAAGTTTTTCTTCGAGCATCTTAGAGTTGACATCGCTTACCCTTAATTAGTGTCGATAACGGTAAGGAAAATATCTGTAAGAAAATCGCTGTACTAATAAGAAATAGGCGGTTTCACCATGCCATTGATCGCAGATACTCTTACAAACACCAACTTTTTCCGCGGCCTCTTCGGGATGGCGACTAATGCAACATTTGACGAACAAGCAGCCAACATATATATTAGCCGTGACGCAAACGTAGGAATAATTGGTGTGTAGCCCTCTTCTACCGTTGCGTTTGTGAGTGAGCTAAATGACCTTCGCCAATAGACGAATACACTGGGATGAATGGATCCATAGCAGTAAAGCAAGCAGACGTGGTTTTGGATACATTTCCCTTGAACTACCAGAATAATTGTACTGCACAAGACTCGCTAAACGACCTGGAGTACTACGCTGGCAAGCAGTCATTGGCAGGGCCTGGAATGACTTATGCCATCTTCAGTATCGTCGCTAGTCAGGTTTCAACATCCGGCTGCGCTTCTTATACTTACCAGCAATATTCGGAACATCCTTATGCTCGCGCCCCGTGGTTTCAATTCTCGGAGCAGTTGACTGACGATTTTACCACTAACGGTAGGTACCACTTCTCTTAAGATCAGAAGCAGTAGCTCATACAAATGACTAGGCGGGACCCACCCAGCTTATCCATTCCTGACTGGACATGGAGGCGCGAACCAAGTTACGTTGTTTGGCTATCTTGGTTTGCGACTTACGCCTGACTTTACCCTACACATCGACCCGTCGCTACCGCCTCAGATTCCAAATCTAAAGTACCGCACCTTTTATTGGCAAGGTTGGCCTATGTCTGCTGTAGCAAACCAGACGCATACTACCATCACCCGGTTGAGCATACCTTACATGGATGCCAATAAGAAATATGCAAATACTTCGATCCCTGTGCAGATTGGGAACGACAACTCAACAACATACCAGCTGCCACCGGACGGAACGCTCACACTGCAAAACCGCAACATCGCCAACATTACTACAATCCCTGGAAACATAGCACAATGCCTTCCCGTCTCCTCTCCAGACGAATACCAGCCAGGCCAATTTCCTCTCTCGGCAGTGGATGGCGCCGCCTTCACAAAATGGCAACCGAACCTCTCAAACGTCAGCCAATCCATCACCGTCTCCCTCGCCGGCCAAGCAATCCAACTTGTCAAAGGCTTCTACTTCGACTGGGCCCAAAACCCCCCAGACAACTTCACCGTCACATTCCACAACACCTCCACCCTCTCCCCCTCTGACACTCCAGCCACAACCATGAACATCACCATCAGCACCCCCTACAACGCCACCCTCGCCAGTCTTATCACCCCCTACACCAGCAACACCACAAACGTCACCCTCTCCTCCCCCATCTACAGCGCAACCTTCGCCACCCTCGCCATCCAGGGCAACCAAGGTAGCCCCTTTAGCAACGCGACGGGGGCCACGGTGGCGGAGTGGGCGATTGTGGGCAGTCAGGGGCAAAGTTTGAATGTGAGTACTGCGGAAAAGAGGCGTGCCGCGCCTGTTGATATGAGGCGGTTTATGCAAAGCAGGGACGCGCGAGCGAGTTCTTGATGACCTTATGGCGGTTGTTTGGATATACGAGCGGGGACGAGGTAACTGAGGAGGATGAAGGGGTAAGATGGGGGAGGCACGAGCTTTGACTGGGGGGGTGGGATGTATAGGTAGTAATCTAAAGAAAGATAAACATCAGGACCAAGCTTCTGATAAATTTTCTCCGTCGTTCCCTCCGTTTCCCCCCCCCCTCTTTTCCACGAAAAGTTCGACATCTAGTTTTATGTTGTCGTTTCGGCGCGTTTGCGAGAGGGGCTGGGTAAGGGCTTGTTGCCTTGCTGATTTTCTCTCCCTCGGGCCCCGCTTCCCAGCATTTCTACCCCAACCTCTCCAAACGAGCGAGTGAGGAAACCCACACACGGTTTTCGCGCTAACCATAATCATGCAAGGCGGGTTTTTTATCTTAGTGCTGGCGGCGGCGGTGGTATGGGAGAGGGGAAAGGGGGTCAACCTCAATTCTCCCGGGGACCCTTCGTCCTGGCCGGCCTCTCCACGTTCTCTACTGTATCTCTCACTCGGCCTTCTCACGCTTATCTTTCCTCCCGCTCCTTTACGTTTCCCTTTTAATAATGTTCATCACCCAGCTTTTCCCCCTTCTCATCACCAAATCCCCCTTTCCCCGCGGAAAATTCGGGTTGGTGGCACTTTACGCTAGGTTTATATTTTAGGATCTTATCGGTTGTTGGTTCTGGGCGTGGTGGGTAGGTTTTGAGAGAAGGTGGGAGTGATGTATAGGTAGATACCTAAAAACGCCATTTTTTTTTGGGCTCCTACTGTTGATGAGTGCGAGTGGTGGTTTCTCGGCAATGCTCGTCCTGGCCGGGGGGTTTTTTTTTTTTCTGAATGTACTAAATTTCTCGGTATGCGGTTTTGTGAGTGGTGATGGTTTGGTTGTGGGTTTCTTGGTTGGGTGGGGGGGGGGTGAGGGGGTTGATGGGGTGTCTTTTAGTAGTAGTTTCACGTACTTCGCTCTCAATTCTTATTTTCTGGGGGTTTTTTAAAATCTCGACGGCTATTATTTCCCTCTTTGTGTATTTTGTTGGTTTTTATTACGATTTTTGCATCTTCTACAATAGGAAAGGAAATGGAAAACTTTTTTTCCTCTCGCACCTATCACAACGATATTTCTAAACCAGGTTTGAGCTTCTTTCTTTTCACACACCTTTTTTTCTAAATGCCTCGAAACTTCGTCTTTGCCTTAATTTCTTTCCTCCCTCTCCTGGGAATGTGTACGCAGTGCTATAATTATTTATTTTTACGCTTTCTCACGTTCCGAAACACCATCTCGAAGCCACTCGAAGTACCGTGGCTCGCTGTTTGGTCCCCTGTGTTCATAGATAAGTACTGATGATGTTTTCTTCGTTATGGCTTTTGTGGAATTGGAGTACGATACCTTGTTTTCTAGGATGGCTAGGCTTGGTAAGAATTGTCTCTTCAGGGACGTCCTGATGATTCGAGATGCGGTTTTTGGTTTAGCTTTGTCGGCTTCTGGGGGAAAGAGGGGGCTGGGGTTGGGGTTGGGGTTGAGTTTTTCATGTGAATTTGGGGAGGACGTGTTTGATTTGCCGATGTGTGTTTGTCTTTCTATTTTCCCCCTTTTTCTAAGGATAAGTAGATGGTACGAGGGGTCTTTTTCTTTGACTGTCTTTCGTGACACGAGGTATAACCTCTACGTTAGCTGATCCAGTTCCTTCGGAACAGGTGGAAGGGAGGTGATTCTCGCTCTTCATCACTTCCTCCTGTTTCTAAAATAGAAAAAATCTATAATTACAACTTTCTATTCACCATCTCCCTTGGTGACTCGCTAAGTGATAGTTTCCGTGAAACAAACTATCAGTACTAATACTGTTCCCACCACAATCTTTGTGATGACTTGATGTATCTCCTCTGTGCTACCTTGAGTACTATAAGAACCCTTCTATCCCTCAGCTGCAGCTTTCTTCTTTTCCTCACTTATGATATCGAAAGCCAAAAACTTGCAAGCAACAACAACAGTACCTCTCCTAGTTCTCAAGATAATCTACATCAAACCTCGCACCCCCCTTGAACACCTCTCTGACTGATTCCCTAGGCACGCTTCTTCCCCCCTTCCCTCCCCTTTCTCCAGCATACTAACACCCCCCCACACCATAATCCGACAGTGGATCGACTGTCGGAAAGCTTGGACCTCGACGCACACGAGCGAAAAAAATTGAGACATTTCCTGTTTCGGGACCGTGTCATGATTGTGCTCGTGGAGGATAGTTGAGTTTTTTGGAGATAGGGAAAGGGGGGTAGATGTACAAGTAAGAGATTTCTGTTGAGGGGTGGATTTGCATTCATGTGTGTGGGTTTCCGGGGGGGGTGGATTGATTAGGGGGATGAGTTAGGGGTTTTAGGAAGATGTATTTTAGTGAAACGGAGAAGTTTTATGAGCATGATCTTGGCTTTTTGGCTTTCTGTCTTTGTATAAAGAAATTAGGGATTTAGGATTTTTCTTTTTACACTTTTCCTGCTGACTCTGGGAAGAAGATCATTAGCATTGATGCTTTCGCTAATGGCTTAGTGTCTGCGCTTAGAAGAAATGATTAGGACATTTCAAACATTCTTCACTCTTCTTTATGACGCGAGATACGCTGTTTACTTGAAATAATAAAGTGCGTGACAGTGAATAAAATCTTCTTCTTCATATCTCCGTGTACTCATAGATTCTCCATATCTAAAAGGTGAAATCCCTCGATACTTTCGTCTTCGCCCTTATGGTTTTAGAGCAGAGGTCAAGAAACAGTAACATCAATCTTCGCACTATTTCAAAAGACGTGGGTGTTTTCAACAGATGTTCGCTTCGTGGAGCGATAGTAGTACAATTGTTGTGGGTCATAAAACCTGAGTTGCCAAAAGTGTTATGAAGGACGTTTTTGTAGAAGTAGAACAGTCGGCAGAAGCTTTTCACAGGAATTTGGTTCGTCATAGCGAATTACTCTCCCTTTCCTTAGCCTGAAACCGACAGTCTCTCTCTTCCCCAATTCTTCGTCATCTGAGTCACACAATCTATACTAGCTAACGTCTATCTCTTCTCTCTTTCTTTGCCTGTGCTCTGTATTGTCTGTCTTCACTGCTTTCCCTTCTTCTAAAACAGACAATCAGCAGCATTATGTTTTTATTCACAATTGTTCTGAAGACTCGATCCACGATCTATTGTTAAAAGCAGGCCAATAATATCATCTTTTGTATCTTCACACCCGTTACTGAATCCACATCTGTTTGAAACAAATAATCAGTAGTGATGTTTCTTCACTTTTATTTCTCTCTGTGCCCGAGATAAGTGCTATGAAGTCATAGTTTTCTTTTCACAGCTTCTCGATTGCTCAAAACAGGTGAATCCTTTTTCCCTTCACACTTCCCTACTGATGCAACTCACGATCTCTATGTTTTCCTGAATGTTATAAAACGTCGTGTTCCCTCAGCTTTAGGATCTTCTTTTTTTCCATACTCTTCAAAATATCGAAAGCGAAATTTTTATCCTTCAGCATCAACCTCTTGTCTAAAACCCGACAACAATCTTCGCAAACATTTCCCGCACCCTCTATTTAGGTTCCATATGCCCCCCGAGACACAGCTTCTCTCCTTTACTAACATCCCCCCAGACTCCCCACCATGTGTCACTACTCCGTCCTCAAATACACATGCGTCCACATAGTGCGGCGGAAGATCGACTGCGGCCAAGGCGCTACTTCAGGACACATTATTGAACCAGATGAAATTTTTGAAATGGGCCAACCTTGTCATGACTGCGCTCGAGGAGGATAAGATTTTTTTTTGGAATAAGGGGGAGGATTAAAAGCGTGATTGGGGGTTTTGGGGTTCGGTTGCATGCATGTATTCGAGGATTAGGGAGGAGGATGGGGTGATGGGGTGGTTGGGGTTTGGCGCTTAATGCGGCATGAGGGTGCGGGTGGGAGGGGTTTGTGATGAGTTGTTTTTTATGTGTGGCTCGATAGTCTTTTCTGATCAGTTCTCTTCTTCCCTTTTTCCATGAGTTGATACATGATATCTGCGTATTCGATAAGGAAAATGTCTATTAAGATTTCTGATCGAGATTGAGTTCGGCTCGACTAACATACATTGATATGCACCTTCTAGTTAGTTAGCAATCAAGCTCTTTACATCATTGACTGAACCATGCATCATTACAATATAAGACAGCTTACAAGAGACTATACTTTCTCCAACATCCTTGATAAGCCAAGTAAGTAATACTTACTATCTCTCGGTAATCCTCAACCCCATTTTGCTCTCTCTCTTCGCTCTCTCCCTCTCTCCCTAACTTTCTCCTATATCCCATAAACAAACCCATTTCTCCCGTATCACTTGAATACCCTCTTTATACCATCTCCAGTACTATTCTTCGCTCCTTTGTTACGAAAAGTTGAATTACAGGACGGGCGATGATTTATATTCAGGGGATTCGGTTGACTAGGGTTAATTTTCTAGGACTTCGTAAGTCTTGTGATAGAGGATATGGGTGGCCATAACATTTCGCTGTTTCAACGCCCCTTGATGATTCGTTATACCACCTTTCCCTTAGCCGGATGAACAACAACGTCTTATTAATGGCTTAATGTATCATCTGCACGTTGCTGTCTCGCTTTCTGTTGCCAGCTTAACATATGACATGAATAATAGCAACATCGATGGGTTTTTCTCGTTGTGGCTTGACTGAGGTATGCTTTCTAGGTTGGCTTGACGGGTATTTATGCTATAATGCATTTTATTCCTATGTTGCTTTCGGCGCAGTCTTGAAAAGAGATGTCTTTTTGGCCCGAAATAGTCTTCTTGTTCACGATCATTCTGATGGTTTGATGAACGATACTTATGTTATCTTACTTTCCTGAGCCAAAATCGTGAGGAGTAAAAGATCTTGATTCTCATTATTTACCTTTTTTCAGGACTATTCGAGAGATCGTGACTCCTCTCTCATCGACTCTTTCACACAAATGAATATCTTCTTACTCTCGTCTTCCGTGACTCTACAGATGTGCAATAGCACTAGCCATGTCTTTCACTTCATGACTGTTTCAAGACCAGGCAAATAATCCTACTATCCATCTCTTCACCATCTTGCGGATGACTCTCTAGACGATCTTTGAATTATTTCTCGTACTATAAAAACCCCATTCAGATCCTTCCTCTCATCCCCTCAAATCAACTCAAGTCAAATCTCTCAACCTCCCACCCAAACAGAAATACCTTCTTCAACTCGATCCCCACATCTAAACCCCAACCCCAACCTCAACCCTAAAAACCCTCTCCTGAACCAAGCCTCCCTCTCACCACCCAAATCCCTTTCCACCAACCAACATTCCCTCAAACTCTCAAAATGTGCTACTACATCGAATCAATATACCAATGCGGCCACAGCAGCCGGCAATTCATGAAATGCAAAGCCGGTCCGAGCTCAACGCACATACAAGGGGCCGATGTGTTCAAGAAGCTGGCAGAAGATTGTAGAATGTGTCGGATTAAATAGTTTTGCTCTTTTAGGGGGTCGAAAGGGATTCTTTTGGGGGAGATTTAGGATAGGGGTTGAATGGGGTTTGCATGCATTTTGGGTGGTGTTTGGATGAATAAGTAGGTGGGTGGGGGAAGGGATAGATGGGTTTGGAGGATGGCTAAATGAGGGGAATGAGCTGCTGATGGACTTGGTGGTGGAAGGAAGGGTATGATTCAAGAAATACAATGAAGGGGGCGAGGCTCGTTTGAATATTTAACTGTAACAAATACCTCGTGATACCCTGGTAGCTTTGTCTGGTCTTTTTGCCTCTCCTTTTGTTTTCGAGAGCTGGGTTCGAAATTTTAACGGTGAAAATGCTTAGGATGTTAGGAAAGATGAGGCACTTACTGCTTCCTACGCACTTCCCCTAAACGACGCAAAAGCCATTAATTTACTTCGCGGACTAGCATTGCTCTTTTGGTTGAATTTTTATAAAGGGGTAAAAGGGGTAGAAGGGAAATTTTATGATTTTACGATGGCTGAGGAAATTTCTTATAATGAGAACGTGTGAGTAATATGACTATTTCTGTCTTCACGACTGTTCGGGTGACTCGGCATATCATCGTTGTGCTACTTCGAGGTGGCCGTTCTTGTAAAAAAAGTTTTTGTCTTCATATCTTTGACTGATAATTCGAGTATGACTTTCCGCTTTTATTTTTGTAGCTTTTGAATAAAAATTAGTGCTGTTTTTCCATTTTAAGGGATTTCGATGAGTTGAAGATCGTGGTTCGTGGTGGGTTGATAAGGTTTTGGGTGAGTTGGTGAATTTCTGATGAAAGGGGTAATCAATGAAGACAAAGCATTCATCGGGAGTCGGGATTTTCTGTGAATCGGAATGGGTGAGGTGTAGGAACGTCTCGCTCTTCAAGAGAGTTCTAATAATTCAATCTACGATCTCTTCCCCATATCAGATAGTCAGTCATTATACCTCTGTCTTCACCCCCTTTCCCATGACTCCACATACAGTTTCCCCACCATCCTCCTCATGACTTGCCATGTTCTCTTCTTGAATAATATAAGAAGCCTGTATTCCTCAGCTGTAATGCCCTTTTTCTTCAACGATCTCTTAGAGTATTTAAAGCAAAATCTTCTAGTCTTCAAAAACGACATCCTTCTCAACCTTTAATACAAACACCTTTCACAACCTTCATTATCACCACCTCTCGCAAAAATCGATCTTCTCTTTCAAAGACCTTCATACCAAAATACAACGCGTGTCTCCCTCGCTTTCGAAGATCGCTTTTGCACACTGACACCCCTATCAGCTCCTTCGCTATGTGCTTCTACTCCGTCATAATCTACGAGGAGTGCGGTCACGAGGAACGTACGCTTGAGAAAATGTGATCTGGGTCCTACCTCTGGGCATCAACTGGATCCGGATCAACGATTCCCGATTCCTGAGAAGTGTGACGCTTGTTTGGCTGCATAGTGGATGGATGCGGAAGTAAGGAAGGTTTTAGGGCGGGGAGTTGAGGGGTTTCTCGGTGGTAGGGATGGGGTTTTTAAATTTTTTTTGGTGTGCTCTGACTGCTTGCGGCAATTGTTCTTGATGAGATATATGATTTCTATGAGAGGAAGAAGAGGCCGAGGGTTGTAACTTTTGGGTGTAGGGATATGGTATTTCTATATAGATGATATTTTTTACTATAAGGGATATAGCGTTAGTCACATATTCCTTCATACTTATGAGAAAGACTGCTTCTGGCTGAAACAAACAAAATATGATTACCTTCGTCTTCACACCTCTTCTTCTACCTATTCACTATGTAATCTTTCCTCCAAAATTAGAAAAGTAAAATTAGCATTTCTCACTCTTCATTCTCTTCTTCATAACTCGACCTATCGTTTTTGGATAACCCCGAGTGGTATGAAGGCCTCACTTTCCCTCAGCTACAATACCATCTCTTTTCTTTATCCCCCAGAAACCCCAAAGCCAAACATTCAATCTCCAACCTATAAATCATAACCTTTCACAAATTCAGTTCTCACAGCCGTAACAGACCTTCACGTAAGCGGGCCCCCCTATTACCCTCCCCTTTCTCCCACCTCACTCACTAATACACCACCAGAATTCCCAACATGTGCTACTATATCATCATACAATTCGGGTGCGGCCACAAGGGCCCGCGGGAATTTGAGAAATGTGACCTTGGTCCTACCTCAGCGCACAAACATGACCCGGATGTTGTGGTACCCGTTGGCCACAATTGTGACGATTGTGGAGGATGATGCTGTCTTTTGAAGGACCTTGCATGTGGGAA
>JAABUR0100008721.1_pt1 | contig 11606 bp, 11 predicted proteins | sample 5560091 | NCBI WGS metagenome assembly JAABUR01 (sample SAMN10711879, study PRJNA513375) | rock metagenome | isolation source: Antarctica rocks | place: Antarctica: Victoria Land, University Valley sud
AAGCCGGGCGGCGACGTCGCGGAGATCGCCGTCGGCGTCGCGTCGCTCGGGGACGGCGAGCGCCGCGTGGCCTTCGTGCGCACCGCCCGCTCGATCGCCTCGACGGGCGGACAGCGCGTGAGCGCGCTCGAGCGGCTCTACCTCGTGGAGCAGGTGCCGATCCTGCTCGTGTGGGGCGACCGCGACGCGCTCATCCCCGTCGCCCACGGCCGCGCCGCGCACGCCCGGCTGCCCGCGAGCCGCCTCGAGGTCTTCGAGGACGCCGGCCACTTCCCGATGCTCGACGACCCCGAGCGCTTCGCCGCGGTCGTGACCGACTGGGTGGCCACGACGACGCCGACGGAGTACGACCAGCAGCGCCTCGGCGCGGTGATGCGGTCGCGGGCGGCGGCGGGCTGAGCAGCGCGCGGGCGTGGCTGGGGCGCGCGGGCACTGTGGCGCGCGCCGGTCTGGTGGCGCGGGCACCGTGGTGCGCGCCGGAAGGGTGAGACGCGCGGGGCGGGCTGGCTCGGTCGCGAGACGCGTTCGGACTTGCCCTCGCTCAGCGATCTGAACTCCGAACGCGTCGCTCCGCAAGGGTCTGGAGAATCGCCTCGGCCACGTCCGCGCCCTCGTCTTTCACCTACCGCCAGGTGTAGCGATGCGGGTCGTAGCCGGCCCGGCGGGGAGCGAGATCCCGCGCGCGGTCGCGCTCGAACGCCGCTTGAATCGCGTGCCAGCGACGACCGTCGAGCTCGACCGCCACCCGCTCGGGGAAGAAGACGAAGTCGACGCGACCACTGCGGTCCTCCGCCTCAAGCGGCCACTGGCTGAGAGGTCGTCGCGGCGAGAACGAGGACCACACCGCGAGGAAGAGCGCTTCCAGCTCGGATTCGGTGGGCGGCGCTGCGTCATAGCGCGCGAGCTTCTTCCGCAGCACGGGAGCGCCTGGACGCCGGCGGACGATCTGCTCGCCGAGGGCTCGGACATCCAGCAGGAGTTGCGCGTCGCTGCGTCCCAGGCCCGCGTGAAGTCCCTCGGCCGCCCGGCGCGCGCGAGATCAGCGACGGGTCCGCGCAACGCTCGTGCACGGGAGACCGTGGACGAGGGTCACCTCCCCGGGGCGCCATCCACGCGTGTAGTGAAGGTCGATCGCGCTGCTCTTCGCCGGCGGATCCGATCGTCCCGTCACTGTGAGCTCGATGCGACCGCGCCACCTCAGAAGCGCGCGCTCCGCAGCGGCGGTCCGATGGCTCAGCGCCGCTGTGCGCCCGTAGCGCAGCAGCGCGGCGCGCAGCCGGCCGCGCGTCGTGAGGTCCAGGCGACCTACGGCGTAGACGCCGCGATGACGCGGATGGAGCACCTTGCGCGCGGTACGGCGGGAGATCGCCGCGCTGCTCAGCCCGATCGAGACGAGCTGCGCGTGGCTGAGAACGCCGTCGCGGGCCGCGGCGGCCTCGCAGATCGCCTGATCCGGCGGAAGCGTTCGGAGGTGTGCTCGCTCAGCGAGGCCGATGTCGAACAGGTCGTCGAGAGGCATGCCGGGCAGCGTCCCGGCTTGTCGCGTTGCGTCTCCATGCGCGAGTGCGCCGGAACACGCGCGAAAGGGCACGCCGAACGCGCCGCGAGCCCCGCGGCGAGGATGCGTTCGGAGTTGGCCTCGCTCAGCGAGGCCGAATCCGAACGCAGGCCCGACCGCCGCGAGCGTCGCCGTTCGGCGGCACGAGTGGCGATCGCGGCCTTGCCGGCCCGCGCCCTACGCCAGCTCGGGCTTCTCGGGCAGTTCGAGCGCGCGCGACTCGGCGCCCGCGAGGCCGGGGCGCGGGAGGCCGCGCGGCGCTTCGCGCGGCGCGCGCTCGGTCGGCGCCGGGGTGCCCGGCAGCGGCTCCGTCGACGGCTCGATGACGTCGGGGCCGAAGACCTCGAGCTCGGTGCGGCCCGCGATCAGCGCCTCGAACTCCTCCTTCTCGATCGTCTCGCGCTTGAGCAGCAGCAGGGAGATCGAGTCGAGCAGCACACGGTTGTCCTCGAGGATCTGCTTCGCGCGCTGGTGCGCGGACTCGACGATGCGGCGGATCTCCTCGTCGATGTCGCGGGCGATCTCGTCGGAGTAGTCCGGCTCAGTCTGGAACTCGCGGCCGAGGAAGGGCTGGCCGTGGTCGTGGCCGAAGACGCGCAGGCCGAGCTTGTCGCTCATGCCGAAGCGCATGACCATCTGCTTCGAGGTCGCCGTGACCTTCTCGAGGTCGTTCGCGGCGCCCGTCGTGATCTCGTTGAAGACGATCTCCTCCGCCGCGCGGCCGCCGAGGGTCATCGCGATGGAGTCCTGCAGCTCAGCGCGCGTCGTGAGGAACTTGTCCTCGGTCGGCATGGAGATCGTGTAGCCCAGCGCCTGACCGCGCGAGATGACGGAGATCTTGTGCACCGGGTCGGAGTGCTCGAGGTAGTGGCCGACGAGCGCGTGGCCCATCTCGTGGTAGGCCGTGATGAGGCGCTCCTTCTCCCCCATCACGCGCGTCTTCTTCTCCGGCCCGGCGATCACGCGCATGATCCCCTCCTCGAGCTCGGCCTGACCGATCTCGCGCTTGCCCGTGCGGGCGGAGAGCAGCGCGGCCTCGTTGACGAGGTTGGCCAGGTCGGCGCCCGTGAAGCCCGGCGTCTGGCCGGCCAGCGTGTCGTGATCGATCTCCTTGGCCAGGGGCTTGCCGCGGGTGTGGACATCGAGGATCCGCCCGCGGCCCTTCCGGTCGGGGCGGTCGACGGCGATCTGGCGGTCGAAGCGACCCGGGCGCAGCAGCGCGGGATCGAGGATGTCGGGCCGGTTGGTGGCCGCGATCATGATGATGTTGTCCGTCGAGGTGAACCCGTCCATCTCGACGAGGAGCTGGTTGAGCGTCTGCTCGCGCTCGTCGTGGCCGCCGCCCATGCCGGCGCCGCGGTGACGACCGACGGCGTCGATCTCGTCCATGAAGATGATGCACGGCGAGTTCTGCTTGGCCTGCTCGAACAGGTCGCGCACGCGCGAGGCGCCGACGCCGACGAACATCTCGACGAAGTCCGAGCCCGAGATGGAGAAGAACGGCACCCCGGCCTCGCCGGCGACCGCGCGGGCCAGCAGCGTCTTGCCGGTGCCCGGCGGGCCGTAGAGCAGCACCCCTTTGGGGATCCGCGCGCCGAGCGCCTGGAACTTCTTCGGGTTCTCCAGGAACTCCTTGATCTCGTGGAGCTCCTCCACGGCCTCGTCGGCGCCCGCGACGTCGCGGAAGGTGATCTTCGGGGAGTCGGCGGAGAGGCGCTTGGCCTTCGACTTGCCGAACTGCATGACCTTCGAGCCGCCGCCCTGGACGGAGTTCATCACGAAGATCCACAGGCCGATGAAGAGCAGGAACGGCAGCAGGTACGTGAGCGCCGAGACCCAGCCGTTCGTCTTGCGGCCTTTGATGTCGAACTCCTGGAGCTTTCCCTCGAGCTTCGCGGCGGTGAGCGTGCGCTCCAGCGTGTCGGCGGACTCGTCGAGGAAGCCGACCTCGTACTTCTTGTCGTCGACCGTCACGACCCGCGCGGTATTGTCCTTCTGGCGGAGTTCGACGGTCTTCAGGCGGCGCGCGTTGAGCTGCGTCGTGAAGTCCGAGTACGTGACCTTCTTGTCCTTCGAGCCCGGCGAGATGATCTGCTGCGCGAAGAAGGCGAGCACCACCACGATCAAGACCGGGAAGGCGGCGCTCTTGAAGAAGCGGCTCATGGAGCTGCCCAGCGTAGCAGTGGGTTTCCGGGCGGATGCTCAGGTCAGCGCGCTCCGGCCGCGGCGATTGCCTCGTCGGTCATGGTCGCGACATACGGCAGATTCCTGTACTTCTCGTCGAAGTCCAACCCGTAGCCGATCACGAAGCGGTCGGGGATCTCGAAGCCGACGTAGCGCGCGTCGAGCTCGACCTTGCGGCGGGTGGGCTTGGTCAGCAGCGCGCACACCTCGAGCGAGGCCGGATTGCGCGCGCCGAGGTTGCGCAGGAGGTACTGGAGCGTCAGGCCCGAGTCGACGATGTCCTCGACGATCAGCACGTCGCGGCCCTCCAGCGGCGCGTCGAGGTCCTTCAGGATCCGCACCACGCCGCTGGAGTCCGTCGCCGAGCCGTAGCTCGAGACGGCCATGAAGTCGAGGTCGCAGGGCACCTCGATATGGCGCATCACGTCGGCCAGGAAGAAGATCGCGCCCTTGAGGACCCCGACGAGCAGCAGGTCCCGGCCCACGTAGTCGGCGGTGATCTGCGCGCCCAGCTCCTCCACGCGCCGCCGCAGCGCATCGGGCTGGACGAGGATGTCCCCGATGGCCTTGTCGCGCATCGGCCCGGGAGGCTACCGGCTCGCGCGGCCGCCGCGCGGACGATCCAGCGGCGGGGTGGGGACCATCGCCAGCACGCCGTCGCGAACCTCGGCGCGGGCGCCGTCGCCGACGTCGAGCGCCCCGGCGCTGAGCGCCAGGATGTCGTCGAGGCGCCCGGCCGCACGCGGGCACAGGCCACCGGTCGCGTCCTCGGCGAGGCGACGGACGACGAGGCGCGCGAGCGCGCGGGGCAGGACTGCGAGGGCCTCCAGCGCGATCGAGCGGCGACCGGCCAGCGCGGTGTCGACCACGACGTCGAGCACCTCCGCCTCGTCGCGGAGGAGCTCCGCGGTGCGCAGGACGTTCTCCTCCGCGCGCGGGTCGACGGCCCGCAGCGCCGGGACGAGCCCCCGGCGCACGCGGTTGCGCGCGTACGCGTCGGAGTCGTTGCTCGCGTCCTCGCGCCACGGCAGCCCCTGCTGCGTGCACCACGCCGCGGTCTCCTCGCGCGTGAGCACGAGCAGGGGGCGCACGAGCCGGCCCGAGCGCGCCGGCATGCCGAGCAGCGCGCGGCGCCCGGGCGAGGTCGCGAGGCGGTAGAGGACGGTCTCCGCCTGGTCGGTGGACGTGTGGCCCGTGGCCAGCAGCGCGCCCTGCGCGCCCGTCAGCCGCGCCCCCGCCGCGTAGCGGACGTCCCGCGCCCAGGCCTGGAGGTTGCCCGGGGCGTCCGTCGGCCGCGACGTGTGCTCGATCACCAGCTCGACGCCGAGCGTCGCGCAGAGCCGTTCGCAGTGCAGCTCGTCCTCGGCGGCGGCGTCCCCGCGCAGGCCGTAGTTGACGTGGACGGCCTGCACCCGCTCGCAGAGCGCGACGACCATTCCGAGCAGGCAGACCGAGTCGCGGCCGCCCGAGAGCAGCACGACCACCCGGGAGCCCGCCGGCAGGAGGCCCGTGGCGCGGACGCGCTCTAGGAATCCGTCGATGGAGTGCCGTGTGGTCGCAGGGTCGTGTGCCGCGTGCGAGGCGGGTTCCACGTCGTCGCACGCATGTCCCTCTGGTGGTGGCCGACGTCAGACCAGGCCGACCGGCGCGCGGAGCCTAGCGTGCCGACCCGGCGCAGCCCAGCCGTTCGGGCAGACCTCCTGCCCGTAGTCGGCCGCCTGGGCATGCGTGCGGATGCCACCCGCGGCCTTCACGCCCGCGCGCCGGCCCGCGACTTGGAGCAGGATCCGCGTCGGCGGCGCCGACGGGGAGACAGCAGCAGGGCGGCGTACCCCTCTGCGACCAGCCTGCCGTCGGTGAGGCTGAGCGCCGCCCGCAGCCGCGCGACTTGACATGCTCGGCGACGAGGTCGGAGCCCGGCGCCGCGACCGCCTCGAGCTCGACCCAGGCGCCGAGGCCCGCGACGTCGTCCAGGTGGATGCGGACGCCGTCGTCGACCAGCAGCCGGCGCGTCTTCTCCACCACCACGGTCACGCCGAGCGCGGCGTCGAGCGCGGCCGTGAGCGCGGCCGGCTCCGAGACGTCGACGAGGTGGTAGGCGCTCTGCCGTGCCCGCGCGTGGTCCGCGCGCTCGTAGGCGATCAGCTGCGTCCCGCCCGGCTCCTGCTCGCGCAGCTTCAGCCGGCCGCTGCGGACGGCGAAGTACGTGTCCCGCTGACGCAGGACGCCGTGGTCGATCGCCCCGAGCGCAAGCGCGGCGGCCAGGGTCGCGGCGGGATCCGGGTCATGGCCCTTGAGCTCGACGTTGCGGTGCGGTGCGGCGGTGGACGGCAGGGTCGGGACGCTAGCGGGCATGCTCCGCGGGTCCGTCCGCGAGCGCGAATCCCTACCGGCGGAGCACCAGCGTCCGGTGGACGGTCTTCCCGCCGGAGCTCACGCTCAGCGAGAAGCTCACCGAGCGCGCCCGCCCCAGCCGGCGCCGATACTTCCGCGCGAGCCTGAGGACGACCACCCTGCTCCCCGCCTTCGCGAGCTTGACGGAGCCGCGGGCGACCACGACCGCCCTGCGGCCGAGCTTGAGCCTGCGCGCCGTCGCCGTGGGCACGCTGAGCACGAGCTTCGGGGCGCAGGCCGCGCGGCAGGTGAGCTTGATCCGCACCCCTCGACGCAGCGCCTGCCGCAGCGAGCCCTTGCCCTTCGTCAGCTGGGTGATCGAGAAGGGGGCCGGCGGCTTCGAAATCGTCGTCCCCGGTGGCGGCGCGGCGGGCGGAAGCGGCCGGTCGGGCGACGCCGATGGCGGTGGCGGCGCGGGCGCAGGCGGCGCCGGGGCGGCCGGCGTGCCGTAGACCTCGAGCTCGGTCATGTCGAGGAAGCGCTGGTAGGCCTGGTTCTCGACCCGACCGTCGCCGCCCTGGTTGCCGAGCATGCTCAAGCGCACGAAGCGCACGCCGGCCGTCTGCCCCGTCGGCGTGACCGGGTTGTTCGTGTAATTGTTCTGCGCGCCGAACGTCCCGGCGGCCACCTGCGCGAAGCTCGTCCCGTCGGGCGAGAACTCGAGCCGGTACTGGCCGAGCGAGGCCGTCGGGTCGTCACCGCACGTCGCGCCCGGGTCGATGCCGAGCCCCTTCACGTCGACGGCCTGCGGGAGCCGGATCGTGATCGATCGCGGCCCAAGAGGCGCCGGCGGCAGCCCATCCACGCCCCCGGCGAAGTCGGTGCGGTAGTTGCCCCACCCCGTCGCGTCGGACTCGTCGACCGCTCCCCCGGGACCGCACCCGAAGGAGGTGAGATCCGGGCCCTCCGAGGCAGTCACCGTGCCTCCGAGCGAGGAGGCGGCCCAGTTGCGGCGAAGCTGCAGGTCGCGCGCGTTGGCTCCTGGCGTCACGTCGACGTTGGTCTGGATCAGGCCGTCGTAGCCCCGGGAGACGGCCACGAGGTAGGGGTAGACGCCCGGGGGGACGCCGTTGATCGCGTATCTGCCCGCCGCGTCGGTCCTCGCGCTGAGGTTCGCGTGGTTGGTGAGCATCACCGTCGCCCCGACCACCGGCGCGCGGCCGTCGACATCGACGATGGCCCCGCTGATCGTGCCCGTGGCGGCCGAGGGCTGCGGCGGCGTCGAGAAGCTGGCCACCGGCTTGACGTCACCCGACCCGAGGTCGGCGGCGAAGAAGCCCATGCCCCGCTGGGCGAAGACCGCCCACAGTGTCGCCAGGTGGGCGCCGCCGTAGGCGACCTGGTCGGCCTGGATGATGGCGTCACGCTGGTCGAGCATCGATGGCGCGGGCGGCGAGAGCTCCAGCGCACGTGTCACGAGGTTCTGAGCGATCGTCGAGCACGTCGCGCTCGCGCCACCCGGGCAGCTTCCCGTCTGAAGCGCCTGCCGGATCTGCCACAGCGTCTGCGCCCAGATCTCGCCGTCGCCGTGGACTTCGGGCTCGCCGACGACCTTGCCGAAGTCGGCAAGGGTGTAGCCGCCGCGATGGGCCGTCCGGCCCCCGTTGCACGCCGCCGCGGTCTCCCCGACCTTGCAGTCGATGCCCTCGCTACGAATGAGGTCGTCCCCTCCGGAGACGTAGAAGCCGAGCTTCACGTCGCCGCCCGCGCTCGTGTCACTGTCGAGGTTTCGCGCGACGAGGTAGTCCATCGCGTAGAAGTCGCTCCATCCCTCGCCCATGGAGCGCGACTGCTGGCCGTCGAGGCGCGGGAAGCCCTGGGCGTCGTGGACCAAGCGGTTGGTCAGCCCGTGCACGTACTCGTGGTAGACGATGTCGGCCTCGTCGCCCCCGTTGCTCGTGACGGTGCCGTTGTCCCCGGCGAAGAGGTACATCTGCATCCGCGGCGGAACGCCGTCCTCCCGCGTGGCCATGTTCGCGTTGGTCAGGTGGTCGGTGTCGGGCCCGCCGTTCTGGCGATCGGTGAGTGCCCCGTCGTCACTCTGGGTGTCGACGGCGTCGCCCGCTTTCCCCTGGCCCGTGGCGTTGACCGCCTCGAAGTTGCCGGCCGCCTCGGTGAATCCGAAGGGCGCGGCGGCGAGGTGGTCGTGGAAGTCGTTGACGAACCAGAAGACCTGCTGCGCGTTCTGGCCGCGGTTCTTGAGGATCGAGGCGTCCTGGTCACCGAGGTCCCAGGAGCAGGGGAACTCCACCGAGCAGCCGAAGTTCGTGAAGGGATGGTTCCACTGCGGGCGGCCGCCGGCGCTGCCGGTCGCGGGCACCTCCTCGCCTGGGTTGATCTGGTCGTCGTCGTTGAGGTCTGAGTACGTGTGCGCGTTGTTGCCCTGGAGGCGGTCGGCCGGCAGCGGCCCGCCGTTGGCCCCCGGCCCCCAGGAATCGGGATACTCGACGACCTGAGCCGTGTGGCCGTCGGCCAGTCCCTGCGCGGCGTCGAACAGGGAGCTCGGCACGTAGCGCCAGCGCGACCCCGAGGCGCTCGCGTTGGTGACGATGTCCTGGCGGAACAGCGTCCGGCCGTTCGTCGCGTCGACGACGGTCTCGTACTCGTGGTCGCCGCCGTCCTTGACCCAGAGGTGCCAGGCCAGGCGGTCGGCGCCCGGCAGGTGGAAGATCGTCAGCGTCGGATCGGCGTCGCGGACATCTCCCGAGCCGGTCAGGCGCAGGTCGCCGCGAGCGCGCGCGAGGGCGGCAGCGCCGCTGAGGCCGGGGTCGACCGAGGGCACGGCGACGTCCGGGACGGGTGAGCCCTGCACGTTGATCAGCCGTCCGAAGCGGTCCACGTTGGCCCGCAGCCCGTTGGCGAAGACCGGGACGCCGCGGTACTCCTGGCGCCACTGCACGTGCGTGGTGCCGTCGATCGAGCGGTACTCGGGAGCCTTGCGCAGGCCGTCGACGTCGCCCGCGTCCAGCCCGAACAGCGCCGGGTGCGACTGGACGTAGCCCAGCGCGACCTTCGCGGGGGGCATGGCGGTGCTGCCGGTCAGGAAGCCGTCGAGGCGAGCGACCTGCCGCGGGGTGCCGGTCGCCGGGTCGAGGCGAACGACGCCCTGGCCTCCCAGGTCGCGCCCGAGCGCCGCCGCGGCGGCGGCGCGCGTCGCGGAAACGGGCGCGGGCCCTGTGCGTCGCAGCGACGCCTGCGCGGAGCGGGCGTCGATCGCCCGTGCCGCCGGGTCGGCCGGCGGACCGGTCGCCGCCCAGGCGACGGCCGACGAGCCGGCCAGAGCGGCCAGCGTCCCCAGCAGCGTTCCAACCGCGCGTCCGCTTCCGTGCACTGCGCCTCCCCCTCGTCCACGTTGCCGAGCGCGCGGCACCATACAGGCGCCGGCGGCCGAGGGCGAGTCGTAATGCGCCCAGTCTCCGGGGTAGTGTGGCGCCGCGATGGAGGGACTCACCGTCGTCGACCACCCGCTGCTGGCCCGTCATGTCGCCGTGCTCCGCTCGGCGGACACGAGCCGGGAGCAGTTCCGCCACGCGCTCGGCGAGGCGGCGGCGATCCTCGCCTACGAGGCGACGCGGGATCTCGGGCGCGAGGACTTCCACGTGCACACGCCGCTCGAGCCCGCCCCGGCGCAGCGCCCCGCCAAGGCGATCGCGGTTGTGGCGATCCTCCGTGCGGGGCTCGGGATGGTCGACGGCTTCCTGCGCCTCGTTCCCGAGGCCGCGATCGGCCACCTCGGCATGCGCCGCCACCACGAGACGCTGCAGCCGGAGGCCTACTACGAGTCGCTGCCCGACGTCATCGGCGCGGCGACGACGTTCGTCGTCGACCCCATGCTCGCCACGGGCGGCTCGGCGGTCGCGGCGCTCACCCGGCTGCGCGAGGCCGGCGCCGGCGATCTCCGCCTGGTCTGCCTCGTCGCCGCGCCCGAGGGAGTCCGGCGGGTGCGCGAGGCGATGCCGGAGCTGCCGGTGATCATCGTCGCGGCACTGGACCGCGAGCTCGACGAGAAGGGCTTCATCCGCCCGGGTCTCGGCGACGCCGGCGATCGCCTCTTCGGCACCGGATGAGCGCGCCGTCGGCGATCCTGTTCGATCTCGACGGGACCCTCGTGGACTCCCGGCCGGGGATCGTCGCCGCGCTCAACGCCACCCTCCGCCAGCTGGGGGAGCCCGAGGTGCCCGAGGCGGAGCTCGTCCCGCGCATCGGGCCGCCGATCCACGACACGTGGTCCGAGCTCCTTCGACGCCCCGTCGGCGACATCGAGGACGTCGTCGTCGCGTACCGGAAGCGCTACGCGACGCTGATGCTCGACGGCACCAGCGTCTACCCCGGCGTGGTCCGGCTGCTCGAGCAGCTCGCCGCCGAAGGCCACCTCATGGCGGTCGCGACCTCCAAGGCTCAGCCCATGGCCGTCGCGCTCCTGGAGCACCTCGGCCTCGACGGCTTCTTCGCCGCGGTCCGCGGCCCCGTGCCGCCCTCGACCGAGGAGAAGCCCGCGACCGTCGGCCGCGCGCTCGAGGCGCTCGGCCTGTCCACGGACGCGTGCGCGGTGCTCGTGGGCGACCGCCACCACGACGTCACCGGCGGCCACGCCCACGGCCTCGCGGTCATCGGCGCCGGCTGGGGCTACGGCTCGCTCGAAGAGCTCGGCGCGGCGGACGCGGAGGCGATCGCCACGGAGCCCGCGGGCGTCGCGCCGCTGCTGCGCGGCCTGATGCGTTCCTAGTCGACGACGAGGCGCACCGGGCAGCACAGCCCCGGCGCGCGGGCGAGGCGACCGTCCGCGGTGACCAACGGGCACTCGAGGATCTCGGCGAGCGCGACGTAGCAGGCGTCGTAGGCGGTGACGTTGGCGCGCAGCTCGAACGCGCGGGGCATCAGGGCGAGGGTGGGGAAGCGGGCGAGCGGGAGGTCGGCGAGGTCGCCCACCGCCTGCTCGAAGCGGCGATCGTCGACGGTTCCCGCCAGCCAGCGGCGACGCAGCACCCCGACGGTCTCGACGTCCACGAGATCGGGACCCGCGAGCGACTCCTCCTCGGCGACCAGGACGCGAGCCCGCGCTCCGGCGCCTCCGTCGTCACCGACGACGTTGGCCAGCACCGAGGCGTCGACGACGATCACGCCCCGGCGCGCTCGTCGTTCAGGTCCTCGATCGCCTGGGCGAAGCCGACACGTCCCCCGCCACGCTCGCCGATTCGCCGCAGCACGTCGTCCAGCGTCGGGGCGGTCGCCAGCCGGGCGAGCTCCCCGGCGAGGTACTGCTGGAGCGACTGCCCGCGCGCCTCAGCCCGGCGAAGGAGTCCGGCGTGGACGTCGGGCGGAAGGTCGCGGACGAGGACGTTTGGCATGCTTGCGTAACGCTATCATTTCGCCCGCTGGGGCAGACTGGCCGGCGTCGCTCCTACTCCTCCTCCGCCTGCCGCGCCAAGTAAAGCTCCGTCGGCTCCGTGAAGCCCTTCAGGCGCACCTC
>JAABUR0100008722.1_pt1 | contig 11605 bp, 10 predicted proteins | sample 5560091 | NCBI WGS metagenome assembly JAABUR01 (sample SAMN10711879, study PRJNA513375) | rock metagenome | isolation source: Antarctica rocks | place: Antarctica: Victoria Land, University Valley sud
CCTGTATGATGGCTTCGGACAGCTCTGTTCTGTCCATTCGTTCCCTCCTCCGAGCACACTCCGGGCGCTCATTCCGCCCGTGCTCGGAGGTAGGGTACCACTCTCATCACAATCGTGGGGCGCACCCCAGTCCCTGTCATCAGTATCCGCGTATAGTTAGCGTACTATAAAATACAACTATCCCTACAATATCTAATCTTACACACATGGGCGGGCATGAAAGCGCCGTCGCCCGCGCCAGTTGAGGAGCACACCGTGACCGACCGTTACGATCCCGCCGCTATCGAGAAGACGTGGCAGCAGCGTTGGGAGGAGACGAATTTGTACCGCTTCCATCCCCAGCCCGAGCGGCCCAAGCACTACGCGCTGACGATGCTGCCCTATCCCAGCGGCAACCTGCACATTGGGCACTGGTACGCCATGTGTCCCAGCGATACACGCGCGCGCTACATGCGTATGCGCGGCCACGACACGTTCTTTCCTATGGGGTTCGACGGCTTTGGGCTCCCCGCTGAGAACGCGGCGATCAAGAACGGCACGCACCCCCAGACCTGGACCTACGCCAACATCGCGCACATGCGCGGCCAGATGAAGGCTATGGGCATGATGGTCGACTGGGATCAGGAGGTCATCACCTGCGATCCCGCCTACTACCGCTGGAACCAGTGGTTCTTTATACAGTTCTATAAGCGCGGCCTGGCCTACCGCCAGTTCGCGCCGGTCGATTGGTGCCCCTCCTGCCAGACTACGCTGGCGCGCGAGCAGGTCAAGGGTGACGACCGCGTCTGCGAGCGCTGCGGCGCCCCCGTGATCAAGCGTGACCTTGACCAGTGGCTCTTCCGTATCACCGACTACGCCGAGCGGTTGCTGCGCTTCGACGGCGTCGACTGGCCTGAACGCATCATGACGATGCAGCGCAATTGGATCGGGCGCTCCGAGGGCGCCACGGTCGTCTTCCACGCCGAAACCAGCGATGCGCTGCCTGTGTTCACGACACGCCCCGACACGCTGTGGGGCGCCACCTTCATGGTGCTTGCCCCCGAACACCCGCTCGTCGACCGGATCACGAGCGATGAGCAGCGGGCCGCGGTCGAGGAGTACCGCCTCGCCGCCGGCCGCGCCACGGAGATCGAGCGCCAGAGCACCGACCGTCCCAAGACGGGTGTGTGGACCGGCGGCTACGCCGTCAACCCGGCCAACAACGCGCGCATCCCCGTCTGGATCGCCGACTACGTGCTAATGAGCTACGGTTCCGGCGCTATCATGGCCGTCCCTGCCCACGACGAGCGCGACTTCGCGTTCGCCCGCGCTTACGGCCTGCCCATTGTCGTGGTCGTGCAACCTGAGGGCCAAGCCCTTGATGGGGCGACGATGACCGCGGCGTGGGCCGGCGATGGCGTGATGGTCAACTCGGGTCCATTGGACGGTCTGGCCGCCGGCAAGGGCGAAGGGCAGAGCGTCAAAGCCGCCATCGCCTGGCTCGGTGAGCAGGGCAAGGGCAAGGGCGGCGTGAACTATCGCCTGCGCGACTGGTTGATCTCGCGGCAGCGCTACTGGGGCACGCCCATCCCCATCGTCTACTGCCCCGAACACGGCGCGCAGCCGGTCCCCGACGACCAGTTGCCCGTTACGCTGCCGGAGGATATCGAGTTCGTGCCCACGGGCCAGTCCCCGCTCAAGCTTCATCCGACGTGGCGCTTCACCACCTGCCCCGTCTGCGGCGGTCCGGCCGAGCGCGACACTGACACGATGGACACGTTCGTCGACTCATCGTGGTATCCGTATCGCTACCTCTCGCCGCGCGACGCCGACGCGCCCTTCGATCCCACGATCGGAACAAACTGGCTGCCCGTCGACCAGTACACGGGTGGGGCCGAACACGCCGTGATGCACCTCTTGTACACGCGCTTCTGGACCAAAGTGATGCATGACATGGGGTTGGTCGACTTCGATGAGCCGATGTTGCGCCTGTTCAACCAGGGCACGATCCTGGGCGAGGACAATGAGAAGATGTCCAAGTCGCGCGGCAACGTGGTTGATCCCGACGCCCTGGTGGCGCGCTACGGCGCCGACGCCGTGCGGCTGTTCCTGATGTTCCTCGGCCCCTGGGACCAGGGGGCGCCGTGGAACAGCCGCGGCATCGAGGGCGTGACGCGCTTCCTCAACCGCGCCTGGAACGTGGTTACGTATGAGCCGTCCAGCACGGCAGGCGCGGCGGCGGGCGGCGATACAACGGCGTTGCGCCGCGTGACCAACCAGACTATTAAGCGCGTCGGCGAGAACCTGGAGCACTTCGCCTTCAACACGGCCATCGCCGCGCTGATGGAGTTCGTCAACGAGCTAACCAAGGCGCGCGAGACCGTCCCCACGACATCGGACGCCTGGCGGGAGGCGTGCCGCGCGCTCGTGCTGCTGCTGGCCCCATTCGCGCCGCACCTGGGCGAGGAGATGTGGGCGCGCCTGGGCGGCCCCTACTCGGTGCACCAGCAACCGTGGCCCCGCTACGACGAGGGGGCGGCCGCCGAAGAGACCGTGACGCTGGTGGTGCAGGTCAACGGCAAAGTGCGCGACAAGATCGAGGTCCCGGCCGCGATCACGGACGAGGAGGCGCGCGTGACGGCGCTGGGTTCGCCCCAGGTCGCCAAGCTGCTCGACGGCAAGCAACCATCCAAGGTGGTGTATGTGCCGCGCAAGCTGGTCAACATCGTCGTACGCTAAACGCTCGGCGCAACCTGTATACTCACATCAAGCTCGTAGCGCGGCATACAGTGAGGATAGACACGTATGGTACAAACTCCCTGGCGGCAGCCGCCTTTGACGCAGGCGGAAACGGACGACCTTTTCATGTTGATGTTGGCGGACGATACGGAGGATGCGCCCTGGATGGTGATGGGAGACTTGCAGTTCTGGTCGGCCAGCGGCTTCGCACACAGCCTGCGCAACTACGCCCACAAGCAGGGGTTGCCCTGGTACGTCGCCAGCATGCTGCCCATCAACTATAAGTGGCCCAACGCGGCGCGCAAAAAGACGCTCGCGCCCGATACGTTCGTGGCCTTCGTGCCCGAACGGTCGCGCACGTCCTACGACCGCGAGGCGGAAGGAGTGTTCCCGCCGTTCGTGCTGGAGGTCGTTTCGCCATCAAGCACGACGCGCGACGAGTTGGACAAGCGGCACGCCTATCACCTGCTGGGAGCGCGCGAATACGCCCTGTTCACGCCACGCGATGGTATGCCGTCGATACTCGAAGGGTATCGACGCAACGCGGCGGGACAGTTCGAGTCATGGCCGCTCGACGACCAGGGGCGGCTATGGAGCGAAGTGCTCGGCCTGCGGCTGGTGATACGAGGTGCGTTGCTACAGGCCGAAACGCCGGATGGCCGCCTGCTGCTGACGCCCGAGCAGGCTGAAGACGAGCGCCAGCGTGCGGAAGAGGCGCTATCTCAGGCAGAGGACGCGGCGAACCGGCTGCGCGCCGAACTAGAGCAATACAAGCGCCGCAACGCCGGCGACGTATAGGGAGCGCAACCGTACATCCGCTCTACGCCTTCAGCCATCCCTGGAATACCCAATAGAGGGAGAGCACGAGCAGGGCGGCCAGCACAAATGTACGTATGCTGATGCCGTGCAGCGAGGTGGCGTAGAACAGGATCAGCAGGGCGATCAGAATGGCCACCCTCTGCGCCATGCGGCGCATGAGGCGGCGCGTCCTGCTCGGCGGCGCGTTGTGGGTCGCGATGGGCTGGCTCCGGCGCGCATCCTCACCGGCCAGTGGAGCGCTGTGTCCCGCCGTGTAGGTGTGGGCGCGGCCACGCGTATCGATACCGGCGTCTTTCCCACTCATTGTCCTGCTCTCATCACGTACATATCGCCTCATCCAACCGGCCGGTCGGCGCGGTCCCCTGTATCTCTATTGTACGCCGTACGCGACACAAATTCGCCATACTTTCGCCACGCGATCGCCACGGATCGTCCATTCGCGCGTCACAGACCTGATTTATCATACAGGTGCGTGGGATCGGGACGCGCCACCCACCGGTAGGGACCGAGGGGAAACGGACGAGCGCCAGCCTATCTACTATCCCACGGATGACGACATGACGAAAGGGAAGGTTGACCATGTTTTGCCCATATTGTGGAACGAAGACGACGACAAACGACGCCCATTTCTGTTACGAATGCGGATCGGACATCAAAGCCCCGAACCTGGAGCGCACGAGTGACGCGGGGGCGAGGGACGAACCGCGCGAACACCGCGATCAGCAGCGGGCGGGGGCCGGTAGCGTGGGCGCGATGATGCAGCGGGGCATCCCCGGCAACCACACGGCGCGTACGTTGTTAAGCGTCGTCGGTTTACTGACCGTGCTCTTGCTGGCGATCCCGCTGCTGGCCGGCGTCGCGCTGATTGGCCTGTTCACGGGGGTAGCGATCCTCGGCGCTCTGCTCCACCTCGCGCCCGCGATCCTCATAGGTCTCGTGCTCTACTGGGTCCTGTCCGAGCGACGCGGGCGGCGGCACGCGTCGTGGCACGGTAGGTAGTCAGCCATTCTCGCTCAACGAGTCACTCCACCACTAGGCCGGCCTAGTGGTGGAGTGACTCGTTGGATGTCATCTGCCCCCCTTAGACAGCGTACACGCGATATGGACCACCGACCGGCCGGTACTCGTCGCGGCTAGCCGCGTAGCACACCTGCTCCGCACCGTAGTAGTATGCGTTCCTCTCAAACACCACGCCTAGCTTGCGTAACACTTGCTGCGAAACAAGGTGGTCGGGCCTGGTGACGGCCACGATGCGCTCCAGGCCCAGTTGCTCGAAGCCATAACGCAGACTAGCGCTCGCCGCTTCTGTCGCATAGCCACGGCCCCAATAGGCCCGCGCCAAGATATAGCCGATCTCAGCCTCGGGCGTACCGTCGAGGGAAAAAACCCGCAACGGCCGATCACCTCATCCCGCTCTTTCTGAACGACGGCCCACATGCCGAAGCCGCTTTTCTCCCAGCTATCCATGAGAAAGGCAAGGGCATCGCGGATTTGCTCCTCGGTGCGTGCCCGCCCGTCCCACATGTACCGCATTACTTCGGAGTCGCCGTAGATGCGCCGCACAGCGTCCAGGTCAGCAGGCGTGAAGCGCCGTAAGCGCAGACGTTCGGTCTCGATCTCATCCATCGTCTCACCCTTCCTAGCGCAATTGACAGTAGTGTCATTCTCAGCATATCCTTTCTTATCATATTGCCACATCTTTGATCTTTGAGAGGGGTATTCGATGAGTATGACGATTCTGCGTGACCCGCAGCGTGAAGAGTTGGAGCAGTCGCTCGCCCTATTAAACGACGTGATAGACACGCGGGCAAAGGAGGCCGCTGATAGAATCAGGGCAGCGCTGCGCGAAGCGGAGCAAGAGGATTTTCTGACAACCGAGGAAGCCGCGCGCGCCTTACAGGCTATCCGGAAAATCGTCAGAGAGGCTTATGCAGCCCCCAAGAGCGTGTTTAGGCACTTTCCGGATAGGCTGTAAGGCATCCGGTCCGTGAACACAATCAAGCTATGGGTCAAAACGGGTTATCTTCAAGGCCGCAAGATTGGTGGGCGAACGCTCATTCCCCGGACCGAGATTGAGCGTCTGGAGAACGACGAGCGCGTGCGTGCGATGCGCGCGGTCGGCCGGCTACACGAGGAAAGTAGCGATCTTGGCCGTGACGAAGGCATGACACCGGACGAGTTGCGGATGCTGAACGACGGCCGGCCAGGCACACTACCGTGGCAAAGGGAGCATATGCCCACCCCAAGTGTGGCTGAGTGAGAGAAGAGGGCGCACGATGCCACTACGCGCCGTGATCGACACGAACGTCCTGTTCTCGCCACGCCTACGCGCTGAGTTGCAGGAATTGGCGCTACAAGGCGTGTTCACGGCGATTTGGTCCCCCTGGATCATCGCCGAACTCAACCGTGTCCTCGTCTGGCAGTGGATTACTGAGCGGACGAATGGTGATCTCTCATCGGCTAACGAACGTGCATGCAGCCGGTCCGCTAAAAGAATGATGGCCTTGTTGCTCGGTGCGTTGAGGTTGTCAACCCGCGCCCTCCATATCCAGAGGCATGGGAACACCTAACCGACGCCGACGATCACCCAATATGGGCGGCGGCCGTCGAGGGCAAGGCGCGGTACGTCGTATCAGATAACACGAGCGACTATCCACCACGACAGCCAGACGGTCACCACAGCCATCAAGGCATCGAATATATATCGGGGCGCGACTTCCTGACCATGCTGCTCTTGGACCTCCCCGACTAATAACCATCGTGTCTGCTCATCGCGATCTCCGACCTTGAGTCCCTCTAGGCAACACTGGTCATCGCGCGGCCACGGTCGAGCGCGGGGCCACGCGCGCGGCGAAGTACTTGGCCTGCGGGTGGTGCGCGATGATCGCCACCGTCGATTGCTCAGGGACCAACTGGTAGGCCTCGGTCAGGCGCAGCCCAATCTCCTTGGCCTCTGGCAGCAGCGCGAAGACCTTGACGTGCTCTTCCAGGTCGGGGCACGCGGGGTAGCCCCAACTATAGCGCTTGCCGCGCGTGCGCGGGATATGTAGCTCCTTGTTGATGTGGCGATGCATGTACTCGGCCAGCGCCTCGGCCGACTCGACGCCCAGCCCATGGGTGTAGTAGGCGTCGGAATAATTGCCGGCCGCCTGCAATTCGTCCACCAGTTCGGTGGCGCGCTGCCCCATCGTGACGGCCTGGAAGGCTACCACGTCGCGCCGGCCCGACTCCACGGGCGCAAAGTAGTCGGCGATGCACAGGCGTTCCTCGGCCGGTTGGCGCGGGAAGGAGAAACGCTGCAGCACGCGGTCGGGCGCGGCGGGATCGAAGACGAGCACGTCGTCGCCCTCGGCCGCCGCGGGGTAGTAGCCGTAGACGGCCTGTGGCCGCAGCCAGCCCCGCGTGATGGCGTCGCGCTGCATCGCGCGCAGGCGCGGCATAAAGCCGTCCTGTAGCAAGCGCACCCAGTCGTCGCCCTTGACGCTCTTGGCGCCCCACTGTAGACGAAACAAGGAGCGCAAGGCCAGGAAGCGGAAGACCTTCTCCAGTTCGATGTTGTCCAGGGCGCGCGTGCCCCAGAAGGGCGGCGTCGGGATCGGCGCGTCGCGGTCTACGTCCGAGGTGGCGGGAACTCCTAGCGCCGGCAGCGCCGGGACGGGCCGCGCGCGGCCCAGCGTCGCCACCGCCTCACGCACCGTACGCTCCACCAGCGCGGGGCGGCGCTCCGACATCAAGGTGTCCATGGTATCGAGCCCCTCGAAGGCGTCCTTGGCGTAGAAGACGCCCGGCTCGTAAGGACGCTCCGGGACCTGATCCGCGCCACCCGACCCTGCGGGGAACAGGATGCGGTGGGCGTAGGCCTTGTTGATCGCGGCGCCGCCCACGATGACGGGGAACTGGAGCCCACGCTTATCCAACTCCTCCACGCACAGGGGCATCTGCTTGGAGGTGGAGACGAGCAGCGCCGAGAGACCGATGGCGTCGGCCTCGACCTCGACCGCCTTGTCGATGATGGTCGTCAGCGGCACCTGCTTGCCGAGGTCGTAGACGGTGTAGCCGTTGTTGGACAGGATCGTGTTGACGAGGTTCTTGCCGATGTCGTGCACATCGCCGTACACGGTCGCCAGCACGACCTTGCCCTTAGTGTAGCCCTCTTTGCGCTCCAGGAACTGCTCCAGGTGCGCCACCGCCCGCTTCATGGCCTCGGCCGACTGCAACACGAACGGCAGAATCAGTTCGCCGGCGCCGAAGCGGTCGCCCACGTCTTTCATCGCCGGCAGCAGCACGTCGTTGAGCACCTCAACCGCCGTGTGGCGCGTCAGAGCCTCGTCGATGTCCTTTTCGATGCCATCCTTCTTACGGTGCAGGATACGGTAGTGGATGCGCTCCTCGGCCGTCATGCCCTCCATGGGGTCTTCGACCTCCTCGGCGCGCTCGGTCGGACCGTGCCGCTCGTAGTAGTCGACGAAGCGGCCCAGCGCGTCGGGCCGGCGGTTGAAGACCAGATCCTCGGCCAACTCGCGCTGCTCGCCGGGGATCTCCATGTAGGGGATGACCTCGCTGGGGTGCACGATAGCCATGTCGAGACCGGCGTCGACGGCGTGGTAGAGGAAGACTGAATTGAGCACGGGACGCGAGTGCTTGGCTAGGCCGAACGAGATGTTGCTGATGCCCAGGATACTCTGCACGCCGGGCAACTCGCGCTCGATGCGCCGGATGCCTTCGATTGTCTGCTCGGCGGAGTCAAGCAGGTCCTCCTGCCCGGTGCCGAGCGGGAAGGTCTGCGTATCGAACACGAGCGCGTCGGCGGGCAGGCCGTACTCGCCGCAGGCGATGTCGTGGATGCGCCGCGCCACCTCGGCCTTGCGCTCGGCCGACTTAGCCATGCCGCGCTCGTCGATGGTCATGCACACGACGGCGGCGCCATGGTCGCGCGCTAGCGGCAACACGTTATCCAGCTTGACGCGCCCGTTCTCCATGTTGACCGAGTTGATGAGGGCGCGGCCGGGGTAGGCGGCCAGCGCGGCGCGCGCCACGTCGACTTCGGTGGTGTCGATAACCAGTGGCGTCTCGACGGTTTGGGCCAGCTTCTTGACCAGCGTGCGCATCTGCGCCGCCTCGTCGGCGCGCTCGGTCATCGCTACACAGACATCGAGAACGTGCGCGCCGCCGTCAACCTGATCGCGCGCGACGGTCATCACTGTGTCGTAGTCGTCGGCCAGCAGCAGGCGCTTGACCTTGCGGCTGCCCAGCGTATTGACGCGCTCGCCCACCAGCGTCGGCGGCGGCTCCTGCTGCTGCGCGGTGGCGCGGATGGCGCTGGAGAGGCGCGGCACGCGCTCAACCTGACGCTTCTTAGGGGCGCGATTACCGCACAGTTCCACGATGCGCGCCAGGTGTTCGGGCGTCGTCCCGCAGCAGCCGCCCACCGCGTTGACGCCGAAATCGTTCACGAAACTGGCGAGTTGCGCGGCCATCGGAACGGGCTCCAGTGGATAGACGGCGCGACCACCCTCGTTGCGCGGTAGGCCGGCGTTGGGGATGACCGAGATGGGCAGGGGGCAGCGCTCGGTCAGCGCTCGTATAGGCTCGCGCATGTACTCGGGTCCGGTTGAGCAGTTGAGCCCGATCACGTCGACGCCGAGCGCCTCGAGCGTGACCATGGCCGCGTCGACGTCGGTGCCCAGCAGCATACGCCCTGAGGTGTCGAGCGTGACCTGCGCCTGGATCGGCACGCGGCGCCCCTCGTCTTCCATGGCGGCGCGGCAGCCGAAGATGGCGGCCTTGACCTCCAGGATGTCCTGCGCCGTCTCGATCAGCAGGACATCGACGCCGCCCGCGATGAGCGCGCTGGCCTGTTCGCGGAAGACCGCGGCGAGATCCTCGAAGGTGACATTGCCGAGCGAGGGGTCGTCGGACGAGGGCAGAAAGCCGGTGGGGCCAAGCGAGCCGGCCACGAAGCGCGGGCGCTCTGGCGTGGCGTAGCGGTCGGCCACGCGGCGGGCCAACCGGGCCGCCGCGACATTTTGTTCGCGCGTTTTATCGCCTATCCCGTACTCATCAAGCTTGAGGCGCGAACTGCCGAACGTGGCGGTCTCAAGGACATCGCAGCCGACCTCCATGAAGGAGGCGTGGATGTCCTCGACGACATCGGGACGGGTGAGGACGAGATAATCGTTGCACCCTTCTTTGCCGCCAAAGTCGGCGGCGGTGAGCTCACGGGTCTGCACGGAGGTGCCCATCGCGCCGTCATAGATGAGGACGCGTTCCTGTAGTATGTCTAAATAGAGACTTTGCATATCTTCTATTGTATCGCCTCTTACCGTATCCGCTACCCCATATCGCGCGCTCATCCGGGCTTTTGATATGACCGTAACGCATCTTAACCGGGAAGGGCCTTTTTGCCCCTGATCTTAACCCGTTCTTAACCACGATCTTAACCGGATCTTAACCTACGCCAGGTATCCTTAGTAGTTAGTAGCTACTAACTACTAACTGCTAACTGCTAACTGCTAACTGCTAACTGCTAAGGATACACAGCCCGTGCTTAATGCCATCGCGGCGCTCCATGCGACGGCCCCTACCGCCGTCACCTCGCTCGACGAGGCGCTGGACGCGCTTTTCGCGCTGGCGGCGGACATGCTGCGCGCGCGGCGCTGTTCGCTATACCTGCGCTCAATGGATGGGACATCGGATGGGACATCACTACTCCTACGCAACGAGATAGGACTTACCGCTACGACCGCCGCGAGGGAAGCGCCCACCGACGAAACGATTGTCGGGTTTGTCGCCCGCACGCGTGCGCCGCTACTGGTCCAGGATGTCGGCGCCTATCCCGCCCTCCCCACGCATCCCGAACGCTACGCCACCGCCTCTTTCATCACGGTCCCCATCCTTGTCGAGAACGATGCGGTCGGCGTGCTCAACGCGACTGACCGGCACGACGGCCACGCCTTCTCCGACGACGACCAGCACAGCGCCGAACTCCTCGCACGCGCCCTCTCGGCCGTTTTACACAACGACCTGCTGACGCGGCGTATCGCTCAGGAGGGCGAGATCGATCCAATCACCGGATTGGACAACCGCCGGCGCCTGGAACGGCGATTGACGCAGGAAGTCGCGCGCGCCCGGCAAGCGGGCGCGCCGCTCACGTTGCTGCTGTTCGATGTCGATAGCTACACGGCTGTCGCGGCGAACGCGGGGGTGCAGGCAGCCGGGGCGTTGATGCGGAGCGTAGGGGAGTTGGTCGGACGCGCGGTGCGCCAGTCCGATACCATCGCTCTTTTCGAGAGCAGCCAGATCGCCATCCTACTCCCCGCGACGCCGCTTGATCGAGCATGGGACGTGGCGCATGCAATCCTGCGCGAGGCGGTCCACGAGAGTCTGCCCGCGCACCTGCGCTATGACTGTGAGCGGCTGGAGCTTAGCGTAGGCGTGGCGGCGCTCGACGCGGCGACCGACGACAACCTCGCGCAACGCGCCCAAGTGGCCCTGCGTGCGACGCAGGCCCAGGGAAAAGGAATCGCGGTTCTGCCGCGCGACACGCCGCCCCGTGCGCGGCAGGACACGGTCGCCATCGCGCGTGGGGCCGGCGTCCCCTACCTCGCCAATCCTGCGGCTGTCGCGACGGAGCAGGCCACGCGCCTGCTCTCACGCGATGTCGCGCGCGGCCACCTCTGCTTCCCGGTTGCCTTTGAAAACGGAACCCTGACGCTGGCGATGGCCGACCCGACCGATGCCGTCGCTATCACAATCGTGTCGGAGTTGACGGGAATGGCGGTGTACCCGGTCGCCTCATCGCGCTTGAAAGTGCTCCAAGCCATCGGCACGTTGCTGCCCGATCGGCGCAACGACACGGGTGATCAGGTCAAGCCGCGCCCTTTGCGCGACGACCGCGATGTCTAAATCCCGCCTCCGATCTCCTATGGTCTGTGAATAATTGTTGGCGCGCATAAGGTCTGGGATCAGGCAGCACAGAGGGAGGGGCACTGGCCCTGCTGCCAATAGGCGTCCCAGTCACCGTTGAGGCGCAGGGTACGCAGGCGCAGCAGGCTCACGCTGGTCTCTT
>JAABUR0100008730.1_pt1 | contig 11598 bp, 14 predicted proteins | sample 5560091 | NCBI WGS metagenome assembly JAABUR01 (sample SAMN10711879, study PRJNA513375) | rock metagenome | isolation source: Antarctica rocks | place: Antarctica: Victoria Land, University Valley sud
GGAAGAACAGTCAGACCAGCGCCCACGAGCCTCTTGCCAAGCTCGTCGCAGACCACCTGAGGGGTGCCATCCTTGACGGGAGCCTTAAGCCGGGGGACCGCATCCGGCAGGAGGCGATCGCCCACGAGCTGGGGACGAGCCGGATCCCCGTCCGCGAGGCGCTCAATCGCCTGCAGAACGAAGGGCTGGTGACGCTCAAGTCCCACGCGGGAGCCCGCGTCGCACAGATGCATCTCGCAGAGCTGGACGAGGTCTACCGCATCCGCGAGCGGCTGGAGCCGCTGGCCATCGCGCAGAGTGCGCCAGGCCTCACCGGCAGCGACTTCCAGGAGCTCTCCGGCTACATCGACGCCATGGAGGCATGTGCCGACGTCGAGGATCCCTCCCTCTGGGTCGACCTCGATCGCCGCTTCCACCTGGCGTCCTACAGCGGCGTGCACATGCCCCGGCTCCGCGACATGATCGAGGGGCTCTGGAACGCGACGCAGCAGTACCGCCGCGCATACACCCGGCTCCCCGAGCGGTTCGCGCTCGCCCACGCGGAGCACCGGCTCATCCTCGAGGCACTCGAGCGTCATGACGCCCAGAACGCCGAGGTGCTCAGCCTCTTGCACATCCGCCGCACCCGCTTGACCCTCGACGAGCACACGGAGCTCTTCGCCGCTGACGACCCTCCCTCATGAGCTGACCCATCGCCCAGCGGCGCGCCCAGCGGCGCGCCCCGCCCCGAGTCCGCTAGGACCGGTGTGCCGCCGACGCCGACTTGCTCCTCATGGGATCGGCGAGGACGTCCGAGAGGACGGGCCGACCGGCCGTGGTGAGGTCCCGCATGATGGTCAACGCACGGTCGTGTGCCTCCACCGTCGTCCCGGCCACGCAATCCTCGAGTACACGCGTGTGGTAGTCGCGTTGGAACGCATCGCCGACCGTCCACAGGACACAGACGTCGGTGCACACCCCGGCGACGAACAGCGTCTCCACACCCAACCGGCGCAGGAGCAGATCCAGCTCCGTCCCGATGAAGCAGCTGAATCGGCGCTTGTCGAACACCGGCTCCGCGGGGCGCGGCTCGAGCTCCGGCAGCAGCTCCGCCTCGGGCGTTCCCTCGACGCAGGCCGCAGTGGGTCCCTGTGCGCCCGTCCCGTAGCGAGGCCGACTCGATACCCATCCGCCGCGGCCGTCCCATAGAAGCCTGCCGCCGTCCACCCCGGAGGGGCGGTGCACCTCACGGCTGAACAGGACGGGGATGCCGCCGGCGCGGGCGCGCTCCACCGCCCGCCCCACTCGGTGGACCAGCGGCTCCGCGTCGATCACGTAGCTGCCGGCGTCGGCGTCGATGAACCCTCGTTGCATGTCGATCACCAGCAGCGCAGGCCGGCCGATCACGAGCTCGGTCATGCGTGCAGGGCGGCGAGCGCCGGCTCGAAGCAGGACGTCCGCGGTGCGGCGTCCTGCATCAGTCGCGGGACGGCCTCCTGGTTCAGATTTCCGCTCGGCTTCGGTGTCGTCCTCGCGTCAACGGTCATCGTCCGCGCTCCTCTCGCTCGCTCCGGCGCGCTCAAGAGGCTACCCCTGGTGAGATTGGATCCCAACGTAGCGCTCGAGCACCGTTCGGGCAAGCCGGCGACCGCTGACCCCCTGGCCCGATGATCAGGCCATCCCCCGCGGCTCTACCCGCGGAGGCCGAGCCGCCAGGGCTGGCGGCGATGATCCGCCTGACCGTCAGGGTGCGACGGGAACACTGCCGAGTCGTCCAGGGAGAGCAGCTCGCCAGACCCCAGCGGCGGTAGCGCCTCGCCAGAGCTGCCGAACCCCGAGCCGGCGGCTGCGGGTTCGTCGCCCGCACGGGACACGCTCTCGAGGCGCGCCGGAGCAGCCGGCATCGCCCGTTGGGGACGAGCGACGAGGCGAGGCCGGCGGTGGGCTTCGTCTGCGGGCCTGCGCTCGACCGTCTTGTGCGCGCGGATGGCGGGGATGCCTGAGTCGGCCGCCAGCATGGAGTCCGCGTCCACCGGCAGGATCGCGCGAGGCGTCACCCCGGTGTCCACGTCGACGACCCGCGCGCGGACCTCGTTGAGCATGCGGTCCCGCTCGGCGGATGCGGGCAGCCGCTCCAGCTGCTTGAGCATGTCCCGCAACCGCTTCAAACGCTCTTGATTGTTCACAGACACCACACCGGGGATTCGGGTTGACTTGGTGCGAGGCGTCTGCAACGCAGCGCTCGGCAACCGACTAACCCCTGTTATCGGCAGATGAGCGGCCCAGGCACAGCCCGCGCGTGCGATTGGCGCGCGAACCGGCTGCCGGAGCGTCGCGGACGTCCATCCGTCGGGCCCGACTCGCGAGACGAGCGTGCTCCCGCCGGCTCGAGCCCATAGGATGCCGCAGGGTAAATCGCGAGAAGGGAACCGATGTCGACCGTGACCGAGCGGCGCACGATCCGCGCCGACGGGCCTGAGAAGGTCAGCGGGAGCGGCCGTTATGCGGCCGATCTGACGCTCACCGGGATGCTGCACGCGAAGCTCCGCTACGCCGGAGTCGCCCACGGCCGCATCACCCGCCTCGACATCACGCGCGCCCGCGCGCTGCCGGGGGTGCTCGCGGTGATCACGCAGGCCGACGTGCCGGACGTGCGCTACGGCCCGTACGTGAAGGACCGCACCTTGTTCGCGCGCGACGTCGTCCGGTACGAGGGCGAGATCGTCGCGGCGGTGGCGGCGCTCACCCCGGAGATCGCCCAGGCGGCGGCCGACGCGATCGAGCTCGACATCGAGCCGCTGCCGGTCGTCAACGACGTCGAGGCGGCGCTCGACGCGGACGCGCCGCTCGTCCACACCGAGTGGGAGTCCTACGAGTCGGGCGACGGCGTGGAGCGCTCGGGCAACGTCGCCGCGTTCTCCTCGATCGAGAAGGGCGACGTCGAGGCCGGGATGCGCGCGGCCGACGAGATCGTGAAGACCCGCGTCGTGGCCGACGCGTCGCATGCCGTGCCGATCGAGCCGCGCGCCATCGTGGCGCAATGGCAGGGCGAGCAGCTCACCATCTGGTCCTCGACCCAGGTCCCGTTCGACACGCGCTCGGGCGTGGCCGAGACCCTGCAGCTGCCGGAGAGCAAGGTCCGCGTCATCGTCCCGCACCTCGGCGGCGGGTTCGGCGGCAAGTGCGGGTTCCATCAGGAGGCTCACGTCGCCGCGCTCGCGCGCAAGGCGCGCCGGCCGGTCCGGCTGGTCTTCTCGCGGCGCGAGGAGTTCCTCGTCCCCGACCGCCGGCGCGAGGGGATGGTGATCGAGCTGGAGACCGGGGTGACCCGGGACGGCTCGATCCTCGCGCGCCGCGGCAGGGTCGTGCTCGACAACGGCGCGTACACGGCCGACGCCGCGTTCTTCCCGCAGCTCGCGGCCATGCACGTCGCCGGGCCGTACCGGATCCCCAACGTGCGGATCGAGTCGCAGATCGTCTACACGAACCGGCAGCCGTCCGGGTCGGTGCGCGCGCCGACCGCCCCCTCGGCGTGCTGGGCGCTCGAGCAGCACGTCGACGAGGTCGCGCGCCGGATCGGCATGGACGGCCTCGAGCTCCGGCGCCGGAACGTCCTCGACACCGGGGACGAAGGCCCGAGCGGGCAGGTCTACGACAAGATCGGCGCCCATGAGTGCCTCGAGCGCGCCGCCGAGCTGTCGGGCTACGGGGCCGACCTGCCCGAGGACGAGGCGATCGGCATCGCGATCGGCTGGTGGCCGTCGTTCGCCGCCGCCTCCGGCGCCTACGTCAAGCTCAACGCCGACGGGTCGGGCGTCGTGGTCACCGGCGCGCAGGAGTGCGGCACCGGCGCGGTGATGGCGCTGCGCCAGCTCGCCGCCCAGGAGCTGGGCATGGAGCCCGAGGACTTCACGATCCTCTACCAGGACACCGACGCCGGTCCCTACGACATGGGCGCGACCGGGTCGCAGACGACGCTCAACAACGGCCGCGCCGTGCTCGTGGCCGCCAACGAGGTCGCCGACCAGCTGCGCCGGCTGACCGCGGACGAGCTCGAGGCCGCCGTCGAGGACATCGAGCTCGTCGGCGGGCAGGCCCGGGTCGTCGGCTCCCCCAGCCGGCAGATCGCGATCGCCGACCTCGCCGCGAAGGCGCACGGCGGCGAGCTGCTGCTCGGCCGCGGGTCCGGCACGCCCGGCGAGGCGCCGGCCCTGCGCGGGTCCACCTGCATCGGCGACCTCGGCATGGCGGCGTTCATGGCGCCCCAGTTCTCCTGCCACGCCGTGCACCTCCGGCTCGACCGCGACACCGGCGTGGCGCGCGTGCTGGCCGTGTCGGCCGCGCACGACTCCGGCACGATCCTCAACCCGCAGGGCGCCGAGGGCCAGGTCGAGGGCGGCGTCCTGATGGGGATCGGCCAGGCGCTCACGGAGGGCACCCGTTACGACGACGACGGCCGGCAGCGCAACGCGATGCTGCTCGAGTACAAGCTGCAGACGATCATGGACGCGCCGCCGATCCGGATCGCCTGGATCCAGAACGCTGCCAAGGACGGCGGCCCGCACGGCGCCAAGGGCCTCGCGGAGGCGCCGAACGTCACCACCGCGGCGGCGATCGGCAACGCCATCGCCAAGCTGATCGGACGGCACGTGGACCAGCTGCCGATGACCGCCGAGCGCGTGTGGGAGGCGTCGAACCGATGATCTTCACGTCGGCGGCCTCCCTCGACGAGGCCCTGCAGGCCGTGGCCGGCGGGGCGCGCCCCGTGGCCGGCGGAAGCGATCTCGTGGTCGGCGCGCGCCAGGGCAAGGCGCCGCTGCCGGCGGCGCTCGTCGGCATCGACCGCCTGGCGACTCTGGCCGGCATCGAAGCGGTCGACGGCGAGCGAAGCGGTGACGAGGCCTCCGGCCGAGGCAGGATGCGCATCGGCGCGCTCGTGCGCCACGCCGACATCGAGGCCAGCCAGCTGCTGGCCGAGCGCTACAGCGCGCTGGCCGACGGCTCGGCGCTCGTCGGGTCGCCTTCGACCCGCAACGTCGGCACGCTGGGCGGCAACGTGATGAACGGCTCGCCGGCGATGGACACCGGAGCGCCGCTCGTCGTCCTCGAGGCCGAAGTCGAGCTGCGCTCGCCCGACGCGACGCGCAGGGTGGCGATCGAGTCGCTGTGGACGGGGCCGGGCCGGACCGCCGCCCGCGCCGACGAGCTCTGCGTGGCCATCCACCTCCCGCCGTCCGCCCCCGACTCCGGCAGCGCGTACGTGCGCCTGGAGTACCGGCGCGCGATGGAGATCGCCGTCGTGGGCGCCGCGGCGCACGTCGTGCTCGCCGCCGACGGCACGATCAGCGCGTGCCGGATCGCGCTCGCGGCCGTGGCGCCGACCATCATCCGGGCGCCCCTGGCAGAGCAGGCGATCACCGGCCACCTGCCCGCGCCGCAGGCGCTCGAGGCCGTCGCCGCCGCCGCCGGCGAGGCGTCGCGGCCCTTGAGCGACCTGCGCGGGAGCGAGGCCTACCGGCGCCACACCGTCGGCGTCGTGGCCCGCCGCGCGGTCGAGATCGCCGCACGACGCGCCGGCGGCGAGTCGATCCCCATCCCCGCCAACCGGGCGCGCGGCATCGGCGCCCCGCTCGCAGGTACCGCATGAACGACATGCGCGAGCTCACGCTCACGGTCAACGGCATCGGCTACACGGTCTCCGCCGCCGGCCACCGCACGCTCGTGTCGGTGCTGCGGACGGAGCTCGGCCTCACGGGCACCAAGGAGGGATGCGACGACTGCGAGTGCGGCGCGTGCATGGTGCTGATCGACGGGCGGGCGGTGAACTCCTGCTCCTACCTCGCGGCCCAGGCCGACGGGCGCGAGGTCACGACGATCGAAGGGCTCGCCGACGAGGGGGAGCTGCACCCGCTCCAGCGCAACATCCTCGAGGAGGGCGGCGTGCAGTGCGGGTTCTGCACGCCCGGGATGCTCATCTCGGCCACGGCGCTGCTCGCCGAGAACCCCGACCCCACGGACGACGAGATCCGCATCGGCTTGAGCGGCAACCTCTGCCGCTGCACGGGCTATCAGAAGATCATCCAGGCGGTTCGCCGCACGGCCGAGGGCTGAGCGACCTGAGCGTCCTCGGTCCTCAGCGACCGGCCTGACCGCGCGCGAGCTCGGCGAACGCCCGCACCGTCGGTGACGTGTCGCCCCGACGGGTGACCATCGCCAGGTCGCTCCTCGGCGCGCCCGCGACCGCCCGATACGCGACGCCGGTGCGCGCGAGCGCCTGCACCGACCCGGGGACCAGCGACACGCCCATCCCGCTCGCGACGAGCCCGACGATGGTCTGCATCTCGGCCACCTCCTGGACGATGCGCGGGGGTGCGCCGCCGCCGGCGACCGCAGCGGTGATCGCGTCGTGCAGCCCGGGCGCCTGGGCGCGCGGGAACAGCACGAACGGCTCGGTCCTCAGCCGCGCGAGTGGTATCCGCTTCAGCCGGCTCAGCGGATGGCCCTCGGGCAGCGCGGCGACGGTCGGCTCGCGCATGATCGTCTCGCCGATGACGCCGTCCGCGGCCGCGGGCGCGCGCACGAACCCGATGTCGAGGTCCCCGTTAACCAGCGCGGCGAGCTGCTCGGTGGTCGAGCGCTCATGGAGCTGGAGCTCGATGTCCGGCCGCTCGAGGCTGAACGCCCTCAACAGGTCCGGGACCACCCCGTAGAGGGCGGACCCGACGAAGCTCAACCGGAGCCGGCCGGCCTGGCCGCTGCCGATGCGCCTGGCCGTCTCCAGCGCCTGCTCCAGGCTCGCGAGCACCGTGCGCGTGTCCCGCAACAGCAGCTCGCCGGCTGCGGTCAGCGCGACGCGCCGGCGCGAGCGCTCGAGCAGCTGCGCGCCGATCGACGCCTCCAGCTCTCGGATCGCCTCGCTGAGCGGCGGCTGGGACATGTGCAGCCGCTCCGCCGCGCGCCGGAAGTGCAGCTCTTCGGCGACCGCCACGAAGTAGCGCAGCTGATGCAGCTTGACGCGGTCGTGCTGATAGGGGATGGCTGTCATATGCGTCGCGAAACGTATTGGATCAGATCAGCAGACCGGAGTAACGTCGCGCCTTGCGATGCTGATCGCCGTCCACAACTCCGCCAATCCTCACCTGGTGCCCGTGCGCGAGGACTGTCACGGTCTCGAGCTGCGGTGGGTGCAGCGCGTCGACGGCGAACCGGCCGGCCATCACGTCCTGCGTGCGATGGCGGTGGGCGCCGACGATCTCATCCGGCGCGTTGCGCTTCCTCGCTGGAGCGCGACGACGGTGACGTGGCCGGCTCCGCTGCGCTGGAGCGCGACGGTGCATCCACGCGTGCTGCGGGCCACCGACGCATGCGCCGACTGCCTGGGCGTGACGGACACCGCCGCCGCGCTCGTGATCTGCGAGCAGGGGCGTACCGCGAGCGGCGCGGTCGTCGTCGAGCATGAGCTCATCGCGCTTGCCCGCTACACCGACGAGGCGCTGCGCCTGCCGCGGCCCGTGGCCGCCGCCGCCGCCTGAGCAAGCTCATTGCCCGATCCAGGCGATGGCCTCGATCTCGACCAGCATCTCCGGCTCGGCCAGCAGCGCCTGGACGGTCGTGCGAGCCGGCGGGTCAACGGGGAAGAACGTGGAGTACACGTCGTTCATCGCCTGGAAGCAGCGGATGTCGGCGAGGTAGACGTTGCACTTCAGTACGTCGCCGAGCGTCGCGCCGCCCTCGCGCAGGACCGACTCCACGTTGGACAGCACCTGCCGGGCCTGCGCGGTGGGATCGCCGAGCCCGACGAGTCGGCCCCGGTCGTCCCACGCCACCTGCCCGGACGTGTAGACCATGCCTCCGCCCGTGCTGCCGGGCGAGTACGGGTATTCGGGCTTGGGCAGGAACGTGAGGTTCGCGGGTCGCAGCACGCGCTTGGCCATGGGGTCGCCTCCTAGATCGTCGGTCCGCCGGAGTATCGGCGACGCTCGCGGGAGTCGGTCAGCCCACCACGATCGCCGCCCCGTCGCTGCGAGGGTCGCTGCCGGCCAGGGTCGTCCCGTCGGGGCGCAGCTCGATCGCGTGGGCGTGCCCGAAGCGCTCGTCGTACGCGGGCAGGACGTTGGGTTCTCGGCCGCGTGCCGAGAGCTCCGCGATGACGTCGGGTCCCATGTGCTCCTCGACGTTGAGCACCGTCGGATCGTCGCTGGGGTAGAAGCGTCCGTGGAGGACCCGGGGCGCGGCGACCGCCGCTTGCGGCAAGTCCCCGGCCAGATGGCGCTCGAGCACCTGGACGTTGGCCTGCGCCTGGCCGTCGGCTCCCATGGCGCCGAACACGAGCCGTAGGGCGTCCCCCGCGAAGGCCATGCAGGCGATCAGGGTGTGCAGCGTTCGCTTGCCCGGCTCCAGGCGGTTGGGGTGGTCGTCCTCGAGCGAGAAGTAGTGGCCCCGGTTGTGCATCAGCACACCGCCCTCACCGCCGACGAAGCACGACCCGAACCCGTAGAAGAGGCTCTGGATCACCGAGCAGGCGTTGCCCTCGGCGTCGGAGGCGCACAGGTAGACGGTGTCCCCGCCGCTGGAGCGGCCGGGATCGAGCAGGGACTCCGGGACGGCCAGCACCTCGCGAGCGTGCTCGAGGGACAGCAGCCGCTCGGTGGGGACCTCCAGGTGGTCGGGATCGGTCACGTAGCGGTCACGGTCGGCGAAGGCCACGCGCTTGGCGTGGACCAGCGCCTCGATGTGCTCGGCCGAGCCCGGAGGATGCCGGGAGGCGTCCATCGCGGCGAGCGCGTTGAGCATCATCAGCGTGGTGATCCCCTGGCTGTTGGGCGCCGTCACGAACACGTCGAGGCCCCGGTATCGCAGGCTCAGCGGCTCGTCCCATCGCGGGACGTAGCGCTCGAGGTCCTCGCGGCGCAGGAAGCCGTCCGCGGCACGGAACGCCGCGTCGATCTGCTCGGCGATCTCGCCCTCGTAGAAGTCGCGAGCACCGTGGTCCATCAGTCGCCGCAGGGTCGCGGCGACCTCCGGCTGGCGGAGCAGGGCGCCACCGGCCAGCGGTCGCCCGGCTGCGTCGAAGAAGCGCCGGCGCAGCAGTGGGTCCGACAGCTCCGGCGCGCCGCGATCGATCCAGCCGGCGAGCTTCGCCGAGATCTCGAAGCCGTCCCGCGCGGCTCGCTCGGCCGGCGCGAGCAGGTCCGCCAGCGGTCGGGTGCCGAAGCGGCGCAGCACCTCGTCCCAGGCGCCGACCGTGCCCGGGACGGTGACCGGCAGCGGACCCCGCGGCGGGATGGCGTCCAGCCCACGCTCCCGGAACGCCTCGCGGGTGGCCAGGGCCGGCGCCGGCCCGCTGCCGTTCAGGCCGCGAACCTTCCCGTCGGCGGCCGAGTAGTGGAGGATGAACGTGTCCCCGCCGAGCCCGCACATGTGCGGGTAGACGACGGAGAGCATCGCGTTCATCGCAACGGCCGCGTCGACCGCGTTGCCGCCGGCTTCGAGCACGTCGGCCCCGACGCCCGATGCCGCGTGGTGGGGGCAGGCGACGGCACCCTGCCGCCGCCGCTTGGCGTTCTCGGATTGCGTCACGGCTGCTCCAGGAGCCCTGTTCCCGTCCCGCGGGCCGGCGACACCCGGAGACGGCGGATCGTACGTTGCGACGCGCAGCCGGGGCGCCATGCGCCCCGGCTGCGACTGCTCAGCCGCCGTTGCGCGCGTCGGCCAGTGCGTGCGCGCCCTGCCCCACCTTCCTCACGGCGTCGGCGTACATCCCCATCTCCGCGCCCACCGCCTCGCCGGTCCTGGCCGGCACGACGCCGAAGTTCTCGACGATGAGGCCGGCGTCTATGGAGGCGCGGCGAAACTCATCGTCGTTGGGCAACGCCGCGCATTGCGCCTCGTTGCCGTGGACCATGAAGAACCCGCCGAGGTCGCCCCCATGCGGGTCGAGGAGGCAGACGTCCATTCCCTCGATGCGCCCGTCGGACTGCATGCGTCCGAACATGCCGACGAAGTCGTTGAAGACGTCGACGGCGCGCTCCTCCCGGCCGCGCACGGGCTCACCGAACCCGATGAACAACGCCCGATCAGCCATCCCGACTCCTTCCGTTGATGACCGCTCGAAGCTCCCACATCGGCGTCGGAGTTGCAACCGGCGGACCGCGCCGCCCCAACAGCCCGGACCGCCACCCCATAGGATCGGACGATGACGGCGCACTCGGACGAGCTCACGCTCGAGATGAAGCGCGTCCTTCCGGCGGCTCCCTCGATCGCGTTCGCGGCCTTCACCGATGCGATCGAGCTGGCGAAGTGGTGGGGGCCGGAGGGCTTCACCATCCCGAGCCTGGACTACGAGCCGCGCGTCGGAGGGCGTTATCGGATCGAGATGCAGCCGCCGGAGGGCGACCGCTTCTATCTGACCGGGGAGTTCCGTGAAGTTCGCCCGCCTACCCGGCTCGCCTACACCTTCGTCTGGGAGGAGCCCGACCCCGACGACGTCGAGACCCGCGTCGGCCTGTCGTTCCGGGATCTCGACGGATCGACGGAGATCGCCTTCACGCAGGGCCCGTTCAAGACCGAGGAACGCCGCGCGCCTCACCGCGGCGGTTGGACGGACGCGTTCGACAAGCTCGAGCGGCTCGTCTCCCGATGACTCAGCGGATCTCGATCACGCCGTAGCGCAGGGCGAACGGCCAGGGCGTCCAGGCGCCTTCGTCGAGATAAGCACCCATGTGGTGCTTATGTCGACGAGCGGCGGCGTCTGTGATGCCGGAATCGTGCCCGGTGCGCACAGGCACGTACACGCGCGGCCCGGCCATGTCCGGCACCAGGCCGGCCGGCGTGCCGAGCGCAAGCTCCACGAGCCGGGCCGCCACCTCCCCCGCGTCGACCGGCTGGAAGCGGAACCCGGACGGGACCGGGATGACCGGCAGCCTGGCCATCTGCCGCGCGGTCATCAGGGAGAGGTCATGGAACTGGGTGGCGCGCAGCGTCGTCCAGGGCTGCCCGGAGTCGGCCACCACCCGCTCCGCGCCGAGCTTCGCCGCGAAGTAGCCGAACATCGCGCGGTCGACGCCGCTGACGACCGGGATCCGGTCGGCGCCGACGACCGAGATGAAGACGAGGTGCCGCGCCCCGGCCGCCGACGCGGCCCGGACCAGGTTCAGGGCCTTCTCCTCATCGCCCTTGGTGCTGCCCGCGCAGTGCACGACGATCTCGGCCCCCGCCACCGCGGCCTCGATCCCCTCGCGTGTGGCCAGGTCACCGGTCAGGAGCTCGATCCCCTCCCCCGCCTCGCGGCTGCGCCTGCTGAGCACCCGTACTCGCCGCCGGCGTCCCGCAGCCGCGCGACGACGAGCCGCCCGAGCGTGCCGGTGCCGCCGGTGACCAGGATCGGACCGTGTCCGGCACCACGCCCTCCGTTGCCTGTCGCTGTGCTCATGGTGCTGTCCCTTCTGGTGGTTCGGTCACATCGGCGTCATCTCGCCGGTCTAGTCCTATGACCGATCACCGACGAGGAACGTGACCGATGTCCGACACCGATTGGCCGGCGCAGCGCTTCGAGGAGCACCGGACCCGACTGACGGCGGTCGCCCACCGCATGCTCGGCTCGGCGAGCGAGGCCGACGA
>JAABUR0100008737.1_pt1 | contig 11594 bp, 8 predicted proteins | sample 5560091 | NCBI WGS metagenome assembly JAABUR01 (sample SAMN10711879, study PRJNA513375) | rock metagenome | isolation source: Antarctica rocks | place: Antarctica: Victoria Land, University Valley sud
CGACGAGATCCGGGGCTCGGGCGCGGCGGTCCGTCGGATGATCGAGGTCGCGCGCAAGGTGGCCGCCAGCCCTTCGGCCGTCCTGATCCGAGGCGAGAGCGGGACGGGCAAGGAGCTCCTCGCCGCGGCGATTCACGCCGCCAGCCCCCGCGCCTCCAGGCCCTTCGTCAAGGTCCATTGCGCCGCGCTCTCGCAGAGCCTGCTCGAAAGCGAGCTGTTCGGGCACGTCAAGGGGGCTTACACCGGGGCCGACCGCGACCGCGTCGGGCGGTTCGAGCAGGCCGACGGCGGGACCCTCTTCCTCGACGAGATCGGCGACATCAACCTCGAGGTCCAGACCAAACTGCTCCGAGTCCTCCAGGAGATGGCCTTCGAACGGGTGGGCAGCTCGCAGCCGGTCTCGGTCGACGTCCGCATCCTGGCCGCCACCCACCAGGACCTCGAGGCCTTGATCCGCTCGGGGAGGTTCCGCGAGGACTTGTATTACCGGCTCAACGTCATCAGCCTGCGCACGCCGTCGCTCCGAGAGCGCAAGGAAGACGTCTTCGAGCTGGCCGTCCACTTCCTCGGCAGGCACTCGCAACGCATCGGCAAGCCGGTCAGCCACCTCGACGATGAAGCGATCGAGGCCCTCGTGGCGTACGACTGGCCGGGCAACATCCGCGAGCTGGAGAACGTCATCGAGCGGGCGGTGGTCCTGGCCGACGGCCCGGCTTTGACCATAGAAGACCTCCCGGGAGAGGTCCGGCAACCCCCCCGGCGCCGGCCAAAAGTCGTCCCGACCGGCGAGCGGTCTAGCTCACGCGGCATTCGACCCTTCGACCCGGCGAGCGGGACGAAGCGGACGAGCGAGGCGACGAAGGCCGACGAAGAGCCTTGGGACGCCGAGGCGATCGCCTTCGAGCGACATCGCCTCGTCGAGGCCCTTGAAGAGGCGCGAGGGATCAATAGCGAGGCCGCTCGGCTCATGGGCATGCCCAGGAGCACGTTCTGCAGCAAGCTCAAGAAGCACGGGTTGCTCCGGGAACGCCAGGACACGCGTCGACCCATCGCCCGCCCCGGCCCTCCCGTCCTGTAGGGGCGGCTTCGAGCCCCGTCCCCACCAGAGGCGGGGGAGACGACCCGGGACTCCCCGAGCGCGTCGTACCCCCCCGGCTCACGTCAGCTCGAAGGCCCGGAAGCCCCGCCCGGGACCAGTTTCATCGTCGTCTTCGTGTCGATGATCTGCTGAATCTTCATGGTCATGAAGGTGGCGGTCGTTTCCAACTTCTCGAGCATCTCCGAATTGACGACGCGGCCGGCCGTGTTGTCGAAGGAGAAGTCCCCCTTGACCTCCTGGGCATCGATCTGGAACTGGACATTGGCGTCGGCCTGGGGCTCGACGCCGATCTTGGTGGCCAGGCCGACCTTCTCGATGTTCGCGGCCTTGGGATCGGGACCGAGGTAAGTGAACGTCATGTCGAGCGTCATCGCACCGATCGGCGGGCTGGGTATCTTGGTCTGCTTCGACCAGGTCTTCCCCTCGGCGATGTCTCCCGCGGGGAGACCCAAGCTCGACTGGATGATCATGTTTTTGAGCCCCTCCTCGGAGAAGGTCGAGTTGGAGCCCGAAGCGGCCGGACCGGCATCGCGGAGCGCCTGCACGACTTTCTCGGGCACTTTCACCTCGCTCAGCTCACCCTGCGGGTTGATTTTGAAGGGGAATTGCGCCCCGATGAGGACCTTGAGCGTCGGCACGAGGGCCGCCGCGACGGGGCCTTCGGGCACCTTCTCATCCTTCGTGTCGTAGGCGAAGGTGCCGAGCTGGGACTCGATCCGGGTTTGCATCCGGTCGATGGTCCACGAGACGTCGGCCGTACCATCGGCCGCGACGCCTTTGACGGCCCAGCTCAGGTCGATGGTCTGGGACAGGGTCGTCTTCAACTCCTGGCCGGGCACTTTCAGCGTCGTCACTCGCTTCTGTTCCATCGCGTACCGCAACGTTTCGCCCGGTTTGAACTTCCAGCGCAGGGTCGTGGCTTCCACGCTCGCCGAGCCGGTCGTCACCGTGAGCACGACCAGGACCAGCAGGCCCTTCCGCATCGCCGAGTCTCGAATCATCAGCATCACTCGTCCCTCTCCAGGCGGCGCACCACCCATCGAGCGTCCACCCGCCGAACGTCCCACACGACCGCGTCGTGCGGTCGATAACGCCACGCCTGTAGCATATCCGAGGAGGACCCTTATCCACCATACGCGGACGTTCCCCCGTGACCGAGGCGCAATTCGCGCGGCGGGCACGGGGGACTCTGCTTTGGAAATCCATATGAGGGAATCTGGCGTGACCCAGCGAGCAGTCGGAGGGGATTAACGGCTGCGGGAATGCAGTTGCGGGACGTCGGCCACTTTGAGAGCCCCTTGCCGGATGCCGTTCTGGCGGACGATGTAGAACTGGAGAGTCTGGGCCTGCGCAAGCTCCGGTTGGCGGAGAATGAAGAGGATGTTGTCGGGCCGAATGGTCTCCCAGTGCCGCGTGCCGACGTTCATGCCGACCAGGATATCGCCCTTCTGAATCAGGGCGCGGTCGCCAGCGCTACCCGGAGAGACGGCGTGGACATACAGGCCGCCTCTGAGTTTTGGCGACGCGGCGACGACATATTCGGGCGTCACCGTGCTGGTCTTCAAACCGAGCATTCGCCAGACCTGCTCGTCGGCGTCGGCGGTGATCCGAGGCAGCGGCTTGAGCTCAAGGGCCAGGGCTTGGTCCCTACCCGAGCGTCGGATCGTGACTTTGGCCGGCTTGCCGGGGGGGATGTCGAGGAAACCTCGCTCGATATCCAGTGCGGTGAGTACCTGGAGGTCGTTGACCTGGATCATCTGATCTCCGGGCTTGAACCCCGCTGCCTCGGCCGGGCTCCCCGCCTGCACGTCGGAGAGGATCACGGCACGGACCAAGCCGTTCCTGGTCTCGCCCGCGACAAGCCCGTGCCAGGCCGCGGAGAGTCGTCGGGTGCTCATCATCTCCGCGGCGACCCTCTTGACGTCGTCGATCGGCAGCGCGAAACCAATCCCCTGCGCCCCAGCCCGGACCGCGACGTTGATCCCCACCAGCTCGCCGTCGATGTTGATCAGCGGGCCACCCGAGTTCCCGGGATTGATTGCCGCATCCGTCTGGATCAGGTTGCGGTAAACCTGGTCGTCGGACAGGGTGACGTTTCGCTTCAAGGCGCTGATGATGCCGACGGAGACCGTGTTTTCATAACCGAAGGCGTTGCCGATGGTGATGACCTCTTCACCCACCATCAGGTCCGACGACGTGCCAATCACGATGGCGGGCAAGGGTCGCCCCGCTTCCACCTTGAGCATCGCCAGGTCCATCCCTTCGTCGAACTGGATCACCCGGGCCGGATAGCTCCCGCCATCGGCCACGTGGACCTCGATCCCCTCCACCTTGTCGACGACGTGATGGTTCGTCAGGATGTATCCCCGCCCGTCGATGATGACCCCGGTCCCCATCCCGCTCACACGGGGTCGCTGGCTCTCCTCCGTCGAGAATGGCCACCGGCTCGTCGAGGACGCCTTCTTCTCGCTCGTGATATTCACGACACTGGGGCCAGCCTTACTGACCGCCTCGACCACCGGTGTCCTGCGCGACGCGGCGACGACGCTCGAAGGTCGGGAAGTCGCCACGATCGCCACGCCCAGGACGACCGCGATCCAATATCGTTCCCCTCGGCAACATTCCCAGGGTCGTGGCACGGTGGTCGTCCCCACTTGGCAAGAGGTCGTCTTCGCTCGCCCATTCCGATGCGAGAGATCGAGATGTCAGCGTCACGATCACCGGATCACGTCCTCGATCAATTCCCAGGGCAGCCCTGGTATGAGAGTGGAGTCATCCGCGATCTCGGCTTCCGACGGCTCATTCCCGACCTGCTTTGAATCGGTTCCCCTCCCATCGGCCTTTAGCGACGGCGCTATAATTCAACCTAGCTTGCCTAATCTTCCTCATGATCCAAAAACTCGCCCTATTTTACCGGGAGGCTCGCCCTGCGATGCGAGGTGTTTTAACACGTAGGGATTGCACGCTATGGAGAGGCGAGGAGGTTTATGAGTCTGGATTTCGTGGGTCTGGCCTTTCCCGACGCTGGCCGTAGATCAAATGAGGACTCACGCCTCCGAAAGGTCGCAGATCAGTACTTTCGGCGGAGTTTGTGACGGTTGACAGCGTGGGAAAGTTGCGGGTACGGTATTTGGAGTCATGGCATTCGAGGGGATTGGGTGATGAATGAGTGAAGGATCGCGATGTCCACGAAGTCGCCGCGTCGCTTGACTCTGGAAAATAGCCTCGCTGCCGATCCGTCCGACACGTTCCTCCGCTATGGTCTGGCCGTGCAGTGCCTTCGCGAAGGGGATGTCGAGGAGGGACGGAGTCGACTGCTCGCGCTGATCGCGGATCACCCCGAAGATCAAGTCGCCGCGTACCAGCAGCTCGGGCAGTCGTACCTGGAGTCGGACGAGCTCGAGGATGCGTCCCGGGCCCTCCGGACAGGGATCGAGAAGGCCAGGGCACGCGGTGAATCGCACGCGTCGGCCGAGATGGAAGGCCTGCTCGCGAACCTCGGCGGAAGTCCAGCGGGATGACCGACGAACTGCCCCGGTCCGAAAACCGCACGGACGCCCCGCCTGTCCTCGCGATCTTCACGTTTCCCAATCGCATCCTGTTCGGGGAGGGTGCGCGAGCATTCCTGGCGACGGAGCTGGCACGACTCGGAGTCTCACGACCGCTGGTCGTCACCGACCGGGGACTTGTGGCGTCGGGCCTGGTCGACGAAGTTGCAGGGCGTCTCCTGTCGGCGTCGGTCTTCGGCGAGGTCCACGCCAACCCCACCGAAGGGGATGTCCTGGCCGCCCTCCACGTCTACCACGACGAGCACTGCGACGGGGTCGTCGGGTTGGGAGGGGGCAGCCCGATCGACGCGGCGAAGGGCGTGCGGCTCATGGTCACGCACCCGGGCCGCCTGGCCGACTACGACTTCACCGCCGGGGGCCTCGATCGGATTACCTCCGACCTGCCCCCGATGGTCGCGATCCCGACCACCTCGGGGACCGGCAGCGAGGCGGGCCGAGGCGCATTGATCCTGCTGCCGCAGACGGGCCGCAAGACGATCGTGCTGAGCCCGCACTTGTTGCCAAGCGTCGCCATCTGCGACCCCGAGCTGACCCGAAGCCTCTCCCCCGCCTTGACCGCGGGGACCGGAATGGACGCGTTCACGCACTGCATCGAGAGCTATCTGTCGACGACGGAGCACCCGATCTGCGACGGGATCGCACTCGAGGGCCTGCGGTACATCGCCCGGAGCCTGGAGACGGCCGTACGCGACGGCTCGGACTCCGAGGCACGCCGGGCGTTGATGATGGGGGCGCTGCTCGGGGGCATCAGCTTCCATAAGGGGCTGGGAGTTGTCCACGCGCTCTCGCACGCGCTGGGGACGGGGGGGCGTGCGCATCACGGGACGCTCAACGCGATCTTGCTGCCGCATGGGTTGCGGTTCAACCGCGACTTCGCGTCGCAACGGCTCTCCGACCTCGCCGCCCGGCTCGGCCTGGGGAGGGGTGGCGAGGGCCCTTCGCACCTGATCACGCTGACGGAACTCGCCCTGATGAGGCTCCCCTTGCCCCGGCGTCTGGGGGAGGTTGAAGGGCTCGATCGCGGCCAGATCGCCGAATACGCCCGCCTGGCGATGCTCGATCATTGCCATCGGACCAATCCCCGCCCCTGCACCGAGGCCGACCTCGCGGGCCTGCTCGAAACGGCGTGGTAGCCCTCCAACTCGCCCGGTCCTGAATTCAGATCGCACCTCGGCCGTTGTTAGAGTCGGCCAGCGCTCGCGTAGCTCGACGCGGTGGGTGGGTGCTCGTGCTTGACCCGAGATGCCAGGTAGGTCGCGCCGTGACGACTTTTTCGGACGAGCGGACCGCCCGGTCCGTAACGCGACGGGAACCGCGGGATGTCGGCCACCTCCCGGTTCCCGGCATCGTCGCTCGACTTTGCAAACGGGGTGAGTCCTCAGATACGCTGGTCGATGGGCTTGACCTGGCGGTTAGGGGGGCCTGTGTAACGCGCCCTGGGACGCATCAGACGATTGTTGTCGAGCTGCTCGATGATATGCGCCGCCCAGCCTGCCACCCTGGCCATCGCGAAGATGGGGGTGTAGATGTCGGTTTCCAGGCCCATGTAATGGTAGAGGCGGGCGCTGGGCCAGTCGACGTTCGGCGGCAGGTTCTTCGTCGACGTGACGGCCTTCTCGATGGGCGCGGCGATCCGTTCCCAGCGGTCGTCGCCGAACTCGGCGGCCAGCCGGGTGCAATACTCGGACAGGATCCGGGTCCGAGGGTCGCCCGTCTTGTAGACGCGGTGGCCGAAGCCCATGATCCGCTCCTTGCGGGCCAGGGCCTCCAGGATCCAGGCTTCGGCGTTCTCGGGAGAGCCGACCCGTTCGAGGAGCTTCCAGGCCTCCTCGTTGGCTCCGCCGTGGAGCGGGCCTTTCAAGGTCCCGATGGCCGCGACGATCCCCGAGTAGATGTCCGACAGTGTCGAGACCGTCACGCGAGCGGAGAAGGTCGAGGCGTTCAGTTCGTGTTCGGTGTAGAGGATCAGCGACAGGTCGAATGCCTCGCGCATCGTCGCCGAAGGGACCCGGCCATTGACCATGTTGAGGAAGTTGGCGGAATAATCGAGGTCGGGGCGCGGGCGAATCAGGTCTTTCCCGCCGGCGATCCGCTCGCGATAGGCGACGGCGGTGGGCATCTGCGCGAGCATCCTCTCGGCCTTGCGGACGTTGGCCGCATGGTCGGTCGGGGGCGCATTGACCTCGGGATCGAAGTGGGCCAGGACGCTCACCGAGGTGCGCAGGACGTCCATCGGGTGGACGTGCCCGGGGATCTGCCCGTAGAGCGTCACGAGCGGCTCAGGCACGTCCCGCGCCCCGCGGAGCCTGGCGTCGAAGTCGCGGAGTTGCGGTGTGGTCGGCAAGTCGCCATGCAAGAGCAGGAACGCGGTCTCCTCGTAGGTCACGACGCCCGCGAGGTCCTCGATCCGGTAGCCGCGATACTCGAGCCCCCCGGCCCCTTCCTTGCCCTCCAGGTTCGCGATCGCCGTCTCGTTGGAGACCACCCCCTCAAGACCAGGCGAATACTCATCGACCGGCACAATACTCATGTCGGACTCCGCGGGACCGAAGGTTGCGTGGGACGGTGACTCGGGCCGATGTCTCGCCCGGCGTCGTATCGTCTTGGCCGCCCGGCGGCGCCGGGAGACGACCCTTGAAGGCTAACCGACCGAGCGTCATGGGTCAAAGAAATCGCACCTTGATGCCGATGTCCTCGGCGATTGCCTAGAATCGGGTGGACCGTCGGGGGCACGGCCATCGTATGCGATAAGTTTAAGCGAAACGCGGCACCTTTCCCATGACCATCTGCGGGTCGCGAGACCCAGGCCGAAGCCAACTCCGTTTAGGCTCAGGGCCGCGGTTTCGGGCAGTCCGGCGGAGCACATTTCTGTCCGGCGGGTGAGAGCACACCCTCGAGATCAGCAAGGGTTGACGGACGTCCATACTTCGCCAGGCCCGCCTCTCGGCCGCCTTCGCGAGGAGCGTACTCTTGAAAGGTGTTATCGGCCGCACGACCCCTGTCTATGCATGGACGACCGGGGATGGCGACCCACCGCGAAAGTGGGTCACCATCCCCGGTCGAAGAACAATCCCGGCAGGCCCTCACCCCCAAGGCAAGTTGTCCACGCCTTCCGCCCAGATTGCGCGGACAGCCTGCGGGATCGTAAGCACGAGGTTCGTGGGGCGTTGCATCCGTTCGGCCCCGTGAAACCGTTGTAGGCCCCTTGACTCAAAGTGGAAAGGGGCGGTCGCATAATTTCCCGATTTCATTCGGTGCGAGGAGACGAATCGGACTCTTCGAGGCCGATGAGGTGTTGGAGGTCTTCCAGGTCGTCGCGTTGGAGGAGCAAGAGCCTGGATGCCAGGGCGTCGATGCGTCCGAAGAATTGGCGCAGGGCGACGACCCGCTCCTGGAGGGGAAGCTGCACGGGGTCGGCTTCGATCATGTGCACGGTACGCTCGAGGACGACCAGGGTCGGGTCGAGTTCACGGCGTTTTCGCTCGGTGAGGATGCGGCGGAAGAGGGTCCAGACGTCCGCCTCGGCGCGGTAGAATTCGCGGCGATGGCCCTGGCGGTGGTTCTTGTGGACGACACCCCACGAGATCAATTCGCGGAGATTCATGCTGACGTTGCCGCGCGAGATGCGGAGCCAATGGCGGAGCGCATCGGCCGTCCAGTCGGTCCCCGAGATGTAGAGCAAGGCGAATAGCTCTCCCATGGTGGAGTTAATCCCCCACGAGCGTGCCATGACGCCCCAATGCTCGACGAACTGGCGAACCACTTCGTCGCATCCTGCGTGCCCCGACGGATCGCCGAACACCTCATCATCCGGGGAGGACACGGCCTCGAAATCGTTCATCGGCCTCGATGCCCCGGAGGAATCGCATGGTCGCCACGTTGTACCTCCTGGCCTGTGGTCTCATCGGGAGGGAGGTTGCGGCGGCTTCCCGTATGTCGCGATATTTTTTTCGAGCTTGATCGACGGTAGGTGATCGGCGACTGAGCCCATGTATAGAATGACTTCGAGAGCGGGCGCTCTCGATGCATCCTCTGCATCAACGTTTTGTTGTAAGCGTTCCACATACAACGTACAACCCGGTTCCGGAAAAGCCCGGGGCAGGAGGGGGAATTTACCGCTGCCCGCATCGGATTTTGGGGTACACTTGCGGAAGATGTTCCCACGGACGAGTCCCCGTCCAGCGACCTGTTTGTCGTCCCCTCCGCCCGGAGCTTGCACGCTCCGGGCCCGATTTGCATTGAGCTGAGGAGTTTCCCATGCCCGAGACCGTGGTCCATTTCCAGATTCGGATGCCCCCTGTTCTGCACGAGCAACTCGCAAGTTGGGCCAAAGAGGATAAGGCATCATTGAACGCGCTCATCGTGGGAATACTTGAGCGGGCGATCGAGAAGCACGAAGACAAGGGACCGGCCAAGGAGTAGCCCTTCCGGCCTCGACTGCGGCGGAGTATTGCCTCCCGAAGTGGAGATGTGCTTTCATTAGAAGATGTCTCGTCCGGCGAGACTCTTGTCGTCTCGATACAACTCCTCTTGAGTGCCGGGACTTCGCTCGGTATGTTGGACAGGCCAATTCCCCGATAGCTCAATTGGTAGAGCGAGCGGCTGTTAACCGCTAGGTTCTAGGTTCGAGTCCTAGTCGGGGAGTCGAAACTCCGGGGCATAACCCCGGAGTTTTTTCGTTTCCAGTGCGTCGAAGCGACATCGTTCCGGGTCAGTTGCAGGGTACGAACCCACTCGGCCGGGTCGTGGCCGAAGCGTCCGTCGGCATCGATACCGACTCACGCCGCCCCGATCCGGTGCCTGCCGCGCGGAACGCATACCACTCCGCATTCCTCGGATCATGGCACCGCGCCTGACTTGAAACTCGCGAGCGGACGCTGGACAAAGGCGTCTTCTGCCGGAGATTTGGAAAGCTAACTTTTGCTGGCGACCGTCGAGGTGATCTCTTCAGAGGCGACCCGGCGGATCGCGACGCGATCAGGATGTGCTTTCGCGCCGCAGGACGGGATCCGGGGGAATGTACCAGTCATGAAGGTCCGATCATCAAATCGGCGGATTGCCAGGGCTTCGAGAACCGACGTCGCGGCTTTCAGAAGGTCACGGATGCTTTCGGCTCGTGATGGGTGTGGATCATTCCCGTGAAAGTCGATTTCACGAATGCTGGTATCGCCCACTAGACCCCTGACGGCGACAAGCTTAGGCTATCTTCTCCCGCTTGCCACGGATTTCGCAGATCGAAGCATTCGTGCCCGCAAGAACTCGACTCGGCTCGGCGGGAGATGGATGGCTTTGTTGCATGAAATCATCTCTTTAAAGCGGAATCGCTTTTGGCATCCAGCCAACCTGTCGCGGATGTTTCGGTGTCCCTAGCGAATCCCCGTGTCACGAGCGGAGCGAGCTTCACTGAGGAGCTTGACGAGCCAGGAAATCAAAGAAGTGTAGCCTCAAACTTCCAACGTTGGAAACGGGCTCATAATAGCGACCTGAACAATGTCTCATTCCAAGTGAGCGAGCAGAGATCGCGAAGAATCCGTGGCCCGCGATTCTGGCCAGTTTCCCAGGTACGACCTGCATGGAATCCGCCGCTCCCTCCCCTGACTGGCGAACAATTCGGAACGACTTGGCCATACGGCTCCGTGAAATTCGCTTGGAACTCTACGGCGAGCACGGAGGGCCGATCCTGGCGAAGGAGTTGGGCCTCCCTTTCCGGACGTGGCATTCGTACGAGGGGGGCGCCGCCATCCCCGGGCCATTCATCCTTCGCTTTCTAGAGATTACCGATGCGCACCCACATTGGTTAATCACGGGTGAGGGAGCCAAATACAGGTCGCGCAACTGCGCACACTGAGGCGTGGGCGATGCATGTCGGTTCGGCTCCAGTAGCACCGATGCGTGACCCTCTGAGGGGCCAATCGCTCCTCGCTCTCGGGCTGTGTCCCGGGGTATCGTAGAGAGTTCGACCGCCCGCGGGCAGGGCAGGAAGTCCTTGAGCACGCGGTTTTCGGCCCGCCCAAGCAATCCTGAGCCATGATCATGGCCAAGATGCGCGCACCCTGATAACCATGCGGACTGGGCATGAGGTGTTTCCATGCGCCAGACCGGCGATTGTGCCGCGACCTGGCTGCGTAACTCCGAGAATTGGAGGAGGCCAAATCGAGGACTGTGCCACCCTCGCATCCTCGGCCCGCTGTCTCGCTTCGAGTGGAGTCCGGCCTGATGAGCCCGACGAAGGGCCAATGAAATGCGAATTCCGGGCTGTGAAGGAGGAGAGTTGGCAGGGCGAAGCCAAGCCGCAGGACTCATCGTTCGGGAAGAGACGTCCCACGGCTTGGATGTCTTGTAAAATCAGCAAGAATGGTCAGGCCGGCGAGGTCAAGCGCGATCGGTGCCGCGTGTCTCGTTCGAGCGGGAGCCACCTCGAGAGGAGTTCCCATAGGCAGATGTCAACATGCTCAGCAGAGCAGACCGGCGTCCGGCCCGCAATGACTTACCACCGCGACGGATGCGGGCGACTGTGCCCGCCCATTCGAACCCGGAATGCACTGGTGTATTTCTCTGTGAACTGGACGAACTCATCAAACAAAACTCCCTAGGTGCAGGCAAATCTCCCTCGGGAAAGGAGCATGCCCCACCAATTCCACGTCTCGAACCCATGCCTGATCTGATCCGAGCGACCATCCCGGACGCCGGCGGCCAGATCACCCACGGTGACACTCCACCGCGAGAAAGGGCATTTTCGACTTCCGAACATCGAACTTTCGGCAATGTGCTACAGCCAACGGGGCGGACCCAAATACCGACCCTCGGACGGCAAGCTTCGTCCCTCAGTCATCGGATGCTCGTGCGGCCAAATCCAGCCGATTTGCATGATAACTCGGGATAGGAGACACCCCACGTCCTCGATATAAGCCGGACATTGACCGGTA
>JAABUR0100008739.1_pt1 | contig 11590 bp, 8 predicted proteins | sample 5560091 | NCBI WGS metagenome assembly JAABUR01 (sample SAMN10711879, study PRJNA513375) | rock metagenome | isolation source: Antarctica rocks | place: Antarctica: Victoria Land, University Valley sud
GGAGCCCGATTCGATTCCCTTCTCCCCCCGGGAGAAGGTGCCCCGAAGGGGCGGATGAGGGTCTTGGCGTCTCGATTGACCTCCCGCCGGACCCGTCTCATGTCGCGACCGGGGCCCCTCATCCGGCCGTCCCGGCCACCTTCTCCCGGGGGGAGAAGGGAGGATTTGTCCCCGAGACCATCGGTCCTTCGCCGATCGCCATCTGGAGCGCCTGCAGGGTCCCCTCGGCGAACCTCTCCGGCCCCCAACCGGCGACCACCTCGGCGGCGCGCCTGCCCATCGCCGCCCGCCCGGTGGCCGGCAAGCCCGCGATCCACTCCAGTCGTGCGGCCAGGGCCCCTTCGTCGCGAGGGTCGAAGCGCACCCCCGTCGTCCCCGGCGGGTCGGGGACCAGGGTCTCGACGCAGCCCGCCCGGTCCGAGACCAGGAGGGGGAGACCGCACGCCGCCGCCTCGTTGACCACCAGGCCCCACGGTTCGCTCAGGCTGGGATGGACGAATGCCGATGCGTAGCCATACCATCGCGAGAGCTCCCCGGCCTGGAGGAAGCCGGGGCGGTGGATAGCGCGCCCGAGCCCGACCCGTCCGATGGCGTCCTCGACCTCGGCCGCGTCGGGGCCGTCGCCGCAGAGGACCAGGTCCCAAGGATCACCGGACGCGGCGGCCCGATAGCGGGCGAAGGCGCGTATCAGAGTCGGCAGATTCTTCTCGGGGGCGAAGCGGTTGACGGCGAGGAAATAAGGGGCTGCGGGCAGGCCGTCGCGGCCGTCGGGGGACTGTCGGGCGGCCTCGGCATGGCGAGCGTAATGCGCATTGTCGACCGCGTTGTAGCCGAGGGCGATCCGATCTCGGGGCATGCCCAGGGTGACGAGATAGTCGCGGTGCCGCTCGCCGCCGACCAGGGCGGCCGAGCACCGTCGGACCCTGCGCCGTTTGACAGCTTCTTTCCACCAGACGCGAGGGTGGTCGATCTCCTGGCTCTCCGACATCAGGATCGTCGGCCTGCTCGACCTCCGGGCCCAGCCGAGCGCCGCGGTCGATTCGGGCCGCGAGTACCCGACGATCGCCACGGCATCGGGACGGTCGCGATCCAGGGCCTGCCGGATCGCCCCGGACGCGGCGCCGCGCGGCAGCGACTCCAGGGCTCGATCGGGGAAGAGGGTCGCCCACTCGAACGGCTCTCCCTCGCGCGGGGTCTGCCAGGGATAGAGTCGCTGGCTCCCCGCGACCTCGTAGGCGAGCAGGCGGTCGCCCCCCCTCGCCATCCGAAGCGCCAGCGCACGGAGCCTGGCGAGGTGGTAAGGCCCGAAGTTGGTGAAGCAGATGGCCAGGATCATGTGTGAACGGCCTCCCTCGATGCGGCCCCGGCGGTGACGACCACGGCGCCTGCGCCCTCGGGCTCGATGCCAACGTATCCGTGCAGGTCATGCGTCGGCTCGGCGAGCTTGTTGCAGATCCAGAAGAAGGCCAGCGGGGGAAACGTGGTATGCCCGTAGATGTAGTAGAACCAGACGAACGGGTCGTCGTTGACCGTCATCAGCCAGGCGTTGTAGTAGGTCAAGGCCCACCAGGCCTGGACCCAGGGGGTCGTGCTGTACATCCGGAAATAGTCGTAGGCCGTGCGGGTCAAGAGCGCCAGGACGGCGAGCACGATCGCCGTCGCCGTGGCCCCGCCATTCAACTGGGTCGCCCCCAGTAGGCCGATCGCCGGGCCCGTGAACTCCTCGTCGCGTTTGGACGTGGAGCCGGCGATCCAGGCCCGGACCCATTCCTCCCTGCCGTAGATCGGCTTGTCATGCCAGAGGAGCCGGGGGATATACGTCGAGACGATCCGGAGATAGGACGAGCCGTAGTCGTGGTCGGATTTGGCGGGGACGGTGTCCATCATCAGCAGGAACCCGCCGTATTCCTCGGTCTCGTGGTTGGTCAGGTCGTGCGTCCTGGCAGAGCCGTCGTCCTCGCGCGTCTTCATGTTGAGGTTGACGAGGATCGCCTGCGGATCGAACTCGGCGACGTATTGCGAGAAGCCGGACATCGACAGCTCATAATTCTGGTTGTTGCGCCAGCCGATGGCCAGCGTGACGACGAAGGCGCCGATCATGGCCGTGACGGCGAGCACCGCCTTCGACGGTCGCTTGCCCCTCGACACGTAGAACGCACAGACCGCCGTCAACACGCCGAAGAGCGGGGGCGAACGCTTCCCCTTGAACATCCAGATCATGGCATAGAGCGTGACGACCCCCACGCCGATCCACGTCCAGGCCGGACGAGGGCGAGTCTCGCCGCGGCCGGTGACGATGAGGAGGATGCCGGCCACGAGCATCATGATCGGGAACTGGCGCAGGAGCGACGCCTCGGCCGTCATCCGCTCGTTCGGATTCGAGTCCCATTCGAACCCGGCGCCGATCAGTCCCCAGGCGATCAGGATCGGCGCGACGGCCGAGACCAGGGGCACTGACCATTGCTCGGGAGGCCGGGGAAGTCCACGCACGAAGGTCCGCGAGGCCCCGCAATGATAGACGAACAGGAACCAGGCCAGCGCCCAGAACGAGCGGAAGTTCGCCTCGGTGACGACCTCGAGGCCCCGCACCCGGAGGGCGTACTCGCGATAGGAGATCGCCTGGACCACGTAGACCTGGGCATAGCCCGCCAGGAAGAGCCAGACCGGCGCGAACGGATCGAACGACTTGCGGAACATCCCGCAGACGAGGTAGGTGGCGATGACGGCCGCCGTGGCGTAGACGTATCTCTGGTCCATGTTGCCGCATCCTTGCCGCAGAGGGTCACCGTCGGGGTCAGAGGGCCGCTCCCAGGGCCTCGATCAGCGCGGAGTGATAGCGGGGCCAGTCGAACTCCAGGGCCCGCACGCGTGCCTTCGCCGCCATCTCGGCACGCAGGTCGGGGTCGAGCCCCAGCGTCTCCATGCGTCCCGCCAGGGCCTCGATATCGCGTGGGGGCACGACGAAGCCCTCGACACCGTCGCGGACCACGGAGCCCGCATCCGGCGTGACGACGCTCGGGAGCCCGCACGCCAGCGCCTCGTAGGTGACGACGGCCGACCCCTCGAAGAGCGAGGGGAAGACGAACACGTCGGCGTCGGCCATGCGCGCGGGGACCTCGGAGTGCGAGACCTTCCCGAGCGGCTCCACCTCGTCGAGATACGCGCCCAGCGGCCCGATCCGGCTCGGCAAGGCGCCGAGCAACTGGAGCCGCCAGCCGGGCCGTCGGATGAGTCGCCAGGCTTCGAGGAGGTACTTGATCCCCTTGCGCTGGGTGATCCCGCCGGCGAAGAGGAACGTGCACGAGGCGTCGTGCCGCTTGTCGGCATGGGGGCGGAACCGCCGGGTGTCGGCCGCATAGGGGATGACGGCGATCCTGGACCGCGCAGTCCCGTGGCCGACGAGCGTCCGCGCGATGTGCTCCGAAGGGACCAGGATGCGATCGGCCAGCTCGAGGTCCTGGAGCCTCCGGGCGTGCAGCCACGCCAGCTCGTCACGGTCGAGCGCCCCGTCGCCGAGGTAGATGGGGGCGAAGTCGGGCGCCGACTCGGTCTCGCGCTCGAGCACGACCTGTTCCTCACGCACGTCGCCGTGGACCATGCTCAGGACCGAGGGGATCCCGAGCGTCCGGCAGGCGGGCAGCGCGAATTCCGACCCGACATCGCTGAAGACGAGCGCCGCCTCCGGACGGTGCCGCGCCAGGGCCCGCGCCAGGCCGCGGTCGAACTGCCGGGTCCGCCAGCGTGCGACCCCCCGACGTGCCCGAGGCCGGCGCCCGGCGAGTCGCCGCTCCAGCCCCAATGCCATGTCGACGCCCCAGCACGACCGCACCTGCGTCCGGGGGATTTCCGGGTCGTGCCGCCTCTGCAGGACGTTCTGCCAGCGATCGAAACGCCCCGGCGCCACCCGGCGCCCGAGTGCCGACAGCGTCCCCCCGCCGCCGTAGTAGAACGACGTCACGAAGAGGTCGAGCATGCGGGCCTGAGCCAGCCCGACGACCGCCTGATACGCCGGGGGCCTGGCGTCGGGACAGCCCACCATCACTCGCCCTGGACCTTGAGGCATGATCACCTTCCTAGTGATTCACTCGAAGAGCGGCGGGCTCCGCCGCGAAGAGCTCCTCCACGACGCGGCCTTGCATGTCGGCGGGCGGTTCCATCCCGAAGAGGCGCAAGATCGTCGGCGTGACGTCCATCAGTTGCATCCCGGAGATCGGCCCCCGCGGGGCGATGCCGGGGCCCGCGACGATCAGCAGGCCGTCCTGCGCGTGGTTGGCGTCGTCGGGACCGGTGTCGTTCTCGAAGGTGTGCAGCGTGCCCAGCCCGACCGTGCCGACCGATCGCCACCGCAGGTCGCCGAAGTAGACGAAGAGGTCGGGAGGGGCCTCGCCCCGGACCGTCTTGTACAGCGATTCGGGCTTCAGCACCCGGGTCCCGATCGGCTTCCCCTCGGGGTCGCCCAATGCCTCGAGCTCCGCGATCAGGCGGTCTCGGGTCGCCTCGTAGTCCTCGGGGGCGATCAGCCCTTGCGGTTCGCGACCCCGGACATTCAGGAAGACACGGCCGTAGTACCCCCCCGATCCCCACGCCGTCGTCCGCGCCCAGTCGACCTTCAATCCCTCCAATCGGGACGGAGAGGCCGGGGCCTCCTGCAGGACCAGGTATCCCTGCCGGATCAGCCACTCGTTCAGGGCGATCCCGCCGTCCATGCGCTGCGCCCCGTGGTCGGAGACGACCAGCACATGCGCGTCGGCGGGGAGCACCGCGAGCAACTCGCCGACGCGACGATCGACGTGCACATAGTAGTCGACGATCACGGATTCGAAGGGGTTGCCCGGCTCGTAACGATGGTGCAACGGGTCCATGTGCTGCCAGAAGGCGTGATGGACCCGGTCGGTCCCCATCTCCACCATCATGAAGAAATCCCAGGGCTTGGACGCGAGCAGGTGCCGCGCCAGGGCGAAGCGCTTGTCCGTCATGCGCACCAGGGAGTCGCGGATCTTGCCCTTGTCGGGGGTCCGGAAGTCGCTGACGTCGAACTCGTACGGGTGGACGTCGGGGAGGCCGGCGATCTCCTCCTTCAGCTCGGGCGGATGGGTGTAGTTGGAATGGATCGACGGGGTCAAGAAGTCGGTCACCATCAGGCCATTGACGGGACGAGGCGGATACGTCTGCGGGACGCCGATCAGGATCACCCTCTTGCCGGCCGACCCGAGATGATCCCAGAGGAGCGGCTCGCGCACCGCCAGGGACGTCGCGGTGGTCATTCTCTCGTACGACCGGTCGGCGCGATTGCGGAAGCCGTAGTACCCGAGCGTCCCCGGGTCCTTGCTGGTCATCATCGACATCCAGGCGGGGACCGTGATCGGCGGGTCGCAACTGCGCAACTTCCCCCAGGCCCCCCCCTGCCGGAGCCGCGTCAGGTTGGGGAGCCGGTCGGCGAACCGATCGAAGAGGAGGCTGGGCTCGGCGCAGTCGAGCCCGATCACGACGACTCGCGTCGCCGGCCCCCCCGGCATCGTCGATTCCCCCGTCGGGCCGCGGTCCGTCTGGATCATTTCAGGTCGTCCGATAGCCTTGCGCGAATTTCTCGCGCCTCGCCATCTCCAGGTCGTGCTCGATCATCATCTTGACGAGGCTCGGGAAGTCGACTTCGGCCGTCCACCCCAGGACGCGCCGGGCCTTGGATGGGTCGCCCAGGAGCACGTCGACCTCGGAGGGGCGCATGTAGCGGGCGTCGAACTCGACGAAATCGCGGTAATCCATGCCCAGTTGCGAGAAGGCGACTTCGAGGAACTCGCGGACCGAGTGGGTCTCGCCCGTGGCCACGACGAAGTCGTCGGGCGACTCTTGCTGGAGCATCAGCCACATGGCCCGGACGTAGTCGCCGGCGAAGCCCCAGTCGCGCTTGGCGTCGAGGTTACCCATGACCAGCTTGCGCTGGAGCCCCTCCTTGATCCGCGTGGCGCCGATGGTGATCTTGCGGGTGACGAACGACTCGCCGCGGCGGGGGCTCTCGTGGTTGAACAGGACTCCCGAGCAGGCGAACAGGTTGTAGGCTTCTCGATAGTTCACCGTCTGCCAGTGGCCATAGACCTTGGCGCAGGCATACGGGCTCCGAGGGTGGAAGGGGGTCTCGAGGCCTTGGGGCGGCGGGGCCGAACCGAACATCTCGGAGCTCGACGCCTGATAGAACCGGACCGGGTGGCTCCGGGCGAGTTGCCGGACGGCTTCGAGGAGGCGGAGCGTCCCCAGGCCGACCACGTCGGCGGTGTAGAGCGGCTGGTCGAACGAGACGCGGACGTGGCTCTGTGCGCCCAGGTTGAACACTTCGTCGGGTCGGACCTGCTCCATCACCATCGACAGGCTCGAGGCATCGGCCAGGTCGGCATAGTGCAGGTGGAAGCGATCGCGCACGCCCGGGTCGCGCTCGAACATGGGGTCGATGCGCTGGCGGTTCAGGCTGCTGGAGCGTCGGACGAGCCCATGGACCTCGTAGTCGGGCTTGCCGAGCAGGAATTCCGCGAGATAGGACCCATCCTGGCCGGTAATCCCCGTGATCAATGCGCGTTTCATAGTTGGTCCTGACCAAGGTGCCTGCGGCGGTCGAGCGGCGTCGGTCGGGATTTCCCGGCGTGAGAGATGCCGTCCTCAGGGAATGTAGTACTCGGCGCGACTCGCCGGCATGATCGGCTCGAGCGCCTCGATCAGCGGCCTGGCGAAGTCTCCGAGCGCCGCGCCGTCCGGGTCGGTCTCCCCCGGACAGAACACCTCGACGGTCATCCCCGAGCCCCGGGTCGTCCGACCGTGACTGCTCCGGCTGGTGATCGGCAGGTTCCGGACGTAGTGCTCCAGACCTCCCTCCCCGAAGATGTAGTACCAGAAACCGATGCTCTGGACCAGTTCCCCCTGGGCATAGCCGAGTCGCATGATCCGGATCGAACGGTCCGCCCCGTAGCGGATGGGCACCATCCGGCTCTCCGACTCGATCTCGGTCCATCCCCCCGACGGGAGGCAGATCTTCGGAGAATGGCGGAGGTTGAGGCCCATGCGCGAGTAATTGATCCAGAGCCAGAGGCGACGGCTGGGATCCTTCCGGTTCTCGTAGATCCGGTTGATATACTCGTCGGCCTGCGACTCCTTGAGCACCCGCGGATCCACGCTCACGTCGCGTCCCAACCAGTCGCCCAGCTCCATGGGGACCGTGGCCAACGGGCCCCTCAGCGGGGGACGATTGGTCTCGGTCGCCTTCTCCAGTCCCGCCTGCGCGGCGAGGCCGACCGTGAGGAAGAGGCCACAGAGCATCATTCGTCGGACGGGAGACATGGCTCATCCTCTTCTGGTCTGGCCGTGACGTGTCGAGGGGCCGGAAGGCGGTTCCGAGGCGGGTCGCCTCAGGCCCGTGCCGCCGCCGCCGTGACGGCGAGCCGGTCCAGCATCCAGCACTCGGCGCGGAGCAACGACAACCCGAAGGCCATCATCAAGAGGCCCTCGACCGTGTGGTACGCCCCCGAGGCATATTCCGGGTTGAGGTAATACATGATGTAGCCGGTCAGGCTCACGCGCGCCACGTTGGCCGTCATCGCGATCGGGATGGACGAAGCGACGATCGTGACCCGATACCAGGCCGGCCGGGCGGAGAGGTAGGCCACGGCCGTCGTCAACGCCAGGAACCCGGTGAGTTGCCGCATCCCGCTGCACGCCTCGGCGACGAACATCTGGACGTCGCCGGGAAGCGTCATCATGTTCCCCTCGCAGAGCACCGGGACATTCGTCGCGTTGAGCACGAGCGAGGCGATCTGGCTGACGAGCAGTTGCAGCGGCGACGCGATCCGGGCGTACAGGTCGTTCGGCAGCGGGACCATGAAGATCAGGAACGCGATGCCGAACCCGAACCGGCGCAGGACGTCGGCACCGCCGATCAGCGCGGTCACGCCGGCCAGTCCGAGCAGGAACGAGAGGTCGCCCACGAAGCCGACGGGGACCAGGACGGTCGCCAGCCTCCCCAGGATCGACATCGTGAGGAGGACCATCCCCAGCCAAGTCCCCGACCGGACCGTCATCGGGCCCCGCTCCGCGGCCTGGTTGAGGAAATACAGGCTGAGGAACGGCACGAGGAACCCGTGGCTGTAATTCTCGTCGATCGACCAGACGTAGAGAAAGTGGCGGAGGTTGGGCCAGAAGATCAGGAAGAGCATCCCCAGGCAGCCGAATGCCCCGAGCAGGGCGATCCGTCCTTCGGGCTGCTCGAAGACACCGCGTGCCAGCTTGACCAGGGCCGGGGCGTTCCGGTCATCCGCGGGCCATCGGTCCTGAGTCAGGGGCGTGGTCGACATCGCGGTCTTCCTTGAGGAGAGGAGTCACTTCCTGGACGCGTTCGGGGCTCTCGCGGAGGACGGGTCGTCCCGTGCCCTCAGGGATTCTCGGCCGGGGCAGGCCGCGTCGTAATCTCGGCGCGGCCGCCGAAGGCCTTCAAGAGGTCGTTCACGCGTCGAGTGATCTCGTCGTTCCGCGCGAGCCCCCGGGCCGCTTCCAGGGCGCTTCTCCGCTTCGGCTCGTCGTTGAGCCGGAGCTCGAGGTCTGCCAGGTTGACGTACCAGGAGCGCCGGGTCGAGCCGTCGGGCATGAGCTCGACCGCGCGCTGATACCGCTCCTTGGCGTCCTTCCACTGCGATCGCAAGGCCAACGCTTCGGCCTGGGCGGCCAGGTGCAGGGCGAGGGCGGGGCCTCCTTCGGCCGGGGCGTCGGCCCCCGCCAGGACCGCGTCGAGCGCCCGCTCCGCATCCGCATCGCCCCGCTCGCGGAGCACCCGGGCCGCGACCAGGCGGACGATGGCCCGCGGGGGGAGGCACTTCGACCATTCCTCGAAGGTCCACTCGCCGCACGAGGCCATCTCGCCGACGACCTCACCGATCAGGTCTTCGCAGGGCAAGGCGTAGCGATCCACCTGCCGATCGTCGTTGAACGCCGGTTCCGGGAGCCGCACCAGGTCGGCCTCCGAGGCCATGACCAGGGCCGAGTGATAGGCCCGTGCCGCCGCGTCCTTCTTCCCGGCCTTGAGCAACTGGTGCCCCGTCCACGCCAGCGCGATCACGTCGCGGCTCAGGCCGAGGCTCTGCACCAGGGGCGCCGGCCCGGCGCCCGACGCGATCGGGCGCGCCGAGGCGAACCGTGCCGCCGCATGGAGGGGAGACACGCGCCTGGCCTCGCTCATCAGTTCCCAGGCCACTTCCGTCCGCCGCGGGTCGCCCTCGGCGCGATCGCGGTACATGGCCCACTGCACGAGGTTGCCCGCCGTGGTCTTCCACCAGCGCGTGTCGGCCGGCTCGGTCACTTCCAGGGGGGGCTGGGGCCCGGGGGCGGGGGACGCGAGCCGGTCGGCGACGATCCCCGCGGCACGGTCGTCCGCCGCCCAGGTCCAGGCCATCGGCAGGCCGACGACCCCGGCGAGCGTCGTCGTCGCGACGAGGGGGACCCATCCGAGCCAGAGTGGCACCTTCCAGTGACCGGGTTCCTGACCGACCGTCGGGATCGGGCGCGCCGAGGCGGGACGGCCCTGGGGCCGAGCCGGCGTGCATCGGCCGCGCATCTCGCGGTGCATCGCCAGGATCGATTGCGCGGAGGGCCATTCCGGACTGCAACGGGGGGGAGATGGAGGGGCCGACTCGACGGCCATCGGGCGCGTCGACGCGGGAGGGGTGACCGGGGAGGCTCCATCCGATGGCGGCGCCTGCCAATCCCTCGGTTCTGCGAACGTCGTGTCCGTGACGAAAGGAGCCTGGTTGACGCTCGACCAGAGGACAGGCTCGCTCGACGTCTCAAACCGGATCGGCTCGTCCCCGATTCGTCCTTCCTCATGTATTCCCCTCTCCCCCCGGGAGAGGGTGCCCGGAGGGCGGGTGAGGGGCTCCGGCTCCGACAAGGCGCCTGCCCTGTCGACCGAGGGCGCCTCGATCGCGGGCGCCGGGGCTTCAGTCACCGGCACGACGATAACCGAGACCTCCCCGACTTCCTCACCCGCCGGAACTCCGTCGGAGTCCGCCGCATCCTCCTGGGGGATTGATCTGGGGACGGGAAGCGCGACGGGCGCCAGTGGCTCGAGCGTTGCGGGGATGGGTTCTACGAGCAGAGCGTCGGCGATTGCCGCTACCTCGGAGGAGACGGGGGCTGGATCGCGAAACTCGTCCCAGGGTCGGGGCCTCGCTCTCTGCTCGTGAGGCGAGCCGGGGCTCGGTGCCTCCGGAGGTCGCGGATCGACGACGGGGGCACGCGGAGGGATTCTCCGATCGCGGTGGACGGCCGGCCTGGTCGAAGGGGCGGCGACGCGAGGGATCGGACGGGGGGGGGCGTCCAGGGGGGTTCCCTTGTCGGAACCGGGGCCCCTCACCCGCCCTCCGGGCACCCTCTCCCGGGGGGAGGGGGGAAGGGGCGAGGTGACCAGGCGGGAGGTCTGCGTGCCCGATCGGACGCGGAGGCTCTCGCCGGCGGCTCGCCAACGCTCCTCCCATCGCTTCTCCTCCTCGCGCGCGCCCCGCCAATGTTGTCGCTGCTCGCGGAGCGCCTCCCAGCGCGACAGGCGTTCCGCCTCCGATTCGGGGCCCGACCCCTCCGGAGGCGATCCCTCACCCGCGACGGAGGACTTCCGTTCCCTCTCCTCCGCCCCTTCGGCCCGGAGGCCGGCCGAGGCCGGGGCGGGGGACGGGCGCATCCCCACCGGGATCGGAGTCCGGAATGACCCCCACCCGTCGGCCGCGACGTCCGAGCGATGCAGCGTCAACCAGTGGTCGCCCACCCGGAACGGGGCGTCGAGGGGGAGCAGTTGGCCCCGATCGACCGCGCGTCCGTCGATCCAGACCGCACCCGGGGGCCCGACCGGGACGAGGAGCCACCCGTTGCCGCGACGGCGGAGGACACATTGCTCGTGCGCCAGGGCGGGATCGGCGATCTGCACCTCGCAGGACGGCGAGCGGCCGATCCGGACGCTGGACCCGGACAGCTCGACGACCCGGATCGGGCCCGAGTCGGACTCGGACGCCTGGATATGAAGGGACATGGTTTCCGACATCGTGGGATTTTCTCCTCCTTGAGGCGTGCCGTCGTGGCAGACCTACCCACGTTCGACGAAGAGGTCGGTGCCCCCCGCCAGCCAGCGGTTCCAGGTCCCTCCGAGGGCGCTGGCGGCCACGGCGACCGCGGGGAGCTCGACGCTCCAGTGTGCGGCCGCGTACAGACTAAATCCCGACGCCGCGCCGATCAAGCCATACGCCAGGGATCGGTCGGCCGTCCCCACCCGCCGGACGGCCCCCGGCAGCCGGACGAGGCACCAGACGCCACCGATCAGGAGCAGCCCCAGGCCGGCGGCCCCCGACTCGACCCCCCACTGCAAGAGGCTGCTCGACGCCGTCGTCTGCGTCGGGTCGCGCGACTTGTAGTAAGGATAGATCGAGGCAAAGCTCCCCAGGCCCGTGCCGAAGACGGGGAAATCGCGCACGATTTGCAGCGAGTCGAGCCAGACGCGCGACGAGGCGGCGAGGTCCACGGGCTCCATCGGCGGGCCGTCGCCGGGCAGGCTCGCCCAGAAACGGCCCCCCCC
>JAABUR0100008744.1_pt1 | contig 11586 bp, 5 predicted proteins | sample 5560091 | NCBI WGS metagenome assembly JAABUR01 (sample SAMN10711879, study PRJNA513375) | rock metagenome | isolation source: Antarctica rocks | place: Antarctica: Victoria Land, University Valley sud
ACACCCACAATCCCGGAGGTCATCCCCCGAAAAGCCGAAACACAAACCGTGGGATGCGCTTTGGTCCTATGATGTGAGTCTAGAAAGCGGGAAGGGGAAGAAGTGAGAAAGGCGATACTCGAGCGAAGTTGGGTCATTGTCGGACTGCATGGTAAATTTCAAGGCGGATATACCCAGGTGTGCATGTTATCCATACCGTTTCATGTACATTGATGTCTTGCTGTAACCTCAAAGTTCAAGCTGGACCTATTAGATGGCATTCAAAGTCAAGCAGAATCTTTGAACTACCATAATACTTTACAATAAGACGTGATACGGGGAATTTCATGCCAGAGATTAAAGCTACATTCCTAGTCGACTCACCAGAAAAGAAACAAAACCACTACAGTACATCATTGTACTGACGTCATTAGGTATCGAACCTACTATGAATTACTGTAAGTCCTCCCTGTCACTGCCCTGATTACCTCAAATCTAGTACTTTTCATACGCTTTGCCGTATCACAGCGTCGTTACAAACCGTACCATGGAACATTTGCATAGACTTATTTCAAAGCTGCGATGTTTGCTTTTGACATTTCTTTCAACAACTATCAATCTTCAATGATGATCTGATGAATCAAGTCTTTGTCTAACAGATTTCTTCGCAACCTTTGAGAGATAATTCTCTTGATTAAACTGTCAGTCTGCTCAAATGTAAATCTTCTTGCGACATAAATCATCTGTTTCAAATAATGTTCGCTCTGTCGATCAAGACATCAGTTAACGATGTGATGAGTTCACTTCTTCTGAATTTAATTTGATAGACTTCTGCTTTCGCTGAAGTTCACTTGAGAACTAATTTCTTAGCTTCTTTAGCTGTGAGCTGTCGAACTCTTGAACTGCGACATCTAAAGAGAAGTAACTCGCTCGTCATGATAGTTTGCCCTCGGTCAACAGTTTCCACGCTTCGGTTAGCACTGCTCCAGATTGTTCTTCTAACGCAGCTACACTCAAGAGAATATTCTGCACGGATCGTAGCTTTTCAGCCGTGGTAATCTTGTGCTCAATGAACAGGAGCTCGGGGCCAACAGGACACAACATCGGTGGTGCGTTCATTCACAATATCCTCTCCGCAACCGGGCCGTGTGGGATGGGGGCGCTGAGTTCCCGAGGCCATGGAAAGGGTGTGCGTCTGCTTAGAAAACCTTGGCTTGTTTGCGGGGGGAGTTTGGGATCGGGGACTCGTGCTACTCGGTTTTGCGTCCTGGAATCTTCTCTTTACGTCCTTCGTGGCTGTGTCCTGAATATGCGCCTGTTGTTGATGATAAGAGCCCGAAGCTCCTCGGTTTCTTTGTGTGGTGAATCCGGGCTGGGGGGGTGGGGGAAGTTTCTTATCTCGACGAATATCTGTCTTCTGCTGCTAAAGCGAATCTATGGAAGCGAGTTCTCCCCTAGGTTTTGCCATTGTTGATTGAGGCAGCAGCACTATTAAGGCTACCGCTGTCGGATGACGGTGGTAGTACCTGAGGTGTGCCATGCATATGTTGTGTCAATTCGTGGAAGAGCTGATCGAATTGCTGTCTGGCGTTGCCGCGTTGTGCAGTTTGACGAGCATTTGCGGGCTATACTTTGAGTCTCAATCTCAACTTCTTCTGATGATCATTTAACGTCGTCTTCTCAACGACGTCTTGATTGACAAGAATCGATTGTTTTCAAAGAAAATGAATCATTTAATCATTGAATTTTCAAGCTTTTCTCAACGAGTTTGTTCAGATTCTTATGATAAAGAAAGTTCTTGTTCAGATCAACGATGCATCAATCGTTTGCTTCGATCTTCTTGACAGTCTCAGTTACTAAATCTGACTCTAGTAACCTTGATAATCAAGGTAGCGTTACAACGCTGCGTGCATCATCTGTTTTCTTTCTATACTGTGTTAGATTCAATATCAACTTCATTTCTCTTGTATTGAAATTTCTTTTGTTTCAAGCTTTTAACTTTTTGGTATAAACGACCTTTAGATTCGCGATGATTTTCTTTATTTCTTTCTTTCTCTGATTTAAATATTTGACATTAACACTAATCTTGATGAAGGGACTAAGAATATGATGACCGAGGTCACGACTCACGAGGTGTAAAGAATGTTGCAGAAGACTTTCAAAGATTAGTCTCATGATTTTTTCTTTTCATTGCATCTTCGAGGCTTCGAGCTCTTCTTTTATCTTATTGATTGCATCTGCATAGTTGCTCTGATAGATTAGATCGCTCTTACAAAGCTGTGAGATGAATTTCTGATTGTCAGTAATATTGATGAAGTCGTTGAACAGTGAACTTCTGATGCAGAGTTTTCGTCATCGTACTTCTTCGCGCTTTTGATTCAACAGCAGCTTGAGATTATGTTGATCTTCAAAGATCTTGAGATGAACTTGCAAAGATAGTGTTTGTAGATATTGAACGAGCAGAAATCAAAAGACTTACTAGTCAGATCACGAAACATACGACGAGACACAGTACTGAGAAGATTATGCTTTTGTTCACCTGAAGTATTTTGAAGAAAATTGATCAATCATTGGATTTTTGAGCTTTTCTCAATAAATTTGTCGAGATTCTTGTGGTATGAAGAGTTCTTGTTCAGGTCAATAAGTTATAGACTCTGTTCTTACTCTACATTCATCATATCACTCGTTCAAATTGCGTGTTCAGCAATGTTGACAATAATGCAGTTGTTAAGACGGCAAGAATAAAGAATTGCAAGAATAAAGAATTGATGAATCAGCTGAAACTTATTACGATGTCTTACATTATTCAAGCTCACTGTAGTTGACTTTAATGTTGTATTCAACCACCCATCGACGGTTTTTCGACCGGCTCGGGAAAAGTGCTTTGGCCCAGCCGACCCAGCCAGCCCAGCGAGCCCTGGGATGGCCTTGAGCTCCCAGGGCCCGCCTCATATGTCCCTAGGCTCTCAAGGCCCATGCACATGACCGTCTGGTACTTTCCCACGGGTCTTTACCTTCTCCCACCAGCTCCCGATATATCTATGGAAACCAGGCACGGTTTCTGTACATCCCTGGGCATTTTCATCGTCTAAAGAAACGGACCCTTGAATGATGTTGGCCCCCCGCGTAGTTTACATCTCGATTGTGCGGCAGTGATGTTCTTTGTGATTCACCACGATCTCGATATTCTCGAATGTACTTTCAACTATCTCTTTCTGGAAACAAGCTTTCAAGTCGATGCTTTTTGCTTAGAGTTGAGGTGATTCAACCATGACTTTTGGACCGAAATGATATTGCATCACATATTGAAGATCTCGACGTCGTCGTCTAATTCGATTGACTCTCTTTTCTGAATTTCGTATCATGATGATAGCTCAAGTATGATAGACAAGATCAGTTGATTATTAGCTGAGGATAATATACATCCGTTGCCTGAAGGAACGTGTTTCACGTCTTTGAGAGGCAGAAAATTTCACTCAAGCTTAGACGAATCCTTGGGCTCTCAATTCTTTGTACTCAGCATCCATGCATATCAGGGGTCTATTCTCGTCTGGCCAGGCAAAAGTTTCTTCAGATCAATTCCGCGAAGAGAACCTTCAAGACCGTCCCACTGCAGGTCAACGGTTGTAATCACTGTTCATTTCATCATTAGACTTGAATTTCTATCAGGTTAAGAGCGATGATAGTGGAAGCTCTGACTTTAGCCGCGTTTAGTCTTTGCGGAGTAATCATAAGACTGGTTTTAGTACTGTCTTGATGGATGCAGAATGATGAATTAGACTGAGATAGTTTCATCATTCGTGTTTCTGAGAAGGGCGTAAGGTAAAGAATTCTCGATTAGTTCGTTGAATTCGATTTTTTCGCCATCGTTTTCTGCGAAACAAACATTGTGAGTTAGGGAAAACTTTGTAAACTTGCTCTGTGGACTGCATCCACAGACCGGTTTGGGACCCATGAATCCTTCCCGTGTCCCCATTATAAGGGGCGATAGACCGAAGAGGCGCCGCTTCCAACTTATTAATTAGAAGGTTGGAAATTGCTTTCCTGTAGCAAGCCAAAAATTCCCATCGCATCCGCGCGGATCTGGTGGCAGTGGTACCCTACGTCGAGTAGATTATGATCACCAAGGAGCCATCGTTGGTGAGTTTCCAGATGGAGATGCAGTCAGAATCGAAATCGCCGAGCATGACAGCGTGTTTGTAATAGCGGATTCATCGAAACCAGAGCCGACTGTGTTAGAACGGATGTCAGAGCTTGCTTCGAATCACTGGCGGCGGATATAGGGACAGTGAAGGACATAAGTTGGCACCAGTAAGATGGGTAATTTCAAATTCGATTCTGTCTCGTCATCTCTTAATGATGCAGCAACTCACTGAAGCTGACGATGGCGGTCTTGCCCAGCGCTATTGCCTCATTCATCGAATGTCGATATTCAAAGGTGCTTGCCTGGTTCTGAGTTTGGAATTCTCTACATACGATTGGTATCTTATTTTAATGACTGCTCTTCTTCTGCTTCATCGAAGACTTCTCCGTCATCATCTTCGTGCTTAAGTCCTTAGTTGGTTTTGGTCCTGAATCTGGTGACATCCGTTTCTTGAGCTGCTGAGGGACGTTCTCCAAGTGTGCAGAAACGCCCAGTCCAAACCAGGATTGTTTGTGCATTCGGCGAGCGCATGTCAGACCATTTAGTTTTTTCTTGGTCGGCTCATTGATTCTTTTGGTGCCTTGAAGAGCCATGAAACGCTCGAGTTTACTCCTTCGTCTCTGACTAGTAGGTTGATCATGTATATCAAGGGCATAGCGAAACATCTTTCCTTGTTAAGGTCTACTGAGTCGTGCGGTTTGAGTACCTTCTTAGCTTCTCCATGTGGTAGTCTGATGAGTCTGATCTTTCCTGGTAACCTAAGTCGGCGGGGTATTGGTCGGTCAGAGCATTCTGTGTCAAATCTTTGTTCACCAATATTCCTACCCAGACCGTTCCATGGCCGATTGCATCCAGGACACGCAGCATCTTGAGCTGGCGGGAGAGCGGCTTGGGCCAGCATCCCTTCTCGGCCTTACGCTTGCCCTCCCTGCTTTGTGGCCCCCCAGCGACCTAAGACATTTCCCTTTGCCATGGTCTTCGACCGTGATGATAGGCATTGCAAATTACTGCACTGCATGGGTTTCGACTTATGATGTGAGAGTTGAATAGGCGTGATTTTTAGAGTTTATCTATATCTGCAGCTCTGCGCTTTACGTGGTTTCATCGAGACCTCTGATTTAGTCGAGTAGATTAGTCTTTCGTTCTCCTTCTGCTTTCGCTTAAATTCATCTCCTGCATTTTGCTGGCTCTGTGCGTCGAGCATATGCCGAGAAACGAACTCTTAGGTCATTCTCGTTGAGCCAATTCCGACATTCTAAAAGACAGAACAGCGAATAAAATAAAGAAATGAAGGCAGAACATATGGTAAATTATATAGCACATGAGGGAACTTAATGATGTGATGACTAGACCTTTCGATCTATTCTCGTTGTTCAGTCTTAAGACATCGACCATCTCTCTGACTCGTTGCATCCTTGGGATTGACATTTTAATAGTATACAGATGCTTGAATTTGAATTAACATAGTGCGCGCAGTGAGCTTTGTTGTTGTGTGTCATGTATCGAGCGATGTGGTTGGAGCGTTCATACTCCCAAGGGGTTGCTTTGGAGTAGATGTTGGGATTTTAAGTTTCTGATATGACCCTCAGATCGAATCCTGTACTCTACAACAATATTAGCATACGAATATAACAAGCGACATAACGGCAACTCAACGCTTCATTTCTCCTTGTCACCGTGCGCTATAGTCTGCTTAAGATTTAACAAAAGTAATAAAATTATTAGTGCCACGGCGTCGGCCAGTGATTGTGCTTCCAGGTGCGTCGGATCTAGCATATGAATCCTCGAAAGGGATCAAAGTATTCAGATGCTCAAACTGTTTGAGACTCCTCATCACTGAAGCATCTATCTCAGCCTTTGCCTCTCTCTCTTGTTCCTTATTCTTGTTTTTATGAAGAACCTGTTGATCGTCTTCCTAAGCCTGTCATGTAAAGCTTACATGTCATATGCGTCCAATTAGATTAACTAAGCACCACTATACAATGATGAGTATGTTATTGAAGCGGTTGACAAGTGAAGATGTGGTTGTAAACGGCAGAAAAGCTGGGGCAGGTGAGGTGTATTTGATCCGTATCCTCACCCCACCCCCAAACGGACTAGCGCTAAAAAAAACATAAAAAAAACAAACAGCATCAAAAGAAAGGAACCACTTTGCTTTGTTTAGTGTCGTTGAGCTCGACGTTGAACGACCTAGACTAGGTTCTTAGCTGGTTCCTTTTTCTTCTTCCTTGGCTTCCTTATGCTTTGGCTAGTCGCTATCGGGCATCGCCTCCGTTTGAACGAATATATATTATATGTGTTTGGGCAAACCCGGCGGCCCCTGGCGGTCTCCAGGGCTAAAATTTGCCCCGGAAGCCGCCCTGAGATGCCAAGCACTCCCTCTATCTAAGCGACTGAGTCTATGGAGTGGGTGAGTGGGGCAAAAGCGCGTTTCTGGCTGAATCCTAAGGGATGGAGAAACAGGAAGAGGTGATGGGGGAAACAGAAGGGGGAACGGCCTATTTATCCCCTTTTCCCTGCTTAATCTCCTTGTTCTCTAGCGGCCGGCATTGGCCGAGCCAAGCCGGCTAGCCACCTTCGCTTGCCGATAGCCTCCAGTCAAGCTGGACCTTGTTAGGGCCTGTTCCGACGGATCTTCAGCCAGGTGCCCGGAGCGAGGCACAAATCGTTTAAGATCATCGCCATGGAATGCCCCCCTGATTTTCCTTCCATTGAGCTGCTTAAGGACGAAGGATCTTCTATGAGATCCCCCATAGTCCTGGATCCGGAATGGGCCCCTCCATCTTGGTTGCAATTTGCCAGAGGTCTTTTGATGTAACATAACTAGGTCCTGAAGCTGGTGATGTCAGAGGGCTTCTAACGATGCGGCCCACCCACCAGTCTGACAAGTAAACGTTCTTTGGAGGAAACGTTGAGTCAATCGAGCTTGGGTCTAGCATATAGTCCCCGCCTACGTCGAAAAGCCTCCAAGCAATGATTGCTTGTGTTTCTGGTCCTGGTCCGTCACCAGGTTGCCATAGCCGTAAATCCTTGATCCTATTACCCTTATCATGAGTGTAGTGGTTTTCCTTTTTCTGTAAATTGAACAGATTCACAAAATCTCTGCGTGTACCGATGTATTGAAATTCGCAAGAATGTTAATAATTGTTACGACATAAGTCATTTCTGTGGTTCGTGAGTAAGATCATAAAGACAAGCAACAAAAAAAAGAAGATACTAACGTCTCTTTCGGAACCTCTGCAGATATGCATGGCCATGTCATGTTGAAGACTGAGTCTCTCTGACACCCTTTGCTTTTTAGTTCGTCTGCACAAAGGTAACTTAGAAAGTCTTTGCAGTCTTTCTCTTTCAACTCATTGATGACGGCTCGTAAGTGTTATTGTGATGAGAAGACAATTATTGTAGAAGGTTCATGATCTTCAGGTGAAGACTGATCATTATTTTCGCAAAAGTTGTGAAGACTTGAAAGCAATTGTATCCTTTTTGCGGGCTACTTAAATTTAACATAAGTCTTTTTGAGTTTCTCAAATTTAACTTCTGCAACTCGTTATCGCCTTGAACATGCGAGTTAAAATTTATCTGATAAAACAAAAGCTTGACGAGGTCCTTTCTCTGACATGCCTATTTCGTTGCTAAGTGCTCGTATCCAACAAGTATCCAAGGCGGCGACGTCTCCGCCCACCGGAGCATTCTGGAAGACACCGTCAAGATAGAAGGACTGATTCAAGGACGGCACGCAAACATCAGGAATCTAGGCCGAAACGTAAGCGTTTAGCTTGCGTAGCCAACGAATATACTCACTGCTATGCACGAGGTTTTAATCTCTGCGCATCGGTCACAACGCTTGTACATAACCTTTCCAATAAAGGTGGCGTTGCATTGATAGGCTCTGTCCTCCTTATGGAAGGTCCTTGCGCACTTTATGCACATTACACGTGCTTGAGTCGGGGGCGCACCGGCGCTGCGGCCGCTGATCCCCACCAAGGGCTGAAAAGAATCAGTAACGGCACCGAAACGTAAGGTGCACGAACTTACCGCTGGTCTCCTATTCTCAGGAGTTCGTGGGGCCAGCGGGTCTGGCAAGAACATCGGCGCCATCAGGGCGCCGGGGTTCATTCCATCCCCCGCTGCTACGACGAGTTGATCGCGGAAAGCTGCAGGTCTATATCCAACAAGTATCTAGTCGGAAAGTATGATTTTTGATGTAGGGATTGTAATCCATCCTTTTGACCGGTCAGATCGTCTGTGAACGCACATCTTCGATGAAGGGAAGACAAAGAGGTAACAAAGGCCCAGTAGAAAAAGTTGCTGTTTGTATTCCGAGTACGGGTTGTAAGTCCGAATCACCCTTTCACAACGATCATCGAAGCGTAAACCGAGGGGAATCCCGGAGTTTCATCTCTGACCCTCCTGACTTCTTTGTCGGCACATCTCACACCTTTCCGTCAAACAGGACACCTCTTTCATTATGAATGAGCATGTAGCTACCGATTACATATTCGGTTTTCTCTGAAGGGTCATTGGCTGCAATCGGAAGAGCTTGAACTTTCATCTTGTTGGAATTGCACTGGAAAGTGTCATGTGCTAGAGTCTGTTAAACGAATGATAGTATTCCACTCTCGAGGGTTATAGAGACTGCGACGAGAGATATATTCCTGTAGAGGAAATTGTCCATTCTTTTTAGCGGGACGAGGTGGAAAGTTTCTAGACATATATATAGGGGGATGATGAGTCGTAATTCTCCACTTTTGCGTCGAACAATCACCATTGGGGTTGCGATTCCATTTTCTCGGCTAAACCATTCTAGCATTAGATTTTGTGTGATCTTGGGTGTTGGCTCGGACGTGAAACCGCTGTCAAGGATTCCCGTCAACTCGATCTCGAAGACTCTTGCAAAGTCGTAGTGTTTGTTGATAGAGGAAGATCCAGCGTCTTCTATCCACAAGAATCTTTTTACTCCTTTACCTTGTACTTGAGCGTAAGCGGCGAGAACAATCATCTATACGAGATCCTAAAGGTTTCTGTCCCTCTATTACGTTGCAAAGCTGCGACAAGACCGAGATGCTTGTTTTGATATGAGTTTTGATGGGTGACTGTTATTCCACGCGACTCGGAATAAAATTCTGCTTAAATGCCTTTAAATATTCATCAGAAGCCCAAGGACGACTTGTAGAGAACAGAAGTGAACTGTCTGAACCTCTTTCTTTTCGAAAGGAAAATTGGGTTGATGAGTTGATTATGTGCTACCGTCTTGAAATGAGAAGCTACATAAGGTACTTGGCGCACCATAGCCTTAATCAATGACATGACACTTGATGGCACGTCTTTAACATAATCTGCACTCATATCGAGATAAAAGAGTACTGGAGATGCTATGAGAGCATGCTAGGTAAACGCGTTAGATCTGAGATTGTCTTGACGGCATTTTTTTCTAGCAGTTGGAACGCAATTGATCCAGGATTGTAGTCTAGCTATCATCTATAGCAATAGGGATCACATAGTGCATGAAACGTAATGTACGCATAAAGTAAAAGCGAAGTAGGCGGAAGTGCCTGGCTTCGTACAAAGGGCTGGGATAGTCGAGAGGTAGGTCTTTCAAGTTTGGTTGTTATGTTCTCCACATCTGATGCCCATATAGCACTAACTAGATAGCGCGTGTTGCTCTGTGCCAATCGACAACGAAACGAAATATCAAATCGTTTCCATTCAATTGCAAGCATGAGCAGTACGCTTGTGGAATCATGGCCTTCGATTTCGCAGTGATTTGTTTTATATAAGGTTTTGAATGTAACAGTACCTGTTACACAGAACCATCAGTGTTGAAAAAGCGAGTTTGGTTGCGAATAGAATGGAAAGCTTAAATTTCGGTTGATAAGCTTATAGATCAGCAGAACTAGATCATTATGAAAAGTTCCGTTGGTGATAGTGTCTGCTCACCATTGTCGTTTGAATTTTGACGGCCGCCGAACTTTGAGTATCTTTAGCCGCAATAAATGACGTGTACTATCCTCGCAACGTTGAGGTGATTATCCATGAAGAGGTCGTAAGTCTGGGGCATACGGAAGAATGTAACGGGCTAAGATCCGAAGTCAAGCCCCTGTGTGCTTGTTGTGAACATCAAGATATATATAGTAAGCTGTCAGTAGCGAGCTTCTCGTGGCGTCTTATGCCTTTCAGTTCATCAGAGCAAAAATTTCTCAACGTATCCTGGTAATCTGATTCCTCTCACTGTTCTATTGCTGCTTGTACTTGTTGTGTTGAATAAGCAACTACAGCAGAAAGATTTAATGAAGACTGTCCTGCAATCACCAACAGAACTGGCGAGAAAAGGGTTAGCGCTCGTTCTGAAATTATCCGATCCTGTGCCGGCTGATCATGAAGAAGGAGACTTATGGCTAGGAAATTCGTAATCTGATCTGCCGCATACGTCGTTCATTATTCGAAAGAAAATGAAAGAAAGATATACCGAGATCAACTCACGAACTGTCAAAGATATTGACTCGACGTCGCAACTCTATGAGATATTCAATCTCATCTATCGATATTGATTGTGACGATATGTGAAGGAAAGCGTAATAAAGAACCCCAAGGGGTATTTTCTCGTGATAGATATAGGGTTCCATTTGAACGCATAATAGAGCAAGATTACGGATATGCTTCGTATAGAATGGAGTGTCTCGTGTACTTCGAGGTCCTTGAATGAACAGCACTTCATGAGTAGGATGAAGCTTTTTCCATGATGAAAGCATACTTGGCGGATGTTGACGGTTCAAACGTTGCTAAGGTATGATATGTGATTGTTCAATTCTTATCACTTAGTGTCCCATGAGCTTTCTGTACGAGGGCACATATGGACGGTGTCGTGCTGTGCGTAGGTGACTGGCGTGCTCTGCCATGCGACGGTACAAGTCCAGGATGGTGCCTACGTAAGCCGCCTTATCTCCTTTGACATGTTTTCCCAGTGTAAGTTAAACACCATGGACTGGACGATTGCGTCACCAAACCTAATACCTCGCATGTACTGCGAGACTTCATTCGCTAGGTTGTTAATCGTGACCACGTTCTGGATGAGAACGACTTTTATTTTCGAAATGACATCGCTGACATGGTTCTCTTGAAAAGATGAATGTTGAGAGCAGTGTTTCTTCACCAGCACCAGGTACCCGCTCGACACAAGCGAGAATTAACTCCATTACTTCGTGGAAGGAGGGTTCCGCTATCAAAAGGCAGGGTAATGATAAGTGAATTTGGCGAGAGTATTGCAATCTAGCTCTCTCTTGGATTCTTCGTTAGAACGAAAGTGCTGATGTAGCGAAGCAACGCTTGTTGGCGAAATGAACGAGGCAAGGAGGCCATATCAAAGAGCCGCGATGGTATCGAAAACGTCGTCGTCGAATAAGCTCACGAAGGGTTAGGGTTAATGTAGCTTTACGTTGCTTCGGATCTGGCTTGCAATTTTTTGA
>JAABUR0100008745.1_pt1 | contig 11586 bp, 11 predicted proteins | sample 5560091 | NCBI WGS metagenome assembly JAABUR01 (sample SAMN10711879, study PRJNA513375) | rock metagenome | isolation source: Antarctica rocks | place: Antarctica: Victoria Land, University Valley sud
GTCCGTCAAGGTCGGGTCGGCTGGCAAGATCTTCTCGCTGACCGGCTGGAAGGTCGGTTTCGCCTGCGCTGCCCCGCCGCTGCGGGACATGGTCGCGAAGGCACACCAGTTCCTGACCTTCACGACGCCGCCCAATCTCCAGACGGCGGTCGCCTACGGCCTCGCCAAGCCGGACGACTCCTTCCGCGCCATGAGAACCGGCTTCGCCCGGAGCCGCGACCGCCTGGCTGACGGGCTGCGATCGCTCGGTTTCCCGGTCCTGCCGAGCGAGGCGACCTACTTCCTCGATGTCGACCTTGCGCCGCTGGGTGTCACGGACGACGTCGCCTTCTGCCGGGGGCTCGTAATGGAGCACGGCGTCGCGGCGATCCCCGTCAGCGCCTTCTATGCTGAGGACCCGGTCACGACTGTCGTCCGGTTCTGCTTCGCCAAGCACGATGCCACGCTGGATCGAGCGTTGGAGCGGCTGGCTGGTGTGCCGCTCGGTCGCCAAGGGGCGACATAAGCGTCCCCGGTGCCCATTTGGTCTTCGTGCTGACTCAAGCCCGCACCGTCCTGACCCTGCACGCGACGCCCGGCGGCCGGACCGAGACGCTGGTCCGCGACGCGATCGCGGCGGGCAAGCCGGTTGCGACGCTGGATCACCCGGCCAATGCGCACCTGGTCGCGCTGGGCGCCGTCCCGGTCACGGCGGCGACGGTCGTGGGCTGGTACGCCGGACTGATGACAGTGGAGTCGGCGCGGACTGACGAGGCCGGGATCAGCCGTTCGTAGGACTACGTCACAGTACGATATACGCATCGTGCGGTCACTCTGTACGCATCTCTGCTCACAGCAAAGAGCAGCGGCCAGCGAGAGGAAGACACATGGTCACGCGAACGATCATTGCGACCGTCGCTTCGGATGGCGCCATCCGCTTGCCAGACGGCGTCGTGCGACCCGGTGACACCGTCAGTGTTCAGATCGAGCAGGCCGAGGATCGACGAGATACGAGCCCGGATGAGGACGAATATCTGACCATCCGGACGGCGGACACGCCCCAGAAGAAGGAGCGGTTTCGCCAGCAGATCCACGAATGGGGACAGCGCAACCGGGCTCGAATGAGTGAAGAAGAACGCAACTTCGACTGGGATGCCTGGATGTACGACGAGAACGGGTTGCCGCATTGATCGTCGATACCATTGGTGAGCGGTATCCAGAAGGAGTCTGACCATGGCAACGTACATCGCTACCGTGCAGGAGGACGGCACGGTTCATATTCCCTCCGATGTCGCCCGACCCGGGCGAACGATCGTATTCTCCGTTCGGGAAGTGGGTAGGGAACCAACTCTTCTCAGCGACCAGACACCGGTCCCTGAACTGGACCGCATCACCGCCCGGACCCCCGAGCAGAAGCGCATGCTCATCGATGAGGTCCTCCGGATGGGCCGGGAGACATGGGAACGGCTGTCGGAGAGTCAGCGGACGAGCGATCACGACTGGCTCTACGACGAGAACGGCCTTCCCCAGTGATCATCGACACCTCGGCGCTGATCGAGATCGTGAAGGGCCAGCCCGAGGCCGAGCGCTGCTTCAGCACACTCCTCGACGCGGACATCGTCCGGCTCTCGGCCGCCGGCCTCCTGGAGGTCTATCTCGTGGCCGACGGTCTGGATGACCCTGATGCCGGTGCCAAGGCCACACGGATCCTTCGACTTGGACGGATCACCGTTGAGCCCGTGACCGAAGCGCAGGTGCTGATCGCCCGGGAGGCGTCATTGCGCTACGGGCGGGGCCGGCACCCGGCGAAGCTCAACTTCGGCGACTGCTTCGCCTATGCCCTCGCGAAACAGACCGGCGAACCGCTGCTGTTCGTCGGCAACGATTTCGGACAGACGGACGTCGGTATCGCGTGAACCCGTTCCAGCCTCGGGTAAGTGATCAGAACCGTTATGTCATTCATTCCGGTGGTTCACGGCCAGAGGAAAACCAACATCGGTTATCGCAACGACTATTTTCGCCCTGCGGAGCGATGGCCGCTGCGGCGGCCGGACTCGCAAGCTTCGCCCCTACGACGGCGGTGCGCCCTCGGTTTCTGAGAGAACGGAGCGTACCTCAGCACGAGCAGCAGAAAAGCCCCCTCTCCAGCCGCAAGTGCGAAGCACGCCAGCGAGATGGGGAGGGGGTTTGGGGGTGGGGTAACGCCGCCTACACGCCCCGGATCGTGCCACCGTCGACCGCCAGCGACTGGCCGGTGATGAATGAGGCCGCCGGCGAGGCCATGAAGACGACGGCGTTGGCGAACTCGTGCGGCTCGCCGACGCGCTGCATGGGGATGGCTTTGGCATCCTCGGCGATGATCTCGTCGACGCTCCGGCCGGACGACTCCGCCCGCTTCTCTGCCATGCCGATGATCCGGTCGGTCCGGGTGCTGCCCGGCAGGACGTTGTTGAACCGGACGCCCCGGCCCGCGTAGTCCAGCGCCAGTGACTTCATCAACCCGGAGACGGCGGAGCGGGCCGTATTCGACAGGATCAGGTGCGGGATCGGCTGCTTGATCGAGGTCGAGACGATCGCCGTCACGCTGCCTTGTGACTGCTCCAGGTGCGGCAGGCCGGCCCGGATCAGGCGGAGCGTGCTCATCAGGTTGAGCTCGATCGCGCGCTCCCACGGCCCGTCGTCCGGGAAGTCGGGGAAGCGGCCCGGCGGTGGCCCACCGGCGTTGCAGACCAGCGCGTCCAGCCGGCCGCGCTCGGTGACGGTGTCATCGATCAGCTTCGCAATGTCATCCGGGTTGGTCATGTCCCCCACGATGGCGAGGACGTCGCCACCAGTCTCGTCGGACAGCTCTTTCGCCGTCCGCTCCAGCGCCGCCTCGTCGCGCCCGTTGATCGTGACCAGCGCCCCCTCCAGCAGGAACTGCCGCGCGACCGCCCGGCCCAGCCCCTTGCTCGACGCCGCGACGACCGCCACCTTGCCCGTCAGGCCCAGATCCATCTCGTCGTACCCCCGCTGCTCCCACGCTTCGGCGTGGCGGCTCATCAGTCCGTCATTGTACCGACCGGGAGCGTCCTCGAATGGCCTCAGCGCCGGACGGCGTCATTCGCGGATCGGGAGCGGCGGCGGCTCGCTGAGCGGCGCGCGCTGAGAGGCGATGGGCAGTGGCGGCGGCTCGCTGAGCGGCGCGCGCTGGATCGGAACGTCGCCGGCCCGGCCGGACGCCTCCAGGTGCGTGATCGTCAGGGCCTGCTTGAGCCGGCGGCGCTCGTCGGCCCGGGCGTTGAGCCAGGCGCCGATCAGCAGGACGTGGGCGAGCAGGTACGACCACGTCACTAGGATCGACACGAAGACGAACGCCGCCCCGATGCTCGACGAGCTCGGCAGCGACTGGTAGATCCGGACATAGATCGGAAAGACCTGCGTCAGCAACACCAGCCCAAGCGAGGCGACCAGGGCGCCTGGGACCACGTCGCGCCACCGTTGCCGAACCGCCGGGAGGTACCGGTAGGCGATCAGGAACAGCAGAAAGGCAAAGACCAGCGAGAGGGCGTAGCTGACGATCTGACCGATGGCCTGGAACAGGAACAGGCTCTTGACGTCCGCGAAGATCCGGGGGACCTCGGCGTTGATGAACAGCGTCGGGAGCGTGCCGGCGAGGACGACGATCATCAGGAGGATGCTGAATCCGACGATGACGACGACCGCCCGGATCCGGCTGCGAACGAAGGGCGAGCCACGGACGTCGTAAAGGTTGTTGATCGTGCGGGTCACCGTCGCGACGAACGAGCTTCCGATCCAGGTGAACCCGATCAGGCTGAGGAGGCCGAACCAGCCGACGTTCTGGCGCGACGCCGAGGCATCGTTCAGGGCATCACGGGCGTTCTGCGATGGGAAGATCGAGATGACCGTCTTGCGGAAATCGCGGAACAATTCGTCGTCCCGCAGCAGGACGCCCGCGATCGCGACGACGAGCAGGAACATCGGCACGACGGCAATCAGCCCGTTGAAGGCGATGATCGCGGCGAGGTCGTTGGTCCGGATCGAGAAGTAGCGCCGGAACGCCGACGCGTGGCGCTGCGTGCTATGCCAGAGGTGAGCCGGCAGGCTCCGGCGCTCACCTGCCGCCGGTTCGGCGGCGGGGATGTCGGGCACGACCGCCAGCGGCAACGGGCTCAGCCGGGAGGTCGCCGGCCGGGGAGCAGGCCGAGCTGCCGCTGGTTCAACCGTTGGGTCGTCCGCCGGGGCGTCGTCGGTCCCACGCGGACGTGGCGGGCTTAGCCACGGCCGCCACGTCCTGCCGACTGGGGAGCTCTCCGGACCGGCGTCGTCGCGCGTCTCACTCACCATTCGTTCGCCTCCTGACACGCCCGCCGCGGTGAGCACCACCATCGGCGACGGTCCGGCCCATGCGACAGGCACTGCTATCCCCAATGATAGCGGGCGCGGTCCCCGGCCATGACGACGGACTCGCCGACCCGACGCAGGAATCCCGAGGAGCAACCGATGACCAGCCCAGCCCGGATCGACCAACCCGTTCGCGACGTCCTGATCACTGGCGCCGAGGGGCAGATCGGCACCGCCCTCCGGGAGCACCTCGGCGACGAGTTCAACCTCTCGTCCCTGACGCTGAGCCCACAGGATTTCCCCAGTCACGTCGGCAACATCGCCGATCTCGACGCGGTTCGACCGGCCTTCGAGGGTGTGCAGGCGGTCGTCCACCTGGCGGCCTCCCCATCGGTCGAGGCGCCTTGGGACGACATCCTGACCAACAACCTGATTGGAGCCTACAACGTCTTCGAGGCGGCCCGGCAGGCCAACGTCGATCGGGTCGTCTTCGCCTCCTCCAACCATGCCATCGGGATGTACGAATTCGACGCTTCCCCCGAGCTGTTCGAGCTGGACGACCAGCGAGCCTTCGACCACACCGTCCCCGTCCGGCCCGATTCGCTCTACGGCGTCAGCAAGGCCTACGGCGAGGCACTCGGTCGCTACTACCACGAGCGCCACGGCCTGGCGGTCTACTGCCTGCGGATCGGCGCGCTGAGGTCCGACGACAACCCCTACAGCGAGCGGGAACTTCAGGGTGGCGCCGGTATGCTCCAACTGGATCCGGAGCAGACCCGGAAGCGAATGCGGGCCGCCTGGCTGAGCCGCGGCGACGCCGTCCGTCTGGTCCGTCAGTGTCTGACCGTGACGGACCCACGCTGGGCCGTCGTCTACGGGATCTCGAACAACCCGCGCCAGTACTGGGACCTTGGCCATGCCCGGGCGGTTCTGGGTTACGAGCCAAAGGACAGCGCCCCGGTGTAGAGAGTGGACCGGCCCTGAAGGGACCGGCTGAAGGACATTGGATTCTGCCATGCTTTCCGGATTCCGCGTCGTCGGGACGGAACATGCCTCCTCGAGTCCAACTGGGAATCCAGTGTGACTTAGCCGGTCCCTTCAGGGCCGGTTCGCGAAGCAGCCCATGCTATCGTTGCGACGAGCCCGCAACGCTGTCCCTCATTGCCCTCCTGACCCACTGAGTTACGACCGAGGATTGACTGTGACCATCGCAGATTCGAGCACCATGACCGGTACCCAGGATGCCATAACCATTGCCCGCGAAGCCGGCGTCAACCCGCTCGACTACATGATGCGCCGCGGCTTCGTCCAGGATGTGACCGACGAGGACGGGCTGCGGGCGGCGTTCGCGGCCGGACCCGTCACCTTCTATCAGGGCTTCGACCCGACCGGCGTCTCGCTCCATGCCGGCCACCTCGTCGGGATCATGATGCTGGCGACGCTGCAGCGCTTCGGCCACCGGCCGATCGCGCTCGGCGGTGGCGGCACGGCAATGGTCGGCGATCCGACTGGCAAGACATCGACCCGGACGGTCCTGACGCTGGAGGAGATCGACGCCAATCTCGCCGGCATCCTCGTCCAGTTCCGCCGTCACCTCGACTTCGCGGGCGGCTGCTTCACCCAGGACCCACCCAATCCGGCCGCGCTCCTGATCAACAACGCCGACTGGCTGCTCGACCTGCACTACATCCCATTCCTGCGCGACGTCGGGCGCCACTTCTCCGTCAACGAGATGCTGGCCGCCGAGACGTACCGCAACCGGCTGGAGCACGGCCTGAACTTCGTCGAGTTCAACTATCGGCTCGTCCAGTCCTACGACTTCCTCCACCTGTTCCGGACCGAGCACTGCGTCCTTCAGCTTGGTGGCTCCGATCAGTGGGGGAACATCACCGGCGGCGTCGAGCTCGTCCGCAAGGCCGACCGCGGCAAGGCGTTCGGGCTGTCGTGCCCGCTGCTGACGACGGCGACCGGCGAGAAGATGGGCAAGACGGCCGGTAACTCCGTCTGGCTCGACCCGGAGCTGACCTCGCCGTTCGACTACTACCAGTACTGGGTGAACCGCGACGACCGCGACGTCGAGCGGCTGCTCCGGATCTACACGTTCCTGGCCGACAACCGGATCGCCGAACTGGTCGCCGTCAGGGACGGGGCCGCGCTGCGGGAGGCCAAGCAGGTCCTGGCGTTCGAGGTCACGGCCTTGACTCACGGCCGCGCGGCGGCTGAGGCAGCCACCGCCGCTGCCCAGGCGCTGTTCTCCGGCCCACGCACGGCCGTCACGATGCTGGAGGACCCGAACCTGCCGACGGTGACGATCCCCGCTGGGGAACTGACCGTCGATCTGAGCCTGGCCGACGCCTTCGTCCGGGCCGGGCTGTCCACATCCCGCGGCGATGCCCGGAGGACGGCCCAGCAGGGCGGCCTGAGCATCGACGAGCAGCGGGTCGAGAACGTCGACCATCCGCTCGGCGAGGTCCTGGAGGGCCGGACGGTCGTCCTGTTCCGGTCCGGCAAGAAGCGGTTCATGCGGGTCGTGATCGAGTAGGACGGGCCCATGCCTCACCCGTTGAAAGCCGCCGGGGGCTAAAGCCACCCCTCTCAGGGATGATTCTCGTCATCTGTCGACCACGATCAGCCTGGTGGTGGTTCCAGGATGATTACTGTCCTCGCTCCTCTTCCCTGAGCCGGGTGGCTTTAGCCCCCGGTTCGCGGGTCGTAACGATTCTTCGTTCAACCGCAACAACCCGCGTCCCGCGAAGCAGATCGATAAGATGTCAGCCATCAGGGACTGGCGCGCCAACCGGGGGACCTACCTCATGCACGTCGACACGCTCATCCGCGGCGGCACGGTGATCGACGGCTCGGGCTCGCCTGGCTTCGCGGGGGACATCGGTCTCACGGACGGTGCGATCGCCGCCATCGGCGACCTGCGCGACGTGACGGCTGGGGAGACCATCGACGCGACTGACCGGGTCGTGGCGCCGGGCTTCATCGACGTCCACATCCACTCCGAGATCGCCATCGCCGACCGGGCCAACCTTTACCGCTACGGCAGCGTCCTTCAGGGCGTGACAACCCACCTCACGGCACCGGACGGCTTTGGCTGGGCACCGCTGGCGGGTGAGCCAGCCCGGCAGCTCTGGGACGGGCTCCGCTTCGCCTACGGCCAGGCGCCGTTCCCGATCGGCTGGCCGTCGCCGGAGGAGTACCTCGCCATCTTCCCGGGCAACACGCCCGTCAACGTCGTCCCGCAGGTGCCGCACTGCGCCGTCCGGATGGCGGTCCTCGGCTGGGACACCCGGCCGCCGGATGCCGACGAACTCGGTCGGATGGAGGACCTGACGCGGGAGTGGCTGGACGCCGGGGCGAAGTGCCTCAACCTCGGGCTGGACTACCAGCCGAGCGCCTTCGCGACGACCGGGGAACTGATCGCCCTGAGCCGGGTTGCCAGGGAGTACGACGGGCTCTACGCCGCTCACGTCCGCTACAACGGCCTCGGCCGGGCGGCGGCCTTCCGGGAGACGTGGCGGATCGGCGAGGAGGCGGACATCCCGGTCCACATCTCGCACGAGCGGATCGACGCCGAGTCGGCGGTACTGTTCGCCGAGGGCGAGGAGCGCTGCGACGTCTCGTTCGAGTCGTACCTCTACCCGGCCGGCTGCACCCACCTGGCACTCATGCTGCCGCTCTGGGCGCAGGCCGGCGGACCGGACGCGATCCAGGAGCGGCTCCGCGACCCCGAGAGCCGCGCGAAGATGCGGGCGGCGCTGGACGACAGGCTCAACAACGACCCCATGCGGGCCCGCGCCGTCTGCGTCGACGACCAGACCGGCACGTATGTTGGCAAGGAGATCCAGGCGATGGCCGCGGCGGAGGGCATCCCGTTCGGCGAACTCGCGATCCGTATCCTCGAGTCCGAGCACCCTTACGCGCTGATGGTCTACCACCGCCGGACGACGCCCGAGGCTCTGCGCGACGAGATCGTGGCGACCCTGCGCCACCCGAAGATGATGGTCGCCTCGGACGGGATGTACAGCGGCGTCTCCGCCCACCCGCGCGCCTATGGCTGCTTCGGGCAGGCGGTTCGGCTCGGCGTCCGCGAGTACAGCGCCGTCTCATTGGAACAAGCGATCCGGAAGATGAGCGGCTACCCGGCCGAGCGGTTCCGGATCCCTCGGCGCGGCGTCCTCCGTGAGGGGTACGGTGCCGACGTCGTGATTCTCGACCCCGCCACCTACGCCGACCAGGCGACGTGGGACGAGCCCCGGCTGGAGCCGGTCGGCGTCGACCGCGTCATCGTCAACGGCGAGACCGTCGTCCGCGGTGGTGTGCCGACTGGCGCTCTGCCCGGCCGCGTGATCGACTGCAACGCTTCGGCATGAAGTTCGTCGACGGGTGTGAGGCGGGGGGGGGGTGAAATCTGTGCAGCGCGGTCGCGAAGCAGTCCCCTCCCCAAACCCCTCCCCCGCTACCGGTTCGCTCACTCGCCTGAAGGCGATCTCAACTCACCGGTCCCGGAGAGGGGCTTCTCGATCCGGCTTCGCTGCCTCCAGTCGATCCCGGGTCAAGAGCTTCATGCTGGCTGCGCGGGCGCTGGACCAAATCGTCTTCGTCGAAATCCCTCAGATCAGAAGGAGCAGCCGGCAATGACCACGTACGCCTCCAGCCGTCACCGCCTCGTCCCGGACGCATCCGGCGTCTTTCCGGACCACCCGGCCCTCGGGCAGCCGGTCGCGTCGCTGCCGACGCCGGCGCCGCTGATCGACCTGCCGACGCTGGAGCGGAACATCGCGACGATGGCGGCCTTCTTCGCCGACCGGCCGGCGTCGATCCGGCCCCACAGCAAGACGCACCGGACGCCGGTCGTCGCCCGGATGCAGGTTGCCGCGGGCGCAAAGGGGGTCACGGCGCCGAAGACGAGCGTGGCCGAGGCGATGGTCGACGGCGGGATCGCCGACGTCTTCGTCGCCAACCAGGTCGTCGCGCCGGCCATGATCCGGCGGCTAGTGGCGCTGGCGGGGCAGGCGAAGGTCGGCGTGCTGACCGACGATGCCGGCAACGTGGCCGACCTGTCGGGGGCGGCGACGGTGGCCGGCGCGACGCTGGACGTGCTGATCGAGATCGAGGGCGGAATGTCGCGCTGCGGGACGCGGCCCGGGGCACCGGCGGTGGCCCTCGCGGAGGCAATCGCCCGGGCGCCGGGCCTGCGCTTCGCCGGGATCCACATCTACGAGGGGCATTTGGTCCAGGTTCCCGACCGGTCCGAGCGGACGCGGGCGACCGAGGCGATGCTGGACATCGGGCTGGAGACGGCCGAGATGATCCGGCGGGCCGGGTTGGAGGTCGAGACAGTCACCTGCGGCGGGACGGGGACCTACGACATCTCCGGCGTCTACCCTGGCGTGACCGAGCACCAGGCCGGGTCCTACGTCTACATGGACCCCGGCTACCAGGCCAAGGCGCCGGCCTTTGGGCTCGCCTTCACCCTGCTCAGCACCGTTCTCAGCACCCCGACGCCGGACCGGGTTGTCGTCGACAGCGGCCTGCAGGTCCTCTCGACCGGCGGCGGCGACCCAGCCCCCAAGGGCCACCCCGGCCTGACCGTCCGCGGGCTGTCGGAGGAGCACGGGACGTTCACCATGGCCGACGGCGCGGCGTCCGGATTGCGGGCTGGCGACCTGATCGAGATCCACCCCGGGCACTGCTGCGCTGCCGCCAACCTCCACGACGCCGTCTACGCGGTCCGGGACGGGACGGTCGAGGCCGTCTGGGCCATCACCGGCCGGGGGCTCTCACAGTAGGGCGTGTCGCCATTTAGGGGATTCGCGGACCTGGCTCGAGACGCTCCATGACGCGGCCGACTCGGGCTAACAAGCCCGCTGGCTACCTCTTAGGCTCATACCGCATCGCCACCGCCCCTGAGCCGAACTCCAGCCGACTCACGAGCGTCAAGTCGACGTACTTCGAGAGCCCGGCGAACAGCGTCGGTCCGTGGCCCGCCAGCCTGGGCTGCACCACGAACTCGTACTCATCGATCAATCCCAGCTCTGCCAACGCCAGCGGGAGCGTCACGCCTCCCACGAACAGTCCGTCGCCCGACTCCCGCTTCAACTGCTGAACGGTCTTCCCCAGATCATCCCCGCGCACGAGCTCCGCGTTCCAGTCGACCTGGTCCAGGGTGCTCGACACGACGTACTTTTTGGCCGCGTCGATCGTCCGGGCGAAGGGTTCCATCCACTCGGCCATCCATTCGGGCCGCAGCCCATCTGCCGGCCACCGCCACGCGGCCTGCATCATTTCGTAAGTGACCCGGCCAAAGAGCAGGGCATCGGCCTGGGCGAGTCTCTCGGCCCAGAAACGATGCAGTTCTTCATCCGTGGAACCTGCACGATGATCGACGCAGCCGTCCAACGTGACGTTGATGGAATACCGAAGGGGTCGCATTGCGTCAGCCTCCCACCGTGCAAGGTCGCATTGAAGCTTTCTCAACGACGGTTACGGTCAACCCGAGGTACCGAACGGGCAGGTCGAGGCCGTCTGGGCCGTCTCCGACCGCGGGTTATCGCAGTCGGCCGCGCGATCAGGCGACGACAGTGACCAGCGCTAGCACGTCGGCCAGGACGCCGGCCGCGGTGACGTCGGCACCAGCACCGGGTCCGAAGATCGCCAGTGGGTACTCCTTGTAGCGCCCGCTCCGAATGACGACGACGTTCTCCGGCCCATGCAGGGCGCCAAGGATGCCCCGCTGCGGGACTGTCCGCAGGCCGACGGTCGGGACGCTGTCGCGGCTGACCGTGATGACGTACTTCAGCGTGCCCCCGGCCCGCGTCGCCTCGCCCGCCATCCTGCTGATGGTGGCGTCCTGCTCGCCGATCCGGGCTAGGAACGCCGCGACGTCGATATCGGTACTGGCGAGCGCGGCCGGGACGAGGCTCTCGATCTCCATCTGGGACAGGTCGTACGTCTTGCCCATCGTCCGGGCCAGGATCAGCGCCTTGCGGGCGACGTCCAGGCCGCTGAGGTCGTCGCGCGGGTCCGGCTCCGTATAGCCGTGGGCGGAGGCGTCCCGAACGGCGTCGCCGAACGACTGGCCGGCCGCGATGTCGGAGAAGATCGTCCCAAACGTTCCCGAGACGGTGCCCTGGATCTCCACGATCTCGTCGGCCGTGTCGAGCAGGGCCCAGAGCGTCGAGATGATCGGGAGGCCGGCGCCGCAGGTCGCCTCGTAGCGAACACGGCCGCCAGTCCGGGCTTCGGCCCAGAGGG
>JAABUR0100008749.1_pt1 | contig 11578 bp, 10 predicted proteins | sample 5560091 | NCBI WGS metagenome assembly JAABUR01 (sample SAMN10711879, study PRJNA513375) | rock metagenome | isolation source: Antarctica rocks | place: Antarctica: Victoria Land, University Valley sud
GCGGCGCAAGCCTTTCTCGGCGGTGAGCCGGAGCAGGTGCCGGAGCGCTACGACATGGCCAGTCCGGCCGAACACCTGCCGTTCGGGGTGCCGATCCTGTGCGTGCATGCCACGGGCGACGGCAATGTGCCCATCGCCCAGAGCCAGGACTTCGTCGCGGCGGCCCGTGCAGCCGGTGACGACGCTGAGCTGGCCGCAGTGGAGGGTGACCACTTCGTCGTGATCGATCCGGACGACCCCGCCTGGATGCTCGTGCTGGACTGGCTGGACCGATTCAGCTGATCGAGGGCTACGCCGTCGTAAGCTGGTCCCGTGACCGAAACCACGCAGGAGAGCGGTAGCTGGCTCTCCCGGCGCTTGCGTCGACTTACCGCAGATCCCAACCAGCTCGATGCCGAGGATCTGCTCGCCGAGGTCCGCAAAAGCGCCGGCTGCGAGCCGGTATCCCACTGCCAGCGCGGCAAGGTCGTAACGGTGACCGGCCGGCTGAAGTCGGTGGTCTACCTGCCAGAGGGCAGCGTCCCAACGCTCGAGGCCGAGCTCTATGACGGATCGGGATCGGTGATCCTGGTCTGGCTGGGCCGGCGCCAGATCGCCGGAATCGAACCGGGACGTACGCTGACCGCCCGAGGGCGCATTGCCGTGAATCAAGGTCGCGGTGTCATCTACAACCCTTGGTACGAACTGAGCCCGGCGTGACCGAATCGGTCCCTGATCCCACCCACCCTGCCGCGCCCGTCCTGGAGAAACGGTCGATGGTCGACCGCCAAGCCGTCATCAGCCAGATCGGCGGGGTTCGTGGCCTGATCGACTCGGGTGTGCCGATCCTCGTCTTCATCACCGTGAACGCCTTTGCCTCCCTGCCGTCCGCCGCATGGAGCGCCGTGGGAGCCGGTGCGCTGCTCCTTCTCGTACGACTCGTCCGTCGAGAAGCGTTGCAACCGGCCGTCTCCGGCTTGATCGGCGTCGGCATCGCCGCCTTCATCGCTGGACAGACGGGGGAGGCCCGGGACTTCTTCCTGCCCCAGCTCCTGACCACAGCTGCTTACGGACTTGGCTTCTTGATCTCCGCGGTAGTCCGCTGGCCACTCGTCGGCATCATCGCTGAATTCTTCTGGCCTACCCAGGGTTTGACGAGTTCCAAGGCATGGCGATCCCACCGCCCTTTGATGCGCGTCTACACCTGGTTGACGCTGCTGTGGGCCTCGGTCTACCTGGTACGCATCGCAGTACAGGGTTCCTTGTACCTGGCGGACGAGGTGTCGCTGCTGGGTACAACCCGACTGGTCATGGGCTGGCCGTTGACCGCACTCGAAGCGCTGCTGACCGTATATCTCGTACGCCGAGCTCGTCAGCGGATCACTGTGCCGGAGGGTTCTTCTCCTCCGTCCGAGGGGTGAGGATCAACTGCAGTTCATCCTCGACCTCTTCGGAGGCCACGAAGATCAGCTCGTCGGCAGCCTCGAGCGGTTCGTCCGGGCTGGGCACGATCACCCGCTTGCCGCGCAGCACCGTCACCAGGACGGCATCACGAGGCAATGACAGGTCGCCCACTGTCTTGCCGACGTAGGGCGTGTCCTCAGCGAGGGTGACCTCGACCAGGTTGGCCTGACCATGCCGGAACGTCATGAGGCGCACCAGGTCTCCCACCGTGAACGCTTCCTCGACGAGCGCGGCCAGGACGCGTGGGGATGACACCGAGACGTCAACACCCCACGACTCGTCGAAGAGCCATTCGTTGCGCGGATCGTTGACCCGAGCCACGACCCGAGGCACCGCGAACTCGGTCTTGGCCAGGAGGGAAACCACAAGATTCACCTTGTCGTCGCCGGTCGCAGCGATGACCACGTCACAACGGGACAGCTCGGCGTCCTCGAGTTCGGCCAACTCACACGCGTCAGCCTGGACCCATTCCGCATCTGGAACCTCGGTGGTCCGGATGGCCGAGGCCTTGCGTTCGATCAGCAGGACGTCGTGACCGTTGTGAACGAGCTCCTGGGCGATGGAGCGTCCTACGGCGCCGGCACCGGCGATGGCCACCCGCATCAGAGGCCCCGCTCCGGGCCCTGCGCGGCCTTGGCGGCCACCCCGTGGGCATCCGTTGCACTGGCCAGGACGACGACCTGGTCACCCGACTGGACGACGGTGTCCATGGTCGGCAGGACCGAGGCTCCGAACCTGTTCAGGTACGCCGCGCGAGCGCCGGCCGCGACCTCGAGTTCGCTCAGGCGCAGGCCGATCCAGCCGTCGTGGATCGGAATCTGCAAGAGCACCACATCACCGGTGGGACTGCGCCACAGCTCGGTCGGCTCGTCCTCGAGCAGGACCCGCATGAACCGGTCCACCGTCCATGGCACTGTGGCGACCGTAGGGATCCCGAGCCGCTCGTAGACCGCCGCCCTCTTGGGGTCATAGATCCGGGCGACCACATGGTCGATCCCGAACTGCTCGCGCGCCACGCGGGCGGCCAGGATGTTGGAGTTGTCGCCGCTGCTGACCGCGGCGAAGGCTCCCGCATCCGCGATACCGGCCTCGGCGAGGGTGGTCCGGTCGAAGCCCATCCCCTTGACCTGAGTGCCGGTGAATTCGGGGCCCAGCCGCCGGAACGCCTCCGCGTCCTGGTCGATCACGGCCACGGTGTGACCCTGGCGCTGCAGCCGCCTGGCCAGGCTCGAACCGACTCGGCCGCAGCCCATCACGACGATGTGCACATGCCCTCCGTCCGTGCCAGGCCCCTGACCGGGGTTGCGCGCGAAACCTACACCGAGCGGCCGGGCGAAGCCGGGACGGATCCTGGCAGGGGTACCGAGCGGCCGAGCGGAGCCCGTGACGGATCCTGGCAGGGGTAAGGATGGCCCCCGACGTAGGCTCTCGCGCCGTGAGCAGGTTGCAGTCAATACTCGGTCTTCCCAAGCGGCTCGTCCTCGGGCGTCCGGTCCGTAGCGACAACCTCGGCGAGACCCTGCTACCCAAGCGGCTGGCCCTGCCGATCTTCGCCAGCGACCCGCTGTCCTCGGTGGCCTACGCGACCCAGGAGATCCTCCTCGTCCTGACTCTCGCCGGTACGGCGATGTTGACGCTGGCGCCGTACCTGGCGCTCGGTGTAGTGGTCCTGCTGATCACGGTGGTCGCCTCGTATCGCCAGGTAGTGCACGCCTATCCCTCGGGGGGAGGTGACTACGAGGTTGCGATGAAGAACCACGGGCAGTTCGCCGCACTCGTGGTGGCCAGTGCCCTGCTGGTCGACTACGTGCTCACCGTCGCGGTGTCGATCTCGGCCGGGGTGGACAACATCATCTCGGCCTTCACCGGGCTGAATGACTACCGCGTGCCGATCGCCATCGGTCTGGTGGCCGTGCTCGCTGCGATGAACCTGCGCGGTGTCCGCGAGTCCGGCCGCACCTTCGCCGTACCCACCTACCTGTTCGTGCTGGGCGTCATGAGCATGATCCTGCTCGGGCTGGGCCGGGCACTGCTCGGCGACACGCCAGTGGCCGAGAGTGCTGCCTACCAGATCGAGCCGGAGAGCGGCTCCGTCGGACTGACCGGCGTTGCCCTGCTCTTCTTCGCGCTGCGCGCCTTTTCCTCGGGCTGTACGGCGCTGACCGGTGTCGAAGCGATCGCCAACGGCGTACCGGCCTTCAAGCCACCGAAGAGTCGCAATGCGGCCACCACCTTGCTGATCATGGGCGGGCTGGCCGCCTCCATGTTCGCTGGTATCACCGCGTTGGCGTTGATCTCTCGGGTGAGATATACCGAATTCACCTGCGACTTGATCGGGTTCACCGGCGACTGCGAGACCGACCCGCAGCGGACCGTGATCGCCCAAGTCGCGGCCGCGGTGTTCGGCGGTGACGACTCCGTCGGCTTTTTCTACATCCAGGCCGCCACTGCACTGATCCTCATCCTCGCGGCGAACACCGCCTTCAACGGCTTCCCGTTGCTCGGATCGATTCTCGCGCAGGACAGCTTCATGCCGCGTCAGCTCCATACGCGGGGCGACAAACTCGTGTACAGCAACGGGATCCTGCTGCTGTCGGCCTTCGCGGTGTTGTTGATCTGGGCATTCGACGCCGAGGTCACCAGTCTCATCCAGCTCTACATCATCGGCGTCTTCACCTCGTTCAGCATCGGTCAGACCGGGATGGTGCGACACTGGAACCGACTGCTGAAGACCGAGCGAGACAAGCAGGTACGACGGCGGATGCAGCGTTCCCGGGTGATCAACGCGGTCGGCGGATCGCTGACGACTCTGGTCCTGATGATCGTCGTCGTCACCAAGTTCTCGCGTGGGGCCTACATCGTGTTGATCGCGATGCCGATCATCTTCTGGATCATGCGCAGCATCCACAAGCACTACAGCCGGCTCTCCGAGGAACTGACCCCGGACGAGGACGTGACGACGTTGCCCAGCCGGGTGAATGCCGTTGTGCTGGTCTCGAAACTGCACAAGCCGACATTGCGTGCCCTCAACTTCGCCCGGGCCACCCGGCCGGACTCACTGACCGCGTTGACGGTGAACGTGGATGACGAGGAAACCCGTGCGCTGCAGGCAGAATGGGATCGCCTGAAGATCCCGGTCTCCCTGACGGTGATCGAGTCGCCGTACCGTGAGATCACCCGGCCGGTGCTGGACTACGTCCGCGACATCCGCCGCAGCGGACCGCGCGACCTGGTCGTCGTTTTCATCCCGGAGTACGTCGTCGGGCACTGGTGGGAGCAGTTGTTGCACAACCAGAGCGCGTTGCGGCTCAAGGGCCGGCTGCTGTTCCAGCCGGGGGTGATGGTGACGAACGTGCCCTGGCAGCTGGAGTCGTCGGCGCGGATCGAGCAGGACGGCGGGACCGGGCCCGTCGTCGGAGATCTGCGCCGCGGGCTCGCCGACGACCGGGCGTGACCGGCGGACTACCGGGGCCTCGGTCTAGCCGCCGGCTGTGTCGCCGGGCTGTGCCGCGCGCCACTGCTCGGCGGTGATCGAATGGATGACGGCGCGAAAGTGGTCTCCGTCCTCCTCGAGGTCGGCCTCGTGGTCGAAGGTCATCCCCAGACGCCGCATCACGGCGATGCTTCGCAGATTCGGGAGATCGGTTACTGAGATGAGCCGCGGGACCCCGAGCTCGGCGAACGCCCATTCCATCCAGGCGGCTGCCGACTCTGTGGCGTACCCCTGCCCCCAATGCTCGCGAGCAAACCGCCAGCCGATCTCCTTGTCGGCGTACCACGGGGTGTAGTTGACCCCGCAGATCCCCAGGAAGGCGCCGTCGGTACGGCGCTCGACCGGCAGCATGCCGAATCCCCGCTGCGCGAACCGTTCCTGGATGGCATTAGCCAGCTCGTCGGCCTGCTGACCGGTGAGGACGGTGCCGAGGTAGCGCATGACCTCCGGATCGGCGTTCAGCGCGGCGAAGGTCGGCAGGTCATCCGGTCGCCAGCTGCGTAGCGAAAGTCGCGGGGTGGTGAGCAGGACTTCGCCGATCCGGTCGCCGCCCAGGTCGATCGGCGTCTCGGGGGCCATCAGCTGCGCCCGGCGATCAGGCCGCCGGCGACGGCCCAGGTGGCGATGTCGGTACGCGAGCCGGCACCGAGCTTGGCCAGCACATGGCTGACATGGGTCTCCACCGTCCGCTCCGAGACGAACAGCCGCTCGGCGATCTGCCGGTTGGATTGGCCCTCGGCGACAAGTTCCACGATCTCCCGTTCTCGCCGGGTCAGCGATGTCCCCGCGGTCAGTTCGGCCTCGATCGCGGCGAGGATCTGCTCGCACGCCGCGGCGCGTCCCGGCATACCGATCGCCTGCATGGAGGCCAGTGCCGAACGAGCTATAGCGCCGGCCTCCACGGTGCGGCCACCCCCTCGGGTGCGGAGCACATCCGCTAGGAACATCCGGCTGGTGGCTGCGAACGGTCTGGCACCCATCCGGTCCTCGAAAGCGATCGCGTCCCGGAAGTGGCCCTCGGCGGCCGCAAGGCGACCACAGAGCGCGGCGAGGCGACCCAGATGTCTCGAGACCGATCCATCGGATGCCACGGTTCCAGAGCCGCCGGCCACGGACTGGTCGGCGAATGGCGCGAGCATGGGGTAGAGCACCTCAGCAGACTCCTTGTCGTCGAGGTCCGAGACCAAGTCGGCCATCAGGGCCACGGTCACGATCCACCGGCCGTCCTTGGGCCAGGCGCCGGATTCGCCAGTCAGGCGGCGAGCCATCCACGCCGCCTCGTCCAGATCGCCCGCAGATGCAGTGAACAGGGCGATCGACGCGTGCACGATCGGCAGTGGAAGCTGCGCGGCGACCGCGAGGAACCCGCTCAGCTCATTGTCAGGACTACCGGCCTGCAGAGAATCTCCCCGGGTGTAGCCGACGTGCAGCTCGAACGCGTGGTACAGGCCGACAACGCTCGGATCCTCTAGTACCTCGGCGAGATCTCGGCCAGCGCGAGCATGCTCCTCGGCCAGGGTGAACCGGCCAACCAGGCTCTCCCGAGCCGCCTGGAGTCGACGAAGATGCCAAAGGGCTAGTGGGAAGCGCAGCTGCGCGGCCAGCCGGCCCAGCGATGCGAGTTCCCGGTCGATGGCGACCAGGTCACCGAGCTCAAAGGCTGCATCGATCCGCCATACGTGACCCCAAAGCGCGGCCAACGGCTCGCCTCGGTCGGCCAGCTCGATGGCCCGGGCCCCAAGGTCTAGCCGCTCGGCGGCGTGGCCGGGACCGGTCAGTGCCTGATGCCTGGCCCGCAGAGCAGCGATGAGTGCGGCCGCATCGTCTGTCTTCTCGGCCAGGGTCAGGGCGCGGCCGGACATCACCTGGGCCCTGTCGATATCACCTCGATCGGCCGCCGCATAGGCCAGCCTTGCCTGCAGCTGAGCCCGTACCGACAGCTGCCCAGGGGGCACCAGGCCGAGGGCTCGCTGGCACAAGGTGACCACGGAGTTCCCATCGTCGGGCAGGCTGACGCCGTCGACGAGTAGCGCCGCGCGAGCGAGCAGGTCCCAGCGCAGTTGCGCCTCGGCCAGGTCGGCGGCGAGCGCACAGTGCTCCATCGAGCCGGCGAAGGCACCCGATCGGTATTCCGCGAAAGCCAGGTCGAGCAGGATCTCCGCCCGGTCCGTCGCCGACGCCCCGCCGGCCATCGTCAAGCTGTACATGGCCGAACCGAACTGGCCGGCCGCCTCGGCGTAGGCGCGGTCCGACAGCGATTGTTGTCCCGCCCTACGCGCGTACGACGCTGCGCGCACATGGTCAGCCGGTGAGGCGGCACCCCGGGTGAGGTGGTTGGCGACGGCGCCGATCCGTTCGAGGCCCCGAACGTCGGCCTCGATTGCCGCCGCCAGGGCACGATGGGCAGACGATCGCGCCGCGTTGTCGACGCTGCCATACACGCCGTCGCGGATCAGAGCATGGACGAACCGGGCCCCGCCTGGGTTGTCGGCTGGGCGCGTCAGCAGTCCGCCGAGTTCGGCCTCGTCGACCAGCCCCAATACCGCGTCCGTCGGCAACTGCATGGCCATGGAGAGTTCGACGACGTCGAACTCGTCACCCGCGACGCTTGCGAACTCGACCATCTCCCGGCAGTCCGCGGAGACTCGGCTCATCGGCCCGTGGCTCAGGTCGACCAACTCCGCCCGACCGGTCAAGGCGGCCGCGGCTCCGACGTCGTCGTAGGTCTGCAAGGAGACCTGCTCGGTCAGCCATCGGGACACCGCCGCCACGTACAAACTGTTGCCAGCGGTCTGCCTCAGAATCAGGTCCGTGTAGCGCTCATCCACCGGCCCGCGCCCGCGAAGTCCGCGCAGGTACTCCGTGATGTCGCTGCGGCCCAGGCCCGACAGCGTGCGTTGCTCGACGCCGGGCCGCTCGATCAAGCCAGCTTGGGGGTCGGGCTCGGATCGGACTGTAGGCCGGACGGTGACCACAACCAGCGCTCGCGACTGGCTCAGTTCAGCGGCCAGGTGGTTCAGGGCGCCGAGCGTCGCGGAGTCGGCCCAGTGCAGGTCTTCGACGATGACGAGCAGGCCCTCCGGCTCGGCGGCAGTCACGATTGCGGCGGCCAACCAGACGGACTGTGCGAACCGCGCGGCTGCCAGCCCTTCGGGGGAGCTGCCGAAAACGTCGCCGTCGGTGGCGTGGAACTGTTCGTGGTCCCCGGGCAGCTGGTCCACGATGCGCCGCAGTGGCCACAGCGCAGGTGCGCCGGAGTCGGCCGAACACCTGCCCCAGGCGGTAGGAATTCTCGCAGCGCCGGCTTCAGCGGCCAGCTCCTCGGTCAATCGGGTCTTGCCGATGCCGGGCTCGCCGCGCAGGACGATCATCCGGCCGCGTCCGGCCCGCGCGTCGGTCAACCAGGCACGCAGTTCGGCCAGCTCGCGCGAGCGCCCGACGAAGCGGGCGGCGCCGAAGGCCGTAGCGGTCACATAGGCAGTATCGGGCTCAACCGCGAAATCCGTACCGCGTATCCGTACTGGCACCGATGCCGGGAGCGACTGCACGCCGAAAGGTGACCTCCACACCCAAGCCAGGAGGTCCCATGCACATCAGAATCAGCCCGCTCGATATCCGTCCCGAGGACGCGATGTCCGAGTTGGACCAACAGTCCGGCCTAATCTGCGCGTACGTCATGCGGCCGATGGACCAGCAACAGCCGATCCTGGTTACCGTCTGGGAGGCCGCCGAATACGCGGAACGCTCGTCGGTCTCAGCTGTCGGTCAGGACTTCGCCAGCGGCAGTTTCCACGCCTCGGACACTGTCGACGAACGCGCAGCGTACGGCCAGATCATCTATTTCGACGGGTCGCGTCCGCAGCCTGAGGCAGATGCGATCGATCGGGCCAATCGTGATCGGATCTCACCGGCGGTACGGGGGATTCCAGGGAACCTGGGCGCCTTCGCAGGCCGCAACCCCGACGGCTCCTCGGTCGTGATCGCGTTGACGACGTCGCTGCAGGCCGTCGAGGACTCGCAACGGGCGATCATGTCGACCGCGTTGCTGCCCGGCGAGGACCCGGCGCAGCTGGGCGGGCCCACTCGCATCCAGTTGGCCTGGGTGCTGGCCGCCACTTCGCGCAACACACCAATCCCTGTTTGACCCTGCCCAAATCTTACGAAGGAGTTCGTGATGCCCCCTTTTTCTGGCTCTTCTGCGGCCGTCCTGCAACGAGCAGTCGGTACGTGGAACCTGGCCGGCCCGACCATGGCCGGCTTCAGCGTTGGCAACCTCGGCAAGCGCGTCAGCGGCGCGATTCCCGTGGCGTCGGCGCACTTCGAGGTCAGCGAGGACGGCAGCGTGCGTGATGTGCACGCCGTTCTCGACATCGCCTCGATCGACACCGGGCTCGCCAAACGCGATTCCGACCTCCGCAAGCCAGGCCTGTTGGATCTCGACAACCACCCACAGCTGACCTTTGACGCCACTGAGGTCGTCGCGCTGGAAGATGTGTGGACGGTCAACGGTCTGTTGACGGTCAAGGGCACGACCCGGGAGATCACCCTGGCCGTGACCGTCGAGCAGCCCTCCGAGGACACCGCGCAGGTCCGGTTGACGGGTCAGTTGGACCGCCGCCACTACGGCATCAAGGCGCCGCGGTTCCTGATCGGAGCACTGGTTGACCTGCAGATCGAAGCGGTGTTCGGTCGGTAGGTGGTCCTAGGCTCGGGTCGTGACGAGCAACGATGTGAGTACTGGCGTCGGCGCCGCCGAGATGGTCCTCGGGAGACCCTCGGCGTCGCTGTCGCCGTACGTCGATCGCTATGTCGGCTACCGGCAGGATCGGCTGCCGAGCGGAACCCACCGGGGGCTCCCGTCGCGTTCGATGACCCTCATCATCAGCCTCGCCGACCCGGTGACGGTGCTGTCCATGCCGGACCCGACGGCGACGCCCCAGACGTTTCCCGGGCTGATCAGCGGCCTGCGCGCCGGGCCGGTGACGATCGCCGCGGACCGATTCCAGTTCGGCATCCATGTCGAGCTGACACCGTGGGCGGCTGGGGCGCTGCTGGGTCATCCCGCCGGAGTTCTCGGCAGCTCGGTCTTCGACGTGACCGACGTCATGGGCAGGCGGGGGAGTGAACTTCTCGACCGGGTCCGTGAGGCCACGGATTGGGAATCGAGGTTCGCCGCCGTCGAGCGCGTCCTGGGGGCCGATCTCCGTCGAGAGTGGACGCCTCCGCCCGAGGTGTCCGAGGCGTGGACGGCCCTCGTTCGTACTGGTGGCCGCATCCCGGTCCACCAACTGGCCCGGCACGTGGGCTGGAGCCGGCGGCATCTTGGCGATCGCTTCCGCCGCGAGCTCGGCCTGACCCCCAAGGCGGCGGGGCGGGTGATTCGCTTCGATCGTTCGCACACGGCGCTGACCCGCCCGACCCGATCCGGCCTAGCCCAGATCGCCGCCGAGTGCGGCTATGCCGATCAAGCGCACCTCACCCGAGAATGGCGCGAGTTCGCGGGCCAGACCCCGTCCGCGTGGATGGCCGCCGAGCTCCCGTACACACAAGACACGGTCTCCGGACGCGCTGCATCCTCTGTGCATGGCTGACGAACGAGCACAGCAATTCATCTGGCCCTGCCTGAACTATGCCGACGCTCGCGCCGGGATGCGGTTTCTCGTCGACGTGCTCGGATTCGAGGAAACGGCGCGACTTCTCATCCAAGGCGGTCGGCGCTAGCTCGGTGTACGTGATCACCGATGATCCCGATGCGGTGTACGAGCGAGCCGTCGCCGGCGGTGCCGAGATCACCGGCGGAATGGAGGAGGCGGACTACGGCTCGCGAGGTTCACCGTCCGCGATCTGGAAGGGAACCTGTTCAGCTTCGGGACCTATCGCGGGGAGTGAGACGCTACGTGCGTGAGCAGTCGGGACCAAGCGGCCATTGAGACCTCCGTACCCTCGCCTGACAATCAGGCAGAGCCGGAAACCGGGTCGGAGAACGGGTCACGGTCCGTGGCGAGTTGGTTGGGCCGACGCTTCGATGTCGAGGTCGGGTCGGTGGCCCACGGCGGGCACTGTGTCGCGCGGTACGAGGGGCGGGTCGTCTTCGTCCGGCACGCACTGCCGGGTGAGCAGGTCACGGTTCAGGTCACCGAGGACCGCCACTCCGGCTATTGCCGGGCTGACGCGGTCGAGATCCACCATTCGGCTTCGGGAAGGGTGCCGGCACCCTGCCCGGTCGCCGGGCCAGGAAAATGTGGAGGTTGCGACTGGCAGCACGCCGACCATGACACCCAGCGGAGGCTCAAAGCCGCTGTGCTTGCAGAGCAGTTGATCCGCCTCGGCGGACTGGAAGCGAGCGAGTTGCCAGCCGAGCTGCGGGTCGAGGAGTTGCCCGGTGGGGCGCTGCGCTGGCGTACCCGGGCCGGATTCGCCGTGGACCGACGTGGGCGGATCGGGATGCATCCGCACCGCTCGCACCGGGTCCTGCCCATCGCAGACTGTCCGATCACCACCACGGCGGTGCTGGACAGCCGGGTTCTGCATCGGCGCTGGCCCGGGGCGGGTGGGATCGAGGTGGCGGCCGACTCGTACGGCCGTACGGCGGTGCGCCAGCTCGACCGGCGCGGGAGGTTGCGCTCCAGTGGTGGAGCCAAG
>JAABUR0100008750.1_pt1 | contig 11576 bp, 15 predicted proteins | sample 5560091 | NCBI WGS metagenome assembly JAABUR01 (sample SAMN10711879, study PRJNA513375) | rock metagenome | isolation source: Antarctica rocks | place: Antarctica: Victoria Land, University Valley sud
TTGCCGAGAAGAATGAGGATCGATAGATTGTGAATATTGGCGTTGAATACATGACTGAGAGGGCTTCGATATAACTGCAGTGACGAGCCAATACGCTGTAGATTTGATACGTTGTGCTGCGATAGAGTATTGACTGGCATGGATGTGGGAATTCAAGTGACGCACATCAGCCTGGAGATTATACAAAGCGCCAGTAATTGGGTCAATTGACTCGTCCAGGATAGTCATCCCCTCAAATCCATCAATAGCACGTCGATGTCCGTCCCAGACCTCACCTGTCTGCCACTGTAGACACCTCACGTGGGCTAGACGGTAACCCAAATCCACAATATATATCAGTGAAGGCCCGAATATATGTTGATAGATAACCGCTCGGATTTCAATAGATAAGCGGCTGAGGAAAAACGACTGTTGCTGGGGATGGGGTTTCCCTATCTTCTAGTGGATGAGGCTTTGGATAGTGGATTGAGTCTTGAGAGCCATCTTTTCGAATATGAGAGCAGTGTCCGTGGGCCTGAACGGCCTACCATGGTGTCAGCCTTTTACTCTGTTGTAAAAGACACGGTGGATCATGTATCAACAGAACAGAACGGTGGTACAACAAGCGATCTTGTGAAAGCGCCCAATGTGTTCGGCCTGAGCATAGTGGATGCATAGCCTCTTCCTACACCCAACACAGACACCTAGAACAATGCGGCAGGTTAGGATAAGAATAGTTTAATTAGAAAGATGTTCGTTTAAATAACTCAACATGTACGAAGGTAAAAGAGGAAGATTCGAAGATGTTTTGAACAGGTGTCAGTCTTTCATAGTCGTTAAACAGCAGCAAATGCATTGTCTGGTACGGGAACTTCTTTTGCATCGATCTAAGAAAACAACAATTGGTGAGTGAGCTGGATAAGTTAAAGAAGAGTGAGCTGAATAGGTGAATGGGGCTGAAAGGCTGAGTGCAGGTCGGATCTATTCCGTACATACACAGTAAACAGATATCCTAGTAGGGCGCCCTATAAGGCTTAGTCCCCTTCACATCCTGGTGCCAGGAGTCAGTAAAATCTTGGCAGCGCCTTATGGACCTATGACTTTTGTCTCCCCTCGGTTGATGGTTTAAGGGATACAAGGATACAATGGCATGTGTTTCTACTCAAGATGGACCATAAGGACACAAACTCACACTCCGTGATCGAACGCAGAAAGAGCATCGCCGAGATGCAAGGCGATAATTCAGGTACTTTATCGGAAGCTAAAGTGCGACTGCTGAGCAAGAACCTTGCGAGTTTAAGATTGAAGAATGACGATGCAGTTGAAGACAAATTTCTAAGGTATAGAAAGATGCCATCCTCCAAAAAGGGTTTAACTTAGAGTATGAAAGGCAGGTGCAAGCGCTTATTCAGGCCTTGTTAACGACTCTAACGTCTAGCAAAACATCTTTGGGACATGGCGCCGCAACTTGCGATGCTCTTTGTGGGCTCCTCGAACTGTGCGAGGCCTCAGGTAATGGTCAGATTCGTGCTTTGGCCTTTGATTCGTCTATGTGGACTCAAGCTTTTGACGTCTATCTTACCAGGTCAGAAACCAACAAATCAAAGCCGATGAGGCATCTACTCTCTACTCTGGCCAAGATTGCGTTTCATTACCCTACCGCATCTGAAAGGGTGTTTTTGATTAGATATGCTGTGTCCTCCGCAATTCTTACTGTTATTGGTGATATTAAGTCATCCTCGATCAAAGCAGCTGTACAAGCTTTAGAACATTTCTTGAACAAGCATATGATCAATGCCTCTCAGCTGGTCTTTATGCTCACTGAGAAGAGAGAACCAGGGGAGTTCGATATGACTGCTGAAGATATATATTCAGATAGAATCTTAAACGGTTCGGACGCAGAATGTGTGAAGTCAATGGAAAATTTTGTGTTCAGCATCTTCCAGTGGGTACAGTATCCTGACCTTGCACCCGCTACTGGCCGTCTTATTTCTTCATTATTCCTATCGTTGCAAAGACATTTAGAAGAAAATAAGTCAGAGGGTTGCAATGACCTAGCACTACCGCTCTGGTTGCCACCGATCAAGAAGGCTCTCAATGAGGAACCTGAGCTTCTTGAGGGTCTTGCAAAGCACATACTTCCAGGCCTGCTCCGCTTATGTCCTGCTGGTACACAAGCTTTCTTAGACACTCTACCCCTGAAAGATCTACAAGAGGGTGATATTGGATCGCATACTCTTAGTAATACCAAGTTATGTCTCCTAACAGCAAGGATAGTGGTCGAGCTCGGTTCGAATTATAACTCACGTGGGTGTGCACGATCCTTTACTGTTTTGGCACACAGCAGCGTAGGATCAATAGCTAAGAAAGTGCAGGATCAAATCTTTGCAGCGAAGCAGATCTGAACGGTTCGGATTTACAAGACCTTGGTATTAAACTTCTTGTAAATGCATCGCCTGACATAAGGATCGCCGCACTCGATCTTGCTACATATTCTAGATCTTCTATTGAACCTTTTTCCAGGAGATTACTTGGTGCTTTACGTCAGACCTTGCCACTATTTCACGCCGAGGTCAACACTAGGGCCAGAAATGAGTTTATAAACCAAATGAAGAAGCTTTGTACAAGATTGCGAAGTAGTATCTTTTCTCTCAATAAGACCAGTCACTATTCTACTCAGACACCAAACGGAGAAAATGATAGGCCTCGTCAAAGGTGGATTCAGCGCGTTGGAGAGGATTTGGATTCTGATCCCAGCCTCATGGCCCCGCAGATTTCCTTTCTAGATTGGTATGCCGAGTTCTTGACCCGGGAGTTGCACCCTACATCTTCATATCAACGCCATATTGCGGCTCTACAGTTACTTTATTGGCTCCTTCCTCCAGATGATGGCGCAGGTGCTGTAAGGCTGCCACCGGAGTTTGCCAGTAATAGAGATAAAGAACCATTGCAAAAGAGCTTGTTCACCCCTCAGCTCTTGCGATGCGCTTTGGATCTCATGCTGGACCCTTTCGACGATGTCCGCAACGCGGCCGCTGCAATCTTCGAGCTTGCTCCGTCAACCCTGTTAGCTCCAGCTAGCGACATTGGTGGGTTTACTATGGCCATAGAACCTAGGGTTGACGACAGAGTCATTTTACGCTCTGATCATAGAGGACTAATCCATACGTTATTTCGAGCAGAAGCTATAATGCGATATACTGGTAGAGCAGACCATGCCGATGGTGTTGGTAGACTGTACAACCTACTGTATGGGACTTGCCAGAACAGTGCCAAACCCGATAACTGGTATCAACGTCGACTTTCGATCTTGACCCACATTTTGGAACGCCTTGAGCATGACATCAGGGTCGCACGCGATAACGTACGTCTGGCCGTTGGAAAATACACCCTCCATGGATATCTGATTGCATTGAGGTAAAAATCCTCGGTAGCGCGCTAATCATGGGTGACTGATAGCAATGCTTAGGTACATTATCAATCGGCCAGACTTCTATAGCTCCCTGATAGACGATTCTGATACTGGGCCGGCTCTCTGGAGGCGATTGAACCAAAGAATCTTTAAGAATTGTGAAGACGTATGGGAAGCTGTGAAAGAGGTACTGTGTATAGATTCTCCTGAAGGCCATGCTTCTGAAGAGGACGAACTAGACGGACTCGATATTAGAACCAAAGATACACTTTCATTTTCTTGGCGTGCCCTGAAAGAGGCGAGGTTAGCTCCCAGTTCAGACTGTCTTCCTAACCTTTTGTTGACTCACTTCTACTTGTAGCTCCCTGTGTCACGCTATGGTTACGAGTCCTGCCTATGGTCCGCCAAACCCAAAGACGGGTCTTTGGTATGATGAGCTCCAAAACTTGGGGACGCTTGCTTTTACGCAACTGGTCGAGCTTCGTCACCGAGGTGCATTCTCTACAGTTTCGCAGACGTTTGCTGCTTGCTGCTTGCTTTGTGCTCGAAGAAATCATTCAAGTATAACACGTCTTCCCAAGCAATGGTACCTGGTAAAGCCTGCACTATGCCACTTAACCCCAACTGATCTGAGCTGATGAGTGCCAGGACGTATTAGAAAGTATCCAGCAGAATGCTTCGGCGCTCACAAGGAGATCAGCAGGCATTCCATCGTTGATCACTGGCATTCTGGCCGCATTTCCAGTCGGCGATTATCTCATAGAAGTGATTCTTGATTTGCAAGCTATAGCTGATGAACCTATTCAGAGTATCAGTGGAGAAAAGATGTTGCGGCTGCCTCAAGTACACGCCTTAAATTGCTTGAAAGACATCTTCACTGACACTCGTCTTGGCCCTGGTACTGAGCCGCATGTTGCGGATACGTTGGACATTGCCGCTTCCTGTATTGAAAGCAACATGTAGGAGCTATCGAGTTCACATTCGAGTTTTAGAGCTAAAAGTATCTAGATGGGAAATTAGGAATTGCGGTTTGATGCTGTTCAAAGCTCTCATTCGTCGGTTACACGGTGGTACCGATACCTCTTCGACAAGAGTGCCCAGTTCTCATCGAAGGCTCTCGAACTTGATATACGAGAAGTACCCCAGCTTGCCAGATTTACTAGTCAAGATGCTTCGACAAGCCGATAAACCAACAATGGCTGTTGACCGTTCCGAGATCGCCGCTTCTATGCAAGCTCAAAGAGTGTTTCCCGCATTAGAAATCATAGAAAGATCAGGCTTGCCTTCTCAACAAAGGCTCGAAATTAAAAAGCTCATCTGGGACCAGATGGAAAGTTCAGCTTGGCCAATAAGGGAGAAGGCTGCTAAAGCCCTTGGTCTTGTCTTGAGTGACGAAGATTATCTCGCGGACATTAAGACAATTCTTCGTCCAGATTGGCCATCACAGAATGCATTGCATGGAAGACTTCTGTACCTTCGCCAGATCATATTACTGAACACGAGTCGACTCTCGGCCAGATCATATGGCGAGTGTCTCATAGACTAACCTATTTTATTGCTATGCTAATGTTCGCTAGATCAATTTGAGGCCTTGCTACCTTTGCTTGACGAGTCCTTCGAAACCGTAGTCGTATTGAATAATTGCTCCTTCACCATTACGGCATACCTTAACGTTTTAGTAGACGTTTTACAGATAATGATAGGTTCCAGTAGTGGGTTTCTGGACACCCGGTTTGGCAAGTTTGCCTGCTCATCTTGTACATAGGTATATTTTACAGGACGTTCGCTTTGAAATGCAGGGAGTCTCTTTCTAAGGGATGGCCAACCGTATCAACGCCTGGAAGTCAAGAAGAGTTGTTCAGAAAGCCTTCCTCGAGCCTTCTTGCCAGTGCTTTCAAACGGTGCCTAGGCCTGACCGACAATGCATGCTGCTCCGCAAGGCAAGTGACACAGGTCTCGACGAGTCTCGACCCGGAAGAAATCGCTCCTGAAGAAAATGATGCCACCAGCAGTCAAGACCTACAGTGCGGCGCTCGGCCTGAAAAGTTGCAGCGCAAGGGTCCTTTGGACTTCGATGAGGTACTACGCTTAGATGGAGGTCGCATCGTTCAGAAATACATAACGAACTCTAATGATAGTGATACACAACGTAAGCTTTCTGTTTGGGTTCGCGCGCTTGCATTGGCCGGAGGCGACAGATCGGTAAATATATCATGTTGTTACGTCGCCAGCGAGCTATTTGTCTAATCAGTACCAATAGGAACTTTCGTCCCGAATGGCAGCCGTCGCCTCGATCAAAACTTTTATAACCGTCCTCCAAGCCCACGACTCAATCCCCAACACAATTCCAGAGCTGCTTGGTGTATACCTTGCCCTTTACGATGCACTGGTAGACGACGATGAATATGTTAGAGACCAGGCCTCAGTAGTAGTGTCTTCTCTGCTATCAGTCTCCTGTCGTTATGGAGATTCCAAGGCAACCACAAGCCTTTCGCTCAGTTCTCTTGCGGCGAGTCCTAGGCTCTTACTTTTCTTAGTACGGGAGTACAACGAATCGGTATGCTTGTGGTCAGAAGCTATACGACGCTTGACTGGGGCTTCTCCATCTGTAAAGATTCTGCCAATCAAAGAACCACCAACCCTGCAGCTCCGTCCCGTCAAGGTCTTGCTTCAGGAGGCCATGCGTACAGACAACGCTCTTTTCGTCGAAGAGAAGCAGAATCTCTTTGTTGACGATGTGAAAGAAGCCGAAATGTGGGCTGGCGCCCTTGCTGACCTAAATGCTCGACCCGATGCTATATCGAAGTCAGCACTGGGTACCTGGACACTTGATGGAATCTCCGCACTTACGGTAACAATCAGGAACAATGTTGATGGTCCACTCGGCTGGACGTCCAAACCGGAAGCCTTTACAATCGGTATACGAGTTATACTGGCTGCAAAATTACTGTTAGATGGCCACGAAATAGATGGTTCGCCAGCTAGAAAGGAGAGACAGGAGAAATGCCGTGATTCTTTGAGCACCTTTCTAGACGTAGGGAGGGAAAATATGGTGCATGATCTATGGCTTCAAAGGATTGAAGAAGTTATAGGGCTGGTTCGATGATGCTTAGTCGTCGGGGCGAATAGTGAAGGCTAGGGCTAAGATATAATAACGAACGAAACCACGATCCTTCGACAACCCCCAAGCGTGAACACAAACATAAAAAAATCACCTACTTCCCAAAATTTCACACGACATCACAAAGATTCGACACCGATACCTCTCGTCGCCCCTCTCTGTAAGCAGCTCCTCACCACTGAATCTTCCATGCACACCTACTAACATATCGAAAGCCAACCCAACCAACCCCCAACACCCACCAATCTTCTTCCACGCGCTTTTTGCTACTGTAAGGTCATATGCAAGCTAAAATGTCAGCCCTAATTCGCATGTGTAGCCCTGACCATGAACCTGAATTTGGTCGGATCAATACTGCTCGCCGTCCTTTTCTTGGCCCTTGGGGCCATCATTTTTTTGAAGCGCGCCATATTCTACTCCCGCCGTGGAAATGCTCCCGCGGCGGCTGGGGGTATGCCGCTCGGGGTTTTGCACCTGGCGGCTGTGCCTGTCGGCGGTGCTTCTGTGGCTGGGGCTCCTGCTGGGTCTGGCGCCGGTGCGGGTGCTCCTGCTGGTGCGGCGGCGGCGGTGTAATTTTGGGTGGGCTTGTCTGTGCTGGGGGTGGGGGTGGGGGAAAAGGGGGTTGTTTAGCGGCCTTAGGGCTTTTTTACGAATGAAGTAATTTAAGCGAGAACCACGGGATGGAAACCTCTGTGCCTGGAATGGTCGATGCACGTGAATTTATGTTTTAGCGATCATGGCCACGAGGTGACGAGTGTGCAGATTCGGAGGTTGGGAGGGTGAGGTGATGACTGGGTAGTTTGAGGGATGGAGATGGGGGGAGGTGACGAAGGTGCTTGGCTAGTGAGAGGGGATGAGGAGGGGTTTTCATGAGGGATTTCTTGGCCATGGCAACAAGGTGACGAATGTTTGCAGTCGAAATATGTGAGGATGAGGCGGTGCGTAGGGGACTTCAGCATCATGCTGACGATCGTTCCAAATCTGTAGCAGCGACGATGAACAGCCATCCCAAGCTCAAGCAAGCAGGCAGATCTTACAATCCATCTACCATCAAAGCTTGCAATCTCGGTACCTATGGACAGATCTTTCACATGACTCCTGCACCGAAGTGACTTCTGTGCTGGATCGATGTGGGGAGTAGGCGGTGTGGTAAACATGGCAGCGATGTGCACGGACGCTTCAGATGGGGATTTGAAAGGATGAGATGGTGATTTCTGGAATCTGGGCATCCAAATAAATGGGGGGGCTTCGGTCTCAAGATACTGACACGACAGGCATGAACTGACATCCCAGCCTAAGCATGCGGGAACAACACCATCGATCCAGCTTGAAATCCCGATGAATATGACCAGACGGTTTAGTATCCTTGGAAAGAACCCAACGGTCTTTACAAACTACCTTCAGTACCCAGCAAGCATGAATGGACCGATTCACCCACGGTGTAAATTCAGCCGATGATCGTTTCAGAAGAGATATTATTCACTGACTCAGATGACCCTTTGTTTCTTCAAGACATTTGTCCTGTGCAATTGAATCTAGGGTTCGAAAGTTTTGTGTTTGATCCATCTTGAGAACAAAGTAAAAGACCCAAGATGTCTGCCAACGTGTACCCCACCGACCTCTCCTATAGCTACAGCCTCCCGGCTATCCCTACTCTTTCCTCTACGATACCCAACACCACCCCCACTCCTACCCTACTCTCGACGGTAACAACAACACTTCAACGGACCACCCCTACCATACCCTTTGCCCGAGAAGCCCTCACGCTTTCAGGCCCCACCCTTTCCTTGTCCACCATCCACCTTTTTCCGTCCGCACTTTCGATTTTCTTGGTTACAGAACTGGACGCCGTGATCGTGTATGCTGCCGGGCCTACAGCGACAACGGCGAGGATGGTTGGGGAGGGCGGGACTGGAGATATAATGACGGTTTCCGCAGGGATCCCTGCTGCTACTGTAGCTGGTTCGGTAGGGGTGGGCACTACTGGGGTGGTACATATGACTTCGGCAGGATTTTCTGGTGGTGCTGCAAAGACAGGGTCTGCTGCAGGAGATGGCGAGGGGCAGAAAGTAGTGTTGGTGGTGCCAGCGAGTAGGGGTTGGGGAGCTTGGAGCCAGGGACAGAGAGATGGTGTTATGGTCGTCGGCGTGTTGGCGGGGCTGGCATTGATGGCGGTGGCGATGTGGGGTTTTTGGAGGAATGGGGAGAGACGGAGAAGGATGAAAGAGAGGCAGATGGGATGGGATCCTTCTAGTGATTATCAGCGAAGCAGCAGAAGCAGTACGAGTATGAGAAAGAAGCTCCAGGGCTTGAATATTTTTAAGAAGAGCCCAGCGAAAGCGAAGGACGAAAGTGGAAGCGAGGGCACCATCGAAGGCCTAGAAACCATAGAAGTAGGGCCCGCAGCTCGCAGGGCGTTTTGGGAGGATCTGACGACGGCGGGGGACCATAAAGGGTGGGAAAGTGGAATAGCGATGAGTGAGCTAGGAGGAGGGGTGCTGAATGGGGAAAAGCCAACCAAAAAGCAGAAGAAAGTGAGGATTGACGGGGTGACAGTAATACATGGGAGCCATGAAGGAGATGAGGATGGTGATCCGTTCAAGGATTAAGATGGGGATCGGCATGGGGCGAAGGAGTGGTGTGAAAAACTGTATCCTGGCTGATTGGTCCTGCTGTGAACACTGTATGTTACCCTACCAGCGAAGTTTGTGCTGGATGCTGGTAATTTTGAGAAGGGGTTTGCGAGGTCTCCACATATGAATGTGTCGAGTACAGCACGAGACGTACAAAGGCATACCTGTGGCCTTCCCAGGTCCGCGGTTGGTTGCAGGTTTGCTAGTACCATGGGACTGACCGATAGGATAAAGGTATAGTCGGGTAAGGGCTCATGCATCGTGTCACCAGATTAGCTCGAGGTGGAGAATGGACATTAGGCAGCATTGAAGAAGAGAAGAGATTGTTATGGTGATTGCGTTAGATGCGTTGAGCCGGTGTCTTAATCCGCGTTGAACTTGATGTGTCTGCTCTGGTGGCGTGACAGATACATTTGCGCTGTTGCTTGACTGGGTCCAGCACAGAAAATAGCAATCAATGGTGGCATTGAGCCATTGTGTTGTTGGTACACTTTCACGAGTAAGGCCTGAGCATCTTGCGGACTGCCCTGTATTCTATTGTTGTTCTTTGCACTTCATAGTGAGCATTGAAAGGTCTCACAAATGATCTTCCAACACGTCAACGGGCATTGCTTGGAGTTTCAAGACAGGACAAGAGAAACCAAGACCGATGTACACACGACATACCACATGCACTATGCTGAAACGCCAGCAAATCATCAACGAGCCTGTGGCGGCCACTGCAACTATACAGGCATCGATGTCTTCGATACCCGCGGCATTGGCGCACAATGCTGCGTCTAGCGGGACTGTCAATACTCTCATCGCAGTCACTGTCGTCCTTGGTGTTGTCTTCATTGCTTTTGCTCTTTTCGTCATATATTGGTTGTACGTGAGAAAGTTGGATAAAGAAGAGCGTAAACACTATCGGCAGTCTAGAATGCATGGATCCAGGCGAGGCCCGGTGTGGCCAAGCTCAAGACGGCCAGCGATAAAAACCGGAACTCGAGGTGCTGATGTTGAAGGAACTACTTGTAAGGGCCACTGTAAGATGTCATGATCATCACCTGAGTATTTTTTCTAATAGGCCCATCTAAACCTCGATCGAAAATATCTTCAAGCTCATCAGATTACTCAACATCCACGACATCGTCTACGGATGTAGGCAGTACGGGAGCAGTTCTGAAGGGTCCTGTGAAGGCGATTGATTATCCTTCTAAGACTTATTGGGGCGGACGCAATTGCAATCCCTCTCCATACCGTTCAGAAAGCGGAACCCCATTTTCGCAGTATGGCAAATCCGTTACTAGGTTTTCTTCTCCTGCATCGTCTTATCAGTCTGCACTTTCAGGCCGGACGACACGAAGTCAAACATTATCTAATTGGCCTTCTAATAGACCTGGATCACAGACCGGGCAAGCCCCTTTTGACGAAGAATGGAACAAGGCGATAGGGTGGTCTTCAACAGCGATTACTGCAAGTAATGAATCATATTCTAGTAAGTTACTGAATATTCTTGCCCTTCCATGTTTTCAAGAACGGTGATAGAGAAGCCAGAGCGCAGGACCTTTTGATCTCAACCTAGATGAGCTGACTGGTATACCTTACCTAACTAGGTGCGGGTCTAGCCTGGCGAGACGAAGAAAGCGATATTTCGGAAAGCAGCAGGCCTTTTAACGGCGCCCGTGGTCCGAGCTTCACCACTGTAGATTTGGGACAACGATATGGTGCAGGAGGCCCTCGAAGCGACCATCACGGAGAGTACTCGGTACCGTCAGTCAATGGACCACCTAGGCCAATGTCTTACTCATCTTCCAGCGTTCGACCAGGTCGATGGGGTAGCGACGGGCCCACACCAGGTCTATCCAATCAATCCACACTTATTAGTAGTTTCGACTCTGCTCACACTGCACCGTACGAGCAAGGTTTCGACGACAGCTCTGAGATTGATCGAAGACTTTCTCCTGCAAGGTCTATACCAAGTGTAATCTCGTCCTTGAGCGGCAACGGTGAACCCTCGAGCTTCGTCCATATCAGCCTGAGATGAGTGGCCAACAGGTATAGTACTTCTCAAGACCTCGCCAACTTGATGGCATTGGTGAAGAAGTTCTAGCACGAATGAATTGCCGCGCAGCAGAGAGGGAGTGGACAGGGATGGTAGGAAAATGCAGAAAGTTCCGGAAAATGCAGTGTCATGCTACATTGTGGTTCTTTCGGCTTTGGGGCGCAAAGCTATCGAGAATCTTTTTGAATAAATTGGAGATTATAGACTGCGAATTTGGCCTACTTGTGATATCACATAGATCCATAGGGGTGATGAATACCTATTATTGAGCAATAGGGGACGGTCGCACAACTGGGTTACATGTACAGTAGGTCTCTCGACCACCATATCTCCATGGATCGCTCTCAGCAGGTTCCCTCATTGTCGCACTGATTTTTTCCTTTAAGA
>JAABUR0100008752.1_pt1 | contig 11575 bp, 11 predicted proteins | sample 5560091 | NCBI WGS metagenome assembly JAABUR01 (sample SAMN10711879, study PRJNA513375) | rock metagenome | isolation source: Antarctica rocks | place: Antarctica: Victoria Land, University Valley sud
GCTCCGGCGGCGAGCTGCGCGGCGCAGCCGTCGGTCATGCCGGCGATCACCGGCGTGCCCTCGGGGATGCCGGTCGCCTCGGCGCCGTCACGGTCCACCGTTCCCAACTGGGTGCCCGAGCGAACGACGCGGGGCAGCATCCCGTCGGGGACCCCGAGCTCGTCCATCACCGCGTGCGGCCACGCCTCGTCGAGGAGGTCGTAGCCGGTCTTGAGCGCGTGGCTGCTGTCGGCAGGAACCTCGTGCCCGACAAGTCGCCGGGTCACGAAGTCGACCTGGTGGGCGAGCCGTGCCTGGCGGGCATACGCCTGGTGCTCGCGCAGCAGCCACAGCAGCTTGGGTAGGGCCCAGGACGGCTGGATGCGATAGCCCAGCGACTCCCAGGTCTCGCTGCCCGCCTCGTTGGCGCGCTTGGCCTCCTCGCCCGCGCGCGAGTCGTCGTACATGAGTCCCGGCGAGAGCGGGGCTCCCGCGGCGTCGGCGAGCATGATCGTGCCCGATGTCCCGCAGAGGGCCAGGCCGCCCATCCCGTCGATCGATTCGGACGGGAGGTCCCCCAGCGCCGCCCGACACGCGGCCGCAACGGCGCTCCACCACTGCTCGGGGTCCTGCTCGTGGCGCGGTCCGTCGCGGCGGCTCTCCAGCGGGTGCGAGCCGGAGGCGAGGATCTCGCCGGTCGTCGAGACGGCGAGTGCGCGGGCGCTCTGGGTGCCCACGTCGAGGCCCAGCCAGGCGGTGGCTTCGCTCATCGGTGCTCCTCACCTTGCCTCGGTGGTGGCGGTCGGAGTAAGGGCCCCTTCCGCGGCTCGACCGGTTAAGATGACCGAATGGAGATTCCGGCGGTATGGACGGTTCCACCCAGCGCGGATCACGAGGACGTCGATGACTTGCTGAATCGCCTTGCGCAGCGGCTCGACATCGAGAAGCCCGAGATCAAGAACGACCAGGTGCTTCTTCCCGCGGAGTACCCCAAGGTCGCCAAGGCATTGGGAGAGGTGGAGCCCGGCTGGGAGGACGAGGGGCTGCTCATCCCGCCCGAGGCCTGATCGGTCCGCGGTTCTGCCCTTGCCTCCCGCCCCGCTGAGGCTGGTCGAGTTCCCCGCCGACGACGCGCAGCGCGCCCGTCGCTTCTGGTCGGGACTGCTCGACGTCACGTTGGAGCAGCGCATGGAGGAAGAAGGCTCGGGCTGGCAGACGCACCAGCCCGGCGCCGCGGTGGGCGTGCACGAGCGCGGCCGAGGCCCGGGAGACAGGTTCTCGCTGCCCTACTTCGAGGTCTCCGACCTGACCGCCGCGCTCGGGCAGGTCGAAGCGCTCGGCGGCAGCGTCGTGCACCCGGGCGATACATGGGCCGTCTGCAAGGACTCCGAAGGCACGCCGTTCGGGCTGGCCGCGCGGGAGCGGTGATGCTGCGGGGATGGGCTTCGCCCGAGTGGCGCGCTGATGCGGCAGACGTCGTGCTCTGCAGGCATAGAAGCGGCCTCGAGCGGGTAGAGGCGCCGCGTGAGCGTTCCTGATCAGACGGTTCGGCGGCGGCGGACGCCGGTCGAGCCTCTCGTCTCGGCGGTCGAGTCGGCGAGGGTCCTCGACTGGCCCGGCAAGACCGTCGGCAAGGCCGTGCGCGGTGTGCTGTCGCCCGGGAAGGTCAAGGACGCGCTCAGCGGCACATGGCTCGGGCACGCGCTGCATCCGCTGCTGACCGACGTCGTGATCGGGTCGTTCCTGAGCGCCACGCTGCTCGACGTCCTCGGCGGCGACGACGACGGACGGGCCAGCGAACGGCTCATCGCGGTCGGCATCGCGGCGTACGGGCCGACCGCGCTGACCGGCACCAGCGACTGGGCCGACACCGAGCCGGCCGACGACGCAGTGCGCCGGGTCGGCCTCGTGCACGCGGCTTCGAACACGACGGCGCTCTCGCTCTACGTGGCTTCGCTCGCGGCTCGCCGGCGCGGCGATCGAGGCAAGGGGAAGATCTTGGCCGCGGGCGGCGCGACGGTGCTCATGGTCGCCGGCTACCTCGGCGGCCACCTGTCCTACGCCCAGGGCGTGGGGCCCGACCAGACCGTCTTCGATCCCGGGCCCGAGGATTGGACCCCGGCCGCCGACGCCTCCCTGTTGCCCGAGGGTCGGCCGACGCGGGTCGTCGTGGAGGAGACCCCGGTGCTCCTCCTGCGCGAGGCCGACCAGTTCTTCGCGATCCACGACCGCTGCTCGCACCGCGGGTGCTCGCTGAGCGACGGCACGGTCGAGGGCGACGAGATCGTCTGCCCCTGTCACGGCTCGCGCTTCGATCGCAGGGACGGCTCGGTGCTGCGCGGCCCGGCCACCGCCCCGCAGCCGGCCTTCCAGGTTCGGGTCAGCGACGGTCGCCTCGAAGTCCGCCGGCTCGCGCCGGGCTCTTAACCTTTAGGGCCCTCCTACGCTGGCGGTCGCGTTGGCGCGATCGTTGCTGACGACGATCGCAGGTCGGCGTTTGTCCGCTTCGCTGCCGCGTGCCGGGTTGAGGTCGGTCAGCCGCACCTCACCGCGCCGCATCTGTGAGCCCGTCGCCGACCGTGCCCTCCCATGCCGCTCGCTCCCCTGAGGACTCCCAGTCCTCCCAGGCCGCGGCGTAGTCCTGCTCCAGATCAGCGTGTCGAAGGAGGCGGATGGCGTGCTGAACGGCCGCAGAGCGAGACCGTAGGCCGGACGTGCGGGCGTACTCGTCGAGCAGGGCCACGTCTTCCTCGGAAACGCTGACGCTCAGCTTCATTCGTCGAATGCTTACTCAGGTAGCAACCGCGGTAAACCTAAACGACCTCGGAGTCATCGGCCGCTTCGGCCCAGCGCGAAGGCCACGATGGCCACGACGCCCAGCGCCGCGCCCAGCGCCCGCGGGTCGCGCAGGCGGCCGGCGATGACCGAGCCGACGATGGAGAGGACAGGGAGCGAGGCATCCTGCTCCGGTGACTGCCCGCCTCCTGAGGGGGGCGGCTCGGGGGAGCCCGCGTTGACCTGGCGATCGCTAGCGGCGGCCGCCGGCGCTTCGGGAGCATCGGCGAGAGCAGGCGCCGGTAGGCCTCGATCGGTCGGTTGTTCGGGCCCGTCCGTCGCGGCTGGCTCCGCAACGGGTCGCGGTTCGGCCCCGCCCGTCGGGGCTGCTTCCGCATCGAGGTTCGGTTCGGGTTCGCGCGTCGCGTCGGCCGCCGCTTCGATGCTCGGCTCGCGCCCGCCAGCCGCCGCCATCGCCCCTTTCTCCTCTTCGCCTTCCCCCGCGGAGGAGTCGTCGGTTGAGGGCACCGGCGCGCTCGTGACGGACCCGCCGGCCGCGGGTGCGGCTGGAGTCTCGACCGCCGCAGACTTTCCCTCGGAGAGCATCGCCGCCAAGTTCTCGGCGAACGTGTCGACGATGCGGGCCGAGACGTCCTGGATGACGCTTCCGCCCATCGCGGCGGCCCGACCGCTCAGCTTGACGTCGGTGCTGATGTGGCCGTGGGTGCGTGACTCGTCGCCCTCGAGGTGCATCTCGACGTTCGCGTCCGCCGTGCCCTGACCGCGCGCCTCCTTGGCCCGGGTGCGCATCACCGCGCGGTGCTGCTCGGGATCGCTCTCGACGATCTTGACCTCGCCGCCGTACTTCATCGACATGGGGCCGACCTTGACCTTGATGGCGACCTTGTAGACGTCTTCGTCCGTGTGCTCGACGACCTCGGCGCCCGGCACGCACGGTGCCACGCGCTCGACGTCGAGGAGCGCCTTGAAGACCTCCTCGATCGGGGCCTCCACATCGAAGTCGTTCTCGAATTTCATGTCTTCTCGCTTTCTCCTACCCGGTCGGTGCAGCGACGCCGCTCATGCTCTCTCTACCCCGTGGTCCAGCGGGACACCCGCTCCGCTGATGGCCTCGACAACTCCGTTCAGCGCGGCGACATCGTGGCCGCTGACCAGCGCATCACAGTGGGGGAGGGCCGCCGCCATCCCTCCGGCGAGCGGTGCGAATCCCCGCGCCGCGCTGCGCGGGTTGACCCAGACGATGCGGTGGGCCAGGCGGGCAAGCCGCTCCATCTCGATCCCCAGACGCGCGGGGTCGTCGCGCTCCCAGCCGTCGGACAGGACGACTACCACGGCGCCCCGAGCCAGCCCGCGTCGCCCGAAGCGATCGTTGAAGGCGCCCAGCGCCGCGCCTATGCGCGTGCCTCCCGACCAGTCCGGCGCCGCCTGCGCCGCTCGCCGGATGGCCACTTCGGGCCGGCCGTCACGTAGCTCGCGGGTGATGCGCGTCAGCCGCGTGGAAAAGACGAACACCTCGGCGCTCGCGCCGCCCGCCGCCCCCTGCGCCAGCTGCACCAGAGCTCGTGCGTAGGGCTCCATGGAGCCCGAGACGTCGCAGATCATCACCAGCCGGCGAGGCCGCTCGCGCCGGCGCCGGCGCGTGAGGCGCACCGGGTCGCCCCCGGTGCGCAGGCTGCGGCGCATCGTTCTGCGCAAGTCTGCCCGTGTGCCTCGGCGGTGGCGCCGCGTCCGGCGCGCCCGGCGCAGCGGCGGCGCCAGGGCGAGCGCCTGACCCAACTCCCGAACCCGCTCGACCTCCGCGGCGCTGAGCGCAGCGAGGTCGCGATGGGAAAGCCGCTCCTGGTTGCTCGCCACGGCCAGGATCGCCTCTCGGCTCGCCGGCGCGCCCTCGGCGCGGTCGGCGGAGGCGAGTGCCTGGAGGAGGGTGGGGGCACCTTCGCCTGCGGCCTCGCGCGGCGGCAGTGAGTCGGACGGCTCGCGCGCCGGACGCCCGGCCCGGGCGGGAGGCGGCGCGCTCGGGTCTCCGCGCGCGTCCGCCGGGTCGCGTGCGTCGTCGAAGAGCGCGCGGAACGTCGCGTCGAAGGCCGGGAGCTGATCGTGGGCCGAGAGGAGCGTCACCCGAGCGATCCAGTAGAGCTCCGACCGCCCTCGAGGGGCGGTGAGGGCGAGCGCCTCGGCGAGCCGAGCGGAGCGCTCGGGCGTGACGGGCACGCCGACCGCATGCAGCCGCCGCGCGAGGGCGACCGCGAAGCGAGGGAGATCGACGAGCAGCTCGCCGGCCGGAGTGGCCGCGCTCTCGGTGCTTCGTGGGGCGCGCCCGCTGAGCTCGCCGGCGGGAGCGCGCGCGGCCGCGCCGTGGGCGGCGCCCCACCCGGCGCGACGGGCGGCCTCAGCCACCGCCGGCCTCGACGAGCCAGCCCATCCCGCGCTCGCGCACGGTCTCCTGGTCCTCGCGGTACTTCACCACGGAGCCGAGCGTCCGCTCGGCCGCCTCGGCATCCAGGCGCGTCACGCCCAGGAGCTCGAGAGCGGCGACCCAGTCGATCGCCTCAGCGATGCCGGGCGGCTTCTGGAGCTCGCCGCCGCGCAGCCGCTGTACGGCCGCGGAGACCTGGACGGCGAGGGTCTGCGAGCTCCCCGGCACCCGGCGGCGCACGATCTCGACCTCTCGCTCGGCCGTCGGATAGTCGATCCAGTGGTACATGCAGCGCCGCTTGAGCGCGTCGTGCAGGTCGCGGGTGCGGTTGGAGGTGAGCACGACCGCGGGCGGATGGGTGGCCCGGATCGTCCCCAGCTCGGGGATCGTCACGCTGGCCTCGGCCAGCAGCTCGAAGAGGAAGGCCTCGAAGTCGTCGTCGGCCCGGTCGAGCTCGTCGACCAGCAGCACCGCGGGAAGCGGCCCCGGATGGGAGATCGCCCGCAGGAGCGGTCGGTGGATGAGGAAGTCCTGCGCGAAGAGATCCTCCTCGCGCAGCTCGGCCTTGCGGGCCTCGGCGAGGCGGATCCCGAGGAGCTGGCGGGGGTAGTTCCACTCGTAGAGCGCCTCGGCGGCGTCGATTCCCTCGTAGCACTGGAGGCGAATCAGCGGCGTGTCGAGCACGCGGGCAAGCGCCTTGGCTCCCTCCGTCTTGCCCACCCCGGCCTCCCCCTCGAGCAGCAGTGGCTGGGGCAGCCGAACGCTCAGAAACAGCGCGGTCGCCAGGCCGTCGTCGGCCAGATAGTCGGCCTCGTCGAGCCGGCCGCGGAGCGTCTCGATGTCGGGCACGCGCCGGGCGACCTCGGCGCCCGCGCCGGCCCGAGCGGGCGCGGTCACGAGCCGGGCGCGCCGCGTGCGGAGGCCAGGGCCGAGTGAGGGCGCCGCTGGTCGTCGCGCCCGGCGCCGCTGCCCGCTCCGGCGAGCACCGCCTCGTAGTCGGCCCAGGTGTCGACGTCGAGGGGCACCGGTCCGGGGACGGGCACCTCGACGACCGCCTCTCCGAGCCCGTCCATGAGCCTCCAGACCCCCTTGTCGCCGTGAAGGCGGGAGAGGTCGTCGAAGAGCGCCGGGCCGAAGGCCAGCGGATGGCCGCGGCCGTCGTCGTAGCGGCAGACGGCCATCGGCGCGTCGCCACGCCGGGCGAGCAGCGCTTCGACGGCCGCCGCCGTCACGCCGGGCTGGTCGCCGAGCATGAGCACGAGCACCTCGCAGCGTGGGTCGAGTCCCTCGATCGCCGCGGCGATCGAGGAAGAGCAGCCGCCCCGGTAGTCGCGGGCGACCACGACCTCGGCGCCGGCCAGATCGACCCGGTTGCGCACGTCGCCCTCCGCGCCGCCGAGCGCGACGAGGAACTGGTCGAACGAGCACTCGCGCGCGGTCGCGAGGACGTGGTCGAGCAGCGTGACGCCGCGGTAGGGGAGCAGCTGCTTGGGCTGACCGAGCCGCCGGGAGGCGCCCGCCGCCAGAACCAGCCCCGAGGCGAATGGCCTAGACCGTCGCAGTTGCATACCGCGCCGGATCCTGCTCAAACGCCCGCCGGCAGTGGTCGCAGCAGAAGTAGGTCCGTCGTCCTGCGTGCGTGACGTGGGGGGAGAGATCGCTCGCCGCGACGGTCATTCCGCAGATCGGGTCGACTGCGGAGCCGGGCCGGGCGTCGGCGGGCGAGGGGTGGTGGTGCTCCTCGACCGCTGTGGCGGAGGTGGCGCGATCGTGGCGGTCGACCGCCTCAGCGGGCATTGTCGCGGGGGGCGAAGCGTGCCCGAGCGGGTCGGCAGGCGCGACGCCGCCGGCGCGCGAGGCCACCAGCTCGGCGAGGATCGACAGGGCGATCTCCTCGGGCGTGCGCGCGCCGATGTCAAGGCCCGCCGGCGTGCGCAGGCGGTTGAGGCGGTCGGGGGCGAGGTCCAGCGCTTCGACTACGGCGGCGCCGCGGTTGCGGCTGGCCACGAGGCCGACGTAGGGCACGTCGCTCTCGAGTGCCATCCGCAGGGCGTCCTCCTCCCCGCGCCCGTGCGAGGCGACGATCACCGCCACGTCGTCGACGTGCACAGCCTCCAAGGCAGCCTCGGGCTCGACGTCGAATCCGACGCGGGTTCCGAGCTCGGCGAGCGCCATCGCGATCGGCGTGTGGCCGACCACCACGACGCGCGCGGCGGGCAGGCGCGGCTCGAGGAAGATCTCCAGGCCCCCGCCGCTGAGGCACGGGTTGGGAACGGTCACCGCGCCCTCGGTCGCTGCATCCTCGCCGCTGCCGGGCAGGATCCGCAGCAGGAGCGGCTCGCCGGTCTCGAGCACGCGCAGGCCGTGCAGGCGCACGCTGGCCTCCGCGCAGGTGCCGCCGACGAAGCCCGCGATGGACCCGTCCCCGAGGACCAGCGCCGCGTCGCCCGGGCGAACGCTGGTCGGCCGCTGTGCGCGCACCACGGTCGCCTGCACGAAGGGCACGCGGTCGCCGGCCAGCGCCTCCGCGCGACGGGCAAGCTCGACGCCCATGCTCATGCCGGCGGCTCCATGCGGCCCGGCCTGGCGGTCCGTGCACGCCGGCTCACGCCGGCGGCTCCGCGGCTCGGCATTCCCGTCCACGCCCGCCGCTCACGCCGGCGGCTCCGCGCGGCCCTGCATCGCGGCCCACACCCGGGAGGGCGTGCACGGCATGTCGACGTGCTTGACGCCGAGGGGGGAGAGTGCGTCGACCACCGCGTTGACCACCGCGGGCGGCGAGCCGACGTTGGCGGACTCCCCGACGCCCTTGGCCCCGATGGGGTGATGGGGCGAGGGAACGACGGTCTCGCCCAGCTCCCACTCGGGGCACTCCATCGACGTCGGGACCAGGTAGTCCATGAACGTGCCGCTCAGGCAGTTGCCCTCCTCGTCGAAGGCGATGTGCTGCATGAGCGCGATGCCCAGGCCCTCGGCCAGGCCGCCGTGGATCTGGCCCTCGACGATCATCGGGTTGATCCGCACGCCGCAGTCGTCGACCGAGATGAAGCGGCGGACGTGGACCTCGCCGGTTCCCTGATCGACGTCCAGGACGCAGATGTAGGCGCCGTAGGGATAGGTCAGGTTGGGCGGGTCGTAGACGGCCTCGGCGTCGAGGTGGCCTTCCACGCCCTCGGGCAGCTCGAGCGTGCCGTGGGAGGCAAGCGCGATCTCCTGAATGGTTTGACTCTTCTCGGGATCGCCCTTGACGAACCAGCGGCCTTTCTCCCACTCGAGATCTTCCGGCGAAGCCTCTAGCGCCGCAGCGGCGATCAGGCGGGCCTTGTCGCGGATCTTGCGCGACACCATCGCGGTCGCCGCGCCCGAGACCGGGGTTGAGCGACTTCCGTAGGTGCCCAGGCCGAACGGGGTCTGGTCGGTGTCGCCGTGGACGACCTCGATGTCCTCCGGCGGGATCCCGAGCTCCTCGGCGACAATCTGGGCAAACGTCGTCTCGTGGCCCTGACCCTGGGTCTTGACCGAGATGCGCAGGACCGCCTTGCCCGTCGGGTGCACGCGCAGCTCGGCGCCGTCGGCCATCCCCAGGCCGGCGATGTCCATGTCCTTGCGCGGGCCCGCGCCGACGGTCTCGGTGAAGAAGGACACGCCGATCCCCATCAGCTTTCCGTCCCCCTCGCCGGCGGCGTGGGCCCGGCGCCGCTCCTCCTGCTCGCGCAGCAGCTCTTCGTAGCCGGCGATGCGCATCGCCTCCCGCATCGCGGCCGGGTAGTCGCCGGAGTCATAGACCCACCCCGTCTTGGTGGTGTAGGGGAACTGCTCGGGCTGGATGAAGTTCTTCATCCGCAGCTCGACGGGGTCGATCTCCATCTCGTCGGCGAGCAGGTCGACCATGCGCTCGACGAGATAGGCGGCCTCGGTCACCCGGAAAGAGCACCGGTAGGCCACGCCGCCGGGCGCCTTGTTGGTGTAGGCGCCGATCACCCTGCAATGCGCCGCCTCGAGGTCGTAGGACCCCGTGAAGATGTGGAAGAACCCGGCGGGGTACTTGCTCGGCTGTGCCGTGGCGTTGAACGCCCCGTGATCGGCGAGCGTGGTCACCCGCAGCGCGCGGATCTTCCCGTCGCGGTCGGCGGCGATCTCCCCGCGCATGATGTAGTCGCGGGCGAAGCCGGTCGAGGTCAGGTTCTCCGCGCGGTCCTCCATCCACTTGATCGGCTTGCCGGTCACGATCGACCCGACGATCGCGCACACGTAGCCCGGGTAGATCGGGACCTTGTTGCCAAAGCCCCCGCCGATGTCGGGCGCGATGACCTGGATCTTGTGCTCGGGCAGCCCGGCCACGAGCGCGTAGAGGGTGCGGTGGGCATGGGGCGCCTGGGTCGTGCACCACAGCCGCAGCTTGCCGGTGACCCCGTCGTTGTCGGCCACCGCCCCACAGGTCTCCAGCGGCGCGGGGTGCACGCGCTGGAAGGGGATCTCCCGGGTGACCACGACGACGTCGGCGTCCTCGAAGACGCGGTCGGTCTCATCGGAGTCGCCGGCCTCCCAGTCGAAAATGTGGTTGTCGGTCCGTCCCTCCTGGTCGTCGCGGATGACCTCCGCGTCGGGCTCGAGCGCCTTGCGGGGGTCGACGATCACCGGCAGCGGGTCGTACTCGACGTCGACGAGCTCGAGGGCGTCGCGGGCCGCGTAGCGGTCGTCGGCGATCACGAAGGCGACTTCCTGGCCCTGGAAGCGCACCTTGTCGGTCGCGAGCACGGCCTGCGTGTCGTTCGAGAGGGTGGGCATCCAGGCGAGGCCCTGTTCCTCGAGGTCCGTGCCGGTGATGACCGCGTGGACCTTGGGATGCGCGAGCGCGGCGGAGGTGTCGATCGAGACGATGCGCGCGTGGGCGAGCGGGCTGCGAAGGACCGCGCCGTGGAGCATTCCCGGCAGCACCAGGTCATCGACGAAGTTGCCCTGGCCGCGGATGAAGCGCGGGTCCTCCTTGCGCTTCAGGCGGCCGAAGCCGATCGGACGTTCTTCGACAGTGGCCATGCTCAGCTCTCCTCGGTCGTGGCGCCGGCGGTCTGATGCTCGGCCGCCCAGCGGATCGACTTGACGATGTTCGTATACCCCGTGCAGCGACAGAGCTGTCCCGAGATCGCCCGTCTTATCGTGTCGTCGGAGGGGTGGGGATCCTGGTCGAGCAGGGCCCGGGCGGTGAGCATCATGCCCGGCGTGCAGAAGCCGCACTGAAGGCCGTGCTCCTCGACGAAGCCCTGCTGGACGGGGTCGAGCTCTCCGTCGCGCTCGAGGTCCTCGACGGTGCGCACCTCGTGGCCGCCCGCCATCGCGGCGAGCCACGTGCACGACTTGACCGGCTTACCGTCCATGAGCACGACGCACGCGCCGCAGTTAGAGGTGTCACAGCCCCAGTGGGTCCCGGTCAGCCCGAGCTCGTCGCGCAGGAAGTGGACGAGCAGCAGACGCGGCTCGATCTCCCGTGTGACCTCCTCGCCGTTGACGGTCATGGTCACCTGCATGGTCATCCCTCCTGTCGAAGCGCGCGCTCGACGGCCTTGCGCAGCGCGCGGATCGTCAGCTCGCGCGCCAGATGGCGCTTGTAGTCGGCGGGCCCCCGCTGGTCGTCGGGGGGCGAGCAGTCCTCGGCGGCCAGGTCGCCGGCCTGTGCGAAGAGCTCCTCCGAAGGCGCCTGACCGCGCAGCGCCTGCTCGGCGCGCTCGGGAGGCTGGCCTAGCATCCCGACTCCGCTCAGCCCGAGGCCCACCTCGGAGATGGTGGAGCCCTCGAGCCAGACCGCGGCTCCGGCGGCGGTGATCGCCCAGTCGCCCGTGCGGCGCTCGACCTTCTCGTAGGCGCTTCCGCCGTTCGGGCGCAGCGGGACCCTGATCGCGACCAGCATCTCGGCATCGCCCACCGAGGTCTCGAAGGGCCCGTGGTAGAAGGAGGAGACCCCCTCGGTTCGCTCGCCGTCGGCGCCCTTGATGACCAGGGCGGCGTCGAGCGCGGTGGCGACCGCCGAGAGGTCCTCGGAAGGATCCGCCTGGCACAGCGCGCCGCCGGCCGTCCCCCAGTTGCGGACGACCGGGTCGGCGATGATGCGCTCGGCGTCGGCGATGATCGGGAAGTGGCGTTGCAGGAGCTCTGACTCGAGGAGCTCGCGGTGGCGAGTCATCGCGCCTATGCGGACCTCGCCTTCCTCTTCGGCGATGTAGGAGAGCTCGTCGAGGTCGTTGATGTCGACGAGGTGCTCTGGCGCGGCCATGCGCATCTTCATCATCGGCAGCAGGCTGTGCCCGCCGGCGATGATGCGAGCCTCTGGGCCGAGCTGCCCGAGGAGCGAGAGCGCGTGCTCCACGCTCGTCGCGCGCTCGTATTCGA
>JAABUR0100008755.1_pt1 | contig 11575 bp, 7 predicted proteins | sample 5560091 | NCBI WGS metagenome assembly JAABUR01 (sample SAMN10711879, study PRJNA513375) | rock metagenome | isolation source: Antarctica rocks | place: Antarctica: Victoria Land, University Valley sud
TTTAAATTATATATTAGATTATATACATTCCGACAATCACATTCGACCGTTTAATGGTTAGCAGTTATTGTAAGTCAACAGCGACTATAAAACTGATAGCAAGAAATAAATCAAAGTCTTAACCATTTACAATAAAAAAAGAAACTATGACATCAACAACACTAAAAAAGGAAACTATCACATCAATTATAGTACATGACAAAAGTTGTGAATAAAGTTGCAGGCAGGTAACAATTAATCCACAAGTGAATAAAAAAAGCCTTAGCAGTTTTTTCTTTAGAAGAAAATTACCACATCTGCTTCTAATGGAAACTACTAAGGTTGGAGACAAATATAGTGCGTTATCTGTATATTTCAGTGCCCATCTTCCATGGCATAAGGCCCGTATTAAGTTTTTTGTTTTGATAATTACTGCATTATGTAAAATGCAAACCGTATGTTTTGAAAGATTGGCTGAAGGCATGGATAGCAATGCCCAGATAAGTTCGTGCCTGCGGCGTATTCAGCGTTTTTTTGCAGAATTTTCGATAGACCACGATAAGATAGCGTCTATTTTGTTTTCCTTATTGCCCTGCAAATCCAACCTGGTTATCAGTATTGACAGAACCAACTGGCAATTTGGGAAAACAGACATCAACATATTTATGTTGAGCGTGTGTTACGATGGTATAGCCTTCCCTATACTTTGGAAAATGCTTCCTAAAAGAGGGAATTCCAGTTGTGAAGAGCGCATAATTCTTATTAAAAGGTTTGTTGAACTATTTGGCAAAGAAGGAATTGAAGCTGTTGTTGCTGACCGGGAGTTCATAGGCAGTGAATGGTTAAGCTTTTTAGAGGCAGAATCTATCCCTTTCCATATCCGTATTAAGGACAATATGTGGTTTACAAAGCCTGATGGAGAAAAGATAAGAATGAGTTGGATACTACAGGGATGCAAACTGGGGGAAGTCTATCATCATCCTACAATGTTGTATTTAAACAAAGCCCTGGTGTACGTATCAGGTATGAAGATTAAGAACGGCGAATATCTTATTATTGTTTCTTATGACAAACAGCAACAGGCAATGCTGAACTATAAAGCACGCTGGCAAATTGAAACCATGTTTAAAGCATTTAAAACTAAGGGATTTAATATTGAAGACACCCATTTAAGTGATATAGACAGGATAAACAAATTGGTCGCAGTCGTTAGTATCGCTTTTACATGGGCTTATAAAGCCGGCATTTATGTGCATCAAAACATAAAGCCAATTGTTATCAAGAAACATAAAAGAAAAGCTCATAGCTTCTTTAAATATGGCTTGAAGTTTATTACCAACGCTTTATTGGTACGTTTTGATCAACTTGTTACTTTTATAAATGTTTTGTCATGTACTTAGCAAAAATTTCATCTTTCAAAGTTCAGTAGTATAACAGTAAGTTCATGCCAATAGAGAAAAAAAAAACTTTATGGGTATTTTTTTACTCGGGCTATTTTGCTTGCTATCAATAGATTACAAAGAAAAATGTATTCTTGCTTCCACTGGCAAGGTTTTTTAAAATTTATTGATAATTAAATTTTTGATATGAGAAGTCTGCTTTATATCATTGCCGTTATTCTGGTTATCGGCTGGCTATTAGGTGTTTTTGTATATAGCATGTCCGGGTTATTCCATATTTTATTGGTAATAGCTATTATATCGCTTTTATTAGGTATTATAAGAAGAGCCTGACCTGATTAAACAGAAATAGATTATTTTTTTTGCAGCTACAGGTATAGACTTGTAGCTTTTTATTGTTTACTATTGTAAGGCAATGTCTTATTAAAAAATGAGGAAGAAAAATTATACGATAATCATAATTGCATGCATAACCTTTCTTTGCGCATATATACTATATAAAATAAAAAAAGATAATTTTCTTCATCATCAATTAAAAAACGTCGTAGCTGCCAAAACAAACCAATTATACAAAATACATTACGATTCTATTGCCGTAAATGAAGTTGAAGGTGACTTATTTATTAAAGACCTCAACATAAAAGGTGATACTTCACTGCAGTTGCAAATGCTTAATAGCCGCGATACTAATGCTGCTAAATTTATTCTCGATATTTATATCCCTATCTTAAAAGTTAAAAATTTTAAGACTGCACGTGCTTTACTTTCAAAGCAACTAGAGTGCAAACAGGTTATTATTTCAAATGCAAAGGTTTACTTGTATTTGTTTCCAGCGCCGGCTAAACCAAAAGATGCAAAAAAACAGCAGCAGGAATTATATAAACAAATACTTGGAAATTTTAAATTAATCCGGGCGGATGATATATCGCTAATAAACAGTGAAGTTATTGTAAAGGACTTTTATACCAAAGAAGTCAAACTTCACACTTTTAATACAACTATTGGTCTTACCGATGTAGCTATCGACAGTACATTTAACCAGGATACTATGCGTACCTTATTTTGCAAAGAAATTGAAATACAATCTGATAAAGTTATTTTAGGAGATAAAAATAAGACAGCGGAAATTACAAATGCATCTTTTGATACACGATCAAAAATTGTTGCTTTTGAAAAGTTTGAATATGATGCTTTTAAAAGCAATGGTTTCTTCAAAAGTAAGCTTGAAGGGATTTTACTCCAGGGAATTTCATGGACAGGGCCTGTAGAAAATTCTGATCTTATTATTAAGAAAGCTGTTTTTGAAAAAGGAGAATTAGAAGCCTTGACTGGAAAGAGCAGTGACAAAAAGAAATCTTCTAAAATAAGCAAGCCAATATTAACCGGATGGATTAACAGATTTTCTCTTGATACCCTAAAATTGAAATCTCTAACTTACATAAAAAGGAAGGCCGAGTCTAAGGACAAGCCTTTTACGCTTAGAAATAACTCGTTTTTGATAAAAAATATAAATATAAGCCGCACCTCTGCACTTGATGAAAGCCTTATCAGCAACGCTGAAGAAATTGTGTTAAGCAACGATGAAATAAGTTTAACAAGTCCTGATAAATTATATGAATACAGGATTACAGGAATGAAATTAAATTCACTGCATAAAAATATTTTTATAAAGGAAGCCAGGATAATACCAAGATTTAATGAACCGGATTTTGTAAAAAAAGCACATTACCAAACAGACAGATTTGATATAAGTATACGCCATATTGATTGCAAAGGAGCAGACATAGGCAAATTGATAAAAGGTGAAATTGATATTAATAATATAACTGCAACCAATAATTCTGTTAAGGTTTTCCGTGATTTATCGTACCCTAAAGACACATTGTCTAATCGTGGTCCTCAAAAAGATTTTCCACATCAGTTACTTAATGATCTCAGCTTTAAGATAAAGATAAACAGGCTTATTGCCACTAAGACTTACATAGAATACAAGGAAAAAAATGCAAAAACAAATAGTAGCGGAAGAGTACGTTTTTCTAATTCTGCTTTAACTATTAATAATCTTTCTAATCATTCTGAAAATACCGGAGAAAAAACTACTTGTGTATTTGCCACGACCTTTCTGGATAAAATTCCTGTTACAGGAAGCTTCACTTTTTTTATTGATAATTGGAAAAAGGGCAAGTTTACAGTTTCAGCGGCAGTAAATAATAGTTTTGACGCTGCAATATTTAATCAATTGACAGAACCAATGTCATTGATAAAAATTGAAAAAGGAGTGGTTGGTTCATTAAAATTCGAAATGACAGCAGATACATCAGTTGGCCAGGCAAGTTTAATATTGCCCTATGAGAATATGAAAATACATTTTTTGAAAAAGAAAGGGAGCGAATACAAGAATAAGGCCATTTTTAGTTTTCTGACAAACTTAGCACTTAAAAATAATAACAAACCCGGTCCGGGCATGCGTACCTCGAACATTACCCTAAAGCATAAAAAGTTTAAATCATTTTTCAACTATATCTGGAGTTCTATGCTCACAGGAATTAAAGATATATCAATTCTAAAAATTTAAATGCACCGCAACAACGCAGTGCTTTTGAATTCGAACAAATAAAAAAAATTAAGACTTTGTTGTCTTTTTTTGAATGCTTTCGACCTGATTCATAAATTCTGAAAGCTTTCGGTCTGCGTATGGTCCATAAGCATCTATCAGCGTGCCTTTTAAACCATCTGTGGTTTCTATAACATACATGATAGTGTTATCATTAGGGTCAGATTGTCCTTCGAATCTAAAGAAATTAATTATATTCAATTGATCCGGCTGATATATTTTTTCCGATTTTAAAGATTTAAGACCATTATCGGTTATTTTAAAATCATCATCATAACCATTTAATACCATTTTGTTTGTCAATACCGTCAAAGATTTCATGTGAGGAATCTCGTCGTTATTTTCCATAAAATCATTATTTTCTTCCATAACATTTGATTTAAATAAATTAATGAAAAATCCTTGCCAAATCGGCGTATTTAGTAATGAATGTAAGAGAAAGTTTTTTTAGTACTAAAGAAAAGCCGGCGCTAAACCGGCTTCATTCTTACAATAAAACACTTTGTACCTAGCTAACTTTTTCATGCAAATCACGATATTTCTTAATCAAATCGTGAGAAGTTTTTAGATCGCTTTTTTGACTGGTAATCATTTGTCGGATCTCTGTGCTCATATAAGCATCGGATTCTAAAGCCGCTTCATAAGCTCTCTGAGCCACATTTTCTCCATATTCGCACGAACCTAAAATACTTTCTCTATCCTTACCTGTAATAGCAGCTTTCAAATCCATCCATACCCTGTACACTTTTCCTGAAACTGTTGTGTCAGATGCAGCATCCCCACCAAGACGGTTTACCTGCTGCACAAGTTCGGCTTTATATTTTCGGCTTTGATCTGCCATTTCATTAAAAGTTGCTATTAAATCTACGTCTACATCTTTGGATTCTTTTGCAGCTCTTTCATAACCTACTATACGGTCGTTATTTATTCTGACCAGATCATTTAAGACACTTATCAATTCATCTTGATTTTCCATGTTAATAGGTTTTAATTATTTTATTAAATATGGTATCTATATTTTTATTAAAAAAACGAGCCACTTTTTTCATGGTTTTTTATTATAAGCCAATTTATATTTTAAATAAAAATATTCTCTCTACATGTGCAAATATTTCCACGCAAAGATTATTAAACTGCAACAGCTTATTAAACCTTCTCAAATGCAACTAACATCACTATAAATTATGCTTTTGCAACTATATTTACAGCAGTAATAATGGCATAACTTTTACCCATTATTAAAAAGATAGTAATGAAAAAAACCATATCACTTCTTTTACTTTTCGGTCTTAGTAGTTTAGGCCTAAATGCCCAAAGTATGGTAAAGACGTATAAAACAGCATTAGGGGTAAAGGTTTGGGATGGCGGAGGTATTTCTTTTAAAACATTTATCGTTCCTGAGCGAGCCTTAGAGGTAATTGGTTACTTTAACAAATATGGAATACGTATCACAGGTTTATATGAAATATATGGTAACATAGAAGGATATCCCGGATTAAGATGGTATGGCGGACCCGGTGCCCATTTAAGTTTTTATAATTACAAAGGATACTTTGGCGACAAAGCAATTGCAGGTATTGATGGAGTTTTAGGCCTTGATTATAAAATAAATAAAGCGCCATTAAACTTATCTATTGATTGGCAGCCATCGTTTGAATTTGCAGACAACCGTGGATTTGAAGGCGGTTGGGGAGGATTAGGAATACGATACACTTTTTAAAAAGATAAAAAAATAATGAAGCAATGGCTTGACCGGTATACTACCATAAAAATAGCAGATCTTCTTGCAATTGCTATCAGTTATGCAATAAAGCTGTTAGTAGCCACCATATTATTACTGATTGGTTTTTGGCTGATAAACAGATTATTAAAGATTGCGGAAAGAACACTCCAGGTTAAAAATTTTGATCCAACTTTTAAAAAATTCATCCGTAATCTTTTAAATTTTGGTTTAAAAACGGTTTTAATTATTTCTATTTTAAATTTCGCGGGTTTTCGCACTACTTCTGTTATTGCTCTTTTAGGGGCCGCCGGACTTGCTGTCGGGCTTGCTTTGCAAGGCACACTTACAAACTTCGCAGGAGGCGTCTTATTGCTGTTATTTAAACCCTTTAAGGTAGGCGACGTTATAGAGGCACAGGGCAAAAAAGGAGTAGTATCAGAAGTTCAGATATTTACAACTATTGTAGTGACAGAAGACAACCGTATAATTATTATTCCTAACAGCATGCTCTCAAATGGGATTATTGAAAATCATACTTACAAAAAAGAGCTTCCCCCTGGTGATATACCTTCATGATATTTGCTTTAGTGTTTAGAAAGGCAAGCCGATGGCTATATTATAAACTAAGTTCTGCTTTACCCAGTCGAGGTCGATCTTCTGGTTGAAAATGTTACGCTGGCCTTCGGGCAACCAAGGTTTTTTTAAAGGGATAGCCATATCAAAACGTAGCAACAGTATAGTGAGATCTATTCTTAAACCAACCCCCGCATCTATTGCAAGTTGCTTCAAAAAGTTTTTTGTAAATTTGGCACCCGGTTGACCAGGGTTAAACGGACTACTGCCTGGCTTTTCAGGGTTATCATTATATAACCAAACATTACCTGCATCCACAAATACTGCTCCATTTAAGATGCTAACCAGTTTTGTTCTGTATTCAGTATTAAATTCAAGTTTTATATCGCCGGTTATATCCGGGAAAAAACCGGTACTTTCTGCGGCCTTCTGCCCGTTATATGTACCTGGCCCGACTGATCTGCTTCTGAAGCCTCTTAAACTATTACTGCCTCCTGCAAAGAATTGTTTTACGTATGGAATGATCGTGTCATTTCCATAAGGTATGCCTACTCCAATAATAACACGATTAGCCCACTGATCATTCAGCCCGACTTTCACATAATATCTCGTATCTAACTCTGTTTTTATGTATTGAGAGAATGCGGTTCCAAATAATTCCTTTGTTTTTCCTTCTTTGGCATTTGCCCCTGAGATCAGCCCTGCAATATTTCCTGAAAGATCAAGCAAACCATTAAAATACAATCCTCCAGCATTTTTTTCTTTGTTTACTAATTGATTATAGTTAAAGTTATAGTTAGAGCCGATAATAAACTGTTTGTCAATTGTTCTTTGAAGAATAGGAAACCTGCTAAGATAATGGACAAAGGAATCTGTAACATTAAGTGGTTGAACATAATTAATAGCTATCGGGTTGAACGTATGTTCTTTTCGTACACTTTCTTTCCATATATATCCAAATTGCCCTCTGAAAGAATTTAGGGTATATAACTTCTGACGCTGCAGGATGTCATAACCAAATTCTATGTTTGTTCTGGGAACAAAAGATCCTTCAGTATTGAAATGAAAAAAAGGTATTAAAAATCTTGGAAAAGTAAGATTAGCCTGTGCTCCGTATCTATATGTATTGTAACCGCTGAACTGCCCGCTGTATTGCACTTCAAAACCTCCGTATGCATTAACGGTTAGTAACTCGGCTCCTCTGAAAGCATTTCGGTTTCTCCATCTCAGCGTTACTTCTGAGCCTGTCGCGTTACTTGATTTTGAAAGTCCTCCGATTTCTGCACTTAATGATTTTTTCGGTAAAGGAGTTAAGTAATAGTAGGTATTAAGTTTAAAAGAGTCAGATAAAGGCTCAAAACGGTTTTTTACAAACTTAAATGTCCCCAAATTTATGAGCCTGTTCAGGGTTTGGTTGTGTTCTGTGCGATTATATAATTCTCTGGATTCGAAACGCATCATTTGTTGGAAAACAAGAGGCTTAAATGTTTTCTTTCTGTCAATAACGTAGTATCCTTTATACAAAACAGAGTCTGATTTAAGAGTATCTTTTGCTGCTGTAATCTGGTTGTAGTTTGAGTAAATGTAAATATTGTTAATAGTATAAGGTTGTTTGCTGTTGGCAGATACTTCAGGCTTAAAGTTTATATATAAGTTGGCAATATCACTGCCATTGGTACTGTCAACAAGTACAATAAGGTTATCAGGATTGAAATAATAAAAACCTTGTTCTTTTAAAGCTGCATCAATTCGAAGTCTTTCGCCTTTAACGACATCAAGGCTAAAAGGATCACCTTTTTTTAATATTGATTTGGATGATATATCCCTGATGGCCTGGCTGATAGCACTGCTGTCTGTTGGAAAAGCCACTTCATTTATTTTGTATTGAATCCCTGCATTAGCTACGTACGATGCACTTGCTTTCTTGTTTTTTACAGTGGTATCACCCATTGCTTTTGCATGAAAAAAGCCTTTGTTTTCAAGAGTATTTGTTAGAATCTCTACATTTTTATCAAGATTTACCCTGCTTAACAAAACAGGCGGCTCACCTGTTTTTCTAATAAACCGGTTTATAAAATTGTTCTTTTTACCCGCCATATTGTAAATAAGTAACTTAAATGGGATACCTAAAATCCTGGAATTTGGCTTAGGACGGATAAGAGCTTGTAAGTCAGCTTTAAGAACTTTATTCTGTTTTTTACTTGCCTTAGAATTTTCAAGTTTTAAATTTGCCCCTGTATACAATGCATCGTTAGCGGGAACTGATTTTGTAGCACTGCATCCCACGGACAATAAAATAATTATAGCAGCAGCGAATAAATAAGGAGAAGTAACCCCGTTTTTTTTAATTTCCATCTGTTGAATCTTTTACTGAAGCAGGTATGGATTTTTTGTCGTCTGCCAGAGTTTTTTCAGCACCTGAAGATCGTTGCTCATTCTCTGACGAAGTGTTACTTGTGGTCGCCTGTACAGCTTTGGGTTTTGCTTCTTTTTCTTTTTGAGTTTGCGGTCTTACTCTTTTTTGAAATATTTCCTTAAACTTATTGTAATCAACAGATATTATGAACTTAAGCCCGGTTTCTATTACATATCCCTCCAGTACTGCTTCATAATCATTTTTACGGTATCCTCTTAACAAATATCGTCCGTCCTGGGTTAAATTATAATCAAGCGTAACATTTCCGATTACATTGCTCGCTGTTTGTTTAGATTGCTGCGGGCCTTCTAATTCATAGTTGCTTCCCACCGTTACCTTTAGGCGGTCATTCAAAAGGCGCTTAGACAAGTTTACATTAAAATCGGTCCTGTCACGTCTCTCTCCGGTAGTATAGTCATCAGCAGAATTTACATCAAAACTTATATCTACCCCGGCAATGAGATCTCCGGCTAATTTATTAAGCTGCTCTGTAAGGATTTTGCTAACACTTTGCCGCGCAAAAGCACCGGCATTAAAACCTCCGCCTCCGCCACTGCTTTCAAAAGGATTTTCTGACACGAACCTGTTTAACAGCAACAGAGCAAAGACTTGTTTGTTCAATTCTGATGGTTCTGCTCTAACTTGTGCAAGACGAGAATTTACATTTTCAAGTACGTCATTTGAAACCCTGACATTATTTTCGGTTGGAAGAGCAATATCAAATGTAAGCTCAGGCTGCATTAGCTGACCCTTTACCATCAGCTTCACCTGGAAAGGTAATTTTTGTTGGTAGTAACCGGGTACAGTGCCGCTAATTTGTATAAGATCTATAGCAGATGTGTTGGCAACATATACAGCAGTAACATCAATATCAGCCGTAGTCGGCTCTCCCGTCCATGTTATCTTGCTTCCTTTTTGGATATCGAACTTACGTCGAAGGAAATTAAAGGACAATTCATAACCACCGGATTCTATTTCATACGTCCCCGTCATTGTTATTTTGCCGCTTGGGTCAATACCTGCATTTAACGATGCATCGCCTTTTACCTGCAGAAAGTCTCCGTTGCCTTCATCAACAATAATATTGAATGTAGCCGCTTTTTGAATTACCAGGTTGACTGATACATCTAAACCTGTAATAGCAGTTTTATTAAAAGATGAGTCATAAGTGGCGAGCGTACGTTTGAATATTGAATCTTTTTCAGGGGCATCCATATCAACAAATTCAATTACTCCCTTTCTGTCCACTACTCCTGGTTCTGCCTGCGGAAGCACAATTGACAAATCGGTATTATCATTTACCCTGAAAAAACCATCTACAACAGGAGCAGCTTCAGTTCCTTTTATACTCATATTGGTGTTAAAATATAACTGCCCGTAATATAAAGAATTTAGCTTTTTTGTAGTATTAATTGCTCTGAAATTCCTGGCTGTAATAGTAAGATCAAGATTATAATTGGTAAAGTTTGCAGTGCCTGCAAGGCCGTCTATAACAAGGCTGTTATTAGCTGAGTCTTTTATCGTAAAAGTATCAAACTTAATTCCCTGATTATTGACTTTAATCGTTTCTCCGTCTATTTGAAAGTAGCTTCCTAACATTGCTACATTAAAACCTGTATGATTAAAGTTTATACCTCCATCGACATTAGGAGATTTAACAGTGCCGTTAATAGCTACTTTCCCTGTCAGGTTACCGGTTGCCTGGGTTATAGCGCCCATACTTACGGCTTCAATTGTTTTAAAGGGAAGTTTATTTATATTAAGATTAAGGTCAAAATTGCTGTTATTGTTAGGCTTCAAATAATAATTACCCGTTAAGTTTACGTCATTGCCTCTTCCGGTAATAGTCACATTTGTGGCAAAAACATTCGCCGTGTTATTATTTACTTTGACATTTACATTTCCAATAGTGTCTTTCCTGAAAGCCAGATCATTTAATGTAAGATCTGTTGTAAAGTTTGGCTGTTTTAAAATGTCTTTCACCAAAACATTACCATTTAGTGTTCCTTCTACAGGTAAAGAATCTGAACGAACAAACGCGGAAAGGGTAGCAAGGTTAAAGCTTTTTAAATCTACTTCCAACGGGCTGTTTGCAGTTGAGTCAAGACTATTAATAATTAGGTGCTGATCGCCTTTATTCAGATTAAAATTTCTAGCATTTACAACAGTTGATCCAAAGCGTATAAGATTATCTCTGTTAATAGACCATGAATCATAATTTAATAATAAATTATCGGGTTTCAATGAGATGGTAAATACACTATCTGGTTCCTGTGCGAATACACCTCCGAAGTTGTATTTTGTCCTTGATGTTTTGTCTTTGAGTGATACCCCAAAGTCTACTTTATTGTTGGAAATGATAGTTGTTATAGCCGGATTATACAAGACTATACTTGTACCAGCGGCAACCTGGTTGACATTAGTTGTTATATTAAGTACATTATTTGCTGTAGCAGCATTTAATTTTAAATTGTCAACAATGTTAGTTCCGTATAAAATATATGGAGCTGAAACATTTGCATTCCAGCCATCGCTGCTTGAAAAATTTGATTTCAGGGTTATGCCATCAAAACGTTTCAGATCTGGTGCAAACCCATGAAGGGTCTTATGATCAATTACGCTTGCATTAATAGTAAAATTATATGGATCAATGTTTTTAGCTTGTTTGCCGGGAGGACTGATAGCATAATAAGGTTGAATAGCTTCCATCATTATATCTCCGAGTTGCTGCAGCTTGTATTGCCCCTGAATAACTGCATTCACAAAATCCGTCTTTAGAGATATAACCTGTTCGTTGTTTACATGACTTGCCACTACTGAAAGAGAATCCATTTCTATTCTCTGACCATTCATTGCCAATACAGAGTTTA
>JAABUR0100008756.1_pt1 | contig 11574 bp, 8 predicted proteins | sample 5560091 | NCBI WGS metagenome assembly JAABUR01 (sample SAMN10711879, study PRJNA513375) | rock metagenome | isolation source: Antarctica rocks | place: Antarctica: Victoria Land, University Valley sud
ACCGGGTGGTAGCGGTCGGTCAGCCAGTCCGAGGTGTAGAGACCGACGCCGACGATCTGGTCCTGGTAGTCCTCCGGGTCGGTGTAGGCGCTCGCCCAGTCGGTGACCTCGATCGCGACGCCCTTGGTGATGACGGCGAGCGTGAGGTTGTTGTACGGCATGTCGTCCGCGACCCCGTCGAGCCAGGAGTAGTCGCACGACCCGAGGTTCATGAAGTCACGCGTCTGCATCAGCAGGTCGTTGCCGACCCGGTAGGGACCCGAGGCCTGCAACGACATCCGGCTCTCGCAGTTGGCGAGGAACAGGTACTGGGTGCCGGTCGCCATGAACCGGCTGGCCGCCTTGCGCAGCCGCTCGTCGGCCGGCCAGGCGTCGGCCTCGAAGACCTGCAACGTGCGCTCGGGCAGCTCGGGCGCGATGTCGCCCTGGTCGTAGGTCCACTCGTGCCCGCTGTTGCGGTGGTACGAGCGGGAGAACCGCTCCCACCAGTCGACGACCGTGACCAGGTCCTCGAGGTTGTCCTCGGGCCGCAGCAGTCCGAGCTTGATCAGCGAGGCGCGACCGTTGAGGTAGAAGTTGAGCGTGCCCCAGGCCGACAGCTTGCTCGGCATCATCGACGTCTCGCGCACCCGGTGGCCGACCTGCTCGGGGGTGACGTTGGCCGACGCCTCCCGGATGAGGTCCGGGAAGCGGTAGTACGCGTCGTAGAAGCACAGCATCAGATACGGCATCAACGGGAAGAGCTTGGACTCCTGGGCCGTCCGGGTGATGCAGTTGTAGATGATGACGTCGTCCGCGCGCGAGAGCGTGGTGTTGAGACGGTTGAGCCGCTCCTCGTCGATCCGGAAGTCCGCCATCGCTCAGGCTCCCCAGATCCGGGCGCGGGGGGCGGTCTCGCCGCCGTGGTAGGCATCAGCCCCTTGGGCCGCGGCGGAGTACTGGACCTTGACCCGCTCGCCGTTGACCAGGTCGCGACGGAGCTGGACCGCCATCAGCGTGGGGACGCCGTACTCCCGGGCGATGATGGCCAGGTGGCTGCGCACGGTGCCGGCGCGACACAGCACCGCCGAGAACTCGGGCAGGATCGGCGCCGTCAAGGTGCCGCCGGCATCGTCGATGAGGCCGATCGCGCCCTCCGGCACGCCCTCGCGCATCAGCCGGTCCACCTCGCTCACCTGCCGGATCACGATGATCTCGCCCTCGACGTCCTCGTGGGCGAACACATTGTCTCCCAGGCCGATCGCTTCCTCCTCCAGGTCGGCGAGGCCCTCCAGGCTGTCCTGGGCCGCCATCCAGTCCGAGCGCAGGACGTAGAGGTCGGGCTGCTCGCGCACCGCGATCTCGGCTCCGGCGAGCAGCTTGCGGCCGGACTCGGCCATGAACTCCTCAGCCACCTGACGCGCGACCCGCGCGCCGTCCTCGGCGCTGAAGAGCTCCATGGTCCGCTCGCTGACCACGTCGGACCACCTCACGTCGCCCATGGCCGCGAGGTTGCGCTGGATCGTCTCCATGACCCGGTGCCGCGTAAGGGCCGACAGGGGCGAGACCTCCGGGAGCGTCCACTTCGGATCGGCCAGCGGGTGCTCAGCCATGGGAGTACCTCCTGATGTTCGTCGTCGTACGGGTCATGGGGGTGTCAATGCGTGAAGGTGAACTGTCGACCGGGGTTGCCGACCAGGAATCCGTGGATCTGCTCGTCGGTGACGCCCTCCTGGCGCAGCCAGGGCACGAAGCGCCAGAGGATGTAGGTCATGCCCGGCCCCCCGCCGTACGACGTGAGGTAGGACCGGCGGGCGAGGTCACCGCTGAAGCAGATCCGGTCGGCGAAGCCCGCCTCGCACATCCGCTTGATGAAGTCGACCCGCAGGGAGTCGGGTTGGTAGTGCTCCTTGGAGATGCAGTCGTAGCCCATGCGCGCACCACTGCGGGCGACCGCCAGGTGGTCCGCCCAGACCAGGTTGCGGTCCAGGTGCCCGATGATTACGTGGTCCATGTCGGCCTTGGCACCGAGGAAGATCTCGGCCTGGGCCGGACCCATCGTGCCCGCGCTCGTGTGGGTCGAGATGGGCGCTCCGGTCTGGCGTTGCGCCTCGACCGCGGCGCGGATCATCCGCTCCTCGTCGACGGTGACCTTGTCCTTGGACGAGCCGACCTTGATGACGCCCGCGCAGATGGACGTGCCGTCGAGACCCTCGGTCAGGTCCTGCACCATCTCGTCGACCAGGTCGTTGTCCGACCGCGACGCGATGTCGAGGACGCCCGTCCAGTAGCCCTCCATAATGTGACCGGTCGCGGCCACCAGGTGGATACCGGTGCGCTGCGAGAGGCGCTGCAGGCCCTCGATGTCGCGGCCGTACTCCTTGCAGGTCAGGTCGATCACGGCCGAGCCGCCGGCCTGCTTGAACAGCTCCAGCTCGGCCGACGAGGCATCCTCGTCATCCAGCAGCAGGTCGATGCCGCCGCTCGTCGCCTGCATGGCGGGCGGCGCGTTGCAGAGCATGTGCTCGTGGACGTAGGTCACGCCCAGCGAGGAGGGGTCGATGGGTCCGGTGACCGTGTGGACGGTCCCATGGCTCTGGTCGGTGTCGCTCATCGGCTCACTTTCATCTGCTCGGTGGCCCAGGGCTGCAAGTCGCGCTTGAGGATCTTGCCGATCGGGTTGCGGGGCAGGCCCTCGGTCCGCACCAGCAGTCGGGGCCGTTTGTACTTGCTGAGGTTCTGGCGACAGTGCTCGGCGATCGCCTCCTGGTCGATGTCCAGGTCACCCACGACGAGCACCGCGACCGGGATCTCGCCCCACTTGTCGTCCGGCACTCCGACCACGGAGGCCTCGCGGACCCCCGGAAACTCGTAGAGGACCCGCTCGATCTCACTCGGGTAGATGTTCATCCCGCCGGAGATGATCATGTCCTTCTTGCGACCGGTGATGGTCAGGTAGCCCTCGTCGTCGAGGGTCCCGACGTCGCCCGTGTGCAGCCACCCGTCCGCGAACGCGGCAGCGGTCTCGTCCGGCCGCTGCCAGTAGCCGCGCATTGTCGCCGGCGACCGGAGCAGCACCTCCCCGGTGCCGGTGTCGGAGACCGAGCCGTCCTCGAGCAAGACGGCCATGCGGGTGATCGAGTTGGGCCGACCTGCCTTGCCGACGTGCACCACGGCCTCCTCGGCCAGGAGCATGGACGCGACGGTGGGGAACTCGGACAGGCCGTAGCCCTGGGTCAGCGCGACCTTGGGCAGGACGTTGATCAACTCGGAGATAACCGCGAGCGGCACCGGCTCCGAGCCCGTCAGGACGTTGGCCATCGTCGAGGCGCGCAGCCGCTCCTGGAGGTCCGGCCGCTGCACCAGCTGCTTGAGCAGCGTGGGCACGATCAGGGCCCGCGTCGAGGCGGTGCGCTCGATCTCGTCGACCACGCGCTCGATGGTGACTCCACCGCTCGGCATGATCACCGCGCGACCGCCGCGCCACAGCGCGGACAGCATGATGTCGTTGAACCCCGCGGCCCAGGACAGCGAGGGCACGACCAGGTAGACCTCGTCGCGGGTCACCCCGAGGTCGGGGATCTGGTGGTAGGCGTTCCAGAGCACGCCGTCGTGGCTGTGCACGCTGGCCTTCGGCAGGCCGGTGGTCCCGGACGTGTAGTAGAAGACGAGCAGGTCGTCCAGGCCCGGCGCGTCCACGATCGCGGTCGTGGCCCCCCGCAGGAGGTCGGCGTAGGGGACGACCCGGCCGCCGGGGTTGGGGATGTCGGCACCGGCGACCGTGATCAACAGCTCGGGCTGCGAGGGCAGGGCGGCGTACGACGCCGCACCCGCCTCGTCGACGACGAACGCCCGCACGTCGGCGTCGTCGCAGAGCTGTCTGACCTCGGCCTCGCCAAGCAGCACGTTGACCGGCACGCAGACCGCGCCGAGGTTGGCGAGGGCGAAGAAGATCTCCACCCACTCCAGCCCGTTGCGGAGCAGGATCGCGACCCGGTCACCGCGCCGGACACCGAGCTCGTGCAAGGCGTTGGCGACCGAGAGCGCGTTGCGGTGCAGCGTCGCGTAGTCGCGCGAGTCGGCGCCGAAGCGCACGGCCTCGCGCTGCGAGTCGTGACCGGTCGCCATGCGTTCCAGGATCGTGCCGACGTTGCGCTGCAAGCCGTTCGGGGGCATCGAGCTGAGCAGCCCCTTGGCCGTGACCGACGCGGGTCCGCCTGGCTGGCTCATCGGGCATCGCCCCAGCCGCGCTCGCCGGCGGCCCGCCGGATCCGGTCGATGTCTGCCCGACCCAGCGACGAGCCCTGACCGGCGATCAGCCGCGAGTGCTCCTGGGTGTAGCGGTACATCGCGTCGACCTCGGGGTCGCGGTGGTTCCACTTGACCCACTCGTCGTCCAGCGAGGTCCAGGGCTCAGTGAACAAGGGCGACGTGAAGGCGCGGGCGGCCGCGTTGACCTCGTCCTCGGAGAGCCGGCCCCTCGTCGTGGTGAACGGCGTCGATTTGGCCGGAAGGGCGCTCGTGCCGGCGAAGTCCTTGGTGCCATTGGGGTTCACCCGCAGCGAGTAGTCGTGGTCCCGAAGGACGTGGCGCGAGACCGTGAACGCGTTGCGGCCCGGCGTTGGGAGCGGCGTCGTACCGTCCGGCCGCCAGGACCGGTAGGGCACCGGCGAGAGGTAGTAGTCGTGGAAGGCGCCGTTGCGTCCCTGGAGCGCCGCGAAGTTCTCGATGTACGCGTCGAGCGCGTACTCCTCGTTCATCAACGGCCAAAACCGCCGCGTCCGGTCGTCGATGAACTCCCACTGCGACTGCTGGTAGGTGCCGGCAACGTGGCTGACGCCGTTGGCCGCAGACAGGTAGGTGTAGACGCCGGCCTCGACCATCTGCTGGAAGCCCATGTCGGCGTAGCGGCGGTAGAGCAGCCGGGTCGCCTTCGAGCAGGCGTCGGCCATCTGCAGCAACGTGTCGACCAGGTCCGCGGCCGAGTCCATGCCGACCGGGATGTAGCGGTCGGTCAGGAAGTCCGAGCTGTAGAGCCCGACCCCGACGACGTTCTTGGAGTATTCCTCCGGGGTCGTGTACGCCGTGCCCCACTCTGCTACTTCGACTCGGACGTCCTCGGTGATGAGGACCATCGTGAGGTTGTTGTAGGGCACGCCTTCGGCCACGCCGTCCAGCCACGACAGGTCGCACTCGGCCAGGTTCATGAAGTCGCGGGTGTGCATGACCCGGGCGCCGCCGAGGTTGTACGGGCCGGAGGCCTGCAGGCCGCTCCGACTCTCGCAGTTGACCAGGAAGGAGTACTGCGTCGCCGTCGCCATGAACTTGTTGGCAGCGGCGCGCAGCGTGTCGTCGACGGCGTACGCATCGGCCTCGAACACCTGCAGCGTCCGCTCCGGGTGCTGCGGGTTCATGTCCCAGGAGTCGAGGGCCCAGATGTGCCCGCCGTTGCGGCGGTAGCTGCGCTGGAACCGCAGCCACCAGTCGGCGACGGTCCAGAGGTCCTCGAGGTTGTCCTGCGGGCGGATCAGCCCGTTGCGGATGAGCCAGGCCCGCCCGTTGAGGTAGTAGTTCAGCGTCGCCCAGCCGGTCAGCCCGGACAGGTACGTCGACACCTCGCGCGCCCGGTCGCCCACATGCTCGGGGCTGACGTGCTCCGACGCCTCCCGGATGATGTCGGGGTAGCGGTAGTAGGTCTCCACCATGACGTTCATCAGGTAGGGCAGCACGGGGAAGAGCTTGGACTCCTGGGCCGTGCGGGTCACGCAGTTGTAGACCAGGACGTCGTCCGAGCGCTGCAGGAGGACGTTGAGCTCCGCGAGCTGGCGCTCGTCGATCTGCCAGTCGGAGGGCACGGCTATCGACCACCTTCGCGCCGCAGCGCCGTTGAGAGGGACACGGCCGCCACCAGGACGACGCCGTTGATGACGCCGGTCCAGGTGAAGTTGACGCCGCCGATGATCAGGCCCTGACTCACCCAGATCAGGAAGATGCCGCCGATCAGCGTGCCCCAGATGTGGAACCGGCCGGTGGACAGCAGCACGGTGGACAGGAACGCGGCCGCGAACGCCGGCAGGAGGAAGCCGGCGGCGATGTCGGGCGAGGCCGACCCCTGGATCGCGCCCAGGACCACGCCGGCCACGGCCGACAGGGTCGACGCGATCACGAAGGCTGAGGCCTTGAGCCGGTCGACGTGGACGCCGGCCAGCCGGGCCGCCTGCGCGTTGCCGCCCGTGGCGTACAGGTAGCGACCAAAGGTGGTGTAGCGCAACGTGACCCACAGGCCGAAGGCGACAAGCAGCAGGAACAGGACCGTCCACGGCATGTTCTGGATGAACTCCTTGCCGGCGGTCAGCATGATGGCGACCACGACCACCAGACCGACGCCCGAGGCGACGAGCGTCTTCTGCCTCGACTCGGCGGTCGTGCGCTCGAGGGCGACGTAGACGACGACGGCCAGCAGGAACAGCAGGACCAGCCAGGTGAGCACCTGCGGAGCCTTGGTCTGGTAGCTGCCGAACGAGCCGGTCCCGCTGAACCACGACGGCAGCTTCGGGCTCCCCTGGACCGGCGCGAGCTGGGTGCCTCCGGAGTATACCGTCGACAGGCCGGCGAACGCCGCACCCGTGCCCAGGGTCGCGATGAAGGCGTTGACCCGCAGGCGGATCACGAGGAAGGCGTTGAGCGCACCACCCACCAGACCGCAGCCGACGCACACGACGATGACGAGCGCGAAGGACCAGTGCTGGTTCACCACCAGGCCGACCGAGAGATAGGTCGTGAGCGTCGTCATGCCGCCCACCGACAGGTCGAACTGCCCGGCCACGAGGCAGACAGCCAGGGCCATGCCGACCATCAGCAGGGGCACGTTTTGGTGGATGTCGAGCAGCCGGCTGCTGGCGTTGGCGAAGTTGTTGCCCAGCCACAGCGTGTAGACCAGGAAGACGATGACGAAGACGCAGAACGTCATAGAGCTGGCCACCGGGGTCGAGCGCAGCCAGCGCGGGCGCGACCGCGGTGGCTTCGCGGGGGCCGGCGTCGGCAGCGGGCGGTCGACCGGCGCCGGCTCGGTGGCTTCGAACGTCTGGCTCATTGGACTCCCTCGTGTCGACCGCGGCAGGGGCTCCATCACAGGACCTCGCTCAGCTGTTCCTCGGAGAGCTGGGCCGGGTCCCACAGCTCGGAGATGCCGGCGCTGCCGAGGACCCCGACGCGGTCGCAGACCGCGAACAGGTCCTCGCTGTCGGAGGTGACGATCAGCACCGCCGCACCTTGGCGTCGTAGGCGCCCGACCAGGCGGTAGATCTCCTGCCGGGTGCGGATGTCCACACCGCGCGTCGGCTCACACAGGACGTAGATGTCCGCCTGCTGCAACAGGGTTCGCGCGAAGAGGACCTTCTGCTGGTTGCCGCCGGACAAGGTCGCCAGTGCCCGGTCGACACCGGCGGGTACGACGCGCAGGCCGTCGAGCTGGACCTCGGCGGCCGCGCGCTCACGGTTGAGGTTCACCAGGCGCACCGGGTTGCGCCACCGGGTCAGTGAGGAGATCGTGGCGTTCCACAGCACGGGCAGCTCGGCGATGGCGCCCTCGGTCTCGCGCTGCGACGCCACGAGCGCCCGGGTCGCCCCCGGACGGCACCACACCTCACCCCGGTCCGGCTTGAGCGCCCCCTGGGCCAGCAGGCCCACGCTGTGGAGCCCCGAACCGACCAGACCGGTCAGCCCGATGACCTCGCCCTCGCGGAGGGTGAGGTCGAGCGGGCCGACTGGGCCGGCATGCACCGAGCGCAGCTCGAGAGCGGTCGCGCCATGCTCGACAGGCTCCTCGTCCTGGTCCTCGACGACGAGACTGTCCTCGTGGCTGGCCAGAAGCGTCACGACGTCCGCGTAGTCATCCGGCGCGACGGCCCGGTCGGCCACCAGCTGACCGTCGATGAGCAGCACGACGCGGCGGGCGGCCGAGAGCAGCTCGGACAGTTTGTGACTGACCATCAGGACGGCCGTGCCGTCCTGGGTCGCCCGGCGCAGAGTCTCCACGAACCAGCGAGACTCCTTGGGGGGCAGCGTCGAGGTGGTCTCGTCGACCACGATGATGCGGGCGCCGAGCGACAACAGCCGGGCGACGGCGAGCAACGCCTTCTCGCCCGCAGACAGCGAGCCGACCAGGTCGCTCAGTCCCACGGCCAGGTCGACCCGGTCCAGAGCGGCCTGGGCGGAGGCACTCTCCTTGGCCCGGTTCAGCACCGGACCGAGCAGGCGCAGAGGTGGTGCGCCGAGGCGGAGGTTGTCGAGCACGGACATCGAGTCGACCAGGCCCAGGTCCTGGTGGACGAAACCGATCTCCGGGCGGCCGGCCAGGTTCCTGACCGGCCGCCCGGAGAGCTCGATCTGCCCGGCATCGGCGTCGTGCACGCCGGACAGGATCTTGATGAGGGTCGACTTCCCGGCCCCGTTGGGTCCCATCAGGCCGACGAACTCGCCCTCGCGCAGGGTCACAGTGACCCCGCGCAGGGCATGTGTCTCGCCGAAGCGCTTGTCCAGTCCCTTGATTTCCAAGAGCGCTGCACTCGGCTTCGGCGTGACGCTGGTGGTCACCTGATCTCCTTCGACGTGGCGACGGAAGTAACCGGGCGGTGGCCTGCATTCTGCAGTCAGGCCGGTTGGCTGCTGGTCAGGACTTGCCCCACAGCGTCTTGAACATCGACGGCACATCGAACGGCGGCTTCAAGTAGCCCTGAGTGAACTGCGACGCGTTCGCCTTGTCCACGACGGCCACCGGCAGCTTGCTGGCGTCCCAGGTGGTCTTACCGGCGACGCTGCGAGCCACCTCGTCCATCGCGGCCCAGGCGCAGTACTCGAATGGCGCCGCGAGCGTCGCCGCCGCGCCAGGCGGGTCTCCGGCCGCGATCGCCTGAACCCAGCCGGAGTAGGCGTCGAAGCCGGACATTTTGATCTCCGTGCGACCCGCCTGCTGGGCGACCTTCGCCGCCGGGAGCGTCATGAAGTCGTAGGGCCCTGCGACGAAGTCGACCGTGCCGGCCGGGTGGGCCGAGAGGTACGCCGAGAAGGTCGACGACCCCGGCTTGCTGAGGTCGCTGGTCGGGAACTCCTCCTGCGAGTACTTGCAGGCCGGGCAGTACGTCGCGAGACCCTCCTTGAGGCCGGTCATGCGCGTCGCCACGATCGGGAACGACTTGTCGTTGAAGCCCACCACCGTGCCCTTGCCGTTGAGCGTCGTGGCGACGAACGCGGCCAGCGCATGACCACCGTTGTAGCCGCCGGTCGTAGTGTCGATGACCTTGCCCGTGAACGAGGGGTTCTCGCACATGATGCACGCCACGGGGATCTTCTTGGCCACCGCCGCGTCGATGGCGGCGGAGATCGAGGCCGCGTCGATCGAGGCCAGGATGATCGCGTCGTAGTTCTGGTTGATCGCCTGCTGGACGAAGGCCGCCTGCTGGTTGGGGTCGAACTTCCCGTCCATCGTCGGCGAGGCCGTCCAGCCGGCGGCCTTGGCGGCCGACTGGGCGAACGCACTCATCTGCTGACAGCCGATACCGGTCTGCCCGCATGAGATGATCATCACCTTGTGCGCGCCGGGGTCGAACGACTCCGTCGGCTTGGCATACACCAGGCCCGAAGTGTCCTCGAACTTGGCCAGGTCGGTCTTGGCCTGGGCCAATCCGGTTCCAGCACCTGCAGATCCGGAGCCGGAGCCGGAGCTGGAACCGCTGCCCGATCCGCTCGAGCTCCCGCAGCCGGCGAGCAGACCCGCGATGGCCAGTGATGCGACGACCAGCCACCCTCGGTGGTTTTGCTTCATGCGTGCTCCTTCTGGGTCTCACGGGGCCCGGCCTGCGAGAGCTCAGGGCCTACAGACGTTCGTTGATTCCTGGTCCATCGGGAGATCTGGCACCCGGGAAGACAGGACATACAAACTTGATTGAGCGAGCGCTTGCTCATCGTTGGCTCCCTGGTTATGTTTGTCAAGGACGAACGACAAACTTGTTACGCATGGGTTACCAAGGGACAAGCACAGTCGGCGGCAGGGGTCAGGGACGACTCAACGTCTTCGCTGGATCGGCGGCAGGTCATAATCCGCCACCGCACCGAACTTTCGGACGGATGCTTGAGGAGGCAAGGGATGGCTGCGCGCAAAGTCGCATCCCCTGGGGCGAAGAAGCGGGTCAAGGAACCCCCACCTCCCCCCGAGGAGACCCTCTTCGGCCCGGACGAGTACGCCAGCATGCGACGCGTCCTCCTGGCGTCCTTAGACACGTTCGCCGAGCTCGGTTACCACGGGACGGCAACCCGAGACATCGCGCGGCGGGCGCAGATCAGCGCGGGCGGCCTCTACAGCCACTACGACTCGAAACAGGCTCTCCTCGAACGGATCATCCACACAACCCATGAGGGAATGCTTCAGCGGATGATCGCTGCGCGCGACGAAGGCGGCACCGCACGCGAGTGCCTCGGCCGCATCGTGCGCACCCACGTGCGTTTCCACGCGAAGTACAACACCGCCTGCCGCGTCGCGAACTACGAGCTGCACTCCTTGACGCCCGGCTATCGCAAGCAGATTGGTGTGATGCGACAGGCCATGGAGTCGGTTGTGTCCGAGGTCCTGGAGAGCGGGATCGACTCCGGCGAGTTCGTGGTCAACGACTGGGCACTCGTGACGATGTTCATCCTCTCGCTGGGGATCGACGTGTCCCGCTGGTTCCGCCCGGGGCACCGACTCACGCCGGAGGAGCTGTCCGAGCAGTACGAGGATCTCGTCCTGGCCGCCATCTCGGCGCCCCGTGCGGCCAGCGCCGCCGGTCCGTCGCCCTCGACGACGAAGCCGCGCAGCCGTCGCCCGTCGGTCAAGGCATGACGGAGGTCCCCACCGAGGCGCTCGATCGCGACGCCCTCACTCGGTGGATGGCCCGACACGTCGAGTCGGCGAACGATGGTCCGATCGAGGCGGAAATCGTCGCTGGCGGCCGCTCCAACCTGACGTTCTTCGTGTCCCAGGGTGAGCACGACTGGGTGCTCCGCCGTCCGCCTCTAGGCGTCCTGCTCCCGTCGGCACACGACATGCGCCGGGAGTACACCGTCCTGAAAGCGTTGCAGGACAGCGACGTTCCCGTCCCGGCGGTGCGCGCCCTGTGCGAGGACGCGGAGATCATCGGCGCACCGTTCTACATCATGGACCGGGTCCGGGGCCAGATCCTGCGCGACGACGGTGATACGTCCAGCCTGACGCTCCAGCAGCGGGGTGAGCTGTCACATCACCTGATCGACATCCTGGCGCGCATCCACGCAGTCGACCTGCAGACCGCCCGCCTCGAGGGTTTCGGGCGTCCCGATGGGTTCATCGCGCGCCAGGTCAGGCGGTGGACCCAACAGTGGGAGCGGTCGAAGACCCGCGAGATGCCGGCGATGGACCGGCTCGCCGGGCAACTGGCCGCGACCGTGCCGACCCGATCGACGAACGCCCTCGTGCACGGTGACTACCGGCTCGACAACGTGCTGTTCGAGGTGACGCCGACGCTCGGCCCCACCGCGGTGCTCGACTGGGAGATGAGCACCCTCGGCGACCCGCTCGCCGAC
>JAABUR0100008758.1_pt1 | contig 11572 bp, 14 predicted proteins | sample 5560091 | NCBI WGS metagenome assembly JAABUR01 (sample SAMN10711879, study PRJNA513375) | rock metagenome | isolation source: Antarctica rocks | place: Antarctica: Victoria Land, University Valley sud
CGAGGCAGGACCGCAACCAGGAGCGCGGGGCGCGCCCTCGATGGAGCCACAGGAAAGGGAAACGCGGCGTGAGGCGCAGGTGGACTGGGGAGAGCGTCCCCCGGTCGGGCGTCGTGCCGCAGCAGCACCGTGGAGTTCTGGGGGTGGCCGGATGGAGGTCGGCGGCGCCAAGATACGGCATCGTAACCTTACCCTACCCCACGACCCGCAACACGCCGGCTCGCACACCCTCGCCGCGGGCTGGCGCCCCGTCGCCGCGTGGGGGCAGCGCCCACAGTTCCCCAGGGCGGAGCGGCGGGAGGGCGAGCGTCCCGTTCGCCACGGCGCGGTCGAAGGCGGCAACAACGCGCGGGTCGTACTGTGCCCCCGACCCCTCCCGCACGCGTCGGATCGGATGCATCAGAACTCAAAATCAGTGGTGGGCAAGAGCCTAGTCGTCGGGTATGCCTCTCCTTTTATAGGGGGTGTTGAGGAGAAAAGGATGGCCTGCCCGTACTGCCAAGGGGACGCGACACAGGAACTGGAGCGAGCGACGGCGTTGGGCTATCGGCTGTTCCGCTGCCGCCCGTGTCGGCGCACATTCAACGAGCGGACGGGCACACCGTTCAACCACCTACAGGTGCCCACCGATGTCGCGCTGCTCGTGGTCCTCTGGCTCCTCCGCTACAAGCTCAGCCTGCGCGACCGGGTGGAGATGTTCCTCACGCGGGGCTTCACCTTCACACATGAGACGGGCTCTTCCGCAGGTTCCGTGAAAGAGGGTCATTACCCCCCTGCGGCGTCATCCTGACCGGGTAGACACGCGTCATAAGCCCTTGTTTGACCACCCCTACTGGGTGCCGCTTCCCGCCTCGTCCCATCATTTCACGGAACCTGCGAAAGAGCCATGAGACGGTGCGGGAGTGGGAAGATCGCTTTGCCCCACTGCTCACGGAGCGTTTGCGCGCCAAGCGGCGCGGCAAAGCCGGCCGCCGGTGCTAGGCGGATGAAGCGTATGTGAAAGTGGACGGACGCTAGTGTGACCTGTACCGCGCCATCGACGCCGACGGGAACCTGGTCGACTCGCTGTTGAGCGAGACGCGCGACATGGAGGCCGCCAAACGCTTTTTCACGCGAGCACGGATTGTGGTCGGCGACGCGCCGGAAAAGGTGACGACGGATGGGCACGACGCCTATCCCCACGCCATCCGTGAGACGCGGGGGCCGGAGGTGCGCCATCGCACGAGCCGGTCCATGAACAACCGGATGGAGCAGGACCATCGGGGCATCAAGCAACGCTCCTATCCCATGCGCGGCTTCGGCTCCTTTGACGCGGCGGCCCGCTTCTGCTCCGCCCATGACGAACGACGCGACCACCTCCGTGTCCGCACGCACATGAACGAAACGGTCACGCTCGCACACCAACGCTGGCTCTTCCAAGACCGCTGGGGCGAGGTGTGCGCCGTGATGCAGGCCGCCTAACAGCGAGCGAGCGTGACAAGCCGCAGACGGGCGTGGGCCATCACCTGTTTGTATTCCGAATCCTGACGCATCCCGCACGGGGGGTCGGCTGACGGATCACCGGCGAGCGACCGGCGGGACGCTCGCCGGTGACGGCAGGCCGCAGGAACTGCGGCTGTCCCAGGGAATACGCCATCGTCAGCGTGAAAAGGTGGCGCACCCCCCCGCCGTTCACGCCCATTTGACAATCCGTGCGAGGACGATGTACCGTAGAAGGCGCATCTCAGAAGACAGCGCGGTCACCGGCTTCGACGACATTCCCCTGGCGGCCCACGCCTCGGCCAGCGCTCACCAGCGTGCGCCAGCCCTTAAAGGACGTGGCGCGTCTGGCCGGGGAGCGGCTGGTCGCGCGCCTCGTCGGGGAACAGGCCCCGCCGGACACGGTGGCATTACTGGCCACCGTGCTGCTGCACCGCTCGTGTGGCTGTGCCCCCTGAGCCACGGATAACGATAACGCGGATAACGGGAGGAGGAGCACCACGGCGTGTCAGGACAGCGCGACGAGATCACCATCGAGGAGGATGTGACGGCGATGAAACAGATCGAAACGCGACACCACCGCTTCTGGCACGGCGCCTATGCCGCCTTCCTGGTTGCCCTATTGGCATCGCTTATCGTGGCCGGGCAGCCCTCCCAGGCGCGCGCCAATAACGGCAGGATTAGCAACAACGGGAACGGCATCGGCGCGAACGGCATCGGCGCGAACGGCATCGGCGCGAACGGCATCGGCACCGATGGGGCGCTTACCTCGCAGCAGCGCGCCGTGCTCTACAACATCGCCCGCGACACCTGGAATTTCTACCGCGCCGACGTCGACCCGCACACCCACCTGCCGCTCGACAACCTCGGCTACACAAACAATCAGGTGACGGTGCGCGGCGCCTACACCTCGGCCGCCAACATCGGGGTGTATCTCTGGGCCGTGGTGTCCGCCAACGATCTCGGCCTGATCAGCCGCCGCGAGGCCAGATCCGAGATTGCGGCCACCTTGACCGAGGTCAGCCACTTGAAGAGGGACAACGGGTTCCTGTACCAGTGGTACGACACCACGACGGGCGACGTCATCCTCAATCCCGGCCAGGCGGACTGCTCGACGGAGCCGACCCCGACGTTCGACAACTGCTACTTCATCTCCAACGTCGACAACGGCTGGTACGCGTCGGGGCTGGTTATCGTCCGTAGCGCCATGCCCGAGTTGCGCTACCTGGCGGATGGTCTGCTGGGGGCGCTGCACTTCGAGCTCTTCTACGACAATCGCCCGCAGACGCCGTGCAACGTCAATACGGCCATAACGGGGAACCAACCGACGGGACAGATGTTCGGCGGCTACTATGTCGGCCTGCCCGTCGACCAGGGCGACAACTGGAAACACTACTACCATAACGGCGCTCTGTACAGCGACCCGCGCATCTCGGCCTATATAGGTATGGGCCTGCGCCAGATGCCCGGCGATGTGTGGTGGCGCAGTTGGCGGGTGCTGCCGCCCAAGCAATGCCCGGACGACCCCGACTTCTCCTGGCAGGGGCAGTGGCCCGTCCCGGGCTACTGGCAGGTGTACAACGATCCGCAATCGGGCAAGCCGTTCAATGTCTGGGAAGGGCACTACACCTATCCCGGGACCGATCTTACCTTTGTCCCGACGTTCGCGGGCGGTATGTTCGAGGGCCTGATGCCGAACCTGGTGGTGCCCGAAACCTCCTGGGGGCCGCAAAGCTTTGGCCTGAACGACCGGCGATGGGCGCGGGTGCAGGTGAAATACACGACCGAGCAATTGCATTACCCGGTCTGGGGCCTGTCCCCGTCCAGCACACCGGACGATACGGGCAATTACGGCGGCTATGGCGTGGACGGGTTGGTCTGGCCGTCCGCCGCAAAGAAGGGCCTGTCGCAGGCCTACGGCGCTGCCAGCGAAACCACGCTGACGCCGCACGCGTCCTTCATCGCCCTCGATGTCCTGCCGCGGCAAGCCTACGCCAACATCCAGGCCTTGCGCACGCTCTACCCCGACAGCTATAGGGCGGATGGCGGCTTCTACGATGCCGTGGCGCCCACGGCGTTCAGTTATAGCAGCAACAACACAACGTACAACGTGTCGGCCAGACAGGTCGGCCACCGCGATCTGGTGCTCGACCAGTCCATGATCATGGCCGCCCTGGACAACGTGCTGAACGACCACGCGCTCCAGCGGCACTTCGCGCGCGATCCCGTCTCGTGGGCGGCACACCTCTACCTGTCGTCCGAGACGATGTCGATTGCCGAGACCGCGACAGGGACGGGCACACCGACGTCGACGGGCACGGCAACGGCCACGCTGACCGCGACCAGCACCCAGACCATAGTGCCCACGCTGACCGTCAGCGGGACGCAGACCGTCGCGGCAGCGGGCACGCCGAGCGCGACGAGCACCAGTACGAGTGTGCCGACGGCAACGGATACGAGCGTGCCGACGGCAACTCCGACAGGGACGACCAGGCCGGCTGACACAGCTACCACGACCCCGACCGGCACGCCCACCAATACGGCCACGGGCACGCCCACCAATACGGCCACCACGACCGTCGTGCCGGCCATGGCCACAGGGACCATCACGTCGCCGCCTGGCACGGCGACGGGGACGCCCACGGCTGCCGCCACGGCGCCGAGTACGGCGCCGAGCGGGTCGCCCACCCCGCCGTCATGCCAGCTCTTTGTCGTGCCCGTCCTGTCGACGGTCCCGCGCGGCGGCACGCAGGCCCTCCTGCTCGATGCGGCTCCCCAGGCGCCGCTGACGGTCACCGTCCGGGCGCGCTACCCGACGACGGCGACGCTCTACACCGACCGCACCCTAGCCGACCCCAACGGCGCCGGCGGGGTTGACCTCGCGGGCAGGCACGTGCGCGTGGGTTACCAGTACGCGTTCCAGATCGAGCAGTCCGGTTTGGCCCTGCTGACGTTCGCGATCCCCGGCGACGCGCGGCAGGGGACGGTGGCGGTCGGGGTGACGGCCCAGGAGCCGTGCGGCGTGTTCCGCACCGTAGCGACGTTCGAGGTGCGCGGCAGGGTCGCCGGGACAGCCGCCGGCACCATGGGCGCGGACGGGCGCGCCGTGACGCTGGCGGTCGCGCTACCGCAGGGCGCGTCGCTGACGGCAGGGATTGGGGTGCTGGCGCGGCGCGGGGTGGTCCGCGTGGTGACACGGGGACACGGCGCCGGGACCCGGCACGTCCTCTTCCTCACTTACCGCCCGCGGGCGCGGGCTCCGCGCGGAGGTGCGCCACCACCCGCACGGAGACACTGATCGCGCCCTAACCGGTGTACTGGCTATATAGCTCATCCATACCTTGTAGAAGGTACGGATGAGCCACATAGCCAGTACAGCAACATAGGCGACTGTCCACCCCACGTGCCCTGGTGCCAGTGTTACGCTAAATGCGCACTCCGCAGCCGTTGCGCGACACCTTGGTGGAAGGACATAAAAACGGGGCCAAATGCCGCGTCCAGGGTAAAAATAGGCTGTCCTGACTACTTGACTCATCCGAGGCGAAAAACAGCCTCGGATGAGTCAAGTAGTCAGGACAGGGAGGAACCTTCACCCACAGTCTCCGTTGGGAGACATGCCGGATGACCGTTCTGTGTTTCATGTCTCACGCACTGCCCAACTCCAGGCGCGCAGCTCGGTTGGTGTCCGGCCCGTGGCGTCGCGCAGACGGTGTGCCAGGTGGTGCGGGCTGGCGAAGCCGGAGCGGCGCGCCACCTCAGCCACGCTGAGACCTGTCTGCGCGAGCAGGTGCGTGGCGTGTGCTAGCCGTTCCGCTCGCAGGATGGCGCCGGGCGTGGTATCCAGGTCGCGACGGAACAACCGCACCAGGTGTTCGGGCGATAGGCCCACGGCCCGCGCGAGCTCGCCCACCCCGATGCCCTCGTGCGCGCGCTCGCGCACCAGGATGCGCGCCCGCGCCACGGCCGGATGCACGCGCGTCTGCATCGTCGGGGCATGCGCGCCCTCCGCGACGTAGAGCGCCAACGCGGCGCGGCCAACCGCCGCCAGCACAGGCCGGCGCTCCGGCTCGTCGACCGCCACCGTGGCGCGCCCAACCTCGACGCACGCCTCTAGCGCCGGCGAGAGCGGCAGCAGGCCCGGCGCGGCATCTAGGGCGGCGCACGCCGCGTCATCCAATGCGCGCGGCGGGACGGCGATCCAGGAGTGCCGCGTCTCCCCGTCGTACCCGAAGGCGTAGGTCTCCTCGTGCCCCGGTCGCAGCAGGCCGACGTACCCGCTCGCTATGTCGCGCCCCGCGCCGTCGACCGTGACGCGCGCCGCCCCCGCGTGGACAAGCACGAGCTGGTAGTCGGGCTGCAGGCGCGGCCCGAAGGTCGCGCCCGGCGGGTAGACGACGAACCCGGTGTTCGGCAGCGAGCGCGGCGTCGGCGCCGTATCCGGGTCGTGATCAGAAATAGGCACAGGTCGATCAACCACGTGGCTTTACTCGCATCGCTCCATGTCATATCGTACTAGTTGAGCATACATCACAGGCTGTGGTAAAGACATAAAGATGAGGGGGGAGCGGGCGATGGAGACGACGACACGCAGCGACACGGACACGGACACGGACACGGACATGGCCTCGGGCGACGTCGGCGGCGGTATGGGCACAAACGCGACCATGTCCGCGTTGAGGCCGGCCAAGGGGGCGCGCGACGCCAACGGAGCCGTGGGCGTCAGGGCGATTCCCGCGAGCGCGGCGCCCGCTCCCGGGATGACGCCGGTCAAACCCCTGAAGGAGTACCCGCGCTACCGCGTCAGCGTCGAGGAGTACGTCACCTTCCACCGGCAGGGCTTCCTGATCGTGCGCGGACTCGTTCCGCCCGAGGACGTGCAAGAACTGGTACTGCACAGCGAGGACTTGATGTACGGGCGCGTCGCAGCCCCCGGCATCGAGCCGCCCCCGCCAGGCGTTACGCCGGAGGAGAGCGAGCGGCGGTACCTACGTATCCACATGCTCCATCGCGTGCTGGAGATCCACGAACGCTTCCTGCTGCACCCGCGCGTGCTCGACGTATTAGAAGCTCTGATCGGGACCGACGTGATGGCCATGCAGAGCATGTTCTTCCTCAAGTTCCCCGGGGGGGCCGGGCAGGGCTACCACCAGGACGCCTACTACATCCCCACCGTGCCGGACACCCTGTGCGGGGCGTGGCTCGCCGTCGACCGCGCCGATGAGGAGAACGGCTGCATGTGGTTCACGCCGGGCACGCAAGACGAGCCGATCTACCCGACGGCGGGGCTGGAGCGCCAGAACCACGGCGACACGCTAGCCGACCTGACGGTCGTGGAGCAGGTCAGCAATACCGACGAGGAGGCCAATACGCTCTCGCGCGTCGCCGCCACGTACCCCGGCGCGGAGATTCCAGCCGTGATGGAGCCGGGCGACGTGGCCTTCTTCGGTGGCCACGTGCTGCACCGCTCGCACCGCAACCGCTCGACGGACCGCTTCCGTCGCTCTTTCGTCGGGCACTACGCCAATGCGCGCAGCTTCACCTTGTGGGGACACGGGAGCGGCGACGCCGGGGGCGGTTCGACCAACCACGAGCATGTCCTGGCGCGCGGCGATACGCACCTCCCGTACGGCCAGCCGCGCTTCGGCACCGCCTGCGCCGCCAACACGCCGAGCCTGCGCGGCCCCAGCGCCGTTGGCGGCGCGCCGATGATGGCCAACATGGCCGAGGGCGCTATGATGGGGACGGCCCCGCTGGACATGGCGCGCAACGACCCGGACGCACATGACCACGACGAGTAAAGTCTCTCTAACCCATATCGCATTCGATGATAGGACTGCGAGAGGTGTCTTTCCCGAACGTGATGATATCATAAGCCTGTATTCGTGAACGGAGTTCGGAGTCGCCCGACTTTTTAGGCAAGGCCCATCCCAGCTATAGGGAAGTGCCGAGAGCATTGCTGAGAATTAAGAGAGTGTGTACTTGACGTTGGTGACCGAACGGCTATGCCTGCATAATTGCACGCGACGGGGCGAAATAGGCCTGTATCGCCGGGAGGCCAGCACGCGTAGCGTCGTACAGAGGTCTGGTGACGCAGCCTAGCAACGTCAAGTACGCACTCCCAGAATTAAAGGTGCCTGACTGCTCAACTAGCGACGTCTCGTTACACTACTAACGGGTCATGCCGCATTTACAGACGAGGCGCGACTCGCGGTGGTCCTGGACATCACAGTTATCATGCTCAATAGGCTGCCGCCGATAGAGCGCGAACCCGGATGGTCGACGCGTGTCCCTCCTTCAGTCCCAAATGAAACGCACCGCGTCGCCGACCCGCAGCGTGCCAACACGATCGATGCTCCCATACACCCCCGCGCAGGTGTCACGCGAACGCGCGACCTCCCGCAGCACACGGGGGTCCTGCTCACCGGTGTCCGGGTGCAGATTAATCATCATGCAACGCGGGATGCGCCGGGCGAGGCGCACGCGTACTTGATCCGGCCCCTCACCCATGACCAACAGACCGCCCACCCAATCGTCCTCGGCTTAGGGGCGCCCATTATAGGTCTCCACGAGCACGTTCTGGCGGAAGCGGCGATAATCGAGAGGCTGGCCGCTGCGCACGCCGAGATGCGCGAGCGAGGCTGTGCTGGTCACGGACAGGGGCATGCTATCGAAAGCGCCGCGATCGAGCCGCATGAGATGCACCGGAGCGCGGTGCGCAGCCGTGAGGCTGTCGCGCAGGGTCACATCATCCACTGACAGGACGTGGCCGTCCGGTGTCCGCACCATGAGCGGCGATGTGATGGGATCGGATGGGTCCTCGTAGGAGGGGACGTGGCGCAGCAGCGCGGGGACCTGACGCGCGGTTAACCACGGGAAGTGCGTGGTATTGCCGGTACACACGAAGGCGTAGTGACGGTCGCCGAGCAACCCGTGCCATCCCACGCGTGAGGCAGTAATCTCCTCACCGGCCATCGACTTGACCGGGTAGCGGACAATCTGTCGCACGACACCAACGATGTCCGCGCTCTCACACTCCATCCCTTCTATCCCTCGACGCGACCCCTCATTCATCTCCATCTTTCGTCTGAAACGCTATACCGGCACCGTCGAGACCTGTGGGGGACCGTAGAGATAGCAGCGCACGCGGTGCTTGGGCGCGATCGCGATCAGTGGCGGCGTCTGCCTTCGGCAAACATCCATCACATGGGGACAACGGTTGGCGAAGCGGCAGCCCGGCTCTGGGTTGATCACGGTCGGAATCTCGCCGCGCGCCTCTACACGCTTCTTAGCCAAGGCGGTCCCGGGGTCGGGGACGGCTGAGAGCAGCAGTTGCGTGTAGGGGTGTAGCGGCTTCTGCATCACCACTTCGCTCTCCGCGGCCTCGACCAAATGTCCCGCATACAGGACCAGCGTGTCGTCGGCGATGTAGCGCGCGCTGGCCAAGTCGTGCGTGATATAGAGATAGGAGAGCCCGTGCTCGTCGCGCAGTTTCTCCATTAGATTGAGGATGCCCATGCGGATCGAGACGTCGAGCATCGAGATCGGCTCGTCGGCCAGGATCACCTCGGGGTTGACCGCCAGCGCGCGCGCGAACGAGACACGTTGGCGCTGGCCGCCGGAGAGTTGGTGCGGGAACTTCGCCGCAACCTCCTCGGGGGGCGTCAGCCCGACTGTGCGCAGCAACTCATGCACGCGCTGGCGCGTCTCTTCGCGCCCGTGCGTCTGCTTATGCGCCACCAGTGGGCGCTCAATGTGGTGCGCGATGGTTTTGACCGGATTGAGCGAGCCAAACGGGTCCTGGAAGACCATCTGCACCTGACTGCGGTAGTGCAGCAGTTGGCGACGCCCGCGCAGCGCGCGCACATCCTGGTCGTGGAAGAGGACTTGCCCCGCCGTGGCGGGGTAGAGCCCCGCCACGAGGCGGGCGATAGTGCTCTTGCCGCTGCCGCTCTCTCCGACGAGGGCCAGGATCTGGCCGCGGCGCAGGGTGAAGGTGACATCTTCGACGGCGTGGACCTGGCGGCGCTCGCCGCCGAACAGGCCGCCCCCCCCAGCGGGGAAGAACTTGGAGAGACCATGCACGTTGAGCACGACATCGTGATTCCCGTTTCCAGGGGCGTGATCGCTAGTGACGGCGTGCATGGGTCATCTCTCCCTCGTTGTGCAAGTGGCAGGCCACCGCGTGGTCGGGCGTGACCTCGCGCAGCGCAGGGTACACACGCGTGCATTGCCCCATGACGTGGGGGCAGCGCGGGGCGAAACGGCAGCCGGGCGGGGGTGTCACCAGGTCGGGCGGGGTACCGGGGATGCCCTGCAGCTTGCGCTTCTCGCCGGTGATCGACGGGAACGAGTTCATCAGCCCCACGGTGTACGGGTGCATCGGATGCTGGAACAGCCCGTCGGCGGGGGCAAACTCGGCGATCTTGCCGGCGTACATGATGGCGATGTGCGTGGAGAACTCCTGTGCTGGCTCCCGTCGTCATCCGGCCCCCACCGCCTTGGATGACGACGGGAGCCAGCACACGGGGCGCGCCGGCATGAGGGAGAACGGGAGCATACTGGGGAGCAGGGGGAAAGAAGGGAGGCCGACGGATGATCAGGATGGTGACGGCGGTGGAGGTTGTCCCTGGGCACGAGGGCGCGTGGGAGGAGGCGTGGCGCACGCTGCGGGAAGCGCGGAGCCGCTACCCCGGCTTCCGGGGGGCGAGCCTGCTGCGCGACAGCACGCGGCCGATGCAGTATCTCGTGCTGAGTGAGTGGACGGAGCACGCCCAGCTCGCGGAGGCGATGCGCGGGCTGGGCTGGCTCAACCGCGACCAGATGGCCGCCTGGACGGCCGGACCCACGCGCGTCTACGACGAGGTCGTGGACGCGGTGGGCGACGTCACGGAGCAGGTGTGACCCACACGCGGACCAGCGCACGGAGCGCCGAGGGGACAGGGTCGTGTCGGCGACGCGGCGTCAGCGTCGAGGTCACGCCGTCGTGTTGAGGGTGTAGACGGCGCCGCGGCTGATGCTGCGTCGATCGAGCGCGCCGCGCAGCACCAGGTCCTCTAGTTCACCTTGAACCACGGCCCCATCGAAGCCTAGTTGCAGGGTGCGCGCGACGTGATCGGGGGTGGCGCCGTAGGGTTCCTCAGCCGCGATGACCGCCAAAATCTCACGACTGGCGCTCAGTGTACCGATGGACGTGAAGGGAGATGTGCGCTCTGCCATGGGGTCGCCTGCCTTTCGCTCAACGGGTGGAGAGTGCCTTGTGTCTCTCCACGAGACAGACCGCGGGGTAGAAGGCATCGGCGCTGGTGCGACGTCCACCCGTGGCCAGTGAGTACATGCAGACAGTATGCGGCACGATTCTTAGAGGACGCTTAGACACAGGACAGACCCCCGTCGCGGCCGCCGCCGACCACCCCGCCCTCGACCACGTGATTGCCTCCTACAGCGCGCGCGCCACGCGGCGGGAGGACGTGGAGGACGTGGATGACAGAGGCGGCGCGCAGAGCGCAGGCGGCATGCAGGAGGGGACCGCGTGAGACGGGGGCTGCCGGCTACCACACAGGCCGCGCCACGCGCGACGCGCCACCTGCGCTGCGCGGGCCCCCGACGCGACGGCGGCGCGACCAGGGCCGCCGTGGCCCCTCACCAACCGTCCCGTTTGCGATACTGGGGCGGGGTGTTGGGGACGCGCGGGACGGGAGAAAGGCGCGGAATAATGGGACCGACGCGACGACAGCCGGTCGACACGCCGGGCTGGAACGACAAGGCCGCCGTGGCCATCCTCGTCGTCTGCGCCCGGCATCTGCTGGCCGTCGAGTCGCCGCCGCTCACCTCCGACCGCCTGGCCCAGCTCGTGGCCGGGTACACCTTCCCCCAGCTCGTCGCCCTGTTCGCGCAGAGCCCGGCTGCGCGGGTCCGCGAGGACGCCGCCCGCCTGCGCCGCCTCGTCCTCGCGGGCCAGGTCGTCTACCATGGGGTCATGCACGGTCTCCCCGTCGCTCTCGGCGACCCCTTCTTCCGCCTCGACCTGACCAAGGCCGCCGCCACAGCAGGCCTCGACCTCTTCCCCTCGACCAGGTCGGGGCGGTGAGCGCGC
>JAABUR0100008760.1_pt1 | contig 11571 bp, 5 predicted proteins | sample 5560091 | NCBI WGS metagenome assembly JAABUR01 (sample SAMN10711879, study PRJNA513375) | rock metagenome | isolation source: Antarctica rocks | place: Antarctica: Victoria Land, University Valley sud
ACCTCGATCAAGTTCAGCGAACGCCTCGCCGAGGTCGGGGTCGCCGCTTCCGTTGGCAGCGTTGGCGATTCGTACGACAACGCCCTCGCCGAGACGATCAACGGCCTGTACAAGACCGAGCTGATCAAGAAGCAGGGCCCCTGGCGCACCGTGGAACAGCTCGGGCTGGCCACCGCCGAATGGGTCGACTGGTTCAACCTCAGGAGGCTCTACGAGTACTGCGGCGACATCCCACCCGCCGAACTCGAGGATGCCTACTACGCTCAAAACCGAGCCCAGCAAACCGGCTGAGCTCTCACACCACTGAGTCTCCGGACATCCCCGGGCGGTTCACGCTGACGCAGGGCAGTTGGAGAGGGGGCTGTTGGGGCCACGAGGTAGATATGACCCAGCGCCAGTGCCATGCATGCTCGCCCAGGCGGCCGCGCATGTGAGGTGTTCGACGAGAGGCTCGCGGTTTCGCTGGCGAGGATCTCGCGCCAGCCGTGCTCGACGTCGACGGGGAGGGTCACGTCCTGAATCGTGTGTCATCGCCGTCATCTCGGCGCGTCTCGACAAGCGCAAACCCGGTTCAGAATCAGCGCCGCGGGACAGTGGGGCGCCCTCGCTCACTCGTGACTGATCGGCGATCCTGCGCGGCGCCGAGGCTGACCGAGCTGGCGGGGGAGGGATCGGTGGACATGTCTGGCTGAACCCGCGTGACCAGCCAGTAGCGCAGATCCTGCGCGGGTAGGTCGCCCAGCGGCTCCTCGTGGACGAGTGCGCGGGTCAGTGTGGCGACGTCGTGCCCGGCGTCGTGAGCGTGTTGCATCACCGCGGCTAGGGCGGGCCAGTCGCTCTGGCCGACGAGTCGGGGGTCGATCTGATGAGCGGTGGCTTCCCAGCGTTGCGCGGGGGGGAGCTGACGCTCGGCCTCCATTCGTGCTCGCACCGCACGGATGGCTGCGATCTGTGCCTGCGCTGCCCGGCGCGGGTCCCGGTCCCAGGTTCGCACCGCGGTGCGCAGGCTCTGCCGGGCGCGGGTGGTCGAGGTGCCCAGACGTTCGGCGATGCGTTGCGACCCGGCCTCCCACGTCGAGGCTGGTTGCGCCGCAAGGACTTGTGCGGCCGCTTCGAGCGCCGGGTCTCCGGACAGGTTTGTCAGCCGCTCGTCGAGGAGGACCTCACCCAGGGGCCGGGTGGCGTGCAGTGCCGATTCCATCGCTGCGGGTCCACGCCGGGTCAGGACGTCGGCCGGGTCTGAGCCCTCCGGGAAGGACGCCATGGCGGGGTTGATGTTGTGTTGGGCTAGCATCCAGAAGTCGCGTTCTGCGGCGATGCGACCGGCCAGGTCGGCGTCGGTCGCCACGATCGGGTCGCGCCCGAACGATGCCAACTGGGCGGCCTGATCCTCGGTCAGGGAGGTGCCCAGCGGGGCCACCCCGACGTGGCTGCCGCCGGTGGCGAGGGTGACGGCGATGGCGTCCATGGGGCCCTCGACGAGGACCGGCACGGCCCCCGCGTTCAGGAGGGCGGGGTCGGCGCCGAAGAGCTGCGCCCCCTTGTGGAACAGGGGCGTGTCTGCGGTGTTGAGGTACTTCGGGCCGGCGTTGTCCCCGTCGGTCAGGTCTGGTCGACGGCGGCCGACGAACCCGAGGACCTGGCCGTCGTGGACGATCGGGATCATCGCCCGGTCACGGAAGCGGTCGATGAGGTGTCCCGTCCGCGCGACGGTCGCGACACCGGTCTCGGTCATCTCCTCGTCGGTGACGCCCAAGCCGCGCAGGTGCGATACCAGTCCTGTCCAGCCCGAGGGGGCGTGGCCGGGCGTGAAGTACGGGTGCGCTGACAGGTCCTGACCGAACCGCTCCTCGAGGTAGGCCCGTGCCCAGCTGTCGTCGTACTGGGACTGGTAGTAGGTCGAGATCATCTGGTTGACCTCCAGCATCCGTGCGTGGGGCACCGGCGCGAAGTCGAGGTCTGCGGCGCGGGTGATCATGCGTTCCACGTCGGCGTCAGTGGGCTCGAGTGGCCCAGCGAAGGGGCGGGCCAGGGCGGCCATGCTGAGGTCGGCTTCAACGCCGGCAATGTCGTCGGTGTCGTGCAGGTCGAGTCCGGATCCGGGGATGTCCCGCTCGAGGTCACTCAGGTCCGCCGGCTCGTCGACGTTGTGCCACTGAGGCACGGCCCCATCGTCGCGGGGTTCGACGTCGACCCAGAGGTCTTCCGGCGGAAGCTCCTCCTCGCACGGAACCGCGTCGTCTCCTGCTGCCGGCGGCGGGTCGGTGAGCACACTGATCCGCCACACCATCGCCTGGCACTCGTCGACGTCGTCGTGCGGCTGGTAGTGCCCGGCGGTGGCGAGCAGGTCCTCCAGTTGCCAGCCGCGGCGGATTGCACGGTCGACGGTGGTGACCAGCGCCGGCCACCAGCTGCTGGCCTGCATCGGCTCGGCGCGGGCCGAGCCGACGACCTCGCCGAGCCGTGGGGCCCACGCTGTGGTCAACGAGTGCGACCGGTCGGCCTCGGCCGCGACTGTCGGAGACAGATGCCGGCTGATGCGCCACCACAGTGCGGCGCCCGCGTGGTCGTCGGGCAGGATGCCTTCGGCGGACGCGCCGGCGAGCAGCGCCCGAGAGTTAAGGCCGGTGCGGGAGATCGCGGCGAGGCGCTCTGCCAGCAGCGGCGTGAAGTCGTCGTGCCGAGCGGCCGGTGCGAGGGTGTGGAGCAGGGCGCCCCACTCCAGCATCGCGGGGTTCCGGTCGCCGGTCAGGCGCCGCTCCAGGCCGCGCTGCCACATCGCCGCGGCCTTCTGCATCTGCGGGGCGCCGGTGGGCCGGCGGTCCTCGGTCTTCACCTGTGTCGCGGCGCGCCAGACCTGGACCTCGCCGAGCAGGGTGGGGGAGGGGCGGGCGGTGCCCTGACGTGCCCACGAGGGCGTTTCGGCGCCTGCCGAGGTCTCCCGCACGCGTTCGGCCAGCCCGGCGGCCAGCCTGGCCCGTTGGGTGAGGTAGTCACCCCACGTGGGGTGGACGGCCAGCGCGGCGGGGACGGCGGGAACCCACGGCAACGGGCCCCGGCCAGCGTTACGTAGACCGCTGTCGTCCAGGCGCCAGTCGAGCACGGCGGCCGGGTCGGCGGCGGTGTCCAGTTCGCGGGAGGTCGCGGCCGCCCGCAGCATGGTGACCGGGTCGGCGCCTGCTGCGCCGACCAGGAGCAGGTGCGCCCGCAGCGTGGGCCAGGCCGGGCCCTCGCAGATCCCGGGCACGATCCTGCCCGCCTGCGCCTCGAGGTTCGCGGCGACGTCGCGCCCCAGCAGGTCCTCGGCCGCGACATAGAGTGCGTCGACGTAGCGGGCCGCTGCCTGACCTAGCAGCATCGACGGGTCGGCCTGCTCGCGCAGCATCGTGGCGGCCGAGACGGGCGAGTCGTCCCGGGAGATGACGCCGGCGAGGATGTCGGTCGCGGTCAGCGGTGAGATGTTGTCCGGGCGGATGACGTTGTGCGGGTCGCCGTCACCGACCACCTGCAGGTAGAGGTGGTTGGCGTACCGGCCGCGGGTGGCCGCGGTGTAGGCCAGTTGCCGGCTCTCTTGACCAATGAGCAGGGTGTGCCCGGCGTCGGCGTTGATCCCTTGAGCGGTGTGGATCGTCGCCGCGTAGCCGAGCTCGGTGGAGGCGGTGACGTAGGCCGCGGGGAGGGTGACGATGCGCCCGTTCTGGGTGTGCTGGACGGTCAGGTCCCCGCGATCCCCGATCGCCAGCACGCTCCACCGGTCACCGTTCTTGACCCAGTCCGACGCGCTGATCCGCAGCTTCCGCTCGTTGCGGCGGGTGATGACGAGTTCGCCGACCGAGGCGTCGTTGCCGTCGGCCAGTCGCACGGCCCGACCGGCGTCGGCGCCCGCGAGCCGGTGCTCGCGGGCGCGCTGGTTCAGTTGCGAGACCAGGTCCCGGGTGGGGGCCAGCATGATCGCGTCGAGCCCGTTGGCGCGGTCCAGCTGCCAGGCGGTGAACACGTCCTCGGTCATCGTGGCCAGGTCCCCGACGTGGACCCGGTTGTTGTCGAGGTAGAACCCGAGCGCCTCGCGCTGGCCGTCGCGGAAGGCCAGGGATGCCGCGCCCTCGGCCGGGTCGGCGAACCGCATCAGCTCGGTCAGCCGCAGCGCCCCGCAGGTGGTGTCCAGGTCACGCAGGACCCCGCCTGCGCCGATCGCCGCGAGCTGCTGGTCGTCACCGATCAGGCGGACGCTGCCGCCGCGGGCGACCACGAAGGTCACTGCCGCGTCGAGGGAGAGCGTGTCGGCCATCCCGGCCTCGTCGACGACCACGAGGGTGCCCGCACCGATCTGCTGTGCCCATTCGGGCAGGTCGTCGTGCTCGATCGACCAGGTGAGCTTGGCCAGGGTGTCGGTGCAGGTGTCGATCTGCTCCCGCAACGCGGTGGCCGCGGCGGCCGACGGCGCCAGTCCGATGACGCGTCCACCTCCCCCGGTCCATGCGGCCGCCAGGGCGCGCATGGCGGTGGTCTTGCCCGCGCCGGCCGGGGCGATCGCCAGCTGGAGCCGGGCACCAGAGGTGGCCATGCCGCGCACCAGAGCGGCCTGACCGGCGTTGAGGGTGACGCCGTTGGCGGCCTGCTCCAGCAGGGTGATGTCGAACCCGGCCGCGTCCACCCGGCGGCCATCGGTACGGCCGGCCATGGCGACCAGCCGCTGCTCGGCATCAAGGACCCGAGCCGAGCTGTAGTAGCGGGATCCGGCGATCGTGTAGACACTCGAGCCGTCCTTGCGCTGCAGCTGCTCGGGCTCGTCGATCCCGTCGCCGGTCAGTTCCAGTGATACCGAGCGTGAGGTCAGGACCTCGTCGACGACGAGGGCGACGACCTGTTCGACCTGGGCGGCAGGCAGGTCGGTTCCGCGGACCTGCCGCAGCGCCTCAGCCCGCACGTGCCACATCTGCCACGTCGACCTGCGCGACTCCACGGTCGCCAGGATCGCGTCGGCCGTCTCACTGACCCAGGCTGCGTCGACCGACCGTCCCGGACCGGTTTGAGGTGACAGCGCGGACCGCAGCATGGCGGTGATACCGAGGTCGCCGCCGAGGACCTCGGTGGCCTGCTCGCGCCAAGCCTTACGCTGCTCACCCAGGCTGCGCGGGTCATGCTTGGCCTCCCGTGTTTCCAGGGTCGCCTGTTGGGCGAGCTGGATCGACTCGATCGGGGTGGGGGGCCGGCAGTGCGTGCGCTGGAACTGCTCAGCCAGCTGGCTGCGGCGGGTCTCGATGCTCGCTCTGCGGGCCGACCACCGCTCATTCAGGCGCGGGTCGACGCGAACGACTTCACGCACCGGTCGCTTGCTCGGGTCGGCGCCCGGACGTTCCGCGAATCGCAGCCCTAGGTCCTGCCCGAGGTGCTTTTCCAGGGCGGTGTTGTAGGTCTCCGACGCGGACACGTTAGCCTTGAACAGGATGCGCCCGTCGATGCTGAGCCAGCGCCCGTCGCCGGTCTGGACCTTGTTGGCGACGGCGACGTGAGTGTGCAGGTCCGGGTCGCCGGCGCGGGAGTCGCGGTGGGTGAAGGCGGCTGCGACCAGGCCTTGAACGTTGACCTGCCGGACTCCGTTGGTGCCCAGCCGGGTGAACAGGGCCTGCTCTTCGATGAATTTCAGGGCGTCCTTGACCGCGGCCTGGTGAGCGCCTTCGATCTTCGCTGCCGTCGCAGGGTCCGCGATCGCCCACAGGGTGCTAACCGACTTGACGGGGGAGAAGGTCAGGTCGTAGCCGGCGACGGCGTTCGTGCGCGGCCGGGAGTGCTTGGCGATCGTGGCCGCGACCTCGCGAGCGTCCTGCGGGTCGCGGCCGTACTGGGCGTGGAAGAACTCGATCGCGACCTCGGTGCGCGCCCGGGCCCGGTCGGCCACGGGGACGGGCGAGTTGGCGGGCAGGCCGCCCGTCTCGTTGACGGCCGCGATGCGTTTGGCGACCTCGATCCGGAAGGGCGAGACGTCGTTGCCGTAGACCTTGTAGGGCGTGCCGAGCCGCGTGGCAGCCTGGTAGTCCGTGTCGGTCAGGTCGGGGCCTTCGAGGTGGTCCACTCGCTGCTGTGCCAGCGGGTGATGGCCCGACCCGAACAGCGCCTGCATCTGCTCGGCGGTGACCGTGTCACCCACGGACAGGCCCTCGATGCCGGCCATGCCGGATCCGAGCCACATGCCGGGTGCCTCGCCCTTGGCGGCGTAGTAGCTCGCCAGGCCGGTGTGGCCCTTCTCCGTCGCGTCCTGGGCAGCGACCTGCCGGGTCAGGTAGTCATACCCGGACCCCGCCGTCAGTTTGTGGAGGGACATCGTCACACCCATAGAAAGCCGACGGACCCCGCGCTGATGGTCAGTAGTTGATGTCTCAACTACCAGAATGCATAAGGTGTGTGAGACATGGGGTTCGCGGTTTCCGGTGGGGGTACGGGTGTCGCAGTATGGCTGGTTTCGTGTCGGCGGCCTGGTCCGGTCGGGGTTGTCGGTGCGGTGGTGTCCACTGACGAGGTGGCGGGCGGCTTAAGGGGGTGGAAGCGATGAATCACCAGGAGGCGTTGACGATGGGTGAGCCGATCGGGAAACAGTCCGTGCGGCAGAGCGCCAGACGTGCCGCGTTGGATGCTCAGTCGAAGATCCGGGCCGACCGTGTCGTGCGTGAGAAACGGTTGAGCGCGCTCGGCGTGGCGGTCATGGTGGCACTGGCGGAGCGGGACGGATTTGTGGTCTCGTGCGAGCTGCGGGCCGGTGAGGCGCTGCGGAGCATGACCGAGGATGAGGGGCTGACGCTGCGGGAGGCCGTCTCCTGGTGCGGCGACGACCTGACCCGGCGCGAGGCGACGCGGCTTTGGCGGCGCGCGGACGGCGCGGCAGGTGAGCGAGGCAGAGCCACCGGTACCGCCACCGGCGAAGGTCGTTCCGTCGTGAAGTTTGGGGCGCCCGTTGGCACCGCTGGGCGTTGATGAGCCGTGGCGGCGCGGCGGCTCGATCGGTGGGCTTGGCGGCTAACGCGGTCGCAGCCGATGCCGCCGCGGTGGGTCGTTGGCGCTCGAATCTCGTGCACGTCCCCGGCAGTGGCCGTTGATAGGGGACCATCACGGCTCCGTCGGCGTCAACCGAACTCGTTCGTTACCGAGTTCTGACCCACACAGAGCCGTCGATCGGGAAAAATACTGGTGGGTCCCGCTCGCATTCACGCTTCGAGTTGAGGAATCTCAGCGAGCTTGGCCCGGCAGCCAACGCTTCGCCGTCGTGACGGCAGCCAGCGCACCGACGATGGTCGAGGTTAGAGCTAGAGGGCTAGTCATCCATCGCCCCTGTCGGGGCGGCCCGTTCCGGGCTGAAAGTGTCTCGATAGCACCATCGGCCTCAGCAGCACCTATTTTCGAGTTAGGACGATGGTGGATACCACAACCGACAGGACGAGTCCTTGGCCGTGGAAGGCGCGAGCCTCATCGAGACGCGAGCCCATACGACAGTTCGGACCATGTGCCGAACAAGAGTGGGTTGCTGAGGTCCTCGACTCTCGCTCTCGCCAAGAACGCCATCGCGGCCGACCGGCGCGAGCGCGAACGTGTCGTCAGCCGGTCCCGCCTTGTTCATGAGACGGCGGTCATGGCCATCGCTGCTGCTGGCGATCGGCTGCGTCGCGACCTGCCGGCGCCTCTCCCGCGTCTGCCGAACCGTCCGGTGCGCAGGCCGTCGTGAGCGTGACGATGTTGGAGGACCAGCTGTGAGGGTGAGTGACCGTCGGAGGCGTCGGCAGTGTCCGAGTTCAGCGTGGCTGCGATCGGCGCGGGGGTGGGTGACGATCGGGGTCGCGACGGTGAGCCTTGTGCTGGTTATCGGTTGTCTGATCAACCACCGGCTCCGCCGGCGACCGCAGCGTCAAGGCCTGCCGTGAGCAGTTCCGCACCGGCGACTTTGTCGTCGTCCTCGACGTCGCCGGTAGTGACCTCTGCCACGCCGTCGACGACCCAGGCCCGCCCGGGGGAGCCGCCGGCCCGCACGGGAAGGCGGTGGGTTCGGTACTCGTGCGAGTATCCGGAGAGCAGCCTCATGGACCAGGTGACCAAGGCGGCCGTGAAGAACCAGGCACCGCCGGATGGGCTTCCGGGACCGACGTATACGGCCTTGACGGGAGCGTTCGCCGCGGCCCTGATTCCGGGTGAGGACTATCGATCGCCAACGACGTGGCCGGGCGCTACCTGACGGCGGTCGTCTACCCGCCGACGGCCAACGCCACAACATCCGCGATCGCAGCCGGTCGGCTCGCGATCGCGAGGGCCTGTACGCCGATCACCGACGGGACGGCCGGCCCGGTGATTCCGGACCGGGTCACCTTCACGGCTCAGTAGCGTAGCGTTGGTTTGGCAGACTGGTTTCCATCGCCATGGACCCCGAGCCCACGCGCCCGGTGAAGACGACGACGCTTCGCCGACCGGCTCCCCCCTGCAGAGAACGGAACAGCACTGCTCTGCGCCCAGAGTCGGATGGCCGGCGGCCCGATCCCTCGCTGGCACGGCATCGCCATCGCGGGCGCCGGGGCCGCCTGTTCGGCCGGGGTGAGCTCGCGCACCGAACAGCAGCCGAAGCGCGGGTCCCTCCCCGAGCCCGATCAGCAACGCCATCATGACCGCCAGACTGAGAACGAACACGGCCAGACCCACCGGACCCGGCAGTAGCGCACCGATCGTTGTGGTCAGCACGGTGCTGACCACCGCCGCTGGCCCGTATGCCCGGGCCTTCGTCACTGCCGCCGAATTCTGCCATCGCCGTCACCTCCATCGGATGCACTAGTGCGAGTCCATCAAATGTGGTGTGGGGTGACCGCCGGCGGGTGCCTGACAGGCATTAGCCCTACGAGGCCAGTGTCGTCCCCATCCCCGACAAGCCACTGCCGTTGTCCACAGTCCGTCGGCAGGGCTGCCGGGACACCTCCCGGGACTGACTGGATGGCCGGACCACCCCTTTACGAGAAAGGAGATTCCTACGATGAGTATCGACGAGACCACGGATCAGAACGCATCGGACACTTTGGCCGCCGTGGTGCGGCTGCTGAGCCGAGCCGCCGACATGGCGTGGGACAGGGCGGCCCGCCGCGCCCCGCTGATGACAGGGCTCGGCTTGGGCGCCCAGCTGGCGGCATCCAACGCATTGGCGTTGCTGCCGGAGGATGCACCGGTCGACGAGCCGGTCCCGGTTGAGACCGACCCGGTGCAGCTGCTGCGCGCCGCCGAGCAGCTTACCCGCCTGCATCCGGTCGAGCAGTTCCCGCCAGGCACGTCTCAGGTGATCGTCGCAATCATCGACCTGGTGCGCGAGCACGGATCGTGACCAGTCGGGACCGGCGCAGCGTCGGCGAGCTTCTCGTGGACTGCGAGCACGTCGCCCGCGACGCGTTGTGGGACGTCGACCAGATGCGCGCCGGCACGATGTTGGGCACCTGGGGCGAGGTCGTCCAGAACGCCACCGACCTATGGCACGCCCTGCCGGCGAACACCCCGCCCGACCCGATCACCGGCGTCCGCGCCAAGGACAGCGCCGACATCACCATGGACCGGCTCCAGGCGATGACCACCGCCCTGCACCGCAGCACCCGCGGACAGCCCTGGCCCGGGCAGGGGCCCGCCGACGAGCGGCTTCTGCGTATCGCCGAAAACCTCACCCGGGCGGCTGACCTCGTCACCCGATTCGGCGCCGTCACACGCCCCCTGAGTGATCCCATCCGCGGCGACCTCGACGCCGCGAAGGCGCGAATCATGCACATCCTGTACGTCGGCTCCCACGGTGTTGCCCTCGCCGTCGGACACCACCTACACGACCTCGAGGCCCACCAGGAGACCGGTCCGCACATCCCGCACGGACCATCCCTGCCCGCCGGCCGCGCCGCCCACGACCGTCTGGCCGCCTTCGAGCAGATCGCGGGGTCCTACGTCGCGCGCACCTACCCCCGCGACCTCGCCGGCGAGCACCGGGAGCCTCCCAAGCATGATCGACTCGCGCAGGCCCTGGCGAACTGGGACGTCCAAGCCCACCGAAGCCTGGCCGCCTCCACCAGAACCGCCGACCTGATGCTGGCAAGCGCCACCCAGGCGCTGATCGCCGAGGCGGGGAGCGTCCTGCTGCGCGCCGCGGCCACCGCCGGGCTGATCGACCCGGAGCACTACCGTGCCCGCCTCGGCACCGCCTTGGACAGCGCCCAAGAGGGGTGGACGGCCATGGCCGCGCTTTGGCAGAACCTCACTCCGCCGAGCGCACGCCGAGCAGAGCCCGGTCTCGGGCTGGCCGCCCAAGAAGCCCGCGCCGCGATCTACGAAATCATCCACGACCGCGCCGGCCTCGCCAGCCCAGAGCTCATAGCCAACCGGGCCGATCTCGCCCACACCGCCCAGACGATCCAGCAGACCCTCTCGACGTCCGTCGACCTCGCGCACGTCATCCGGGACGCGACCACCAGGCACGACCTCACCGCTCCCGCACGTGCCGTCAACGCGGTCGCTACCCGGATCCACGAAACTCGCGGACATGCCATCGACTCCAGCCCCATGGCGGCCTGGGTCAGCCCGCGCGACCACGCCACCAACAGGGCTATACCTCTGCTCGACACCGTCAGGGCATCCCTCACCGAGGCTGCGGAGCGCGTCGTCGAGGCCAGCGCCACCGCGATGAGCGCTGCGGCCATCCTCGACCATGCCACCCGCCCGCGCGACGGCGCAGCACCCGCCAGCCCCGGACGGGAAGCACAAGTTCGCACTCCGCAAACCACAAGCGGCCACACCCCCGCACCATGCTGCGGACGGTGACCGGCTCTGATCGCGAGTGAGCGTGTTGGCAGTGAGTTTCGTTGCGCAGGTGCTCGTCGGGCCTCTGTTCAGGCCGCGGCCGTGCCGACCCCTTCTGGATGACGCAGGCGACGCAAAGTCCAGCGGCACCATGGCGTCGTCCCTCACCGCCGTCCTCAAGATCAGCGCGCTCGTCGCGGCTTTCAATTCGCGGTCTTGACTCCGGGCGGCCACGCCCGTTTACTGTCAAGGACTGGTGTGTTGGGGGATCCGCCGGTGATTCGGTGACCATGTCGACCTGAGGAGTACTCAGTGGCCGGGCAGCGACTTGCGGGCGAGGCGCGGGCGCTCCTGAAGGACTTGCCCGTTCGTCGAATGGTGGCGCCGAAACCCAGGTGGTCACGATCCTTGGGGCCGGCGCCATGGGTTCGGCTCTGGCGACACCGCTGCGTGTCAAGTACCGGCTTTGATGGAGGCTTTGAACTCCCGTTGAGCGGGTTGCTTGGGGAGGGTGATGCTGTGGTGCTGGGTCTCGTACTCGACTGGCGGAATTAGGCCGATCTCGCCGTGGAGGCGACGGAAGTTGAACCAGTCGATGTACTCGGCGACGGCGATCTCGAGGTCGTCGATGTTCTTCCAGGGGCCCCGGTTGCGGATGAGTTCGGCTTTGAACAGGGAGTTGAACGCCTCGGCCATCGCATTGTCGTAGGAATCGCCTTGGCTTCCCACCGAGGCGACGGCGCCTGCCTCGGCGAGGCGCTCGGTGTAGCGGATGGCGAG
>JAABUR0100008761.1_pt1 | contig 11571 bp, 12 predicted proteins | sample 5560091 | NCBI WGS metagenome assembly JAABUR01 (sample SAMN10711879, study PRJNA513375) | rock metagenome | isolation source: Antarctica rocks | place: Antarctica: Victoria Land, University Valley sud
GGCACCGGCCCATCATGCGTTCGCCCCCCGAGGTCCCGACTCTCTAAGGGCGAGCAGCCGCGTGATCATGGCAGGATGACTGCGAAGCCCGAGGCGGCGTGCCAGCGTCCGCCGAGAGCACCGGGACGTCGAGGCGACGTTGAACCCCAGCGCGCCATGCCGGCCTCAAGTCTCACTTTTACACCGTAGCTCGCGGGGCCCGCCCAAGTCGCTGGCCTGGTTGCTCTCCCGGGACTGGCACACCGTCCGCGGGCCTTTCGGCCCCGGCGGGTCGTAGTACGCCTCGACCGAGGGGTATGCCTCATTGAAGAGGATGAGGCCGATATTACGGTGGCCTCGCGCGTCCCTGGACATTGACACCTCGATGTGCCCTGAGAGGTCAGGTGCGGGGATGCGGCTGTCCCTCAACTTGTACTCTACGTTGTAGGATTGGGCGCCGTTGCCACCCCGGGCTTCGACGGTGACCTTACCTTTCTTCGGGCTTGAGCAGCCGTCCCTGACCACCCGGCCCCTGCTGCATGACGGGTTGACCAGAACCGTCAGCTTGTCCGCCTTGAAATCGAAGACGAACGTCACGCGCGTGCGCAGGGAGTCGAAACGTCTGTCGAAGCCGCGGCCGTCGCCTTGGACAAGAATCGGCAAGGTGCCGAGCGGCCGCACCTCCTTCTGCTTGATGAACAGGCTGACGCGCAGCTTGCCGCCGCGCCGCCGCTGGTAGTTCGGCATCGCGTACTGCGTCTTCGTGGGCCTACTGCAACGGTAGCGCTTGCAGTAGGCCTTTCTCCGGTAGCGCGACGTGTCGATCCGGCGCCCTCTGATGACACCCTGGAGCCGCTTGCGCGCGGCGCGGGCCCGGTAGCGGGTCGACGCTCCCGACGGACGCCCGTTCCTGCTCGAGCCGGCGCTGTATCTCAAGCCGTCCGCGCCGCGTGCGCGGAGGCCGCGTCTGCCGCGGGAGGTGGTCCCGCGCGTGCCCCCCCGGGGCGCGCCGCGCAAGGGGTTTCCGCCGGATGAGCCGTCCTGGCCGGTGGGTTGCGTGGGTTCTGCGCCGCCCGCACCTCCCGCCGGCCCCTTCGCCGTACGCGCCGGGGTCTCCCCGCCCCCGCAGCCCCCCTCGCCGTCGCCGGTGAGGGCCGCGATCTGCCCGCTGATCTCACAGACGACGCGGGTGCCGATCACGCGCGCGCCCTGGATCAGCACCAGCCCGATGATGCCGACCACGATGATGACGCCGAGGTATTCGATCGATGTCTGCCCTCGCTGGTGTCCGCGCTCCCTGATGCTTCAGACTCTCCTCGTGATGGTCCCCGACGGCAATGAGCCTGGAGACCTATCTTTCGCCTGGAGGCCCCGGCCCAGGCGCGGGTGGGCCCCCCAGCTCTTGTTTTCCGCTGCGTTCGCGGCTCAGGATGCCGCCGACCTCTGGAGTAGCGCCTGTTCTCGGCCCGAGGTTTCACGAGCGAGGTCGAGCCGGCGTGGCTGACGGGCGCTCCGGAGGCCGCTGCCGCCGCCGCGTAGGCTGCCGCCATGCTCACGATCAACGGCATCGACGACCTCAGGGCGAGGGTCGGCGAGGAGCTCGGCGCGTCGGAGTGGTACGAGGTGACCCAAGCTCGCGTCGACGCCTTCGCCGCCGCCTCGGGCGACCACCAGTGGATCCACGTCGACCCCGAGAGGGCGAAGGCGACGCCGTTCGGCGGCACGATCGCCCACGGCCTGCTGACCCTCTCGCTCGGCCCGCAGCTCGGCGCGGAGATCTTCACCATCGAGAACGTCGCCTTCTCGCTGAACTACGGCTTTGGCAGGGTCCGCTTCCCCGCTCCGGTGCCCGTCGGCTCCAGGCTGCGCATGCGCGCGGCGCTGGCGGCCGTCGACGACATCGCGAGCGGGGTGCAGCTCACGGTGACCCAGACCTTCGAGGTCGAGGGCGGCGAGAAGCCCGTCTGCGTGGCGGAGTCGCTCGTGCGGGTGTACGCCGGCTGACCGACGGCGGCGGAAGCTACGCCTCGGGCAGCGCCGCGAGGTCCGCGCGGTCCTGCGGACGGTCGGCGGCCAGCTTCATCGCCCGCAGGTGGGCGAGGGAGCAGACGAGGACGGGAAGCCCGTCGAGATCGACCGCGTCGGCGCCGGCCGCCAGCTCCGCGTACGGTGGTACGCCGGGAAGTCGCTGCACCACGTCGATCCCGCCGTGAGGGGTATCGAGCGTGAGGTTGCCCCCGCGCCGCAGGCGGCCGGCATCCCTCGCGGGGTCGAACGCGCGACCTGCGCTACCGGGAAGCGTTCCCTTCAGATGGCTGAGGAAGGCCACCAGGCGCTCGAGGTTCGACCGATCCGGGTCCGGGACGAGGTCGAGGTCCATCGTCATGCGCACGTAGCCGTGGACACCGACGGCGACGCCGCCGATGAGGACGCAGCGGACGCCGTCCCGATCGAGGCTCCGGACGAGGTGGACAAGGTCGAGCACCGTCAGGCCCGCGGCGCGCGCGGAGGCAGGACAGCGCTCAGGAGGCAGAGCTCGGCGACGAGCTTCAAGCGGTCGGACTTGGTCAGCTCGAGCACCGCCGCGCGGCGCGCCTCGTTGGCCTGGCGAAGCTCCTCGACCGCCAGCCGAGCGGTGTCGTCGTTCCGTGGCATGCGCCGAGGATACGTCGCGCCCCAACGACCGGCGCGCCTACTCAAGGCTGGTCGGTCAGCAGGTCGAAGCGCGCGCCGCAGCGCCGGTACGTCGGCGCCGCCCGGCGGTCGAGACTGGCCAGCGTCGCGTCCGCCTCGCGCGCGCCGAGGGCGATGAGCCCGTCGTAGACGGCGGGACCGAACACGCCTGCTGCGCAGAGGTCGTGCAGCGCGGCGACATACCCAACAGGCGAGATGCCGATCGGCCGCAGCCGCAGGAACTGGGCGAGGTACTCCTCGACGCGAGCAGGCGCCAAGCCGTACGCCGATCCCGTCAGGACCGCGTAGGTCTCGGCGATCGTATGCGCGACGAGCACGCCCTGTGATCGCACCTGGGCGAGAGCCTCTGCCGCCACATCGAAGAACGGATGCTGCGGGTCTGCTCCGGCGATGAGCACGGAGGTGTCCGGCGTCATCACCGCCGCGAGCGCTCGAGCTGCGCGCGCACATCATCCGTCGTGAGCCCGGGCCCTGAAGAGAACGTCTTGAGCCCGTGCGGTCCGTCCACCAGCGGGGCACCAGCGTGCGGCCGCCGGATCTCGATCCGTCCCTCGAGCTCGTCGACCTCGAGCTCCTCACCTCCGGTCAGGCCGAGGCGATCACGGATCGCCTTCGGCACGACAAGGCGCCCAGCGGCGTCAATGGTAGCGCGCATGGCACCGACGATACCATTGCTCTGACCCCGGCGCACGGACGACCGAGGTCAGCGCGGAGTGAGGTCGAGCCACGAACCGTCGGCCTGCTCCAGCTGCGCGCGGACCAGCTCACCGACCATGCCCGAGCCCACGGCGACGACGACCTTGGTGCCGTCGTCCAGGATCGTCCGCAGGTCCGGGCTGGTGCGCAGGAGCAAGAAAGGCGATCATGCCCCGGGATCCGTCAATCGACCGAGCGGTGGTCGATGCCTGCGTCGAGCTCCTGGGCGAGGTCGGGCGCAGCAATCTGAGCCGGGGTCAGATCGCGCGCCGGGCGGGGGTGAGCCTGCCGGCGGTCAACCGCCGGTTCGACAGCGTCGACGACATCATCCTGGCGATCGCGAGAACGCCGATGAACGTCGACCCGCTACCGGCTACCCATGACCTGCGATCCCACCTGATCGCCCGATTCACCAGGGCCGCAAGCACCCTCGACCGCATGCCGGTCCGTCGCGCAGCCGCCGAGCTGGTGGCCGCCGTGGCCGGCGACGAGCGGATCGACGCTGCCTTCACCGCCTCCCTGACGGCCCAGCGGGCCGAGACGCTGGAGGTCGTCGAGCGGGCACGCAGGAGCGGCGAGATCTCCGCCGACGCCGATGGAGAGCTCCTCCTCGACCTCTTGAACGGGGCGTTGTACTACCGCCTGCTGTGGCGCAATCAGCGCTTGAACGAAGCCGAGGTGGAGCCGCTCGTCGACCTCGTGCTCGCCGGCTTCCGCGACGGCCGTGGACGAGGCTCCAAACCCGCGGTCGTCGATTGACGCTCGCCTAGCGCGCGCGCACGTCGGGCCCGACGAGCCCGCGCCACCGGATGCGGTAGATCCCCGGGCCGGGGAGCGTCGCGCGATAGCGGCCGCTCGGGCCGTACGTGGTGGTCCAGAACGCGTCGCCCCAGGCCCCGCGCGTCTTGTGCTGCACGCGGATCCAGTCGCCGTCCTCCGCGCCGCTGACGTGGCCGCTGACGACCTTTCGGTAGGGGTCCGCGGGCCGGGGCGTCGCCCCGCTGAGGGCGGCGGCGCGCAGCGAGCGGCCCGCGTCCGGGGAGGCGCCACCCGCGGGTGCGACGGGCTTCGGGGTGCCGGCAGGCGCGTCCTCGGCCGAGGTCGTCACCTTCGCGCCGATCGTGGTGAAGGTCGCCCACGAGTCGAACAGCTTGAAGCGCTTGCGCAGCGTCGGCCCGTTGACGACGGTGACGCCGCGGGTGCCGATCACGTTGGCCGAGACGATGCGCGGCGAGAACCCGCGCTCGGTCACCACGATGCCGCGCAGCCGACCCTTCACCAGGCCGTGCAGCCTGCGCTGTGCTTGCCGCAGCGTGAACCCGTACGGACCCCAGCGGTGCTTGGGTGACACGTCGTCGTACGGATCCTCGACCCCCTCGAGGTACGGCTGCGGGCGTGCGCCGGGGAAGCCGTTCTCGACATTCTCCGTCTTGCCGCCGGAGGTGGAGAAGAAGTACGCGACGATCGGCTTGCCGAGGTACGTGACGATCTGACGCGAGGTCGCGGCGACTGCGGCGTCCGTCGACGGGGTCTCTGAGGCGACGCCGTTGTAGACCTGCGAGCGCGTGTCGGACCACTGGGTGAAGCCCTGAGCACCGCCCGCGTCCGTCGTCAGCGCGTAGGTGCGCGCCGCGACGGCCTGCGCGCGAAGCGCGTCCTGCGGCCACGACGCCGGGCTCTCGGCGGCCACGACGCCGCGCAGGTAGGAGTCAAGGGCGAGCGCGTTGATGACCAGCAGCTCGCGGCCCGCGGGCCGGAGCTCCAGCGCCCCGCGGAAGAGCCCGTCGCGCACGCCGTTGGGTCCCTTCCCCAGGAGCCTGAGGGGAGCCTTCGTACCTGCGACGCGCACGACGCCGGCGAAGTCGCGCATGGCCCGTCCGCTCGGGCTGCGCAGCACCACCTTCCCGTCGCTCACCTTGACCGAGTACACCTTCCCCGGGTCGAGTTGGCGCTCGCCGATGTGCGACGCGCCGGTGAACGCGGCGGTGCGGCTCGAGCGCAGGAGCACGGTCACCTCGGGGTTGTCGGTGAGTGCCCCGAGCCGCGTTCCCGTGTAGTAGTGAGCGAGGATGTCCTTGTAGCTTCGGCCCTTGAGCGCGTAGCCGTAGGCGCCGTACTGGCTCATCCCGACACCGTGGCCGAAGCCCGCGCCCTTGACGACCAGGCGCGTCGCGGCGGGGGCCGAGGGAGCACCGAGCAGCGCGCCGGCACCGAGCGCGCAGAGCCCGCAGGAGAGGGTCTTGGGAAGCCGGGACATCAAGCAAGACGAACTCCCGGAGGTCTGGGGAGTTGCGCTGGTTCAGCGTAGCCTCGGTGACCTCGTCGAGCTCCGCCGGGCGACGGCGGTGAGGCCGCCCGCGTCGAGCACGACTGTCACGCGCTGCGACGCTCAGCCTCGATCGGGCCGAATATCGCGTCGCCCCACTTCTCCGCCGCGATCCGGTCCGCCTCGGGAATCGGACCCTGCTCCTCCTCGAGCTCGGCCACGTACCTGTCGAGCTCGGCGACCTTGTCGAGCTTGAGAAGCTCGTCCTCGAGCGCGGCCGTCGCGAGCCTCGACACGTTCATGCCGGCCTCGCGGGCCCGCGCCAGCACCGCGTCGGGGACGGTGACGTTCACTCGTGCCATGCGCATAACGTACACACGCGGGGCATGCGCGCTGTCACGTTTCGGCGCGCCACGCCGCGCGCATGCTCGAACGCATGGCCACGATCGAGTCCTCTGCCGAGGTGGCCGTCGTGGAGAAGGTCCCGAAGGGGCTGCTCATCGCAGGAGCGTGGCGCGATGCGACCGGTGGCGGGAAGCTGGACGTCCTCGATCCTTCGAGGGGGGAGGTCATCGCGGCCGTCGCCGACGCGACTCCCGAGGACGCGATGGAGGCGCTCGCCGCCGCCCACGAGACGTTCGCGGCGTGGAAGGGCTCCGCTCCGCGCGACCGCGCGGACATCCTGCGCACCGCCTACGACCTCGTGACGGAGCGCACCGAGGAGCTCGCTCTGCTCATGACGCTCGAGATGGGCAAGACGATCGCGGAGTCCTCGGCGGAGATCACCTACGCCGCGAACTTCCTGCGCTGGTACGCCGAGGAGGCCGTCCGCATCGACGGGCGCCACACCCGCAACGAGGCGGGCGGCGGGCGCGTGCTCACCCTGCGCCAGCCCGTCGGCCCGTGCCTGCTGATCACCCCCTGGAACTTCCCGCTGGCGATGGGAACGCGCAAGATCGCCCCGGCGATCGCCGCGGGCTGCACCATGGTGGCCAAGCCCGCCCAGCAGACGCCGCTGTCGATGCTCGCGCTCGCCGAGATCCTCGAGCAGGCCGGACTGCCCGGGGGCGTCCTCAACGTGATCACCGCCAAGTCCAGCGGCGCGGTCATGCAGCCGCTCATCGAGGATCCGCGCGCGCGGAAGCTCTCCTTCACGGGCTCCACGGAGGTCGGCCGGACGCTGATCGAGCAGGCGGCCAAGCAGGTGCTGCGCGTCTCGATGGAGCTCGGCGGCAACGCGCCCTTCCTCGTGTTCGGCGACGCGGACGTCGACGCCGCGGTGGACGGCGCGCTGATCGCCAAGATGCGCAACGTCGGCGAGGCGTGCACGTCGGCCAACCGCTTTCACGTGCACGCGTCGGTCGCCGACGAGTTCACGGGGAAGCTCGCCGAGCGGATCGGCGCCATGAAGGTCGGACGGGGGACCGAGGACGGCGTCGACGTCGGCCCGCTGATCAGCGCAGACCGGCGCGAGAAGGTCGACGTGCTCGTCCAGGACGCGGTGGCCAACGGCGCGACGCTGCTGACGGGCGGCCAGGCGGTCGAGGGCGCCGGGTACTTCTACGCGCCGACCGTGCTCGGCGACGTCCCGCCGGGGGCGCGCCTGCTGCGCGAGGAGATCTTCGGCCCGGTCGCGCCCGTGACGACGTTCTCCACCGACGAGGAGGCCGTCACGGTGGCTAACGACACCGAGCACGGCCTCGTCGCCTACGTCTACACCGCCGATCTCACGCGTGCCTTCCGCGTCTGCGAAGCCCTCCAAACGGGCATGATCGGGCTCAACCAGGGGCTCGTCTCCAACGCAGGCGCGCCGTTCGGCGGCGTCAAGGCGTCGGGCTTCGGGCGCGAGGGCGGTCCTGAGGGGATGCATGAGTACCTCGAGACGAAGTACATCGCGATGAATGTCTGAGCCGTTGAGCACGGACGGCCGGCGGCTGAGCTCGCCGCCGGCCCCGGCGGGCTACGCTGACGCTCGAGACGTGCTGCGCTTCATCGACCTCTTGGTTCCGCCCTCGGCCTCGCCAGCGGAGCTGTCATCCTCGCCCCTCGGCGTGAACGTCGGCTCGGCCGCCCCCACGCGCGCCGTCCCGATCGTGGGAGGCTGATGCAGTTCAAGGGGGCGATACTGGGGTTCGTCGCCGCCGGAGCCGTGGCCGTCGTCTCCGTGGCGGGCCACGCCACGGGCGAGGAGGGCACGCCGGCCACGCTGCGCTCGGTGTCGCTCGGTGGCCCCTACGGCCGCGTCCCGATCACCGGGCCGTGGACCCTCCGGGGCGACAAGCGCTTCGTCGGGGTGACGAAGGGCTGGCCCACGGGCAACTTCGCCGGCTCGACGGTCGTCGTCCCGAACTCCCCGAACGCCAAGCGCATCACGGGCTCCGCGGGCCTGGACTCCTTTCGCGGATCCGTGGGCTGGTACCGCACGACGATCGGCGTCCCCGCCGACGGCCCGTACGCGCTGCGCTTCGAATCCATTAACCACAAGGGCACGATCTGGGTCGACGGCAAACTGCTGGGCAGCCACCTCGGCACCTACCTGCCGTTCGAGAAGAACGTGCAGCTCACCGCGGGTCAGCACACGCTCGTCGTACGCGCGGACTGGCGCAACCCGGCGCGCCTCAAGCGCCAGGCGTGGCACCGCACGTGGTTCAACTTCGGCGGGATCAACCGCGAGATCACGCTGCGCCCGCTGGGAAAGAGCGACATCACCGCGCCCGCCATCCGTACCCGCCTGGAGCCCGGCGGCGGGGCGCTCGTCGACGTGCAGGTCCGCCTGCGCAACCGCGACGGGAAGCGCGAGGTCCCGGCGGGCGGCGCGCTGATCCGCGACGGCAAGCGCTACGACTTCAGCTTCCCGACGCTCAGGATCCCGGCACGCGCGACGCGCGTCGTCTCGGCCACCGTCGAAGTCCCCGACGCGGCGCTCTGGTCGCCCGAGTCCCCGAATCTCTACGACGTCGACCTGTTCGTCCCGGGCGAGACGCGCTACTCGCTGCGCACCGGCCTGCGGGAGCTCTCCCAGAGCGGCAGGCGACTTCTGCTGAACGGCAAGGCCGTGCAGCTGCGCGGCGCCTCGATCCACGAGGACGCCCAGGGCCGCGGCGACGCGCTCACGCCGGCGGACATGGACGAGATCGTCGGCGAGCTGAAAGCAATCGGCGCAAACGCGACGCGCGCGCAGCACCCGCTCTCCGCGGCGTTGATGGAGCGCCTCGACGCCGCCGGGATCATGGTCTGGATGGGCGTCGGCCCGGTGGACGCGCCGGGGGCGTTCACGTCGAACACGCCGGCGCTGCGCCGTCAGAGCGCGCGGCGCGTGCGCACGTCGCTCCTCCAGCTGCAGACCCACCCGTCGCTCATCGCCTGGAACCTCGCCAACGAGGTCGCGGGTGACGGCCACCCCGGCGGGCAGGCCGGCTACATCGACGAGATGGCGCGTGAGCTCAAGCGCCGCGACCCGGGCCGCCTGGTCGCCCTCGACGTGTGGGGCGCGCACCCCCCGCGGGAGCCCGGCGGCGCGATCTACAGGAACATCGACGCGATCGGCGACACGAACTACATCGGGTGGTACGAGAAGACGCTCGAGTCGAAGGCGGAGGTCAGCCGCGCGATCAGGCAGCACGAGCGCTCCATCAAGCGGGTCTTCCCGGGGAAGATCGTCGTCGTCACGGAGTTCGGCGCGGAGGCCAACAGCGACAACCCGACGAACAGGCCCGGCGGCTTCGCCTTCCAGGCGGACCTCCTGCGGCGGCACATCAACGTGTACCGCACCGAGCGGGGGCTCTCGGGGATGCTCGTGTGGAACCTCCGCGACTTCGCCGTCTCGCCGGCCTTCGCGGGCGGCTCCATCCGCCGCGAGGTGCCGAACATCGAGATCGTCCGCGGACTCAACCAGAAGGGCCTGTTCTTCTACGACGGGCGGCCGAAGCCGGCGGCCCGCGTGGTTCGCGCCGCGCTGGCTCGCGCGGCGAAGTCCTTCCGGCGGCCGTAGGCCCCTCGCGATGAGCACCGCCCTGCCGCCGGTTGGCCTCGGCGCACGCGCCGCGGCGCTGAGCTGGTACCACACCGTCGAGCTCGCTCCGGGGGTCGTGACCGATGCGTTCTTCGACACGCGCCCCACCGTCGCGAAGGTCCCGCTGCCGGCGGACCTCACGGGCAAGCGCTGCCTGGACGTCGGCACGTGGGACGGCTTCTGGGCCTTCGAGATGGAGCGCCGCGGCGCCGCCTCGGTCACCGCGATCGACATCGAGGATCCACTTCGATGGGACTGGCCGCCGCAGGCCCGGTTCGGGGAGACGAACGAGGCGCGCCTGGCCTACCTGCGGAGCTTCAAGTCGGGCGCCGCCGCCTTCGCGCTGGCCAAGGAGGCGCTCGGGTCCTCGGTGGAGCGCGTCGACTGCTCGGTCTACGAGCTGGACCCCGCGGTCCACGGGACCTTCGACGTCATCTTCCTCGGCTCGTTGCTGCTGCATCTGCGCGACCCGATCGGGGCGCTGGACCGCGTCCGCGGCGTCTGCGGCGGCGAGGCGACCATCGCCGACGCGATCGAGCTGCTGCCGTCCCTCGTGCGGCCCCGCACCCCGACCGCGCGCCTCGACGGCCTGGACCAGTCCTGGTGGTGGCAGCCCAACGCCGCGGGCTTCCGGCGGATGGTCGTCAGCGCCGGCTTCGAGATCCTCGAGCAGACGGGCATCTACTTCCTGCCGACGGGCACCGCGCACCCGCGTCCGCCGCTGCACACGGCGTGGCGAGCGCTGGGGAGCGCCGCCGGCCGCGAGCGGATCGTCACGCGGGTGAAGGGCATTCCCCACGCTGCGGTCCGCGTGCGGCCACTCGGCTGAGCCGGCCTGGCCCGCGCGGGCTACCCCTTGTAGGGCTCGTTGCCCGCGGCGATCTTGCGCAGATCGACGGCCTTGTCGTACACCTTCGGCTCGACGCCCTGGTCGAGCGCCACGTCGCGCAGCAGGCGCCCGGAGGAGGCCGCCTCCTTGACGATCGCCGCCGCCTTGTCATAGCCGATGTGGAGGTTCAGCGCGGTCGCCGTGGCCAGCGTGCTCTCCGCGGAGCGCGTCGCACCCTCCTTGTTCGCCGTCAGGCCGTCGACGCACTTCTCGCGCAGGACGGTCGCGGTCGTGGTCAGCAGGTGGATGGACTGCAGCAGGTTGCGCGCGATGAGCGGGATCCGCACGTTGAGCTCGAACTGGCCCTGCATGCCGCCGATGGTGATCGCGGTGTCGTTGCCGATCACCTGCGCGCTCACCTGCAGGACCACCTCGGGAATGACCGGGTTGACCTTGCCGGGCATGATCGAGGAGCCCTTCTGCAGCTCGGGCAGGAAGAGCTCCCCGATGCCCGCGCGCGGGCCGGAGCCCATGAGCGCGAGATCCTGGGCGATCTTCGTCAGCGAGACGGCGACGACCTTCAGCGCGCCCGACAACTCGACCAGCGCGTCGCGGTTGGCCTGCGCCTCGAAGCGGTCCCGCGGCGGGCCGATGAGCTTGAGCTTGGCCTCCTTGGCCAGCAGCTTGCGGACCTTCTCGGCGAACTTGGCGTCCGTGTTCAGGCCGTTGCCGACGGCGGTGCCGCCGAGCGGGAGCTGGCCGACGTGGACCAGCGCGGACTCGATGCGCTCGCGCCCGAGGTGCATCTGCGCGGCGTAGCCCGCGAACTCCTGGCCGAGCGTGACGGGCACGGCGTCCATCAGGTGCGTGCGCCCGGCCTTGACGATGTCCTTGAACGCCTTGGCCTTCTTGTCGAAGGCCTTCTCGAGGAGCTTCAGGGCGGGCAGGAGACCGTTGGTCGCCTCGTCGAGCGTGGCGAGGTGGACCGCGGAGGGGAACACGTCGTTGGAGGACTGCCCGTAGTTGACGTCGTCGTTGGGGTGGGTGCCGGACAGCTTCGCGATCACCTCGTTCGCGTTCATGTTCGTCGAGGTG
>JAABUR0100008762.1_pt1 | contig 11567 bp, 8 predicted proteins | sample 5560091 | NCBI WGS metagenome assembly JAABUR01 (sample SAMN10711879, study PRJNA513375) | rock metagenome | isolation source: Antarctica rocks | place: Antarctica: Victoria Land, University Valley sud
GCTCAAAAGATAATGTGCAACTCAAATCTTGTCATATCATCAATAGATTAACAGACACAGTTATATGATTCTATTGAACAATATTGAGCACAAATAATGTTTCAGATTCAAGATGTAGTGAAGAATTATTATGTTTTTTACAAGAAAGTCAATACATCGAACTATGTTGTCAAATTGTTAGTTAATGATAACTTCATTAGCTCTGATATTGAAAAGATAAACATCTTCACAGACGTAATGCGTTGATTGACATATACTTAGTCTGAAGAATGTTGTTTTCTAGTCTCAATGATTGTGAAGATCATTGTTGTCTCATTTTTCAATCAAGAAGATCGTAGTCTTGATTAACTATCAAATATGAAAATCATGTTTACTGAACTGAAAGATGAAATCATGATACTCATAGTAATCGCGATTCAACATGTCATCAGCAAATGAACAAGTAATCAGAAGAAGATCGAGAAATGAGAAGAGACTGCAGTAGAAAGTATAACATTTCAACTGTCAATGTTCTCTTGTGCTTTATCTTTAAAATGATTGAACAATGATTGATTAACATGTGACAGTAATACATAAGTGAATAATCAAGAGCTGACAAAAGCAAATTGAGACTTGAAGAAATTTGATATTGAGCATGCTGCATGAATGTGTCATAAGTCATGTTGAATATCATGAAAACAACGTATTCAACAGCATCTCTGCAATGTATAATTTCAATTGCAATCAGATAGATGATCTACTGACTATTAACGCGTCTTGAAAAATCATCAAAGAATGTTCTTTCTCTTCTCTCATTGATTCAAGATACTCGTTGATGTATTCTGTGAATGAAGTCTCTAGTTTCATAAGAAATCGAACATCGCAGCTTGAAAAGTTAAACAATACAGAAATCGCGACAGAAAAGACAAAGAATACAACAAATCAATCAGAATTGATGAATAACAATGAACATGAAACACTTCAAGAAATATTGAATGATGAACAGAATCAAGATCAGAAGAATGATTCAGATGTGAGCATTCATTTTTTAGCTATAGAAATGAACAATAATTAATGCAAGATAAATGTCTGAAGAACTCAAAGATACAACTGAAGTTGAATCTGATCAGATTTCGCTTGACGAAGTCAGAGATACATATCGATTATGAACATTGAAGATGAAAGATAGTTGAAAGATGAGTTACGTTTGATCATTCAACAACTTTCGTAAGCAGCTGAAGATAAACATTAAGACTCTGTATTATCGAAGAACAAATGAAAGTGAATGTGTACTGATGTTTAAAGATGAATATCAGATTTTTCTGAAGAGAGTAAAGAAGAAATTGAACGTCAATGTTGATGTTCAACGAGAAAGTAAGAGCGATTATATAGAACTCGAGTGATAGTAGTAGAATATTTTGTATATGAACAATGAACACAATCGTGAGTTGCTTTGATGCTTTTAATTCTATCGATTGCGAGTAACTTATACAATGTGCTTGCAAGAATGAAGAATTGTACAAGACATTATAAAATACACAAGCTTGTCTTTAAGAAACTAAAACTTTTGAGCAGTGCACAACATGATGTTTCAATGTGACAACGAGATAAATCTGAATAAAATATCTCAATTTACCTATCATGAAATAATAATGTGATAAGTATTTGTCAAGAAACGTGCACAGATTACAAATTTCACATACTGATAATAACGAGCGCTGAATGTGAACACTGATCAAATGATATACATTGTGCATTGTATTATTTAAGCATAAAAAGCAAATGATTGTCATCAAGAGTTACAAGTGATTGTAGCTAGCTATTAGTTGTTGATGAGTGACTATTAGAGCTTGTAAGCTAGAAGCTCAACTAAACAGATATTTTTGACTGATGCTAGCTTGATGAGCTTGTAGTCAGTTTTAGTTGATTTCGTCAAATGATCAATGTTCGATTCAAATACTGACTTGAAACTCAAAAGCTCTGACTATGAAAAGTTCTGAACAGCGAAATTAAAATCATTTCGATTCTGTTTCAGCAGACTTGCAAGCAATATTTACATTCAGATTGAAACATGTCAGTTGACGAGTAATTAATTCTGTTTAAGAGTCAATTCAAACATATCATGAATATATTCAGTAAGAAAGTTGATCGAGAGTTTAAAATCTACTGTCTATGCAGTGAGAATTATCTATATATCTTCATGTATGCATCAAAAATCACTAAAATCATTGATTTGATCAAATTCAGAATTTTAGTTCTTCGACTTCAATAATTGTTATCATTAAATCGTTATCTCGATTCTGTTGCGAACATGCACTTCAAGTTAGTCTAACATAAATCATGTCAGACTATCTTAGACTAGTACAGAGCTGATGTTGACATGTTAGTGATCTAGCGTGTCTTCATGAGTACAAGATCTTCAACGTGTTACATCTTCTTTCTTCTTTAGTTTTGAACTTCTAGTTAGAATACACTCATATAATTCGCTCTATGCAGACTCATAACATTAGTTCAAAGCTCATTAATCTTGCTATCGACGTGTAAACAATATAAAAACAAGCTACACAATTCAAATCAGAAGTCGAACTCAGAAATTTTGACAGCAAAATCAGAACTCAAGCTCAGAAAGCTCAATAGAAATCAGAAATTTCTAAAGAAAAATCTTGATTTGAAACCAGAAATTTTGATAGAATCAGAATCAAAGAACACGAACGCGTTGCTCTTGATTAACTCTTTATTGAGCTCGTCATCAGAAATCAGAAATTTCAGCAGTACTTGAACTCAAAAAGTTTGATAGAGTAACATCAAAATCTCGATCAGCAATTTTCTATTCATACAATGATTAGAAGCACAGAATCAGAATCAGTGAGCATTGCTCGCTACAACTTTCAAAATGTTAGAAAAGAATCACTTCTATCACAGAATCGAGCAGCATCAGAAGAAGAAGACACGAATGTGTCATCGAATACAGAAGAAAAGAACACGAACGCGTTGCTTTTTGGTCACAAAATGATCAAGATCAACATCAACATTGAACTGAATGCTTGAATAAACACTCATGAAGCAGACAACATTGTTGTATTTATCAAGTACATATGTCAACAGCACGACATCAAAATCAAGATTCACAATGACATGATTCAGATGTTAGAAGATGTCAACGAGATAAATATCATGTTGAAGATTACGCAGACACGTCTGCAGAAAGAAGTTAGAAACAAGAATGTGATTATACATCATTTAGAAGCTGCATCAAGTCAACAAAGCACTTCGACTTCTGAAGATCAATTCTCAAAGTCAATCAAGTTACTCAATTCATCTCTGTTCAAAGATTCAACGCAGAATGTAAACAATTGACTGTTTTGAATGTGAAATAAGCTGAAGACAAATAAGAATTATTTTTCTATCGAAGAGTTGAAGATTGCTTACATTGAAAGTCGAGTCAGTGAAGCTGCAATCAAACACATAACATCTTGAATGCAAAATATCTTCTTGAACTCATTTCTAGAAGTTAAAGAAGTACTATCGATGATTAATAAGATGTACGATGATCTCAATCATCATCACACGACTCAACGTCAATACTTGAAGCTGTATCAGAACAAGATCTTCTTTCATGAATTTTGAATGAAATTTCAGAGATTTAGTGCAAAACTAGAATACAATAACGAGACTTTACTAAATGATCTTCAGCATAAAATCAGCTCAAATCTTCAGCGAGCAACACTCAATGAATGAATCACGAACTTGAATGAGTTTGTTGACATTTGCATGCAAGTCAATGTTAGATTGATCGAATTGAATGCTCAATCAGTCATCAAAGCATCAGCTACTCAAGCTGCTCACTCTGTCATCAGCACATCAACTATTTGACTCACGTCATTAATCTCTTCGTGAAAGAAATTCAGAAGATTGAAGCTCAATTCTCTTCAGAAAAAGTGATTTAAGAAAGAACTTTGCTTCAAATGCAAAAAGTCAGAACATAAAGCATATGACTGTTTCAAAATGACTCAAGTGCACAAGATCATTGCGAGTTCAAAAAATGATCTGTCTTTGTCAAAGTAGTGACTGAGAGCGATATACTCATATTTTGTTTCATCAACATGTCTGATGATTCATTTGATTTTAAGTCGTTCACTGTTGACATCATCTTGAATAGTCTAGAAAAGATATTCAGATTTTTCACTCTGATAGATATTGAAGTTACTGACATGACTTTCATTGATGAATCTTTGATGTCAGAGCTATGTGAACGCTTTGATATTCAGTCAATATCGTTGTCAAAATCAAAGTTGATTCAATCATATGATGAAATCTTTGATTGAAAGTCGATTACACATGCTTTGTATACATTGATCATGATACAAGAACACAAGAATGAAATGATGTCTCTATTGATAACTTGTCTAGATCAGCACAAGATAATCATTGAAAATCTTTGATTGAAAAGAAATCAAATTTTGATAGATTCTGTAAACAATTGATTAATATCATCATTGAAGATTCAAACATTGAAATCTGTTGTTTTAAAAGCAAGCAGTCAATCAGCATTTCACAGATCTGAGTCAAGCAAGATTTGCAAAATGAAACGAAAGAACTTGAACTCAATGATTACGTTGACAATCATCTTGAAGTGACTCACGAATCAGAAACTAGTGAATCAGTTCATTGAATCTGTTCAATTCATTGAATCTGTATTCATATGAAAGCAAAGCACTCAAGTTGATCTCAATCAACTTCGTCTCTTTCAATCAACTGAGAAAAAGAGACTCGTCAATATTATCATGATTGAAGTTGCTGTGTATTAAACTCTAGTCAAGAATAAAAAGATCAAGATCTTCTTCTTGATCATTAGTGAAATCAACAAAGTGCTTAGCTCAGTCGAAGATTTCGCGAAACTGAATGAAATAATCTCTGTCATGTCATTAAATGAACTGAAGAAGAAACTTTCAATAATTTATCATGACTTTCTGAATGTTTTTAATAAAGAAAAGACAACGCAGTTGTCTCTGCATCGATCATACGATCATAAGATTGAATTAGAAGATGAGAGTCAATTCTTTAAAAGTTGATTGTATTTTATATTGAGCTACAAGTTGCAGAAGATCAAAGAGTATTTAGAAGAGAATTTGAAGAAGAAGTTCATCATACTCAGTAAAGCTTCTTTCGCTTCGTCAATACTATTTGTCGAAAAGAGAGATGATAGTCTTTGCTTTTGTATGAATTATTGAAAACTGAATGCTCTGATCAAAAGAGATCGTTATTCAATACTCTTGATAGACAAAGTACTCGCTTGAATTCAAGACAGTAAGTATCTGACTCAACTTAACATTATCATCACGTTCAATAAGCTTTGCATGAGTACTGAAAGTGAGAATCTAATCACATTCGTTACTTTCTTCGATGTTTACAAGTATAGAGTAATGCTTTTCAAATTAATCAATGAATCTGCGTTCTTTCAGCACTATATCAACGATGTGTTGTTTGACTGTCTACATAAATTCTGTCAGACATATCTGAATGATATTCTCATCTACAGCAAGATCTTGAAAGAACATAGAACTCATGTGAAAGAAGTGCTAAACAAGCTTCATGAAGTCAATCTGCAGATAAACATTGATAAGTGTGAATTCAAGATTCAGAAAATCTCGTGTCTTGAACTACTGATGTTCATCAATGATCTACGAATGAACTCTTAAAAAGTAGATGTGATTCGAAACTGAAAAGTGTCATGATCATTGACTCATGTGCAGATCTTCATTGATTTCTGCAATTTCTATCGATGATTTATAAAGAATTTTTCAAAGATCATTCAACTCATGATAAAGCTGACTCGAAAAAATCATCTTTTTGAATAAACAGAGATCTGTCAGATGATCTTTGAAGAACTAAAGCAACAGATGACAACAGTCTTCGTTCTGAAGCATTTTGACTCGATCAGAGAAGTTATTCTGAAAATGAACTTCTTGAACTATGTGTGTTACGATTCTAGCCTTCATTTATTCTTTCTAGTCTTCATTTTGATTTCATTCTAATTGAGTCTAGTGAGCATTCAAGCTAGAAATGATGTCATTGAAACTCTGCATTATATGTGTAAGATGTTAACTCAATCGAGTCTAGCACAGAGCTGAGAAATACACATATAAGAATCGAGTTCTTTTCTGTAAATACTTTTTTTTCTTAGCATTTATCTATTAGTTAAATGACATTCATATGACTCGCTTTATGCTGATCTTTAACAGTAAATAAATGCTAATCAACTACTCTGCTATTAATGTGTAGATGATACGAAATAATCTACTTCGTTCATTCAGAAATTCGCAAGAAATTCTTTGAATTTATATTACTTTTTATTCGCAAGAAATTCTTCGAATATTGTACTCATTTGTTTATCAGAAAATTCACAAGAACTTTTTTGAATTACATTTATCAAATTTATCGCAATCTATTTATCTTTATCTTCAATTTCTCATCATGACATGCGACTTTGAATCAGTCGAATCTTGAACAACTTGTCTGCTTAAAAGCATTGCAAATAAATGAGTTTTTCTTCTTTCTTTCGATGTTTCAGCTGAATCTCAGAATGACGCAATCTCATGAAACATCAAGATCAAAGAACAACTTTGTCAGTGAGTTATTGATCATTTGAATGAGATCATCAAGATGTTAAATGAACTAAAAGATCAGCAAGACATGACTTTGAAATGCAACAAGCATTGAATCGTTTTACAAATCAAACATATCAAGAGACTGAAACAGCTAGAAATCAATCGCGCGTCAATGAACACTTTAGAAGAGATAAACACTCGACTACGAGAAAAGATGTTGAGTCTCAAAGATAGACTCAAAGAAGTACAGCGTTCAACGAATCAGTCTCGATCTCGACAGTCTACTGAGTCTCGATCTACTACGAATCATCTATCTCAACAAGATATCGAGTCGCATGCTTCTATTGAGAATCATACTCGACGAGAGATGTCTATTAAGTTCATCTCATTCGAAAATGAACATCATCAATTCTACAAATTTTTGAATTCATTTATATTCACTGATGAAGATGAATTGACTTGAAAAGACTGAAGAAACAAGATGAACGACAAGCTGATTGTCAATGTTGATCAATTCAATGATGAGACTATCTGTATTGTTTACATGATGTCTAGACTAGAAGATGATGTTGCAAAGCACATCTTCGCTCGACGTTGTTTTGATTCTTCGAATTCATTCACTTTGATCTACGAGTTATTTGATCATTTGAAAGAAATATACGATGAACTGAATAAGAATTGAAAGTCTCGACGCGAATACAACGTTCTGAGACAAGCAGACAAGTCTTTCAACGTCTTCTACTTCAACTTTATGAAGCTATTCAGTGATCTTGATTATGATGATTGCATTCTGATGAACGATCTTCAGAATAAAATCAACAATCGCTTGCAGAACGCTCTATCAATCTGTTCAGAGAAGTTTACTTCGCTTTCTCGTTTAAAGAAATTTCTTCAAGATGTGAATAATAAACAGCGAGTCAACTATCAGCTACGCAGCGAACGTCGCACTGTCATCGTCAAAGTCACTGTTGTACCTGACAAACGCGTTATCTTTGAGTTCGCGAAATCGTCTATCATTTGCTACATCTGCAAGATCTCAAGTCACTTGTTCAAGAATTGTTCTCAGAACAAGATTAACATCTTGACTTCTCAAGCTTTCTTTCTTCGTCTACATGAAATCATCATTTCGAAGAATAAAGAGAATGAGAAAATGTCTTTCAAGAATAGCGAGGCAAAAAACTAGAGACTTTCATCAAAGATGCAATGAAAGATGTGTTAATTTCTTCAACAATGAGCATGTCAGATGATTCTTTTGCTTCTGAATCTTTGATTATTGAATGTGTACTTTCTAGCAATGAAATTAGTTACTCATTAAAGTCATTGATTGACATTGAAGCTGCTGACTATTCGTTCATTGATGAAGTGATTGCACAAATTGTTTGTGATCAATTGCAAATCGAGCTTCTGACTTTGATCAAAGCGAAGTCAATTCGAGAATTCAACGATCATTATGCTAAGAAACTCATTATTCATGTAATCTATTCGAATTTGACTGTTCAAGATCATACGATTGACACAGCTTTTATGTTGATCACTTGATTAGATCAACATCAAATAATTCTTGAAAAAACATGAATAAACAAAATCAATCTAGTAATTGATATGTGAATTGATTCTCTTCAATTTTCGAATTTCAATTCTACTAGTCAGAAATTGATTGTTCTATTCTCAAGCAATAAATCAATCACGAAATGAAAAAGCTTGACTTCTACTCATATACTGAAGAGATCTTTCACTTTCGTTACATCTCAATTCAGTCAAAACAAGAAGTTCATTGAACAGTTAAAACAGCATGACGCGACTTTGATTAACATCAATTCTAAATCAACGTTCAGTCTGAAATCATTCTCTTTCAGTTCAATGAACATAGCAATGATAGAGACAGCGACATATAGAATGTTAGTCAAACGTTCAGATGTCAAGATTTTTGCTGTTATCATCTTGAAAATCGATTGACTCATAACTACAGCTGAAAACAAGTCTGAAGAAGTGAATCTGCATGAGCTTTCTCATGCTGAAACTCTCAAGCAAGTCAAGATTAAGCTTTTTTCTGAATATCACGACTATTTAGATATTTTCGATCGAGCAATGATCAATCAGCTATCATTGCATCGTTTCTACGATCACAAAATTGAGTTGATCGATGAAGAAACACTCTCTCGAAGCAGACTATATCAGATGTTCAATCACAAGCTTCAAAAGATAAAGAAATATCTGATCAATCATCTAAACAAAGAATTCATTTTCTTCAGCTTTGCATCATACATTTCGCTCATCTTGTTCATCGAAAAGAAAGACGAAAGTCTGTGTTTCTGCGTTGATTACAGAAAGCTCAATGCTTTGATCAAACGAGATCATTATTCTCTGTCATCAATAGATGAGACTCTCGCTCGTATACAAGAAAGCAAGTATCTGACTTGATTGAACATTATTATCGCGTTCAATAAACTACGTATGCACTCAGATAGCGAGAATTTGACTATCTTTATTATTTTCTTTGACTCATACAAATATCATGTAATGCTCTTCAAATTAACAAATGAATCAACGTTCTATCAACACTATATGAACGACGTGTTGTTCAAATATCTACATCAGTTTTGTCAGATCTATCTAGATAACATTATCATTTACAGCAAGATCTTGAAGAAACACAAGCAACATGTATGATTGATCTTGAATAGACTACGAGAAGCTGATCTACAGATAGACATCAACAAGTGCGAGTTTCATGTTCAGAAAACTATCTTTCTAGAACTTTTGATATCAATCGAAGAATTGAAAATGAACTCACGAAAGATGCAAGCAGTTGTTGATTGATCTACACTCAATAATCTCACTCAGATGCAGTTCTTCATTGACTTCTGCAATTTCTATTGACGCTTTATCAAGAACTTTTCGAAGATTGTTCATTCAATGATTCAACTTATTCAAAAGAAGATCATATTTGAATGAAATGAAGTCTGTCAGATCATCTTCGATCATATGAAGAGATGTATGATCAAGACTTCTATACTACGTCACTTTGATCAAACTCGTGAAACTATTCTCGAAATTGACTCATTCAACTACGTCAATGATGAAGTTCTCTCTTAATATGATGACGAAGAAGTACTACATTCAATTGTCTTCTATAGCAAGAACATGTCTTTTGCTGAATGCAACTATGAAATATATGATAAAGAACTTCTGATCATCATTTGAGCATTTGAACACTGATAATTCAAACTGAAGCTAACTGACATTTCTATCAAGATATTCATCAATCATCAAGCACTCATCTTGTTGATGAAAGATAAAGAGCTGAGCAAACGTCAGATGCGCTGAGTTCAGAAGTTCGCTGATTTCAACTTCAAAATAATGTATCAATCTGACAAACAGAACATCAAGATCACTGCATTAACTCATTGAGCTGACGTCGTGCTCAGAGATTCAGAAGATGAGTGCATTCACTATCAATGAATCATTATTTTGACTTCAAATCGAATGAAAATTGCTGATTTAAATAAACTAATTGCGTCGAGTTGAGTCATCGAGATTGTGTCGAGTTCTCGACTCGTCAAGACTTGATTCAAGTCAGAATTCTTGATTCAAGTATTCAAGTCAAGTCAGAGAGTTGAAATCGAGTATCGACTTGAAATACTCGACTTGACTCGTCAAAACATGAAGATAGATAGATAAATATTCTATTATGACTTTCTATTATGACTTTCTATCATGACTTTCTATCATGACTTTCTATCAAATAGCCTTCATGTTTTTCTATCATAGCTTTTCTTCATGACTTTTCTTCATGACTTTCTATCAAACAATCTTCATAGTTTCTCGTCATGACTCTCTATCATAGCTTTCTACCAAAGCTCTCTATCAAACAATCTTCATGTTTCTCTTCATGTTTTTCTTCATGTTTCTCTTTATGAATTTCTATCAAAAAGATAATGCAAAAAGGTAATGCAAAGACGAAAAACCGGAAAAATTTCTATATTTAGCTCTCTTGACGTCATATTCGATTGCTTGATGAGTCGAGTCGAGTCTGCGAGTTCTGACTCGACTCGAGATCGATATCGAGTCGAATCATGAGATTTGACTCGAGTATTCGAGTCAAGTCAGAAGGTTCGACTTGAGTACTTGAGTCAAGTCAGAATGTAGATATGAAAACTCGACTTGACGATCCGTCTAGATTTAAAGAAGAACATCAGTGAATCAATTTATAAACAGATTCTTGAGACTAATGAAATTGATGAGAATTGTACGCTACTTCGCGAAGCAATAACAAGAGACGAGACATAATATGAAAATATCAAATTGAAGAATTGTTGAACTCAGAATGAAATCTTGTATCATGATAGTCAGTTATGAATCTCGTTCAACAAGCTTCTACAAATGAATTTGATTCATGAGATGCACGATCAATCATCAGTTGATCATTCTGATATTCTTAGAACTGTGAAAGTCATAAAACGAAACTACTATTGATCATTCATGCGAAAAACGATAGATCAATATATTTGAAACTGCTATATCTGTCAACGTTCAAAGACATCTAGAAATAAATTCAATGACTTACTTCAATCTCTATCAATATCTGAACAGCGATGACAAGATATAACAATGAACTTCATTATTGATTTATCTGATTTGAGCGAGTACAACGCTATTCTGATGATCATCTGCAGATTGTCAAAAGAAAGACATTATATTTCTTGCATTACTGATGATGAAGATATCACTGTCAAAAAGACAGCTGAAATGCTGATTCAATGAGTATATTGAACTCATGATTTATCAAGCTTCATAGTATCTGATCGAGATTCGCAATTCATCTCTATACTATGAAAGTTTCTTTGCAAACCACTGAGCATTTTTCTTCAATTGTTCATCGTCTATCATTCTCAGATCAACGATCAAAGCGAACGAGTTAATCAGAACGTTGAGCGATATCTTCAATTCTTCTGTTCATATATGCAGAACGACTGATTT
>JAABUR0100008766.1_pt1 | contig 11565 bp, 15 predicted proteins | sample 5560091 | NCBI WGS metagenome assembly JAABUR01 (sample SAMN10711879, study PRJNA513375) | rock metagenome | isolation source: Antarctica rocks | place: Antarctica: Victoria Land, University Valley sud
GCCGGACACCACGCGCAGCTTTCGAGCGCACAAGGCAGCCGCATACCTTCTGCTTCACCACGGGCGATCGGTGGTTCAGGCGCCTGATCGCAGAGTCGACGAAGCCGTTTGACACCTCCGCAGGCGAGTTCTGCACCAGCTCCCAAATCTCCTCCAGGAGGTACACTGCGGCCGCGTGCAGGGTCCCCGTCTGCCATCCTAGCAGTGCAGCGCTGCTCCAGCAAGCACATCCACGAGTGCTTCAGGAGAGGGAGCTCGCGCAGCAGGCCGCACCGGGAGCGACCACATCCTTTGAAGAAGTCGCCTCCTCAAACTTGCTGTGGTTGATGAACTTGGTGAACATGGCGCACGGGCGTAGCGGCGCGCATATGCGGGGGCCCAAGCACTATCTACAAAAGCGCGTGAACAAGTGCTCCGATTCGCTGGTCACTACAGAATCCTCATACAGTGCGGCACTCGCAACAGAACGGCTGGGCCTTTCGCCCCTCTCCTCTGCGCAAAGAGACAGGACCGGGCCCAGACAAGGCACCAAATTAGGCTTTCAGGCTGTGGGCAAAAGGCAGGGACATGAGCCTGCCTTTCCCCTGCCCGCGAAGGACCCCGGCATGAGCGATGAGCTGGAAAATGAGCTGCTCTCTGCACTCAACAGCAGCGACAGCGAGGTAAGGCCCTCCGCACGGCATGCACGCAACACGCTTGTTTCATGTTTGCAAGCGCGGTAGCGTGTTCTTAATAGCATCGCCGCACAGGCCGACAGTGAGCGCCCAGCCAAGCGCCAGCGGTTGCCTGCGGAGCAGCGCGCACCCCCCGAGTCGCGCTGCCTGGTGGGGGGCGCCTTCCGTGCGGTGCCCCCCGAGCTACTGCGCCGCGTGCTCGGCCTGCTGTCGGCGCACGACCTGTCCGCGGCCGTGTCCGTCACCTGCCGCGGCCTGCGCGCCGCGGCCGCGGACAACATCCTCTGGCGCCGACTGTACAAAGCCAGGTGCGGGCGACTGGGCTCCGCCTCTGCGCTGCACGGCTCGCTCCTGCAGTGGGGAGCAGCGCCCGGCCCCTGGCTACCTGCTCGAGACTCCTGAGGCCGTGCGTCTGTCCAGGTGGGGCACGAAGGCGTATGAGGAGGGCGTGCGCGGCTGGAATAAGCAGCTCTCCTGGAAGGTCACTCCCACTGCATAAAACCACTGTAGACGAGCGTGTCCTGGTGCCTGTCGCTCACGTCTGTCAGCTGTGTCCCGAGCAGCGGCGTGTGCTGGCTCGCGCTGCCTGCCCACGCTGCTGCACGCGGACGCTCGACTGTGCAGGAGAAGTACTGGCGCCGCGATGAGAGCGACATCCAGGAGGTCTGCCGTACGACGCCGGGCCGCACAGCGCACGGCTTGGACAGCACCGCGAGCCATCTCACGGTGCGCCGCAGCCCCACCCAGAGCACTGGACTGGGCTGTGCACACCGGAGACCGCTACAGGCCATGTGGACTTGTCAAGAAGTGCACAGCACATCCTTTGGCGCTCTGTGCAAGTCCCGGCGTCCTCGCGCCGCGTGTGCCCGCCGCGCCGCGTGCGCCCGCCGGCCAGGGCCACGTATCAAACAAAGTAGGGGCGTCACTCGTACTGCACTCGCTGACCCTTTCTCTGACCCTTTTACCCCACTGAGCAGGTCCTGCACAGCTGCCGACGGCGTTGAAGGACTGCATATGCTGGCAGATGTATGGACTCTTGTGCTGCATGTGCATGTGTGTAGGCGAGGAGATTACGAGGGCCGCCGGCAGCTGTGTGCTATGCATAGGAAAGGCGGTGTGTCAGCCTGGCCGGCTCACTGCCGCTCATGCGCGCGCCCTGGTCTCGCGCAGATGCTGAGCGCCAAGCGCTACGTGGCCCTGGGTCTGCGCCATGTGGACGACATGATGCCCGGCGATGCGGAGACCGCGCTGGGCGCGCGCGTGGCCGCCTTCCGCGCGGCGCGCGGCTTTGCGGCCTCGCCGCCCGCGGGGCACGCCTGCCGCGGCCGCGGCGCCTGGTGCCGCATGCCGGGCAGCCAGGCGCGCCGCTGGCGCAGGCCGCGGGTGACATGGGGCGGCGCGCTGTGCTCAGGGGCTGGGGCGGTGGGCGGGGGCTTGCTGGAAGCGGATGGGCCTGGATGGCCGGGAGCGTGATGCCGTAAGTCACAAGGCAGGGTGTACTGTGTCCATGTCAAGGACGTTGCGGGCCGACGAGGTGTGTGGGAGTCATACAGACAGCCCTCGGCAGAGAAGCGCGTTGCACGAGGTGCCTGCGGCGGCTGGCTGAATGAGACAGAGATGCATACTTGGATCGGCGGTGTGGCACGTTTGTGGCGCGCTTGCAGGGAGGCACACAGCGGCGGCGCTGGCCCTGCAGTTACGTAGGCGTGCTATGTTGCCTGATGTGCATGTGCCCACTGCTGGCCGCCGCGCGGCAGGTGTACCTGTGCGAGCGCTGCGGATGGGCGCACGTGTGCGGCGACGCCTGCGTGGAGGACGCGACCGGCGGCGCGTCCGAGCTGCGCGTCTGCCCCATCAGCGGCCGCTGCTTCGAGAAGCTGGTGGTGGAGTGGGGCGAGGCGCGCGCGGCCCCGCTCGCAGTCGCCGGTATAAATGTCGATGCTCTGCCTCCACGCGTCGGCGAAGACCACCTGCCTGCCGCACGGCTCAAGGGCTGGAGCGGCCTGACCTGGCGTGGGGATGCGGGCAGGAGGGCGACGGCCAGGACGAAGGCGTCGAGGAGTTTGGCACGCTTGGTGCGTCTCCCTGCATGCTCTGGCTTCCATGCATGAGCAGCGTTTCAACTTCAGCACCCGTTGTAGCGTACTCACGCACTGGGTGCCGCTGGCTCCACGAGCTGATGGCACAAGACTTGCAATCAACAGCCACTGAAGATGTCGTGCATAACTAAAACTGTGCATGTGCATACTTTGCAGGCCGGCTTGCGCGTGCGTTTACAGACGGATACGGGTGCAGCAACGAGCGTGAACTGCGGCGCCTGGCTGGGCGCTGATGGGCGCCTGACTGGGCGCCTGCTGGGCGCTTCTTGTACCCTGTTGCAGCTTGCTGCTCGCTTTCGCTTTTTGTACCCAACCTGTTCCTAGTCTTCAACTATGTAGGTTGCTGACTCATTGTTGCCGAACAATCTTGTAAAAGAGGCTGAGCCTGCACATGCTGCAAATGGACTACTGCCTGCGTAGAAAGAAAGAAACTGTTGTTGATTGGCATGGGCAGTCTGATGTCATGCTCCCATTTCTGAATGGATGCCCTGACACATTCAGATTATTGGATTTCACACGTGCTGGCCATGGCTTATTTGCACAAATATATCGACCACTGGCCATCATGGGACATCTACAGTGCATGTGGCTAACTGTCCCGCCAAGCATGTGCCATGTGGACAATGATTTGACGCTCTCCACCGATTAACTGATACATAATGCCATCACGCAAGTCAAACAACTTGTGTAGGCTGGTCTCACACGCTAACAAAAGGTGCAACTGGTCTGCACGCGTGCATACACCCACCACGTCACGCTGTAGCATGAAGGCGAGCAAGCACTGCGTGCATGCGGGTGCGGCCCCCAAAGCACCATGCTGTGCTGCCCGGACAAGGGCGCCGCCGCTCATGCGGCGTCGGCACGCGCGGCCAGGCGCTGCAGTAGCGCCTCCAGCTCGGCAAAGCGCCGGTCGGCGTCGGCCAGCGCGGCGCCGCGCGCGGCCAGCTCGGCATGCAAGCTGTCCTCGGCCTGCGCTCACGTGCATGTTGCAAGCATTGCTTGAATTTGTATATGAAACTACCAACTTTGTTCTTTGTTCTTCCGTAGAGCTCACGCAGTGCAGGCACCAAGGTGTTACACGCATTGCAGCGCTCTCCCCAGGACGCTCACAGCGCAGCAAACGCGCACCGCACTGCCTCTTTGCGAGCCTGCTCTTTGCACTGTTGGGCGCTGTCTGCTCCAGAGTTCGGGCACGCGGCAAGCACGGGGACGCGCGTCCTGTTGGTTAAGCTCCTCTCTGCTGTCACGTGTTGTGGCACCAACTTTCTCTGCTGCCACCTCGTTGGGTCATCAATCTGCTACGTACGGCAAGTGGGGCCACACGCCTGCGCATGGCGGGCCTCGGCCTGCAGCAACGCCGCCTGCGAAGCGGACAGGCACGCCTCCCGCTCGCGCAGCGCGGCCGCAAGCGCTGCCGCGCGCGCCTCAGCCTTCAGCAGGCCCTTAGGCCCTGCCACGCATGGCGCCTGCGCATGCATCCCGGCTTTAGCGGCCAAGCTTTGTGTGTGGCATGACCTCTGCTGCCACTCAATGCCCACACTTGATTGCCGGTCAGAGAGACATCTCTGCATGTCACTTGCATGTCACTTGCAGCGTCCAGTGTCCAGCATGCCGCGGCACAAGGTGGACAATGCGCAGAGAGCTGGCTCATGGAGGGTGAACGAATGCGGCAGGTGCATGACATGTCACGGACTGGGCTGCTGGGAATAAACGCGTCGCGTCCAGGCAGCAACGCCCGAGCGTGCCTGGGAGACGCGGACGCTGGCGTGCGCATCGACGGGCGCGCCGCGCGCGGCGTGCCGCTCGGGACGCCGCGTGTCCAGCCCAGCCTGACGGCTGTCTTCTGGCGCACATGCAGTCTGAGCGCGGCGTCTGCTGCTCAGCCGCCCCGGCGCTGCAGCCTCGCCAGCTGCCAGCCGCCCTGAATGCGCTGGCCGACCAGCGCCCCCAGCCACAGTGCCGCCGCGGGCAGACTCATGTCCGCCTGCTACCGATTCAGCTGCTACCGCAGTTGCATGTAAACAGTCGCCTGTGCCTACCGCCGCAGCTGCCGGCTGGGCCTCAGGGCCTGCCGCCAGGCCTGGCTCCGGCTGCTGGCCGGGAGCACCAGGCCAGACGCTGGAGGGCCGGGCATGCTCACATGCGGCATCGGCCGGCGCTGCCCCGACAAGGCCCCCTTGCCAAGCCATGGCCTGGGGGACGGGCGGGCCGGGAGGCTCGGCCTGCACGCCCGCCTCTGCTGTAGACTGCGCTGCAGCGCCCGTCTGCGCCGCCCGCTCTGTCTGCACTCTGGCCTCCGCTGCGCGCCGCTGCCGTGCAACGCACGCCGCTGGGCCGCCGTCCACCTGCACCGCCGCCTCTGCCGTGCTGCCCCGCTGTGCTCGGCGCGCCCTTGGCGCGTCAATGGGTGCAGGGCTGGGCACCGCTGCAGGGTCGAGCGCCTCCGGGCAGCAGGCCGCCTCGCGACGCACTCCTGCGGCCCCGGGCAGGGCACTCCCGTGCGCGTCCCCGTCCGCAGTCGGAGGCAGCCCGGCCTGCACGCCTGCCTCTGCAGTGTGCGGCGCCGTCGCATGGCAGTCCCAGGCTCGGCCCGCACCCTCGAGGTCCGGGCGCTGCGGCAGGTCGGTCTGCACGCACGCTGCCGCTGTGCCGCTCGGCCTGCATTGCTGCCACACTGCCGGTGCCTGCTCAGGGCTGACAGGCCACGAGGGAGACCCAGGGTCATGCGCCAGCGCGGAGCACGGCGCTGTGACCCTGTGCGGCTCCCGCTGCACAGCGGCCGCAGCCGCTGCCTGCGCGGTGGCGGCAGCGGCCTGGGCGGCGCAGGCGCGCGCGTTTGCCTCGGCGGCGCCAGCATGCGCCTCCGCCTCTGCGGCGCGCGCCTCGGCCGCGGCCGCGCGCACAAGGGCGGCGCGCAGGTGCTCCTCCGCCGCCTGCCACGCGCACCGTGCTCTTATATGCTCCCGGGTAACCAGAGACATGACGGGGGAGCGCGCGGTGTGCAACGAGGTGGTGCTTATATTGAGGTGCTCGCAAGTCACAAGAAGGCATGCAGGGCACCCGGTCAGGTCCGCTCCCGCATGCGTCCAGCATCTATCATTGCATTAGGCCCTTTTCCCAAGGAGCGCTGGGCGCATGGGCAGGTGCACTGCACAGCTTCGGCCTGCGCGCTGTGTGACGCGCGAGCGCGGCAGCCACCTGGCGGCGGCCCGCCTCACGGCCGAGCTCGCTCAGGCGCTCGCGCAGCCGCGCCAGCTTGGCGCGCCCCGCCCCCGCGCGCTCCTCGCGCGCATGCTCCGCGGCCGCAGCATCAGCGCCCGCGCCGCGCGCGCCGCCAGCCGCGCCGCCGGGCCTTGCGGCGCTCCGCTCCAGCTCCCGCCGCAGGTCCTGCGGGGACCAGGCGCCTCTTTTTCCCCATGATTTTTTCCTCTGCGCCTAGCGGCGAGCGTTTCGTGCTGAGTTGCGCACCGCGGCCTGTTTGCAAGCAAGGGCGGCCCGGACAGGCCGCGCGAGCATCAGGACCACGCTCGCCAGCCGAGTGCGGCCAGGCGCGGGCGCCTGCGCGCCGCCCGGCCCGCACCGTGTTGGCGCGCGCGGCGTCGTCCAGGCGCCAGCGCAGGCCGAGCGCCTCCGCCTGGCCCGCCGCCGCGGCGGCCGCCGCCTGCCGGCCGCGCTCCCTCAGCGCGCGCGCCGCGGCCTGCCGGCAGCGGCGCGTCGCTGCAGCCTCAGCAGGGCTGCGGCGTGCGCTGGGCAGCCTCGCTGTGCCGCGCCACGCAACTGGGCAATGAGCCCCAGCGGGGGAACGCGATGAGTGGGGCCAGCACTGCGGCCCGTCAGGGTCCCATGTCGGCGCACGCTCTGCACTTGGCCGCCTGGAGTGCGGAGTCAAAGCATGCGTGCTTGCAGCCCGGTCAATACCGCACCAGCGCATCCCAACTGGTAATGTAGGGTAGGACGCTGTTCTAGCCCTATTCAGCATAACCCCACCAGGCGGCGCCGAGCACCTTGTACTTGTGCGCGGACGCGTCGCGCGCCAGCAGGCGCCGGTGCACGGCCGCCAGCCGCTGCTGCAGCGCGCCCGCGTCCGCCGCCGCCCGGCCGGCCGCCCCGCACGCGCACGCATGCAGGCCATCTCTGCATGCAGGCGCGGGCGCTGCCGGTGGAGCGCTGACCGGCTGAGCGGGCGCCGGCGCGCGCGGCGCGCCCGGCGCTGCAGCTGTGGGCCATGCCGCCTGGTCGGGCGCGGGCGCCGCCGCGGCGCTGGCTTCAGCGAGCGCCGCTCGTGCGGCTACCAGCTCCTGCTGCAGCGCCTGGCGAGCATACAAGCGGGGGGGTGGTGAACCGCTGGGCTGCTGCCAGACAGGCTGTGCAGCCTGCCTGGTGTGTGCTGAGCACATCCTGCTCTGCGGCAACTGCATTGCTATTACAGCAGCCAAACGGACTGTGCTAGCTCTGCCAGACAGGGCGCCTGCGCGAAGCAGTGTGCCGCTGTATGGCACAGCGTTATCCTTGTTGCGCATGAGGCGAGCAGGAGCAGGCAGGGCCAGCCTGGCACTGACCTGGTTTGCAGCCTGCAGCCGCCGGCACTGCGCCACCCAGGGCGCTGCGTCCGCATGCCGGGCGGCCCTCTCGTGCTCGACCAAGGCCGCCGCTGCTCTACCCTGGTCAGGCGCCTCGGCAGCCGCTGGCGCAGCGGCTGCCTGTCGCCCGCCCGCCTCGGCCTCGCGCTGCCGGCCTGCGGCGGCCGTGGCCGCATGGTGCCCGTCTCCTGTGGCCGCACCCGCCAGCGCTTGCCGCCTGCCCGCGTCGGCCGCAGCGGCCGCCGCGCGCTGCCGGTCCGCTTCGGCCGTTGCCGCGGCTGCGCGCTGCCGGTCTGCTTCGGCCGCTGCGGCAGCTGCGCGCTGCCGGTCCGCCTCGGCCGCCGCCGCCGCTGCCGCCTGGCCCCGCGCCTCCGCCAGCTCGGCGCGCAGCCTGGCGACCTCGGCGTCCAGCTGGCCGCCATGCGCGCTTGCCAGGGCCAGCTCAGCCGCCGCATGCCCGGCCTCGCTGCCAGCCGCCGCGGGCGCGCCCCGCGCTGGCCCGGCGGCCCCGGCAGTCAGAGCCGCGTGGTCATGCACATGGTCTCGCGCGGCGTCATGCGCGGCGGCGGGCGCGGCGAGGGCGGGGGCGGGCGTGGCGCGCTGCCGGGCGAGCGCGGCCTCCAGGTGCTGCAGCGCGCGCTCCTTGGAGCCGAGCGCGGCCTCCCAGTTGGCCTGCGCCTCCTGCGAGCGCGCCTGCCGCGTGCGGGGGCAGGCCGCGCGCGCAATCGGCCCATTGCTCAAGAACTCACTGGTGTGCCCCTGTGGAAGCCTGGCCATGCAGGCATCAAACCCCCCACCTTATGCACAGACTCGAGTACGCGTGCTGCACCCTCAGCGCTTGACGTGACCCTGACCCTCTCTGTGCACGGGGACAGCGCCCACAGCACTGCTGGCCAGGCGGCCGCACCAGGAGCCGCTGGTGCTGCTCGCGCGTCTCCAGCAGCTCCGTCTCCTTCTCATTCAGCGCGGAGCGCAGCCACACCACCTGCGCGGCGACCCCGTTAGCTTTCGCAGCGCCCTGCAAAGCAGCTCAATGGCTCGGGCGTTTCACGACTTGGCTGTGAAGTATACGAACCTGCTATTGTTGAGCCAACACGCCTGGACACTAGAGCGAGTGGCAGCCCACCTCGTCCTGCGCGCTCGCGGTGGAGAAATCCGGCGCGGTGGCCGGGCGCCCGCGCCGCAGCGGGTGGCGCCTGACAGGCGCTGTGAAGGGGGGTGCCTGCGCGGGTGTGCCTGCTCAGGGGGTGCACTGCTGCGCCGCGCCTGGTTCACATCCGCGGCAGGCAGAGAAAGCGCGGTGCTGGCAGCACAGCAGACACGCACCGCCTCCGTGCTGTAGCCGCGCCGCCTCCGGGAGCGCAGCAGGTAAAACCAGTCAGCTTGTCATCTTGAAATATACGTGCTTGGCTCACGGCGCTGACATACATGATGCACATGACGCTCGACGCAGCGCTCGGCACTGCCACAGCATGCGCCACGCTTACCTGTCAGCCGGCGTCAGCCCCAGCAGGTGCTCCGCCTGGTCCAGCACCACATCCAGGTGGCTGCGCCTGCGGGGGTGCGGCTCGCTGCCCGACGTGCTGATGTCCGGCGCCGCCGGCGAGGCGCCGCTCATGGCGCGCAGCTCGGCACTGGCGCTGCGGCCGCCGCGCCTGTGCCCGGGGAGACAGCAGGCGCCAGCCAAACGGCTGAACAGCCAGGCGCAGCTGGGAAATGGCGGGGGGTCCCCTGGTCCGCCCCAGCCCTAACGTTCAAACAAAGCGAGAAGAGGGCGCAAGGCCGCTTGTCAGGCAGAGTGTGTCATCTGTCAGCAGGAGCGCCGGGGCACACCACACGCACACAGCCTGCTCAGCCGCCCCCGCGCCGCTGCCAGAGTCCCGGCACGATGCGTGAGATCGTCCACATACAGGCCGGCCAGTGCGGCAACCAGGTGCGCAATTGCCCCTCATTCTGCGCTCGGTGTCTGCTGCCGCACCAATCAGGCCGCTCAGCGCGCCGCGCGGCTGCACTGCGCCGGTAACATTGTGCGCATGGCTGAGCGCGGCCACGCGTGTGGGCCGCAGATCGGCGCAAAGTTCTGGGAAGTCATATGGTGCGGCCCACGCGCACTGTTTCTGCCTATCTTGCCAGGCATAGGCTCCGCTGCTGCACAGACGGCCAGGTTGGAGGGAAAGCATGCCTGACAGCTGCGGTGCGCCGCGCGCAGCGATGAGCACGGCATCACGCCCTCGGGCTCGTACGAGGTGCGGCAGTGCAACCTGGCTGCCTAGTATGCCAATCAAGCTGCGCGGAGTGCGGAGCCAGCTGCGATGTCATGCCGGGGGCTGCGCGCTTGTTTCAAAATGCGGTGCCTGATTGAGGCGGAGACCGGCCGGGCAGCCTAGCAGAGACTCCTGCGCAGCAGCACAGCCCGGCGGCTGGGAGCGGGACGCGCTGATTGCGCGCGTGCCACGGTGTTGCGCAGGGCGACTCTGACCTGCAGTTGGAGCGTGTGAACGTCTACTTCAACGAGGCCGGCGGCGGTGCGCGCTCCTTCACCACGCACTGCTATGTGCAGAGCCTAGGACGTGCAACTGTGCTGCGCACTACGTGCAACTACTGCCGTGCATGTCGCTGAAGCAGCCTCGCTGGGCAGGGCGGTATGTGCCGCGCGCAATCCTCATGGACCTGGAGCCCGGCACCATGGACTCCGTGCGGTCCGGCCAGTTTGGCCAGATCTTCAGGCCCGACAACTTCATCTTCGGCCAGGTGCGCGCCTGGCGCGCTCCGCCGCTGCCAGCGCGTGACCGGCCACTCGGGAGCGCCGCAACACTCAGAGCGAACAAATCGAGTCATACATGCGCACGGTGCTATTGTTCCTCTTTGCTGCAACCCGACTGAGCGAGGACTTGCGGCTTCCGCAGACTGGCGCCGGCAACAACTGGGCCAAGGGCCACTACACCGAGGGCGCTGAGCTCATCGACTCTGTGCTGGACGTCGTGCGCAAGGAGGCCGAGTCCTGCGACTGCCTCCAGGGTGCGCTGCGGCCCGACCGAAGCATTGCCAGGCTGCAACAGAGCGCCTGAGATAGCGCATCATGGGCATGATGCATGCAGCGAGGTGCGGAGCTGAGAGGGTCTGCTGCGAGGGCTGAGAGGGTCTGCTGCGAGGGCTGAGAGGGTCTGCTGCGGGGGCCAGGCTTCCAGGTCTGCCACTCGCTCGGCGGCGGCACGGGCTCGGGCATGGGCACGCTGCTGATCAGCAAGATCCGCGAGGAGTACCCGGACCGCATGATGATGACCTTCTCGGTCGTGCCGTCGCCCAAGGTGTGCCCGGGTCAGGAACAGTCAGGAACACTGCATGTTTCTATGTGTATAGTATGCTGATAAGTGCGTCTGCGTCACACCGCGCCATATTCGTGCCGAACGAAGGAGCAGGCAGGTGATATGTGCCTGCAGGGAGCACTTACAAGCGTGCCAGGATCTGCTTCACTTTTCTTTCATCTCGAATTGCATGCAGTGCTGACATGCGCACGAGACTTGAGCCTTGCGTGCTTGCGCCTGACGCGCTCTGGAGGCTGTACGGAGGCTGCGCAGCGCCGCGGCTCACCAATGCTGCCTCACCGCCGCGGCCGCCGCGCGCAGGTGTTGGATACAGTGGTGGAGCCGTACCCTTCAGCCTATATCCTGAAGGCTGCGCAGAGGCTGTACAACTGCACAACGCCAAACCGCCGCGGCCGGCCGCGCGCGCAGGTGTCCGACACGGTGGTGGAGCCGTACAACGCGACGCTGTCGGTGCACCAGCTGGTGGAGAACGCGGACGAGTGCATGGTGCTGGACAATGAGGCGCTGTACGACATCTGCTTCCGCACGCTCAAGCTGACGACGCCCACGTTCGGCGACCTCAACCACCTCATCTCGGCCGTCATGTCCGGCGTCACCTGCTGCCTGCGCTTCCCGGGTGCCGCGGCCCGGCCTTGAGCGCAGGCCCTGGCCGCTGCTCTGCTTCTTTGTCGAGTTGACAAAGCCTGCGCTGCCCCTGGCTGCGGCTCTGCTGCGTAACCTTTTATCCGTACACAGCCTGCGCTGCCCCTCGGCTGCATCGTGAGCCTCGCCTGCCGGGGCTGGGCGCATGCACGGGACATGACAGGCTAGAGTATCTCCACATCCAGCCATGACCTGCTAGGTTCGGCATGCTGATTAAGCGACCGTGTGCTGGCAGCCGCCACTC
>JAABUR0100008768.1_pt1 | contig 11564 bp, 10 predicted proteins | sample 5560091 | NCBI WGS metagenome assembly JAABUR01 (sample SAMN10711879, study PRJNA513375) | rock metagenome | isolation source: Antarctica rocks | place: Antarctica: Victoria Land, University Valley sud
CGGGCCGAACTGGATGGAGGCGGTCGGGCACGCTTGGGCGCAGGCGGGGGTGAGACCGTTCTGCATGCGGTCGTAGCAGAGGGTGCACTTCATCGCGGTGTTGTTGACCGGGTTGATGTCGATGACGCCGAAGGGACAGGCGCCGATGCAATCGCGGCAGCCGTTGCAGACATCGGACTGGATGACGACGGTATCGAATTCGGTGCGGATGATGGCGCCGGTGGGGCAGACCTCCAGGCAGCCAGCGTGGACGCAGTGCTTGCAGACATCGCTCATCATCAGCCAGCGGCCGCCGGTGCGATCCTCGCCGAACTGCTCGATGAACTTGACGTGGCGCCAGTGCTCGCCATCGAGGCGACGGGTGTTGTCGTAGGAATCGCCGCTGAGGGTGTTGAGACCGCCGTTGGTCGAGGCGATGCCGTTCCACTCCTTGCAGGCCACTTCGCAGGCCTTACAGCCGATGCAGACGGTGGTGTCGGTGTAGAAGCCGGTCGGCTCGGCGGCGAACGATCCGGGTGGGGTGACGGGGCCGCCGGCGGCGGTTGGCGTGCCCGCGGCGGCGCCGGCCGGGCCGGTCGAGGGAAGCGTGGCGACGGGGGACGCGCCGGGCGAGGCGATGACGGCGGGGGTCGCGGCCTCCGGGGAGGTCGCAACCGGTGACGAGGCGGGCGAGGCGGCGGGGGTGGCGGCCGGGTTTGGGGTGGCTTGGGAAAGGGGTGTCATCACGCCTTCTCCACGTTGCAGACGAACGCCTTGCCCTCGTGAATTGAGACATTGGGATCGCCGACGAGGAGTGAGAGGTCGTTGACGACGGAGCCAGTGACCACCCCCTGGTAGCCCCAGTGCCAGGGGAGACCAACGTGGTGAATGGTCTTGCCGGCGACGGTGAGTGGCTGGAGACGACGGGTGACGAGGGCCTTGGCCTGGATCTCGCCACGGGGGGTGATGATCCGGACCATTTCGGTGTTGCCGATACCCTTCTCGCCGGCCAGCTCCGGGCTGAGCTCGACGAAGAGCTCCGGTTGGAGTTCGGCGAGCCAGGGAAGCCAACGGCTCATGACGCCGGAGAGGTGGTGCTCGGTCAGGCGGTAGGTGCTGAGGACGTAGGGGAACTTGGGGTCGCCGACCGAGGCGCCCTTGTTGTCATCCCGGTCCCACTTCTTGAGGACGGGGCTATTCTGCTGCTTGTAGAGCGGGTTCTGGACGGGCGACTCGAACGGCTCGTAGTGGGTGGGGAGGGGACCATCGACGAGACCGGTTGGGGTGAAGAGCCAGCCCTTACCGTCGGCTTTCAGGATGAAGGGGTCGGTGCCGGAGTGGGCGTCGAGACCGGTCGCGCCGTCCTTTGGCTTAGCGTCGGGAGCTTTGGCGACGGGAAAGTCGGGGACATCAAAGCCGGTCCACATGCCGGGTTTGGGATTGGGATTGACGGCGGTGGCGGCGGGTACCTTGGCGGGGTCCCACCAGATCCACTTCTTGCGCTCGCTCCAGGGTTGGCCGTCAGGGCGGGCGGAGGCGCGGTTGTAGATGATGCGGCGGTTGGCGGGCCAGGCAAAGCCCCACTTGAGGTTGGTGCCGGGACCTCCGGGGTCATCGGGGATGCGGCTGGCGGCGAGGAGCTTGCCCTCCTCGGGGTAGACGCCGGAGTAGATCCAGGAGGCGCAGGTGGTCGAGCCGTCGTCCTTGAGGACGGCGAAGCCGGGGAGGAGCTTGCCGGTGGCGGAGTCGTAGCCATTGATCTCGCGCATGACCTTGTAGGCGCTGGGCTCGTCCTTGATCCGCCAGGCCTGGACCTCGTCGGCTTCGGGCTCGAAGTCCCAAACGAGGTTGAGGAAGCCCTGGTCGCGGGGGGCGGTGCTGCCGGTGTAGAGCTTCTTGAGACGCTTGCCGAGGTGGTAGGTGAACCAGAGATCGGTGCGGCTGTCGCCGGGGGGGTCGGCGGCCTTGTGGTGGAACTTGATCAGGCGCTGGGTGTTGGTGAAGGAGCCGTCGCCCTCGCCGACCTGGGCAGAGGGGAAGAAGAAGACCTCGGTCTTGATGTCCTCGGGTTTGCGCTGGCCGCTCTTGGCCTCGGGCGAGTTGTACCAGAAGGCGGCGGTCTCGGTTTCGAAGTTGTCCTTCACCACGAGCCAATCGAGCTTCGCCAGGGCCTTTCGCTGGAAGATGGCGTTCTGACCGCCGACGGCGGGGTTTTGGCCCATCGCGAACATGCCTTTGACGCGGCCCTCGGCCATCGCCAGCATCATCGGCATGTGAGAGTGGTCGCCGGAGATACGGGGGTGCCAGCCGAAGCCGAAGTCGTTGTCCTTGGTGGCGGCGGCGCCCCACATCGATTTGAGGTAGCTGACGAAGAACTTGGGGGTGTTGGCCCAGTAGCTCTTCGGCAAGGTCTCGGTCTGCAGGTACTCGGTGACAGAGTTGTGCTTCTTCAGGATGGTGGGGGCGGGCATGTAGCCGTGAATCGAATGGTAGAGGGTGGGGACATCGGTGCTGCCCTGGATGGTGGCGTGACCACGGAGAGCGACGATGCCGCCGCCGGGGCGGCCGATGTTGCCGAGGAGGAGTTGTAAGAAGGCGGCGCAACCGATGACCTGGGGACCGTTGGTGTGCTGGGTCCAGCCGACGGCGTAACAGATGGCGGAGGTGCGGTCGGGGCCGGAGTTCATGAGGAGCGTTTCGGCGACCTCGACGAAGCGCTCTTTGGGGCAGCCGGTGACCTGCTCGACCATCTCCGGGGTGTAGCGGCTGAAGTGCTTCTTGACGAGCTGGAAGACGCACATCGGGTCCTGGAGGGTCGGATCCTTGCGGGCGCCGGGTTTGAGGAGGCTCTTGACGAGAGCATCGAAGGGGGGACCGGGGGGGACGGGTTACTGTTCGGCGCCGGGTTGACCGGACTGGACGCCCTGCTCACCGGACTGGGCGGTGTTGGCGCTGCGTCCCTGGTCACCGACGGGACCGCCCTCGTACTGCCAGCTCTTGTTGTCGTACTGACCGACGAAGCCGTTAAGGCCCCACTTGCCTTCCTTGTAGGGGCCGAGACCGGAGAAGACGCCGTCGAGGTCTTCGGCGTCCTTGAACTCCTTGTTGATGATGGTGGCGGCGTTGGTATAGGTGGCGACGTACTCCTTGAAGAAGGGCTCCTGGTTCCAGCGGGGGGCATTGATGACGTAGTTGACGAGGCCACCGAGGAAGGCGACGTCGGAGCCGGCGCGGACGGGAGCGTGGAAGTCGGCCATGGCGGTGGTGCGGGTGAAGCGGGGGTCGGCGTGGATGATCTTGGCGCCCTTGATCTTGGCTTGCATGACCCAGCGGAAGGCAACGGGATGGCACTCGGCCATATTCGAGCCTTCGATGAGAATGGCATCCGAGTTGACCAGGCTACCAGGGTAGGCTGTCGCCGCGCCGCGGCCGAGTCGCACCCCCAGACCGGGGACGCTGGAGGAGTGTCATATGCGGGCCTGGTTTTCGATGGCGACGACCCCGAGGCCGCGCATCAACTTTTGCTGGAGGTGGTTCCACTCGTTATCCATGGTAGCGCCGCCGAGAGAGAAGATGCCGAGGGTGCTGTTGAGAATCTTCTTGGTCGTGGTGCCGTCCGGGTTGGGAACCTCGGCGGATTCGACGAAGGTCTCGTCGCGGGTTTTCTTGACGCGATCGGCGACCATGTCCATCGCTTTTTCGAGGTCGAGGAGCTCCCAGGAGGTGGCGCCGGGAGCGCGGTGGAGCACCTTGTCGACGCGGTTGGGGTTGACGTGGAGCTGGTAGATGGCGGCGCCCTTGGGACAGAGATTGCCGCCATTGACGGGAGAGCGGACATCGCCCTCGACGTTGACGATCTGACCATCGATGGCGTGGACGATGGTGTCGCAGCCGACGGCGCAGTAGGGGCAGACGCTGGGGTACTGCTTGGCTTCGCTGATACGGAGTTTTTCGGCTCGGGCCCGGGCGGGTTGGAGATCGGCGCCGAGGGCGGCGAGACCGCCGAGGGCGGTGCCGGTGGCGGTACCGAGGCCGCGGCGGAGGAAGGCGCGTCGTGAAACGAGTCTGTCGGCCATGACCACTCTCCTGTGCCGCTGCCTCGCTGCGTCGCTGGCTGGCTGCTTCGTTGTTCGCCGGGGGCGGTGATGGAGCGGAGAGGGCGAAAAGCGAAGCGGTCACGCCGTCGTGCCGTCTGCGCGTTGGCGGGATGCTACGCAGCGGCGGGGCTGGCGTCAAGGGCCGGAGTCAGAAGTCAGGAGTCAGGAGTCAGAAGTAGGGGTCGGAGGACGGAGGACGGAGGACGGCCGAGTCGAGGAGTCGAGGAGAGGTGGGCGCACTCTCTAGCTCGCTATCAGCGGGTTTTCACTCGACGGGAGGAACGACCCTCGCGATCAGGCCGCCGGCACGGTTGCGGACGGCCCCGCGCGCTCAAACCTCAATCCGCCAACGGCCCTCACCCCCCAACCCCTCTCCCGATGCGCGGGAGAGGGGAGAACGTTTAAAGGGCGAGTGGTGAGGACTGTCGGCGGGGGGACGCGGTACGCGGTCACGGCAGGGATGGGGCTGCTACGTGGCGACGGGGAGGGACTCGGGGTAACCCAGGTGAGTTCTGGGGCCGCGGATGACGTCCTGGCGGGGACGGGTGGGATCGGCTGCTGCCCAGGTCCCCGCCCTCCACACCGGAGGCAGACCGCATAGGAGATAGAATATATGTTCTACATCTGCTTGTCAAGGGGTTTACATGGAGCAATTTTGGGATGTTCAATAGGTGGGGGGACGGGACAAGGATTCGACGCAGTGGCCCGAGCGTCGGCGATGGGTGCGGGGTCGAAGGTGCAGGCACAGACCATGGTGGGGGAGCGGGATCAGTTGTATGAGCGAGGACGGGAGCTGGCTTTGTGTTCGCTGTCGATACGGTGTTACCGACCCGCGGGTGACGCGTGCAGGACGCATCGGCCCTAGCAAAAGGTGGATCGGCCGGGCAGAATATAGAAGCGTTGGAGGAACGAGCTGTGGTCACCACCTTGATCGAGGAGCAGCTTGACGCGATTCGGGTGCTGGGACGGGAGTACGGCGTGGCGCGCTTGGAGGTGTTCGGTTCGGTGTGCTCGCCGGAGTTCGACGCGGAGACGAGCGATGTCGACTTCCTGGTCGAGTACCCAGCCGACTACGAGTTTGGGCCATGGTTGACCCGGTTCTTCGCGCTGCAGGATGCGCTTACGGAGCGGCTGGGTCGCCGCGTGGACCTAGTGATGTCGACGGCCCTGCGAAACACGTGGTTCCGGCGCGAAGCCGAGAAGATGCAATAGGTGGTCTACGATGCATCCGAGGGCGCCAGCGTGCCGGGATTGAGATTGGGCAGGCTGTATCGGCGATCGATGGCGGGATCTCAGCGCGCGTCGGGGCGGCTCTGGGTTAGGGCTTGAGCACGACCTTCTCACAGTCCTCCAGCTTGTTCTTGAAGATGTCATAGCCGTGGACGGCGTCGTCGAGGCGGAGCTGGTGGGTGATGACGAAGCTGGGGTCAAGCTCGCCGTTCTGGATGCGGTCGAGGAGCGGGCGCATGTAGCGCTGGACGTGGCACTGGCCGGTCTTGACCGTGAGCGACCGGTTCATCAGCGAGCCAATCGGGAACTTATCGACGAAGCCGCCGTAGACGCCGATGATAGAGACGGTACCACCGTTGCGGCAGGCCATGATGGCTTGGCGAAGGGCGGTTGGGCGGTCGGTCTCCATTTTCGCGGCCTGCTTGACGCGGTCGTAGGTGTAAGCGAGACCGTGACCGTGGGCTTCCATGCCGACGGCGTCGATGCAGGCGTCCGGGCCGCGGCCGCCGGTCATCTCCTTGAGGGCATCGAGGACATCGACCTCCTCGTAGTTGATCGTCTCGGCGCCGGCTTTCTCATTCGCCATGCGGAGGCGATAGGGGAAGCGGTCGATGGCGATGACGCGCTCGGCGCCGAGGAGGTAGGCGCTCTTGATCGCGAACTGACCGACCGGACCGCAGCCCCAGACGGCGATGACGTCGCCGGGCTTGATGTCGCACATCTCGGCGCCCATGTAGCCGGTCGGGAGAATGTCGGAGAGGAAGAGGACCTGCTCGTCCGGCATGCCGTCGGGCACCTTGAGGGGGCCGACGTCGGCGAAGGGGACGCGGGCGTACTCGGCCTGGCCGCCGGCGTAGCCGCCGGTGAGGTGGGAATAGCCGAACATGCCGGCAGTGGCGTGGCCCCACATCTCCTCGGCCATCCAGGCGTTCGGATTGGAGCTCTCGCAGAGGGAATACGCCTGCGCCTGGCAGGCGGAGCAATTGCCGCAGGCGATCGGGAAGGGGACGACGACGCGATCGCCAATGTTGAGGTTGGAGATTTCCTTGCCAACTTCGACGACTTCGCCCATGAACTCGTGACCGAGGACATCCCCCTTCTGCATCGACGGCACGTAGCCGTCGACGAGGTGGAGATCGGAGCCGCAGATCGCGGTCGAGGTGATGCGGACGATGGCGTCGCGGGCGTTGAGGATTTTAGGGTCAGGAACGGTTTCGACGCGGACGGTGTTCTTGCCCATCCAACAGGTGGCTTTCATCTCGTTCTCCTCGTCCTCTTCTTGGGATCTCGTTCCAGCGCGATCAGCTTGCGGCCGGGACGTTAGGATCGATCATCGCTTGAACGGAGGTCGGCCTCTGCCTGGGGTTGGGCCGGATGCTGGCGAGCGCGGGAGCCATGGATGGTGCCGTCCGAGCGGACGACTTCGCCGGTCTCGAGGACCTGCTTCAGGCGGAGGAGGTCTTCGCGAATTTGGAGACTGGGCTCTTCGCCGAAAAGCTTGGCGACGGTCGCGCCGAGGGCCCCGGCAGGCGGAGCGTAGCGGAGCTCGACCCGGACCTCAGTGCCCCGGCTGCCGGGCGCGGGGGCGAAGCGGACCGAGCCAGAGTTGGCGATATCGGCGCCTTCGACCGAGGTCCAGGCGATGCGCTGGTTTGGCTCGTCGGCAACAATTTCAGCATCCCAGGAGACGGTGCGCCCGGCAGGCGCCTTGGCGGTCCAGGTGGACCGCTTATCGCTCGTGGATTCGACCGATTCGAGGTGATTCATGAAGCGTGGCAGGTTCTCGAAATCCCGCCAGAACTGGTAGACATCATTGGGCTCCCGGTTGATGGTGATGGCACGCCGGACATCCTCGGACTGGTCGCGGGGGACGGCGCCCGCGGTCGTGTCTTGAGAGGATCGCGGACGCGTGGCGCAGTAGAGATCGAGCGCGGTGACGCCGACGCCGACCGCGATGGCGGCGGCGACGCGGTTGCGCTGGTTTCGTGTCGAGTCGAGAGCCGCCCCAAGGAGGGCGAGGTCCGTAACGTCGCCGGCGACGCGAACCCAGACCTTCGCTATTGGGTTGGGTTGCGTGAGGATGGCGCCGCCGCTGGCAATCTCCCGAAGGCCGACGGCGCGGAGAACGGTTTGGGTTTTGTCATCGTCGTGGACGCCGATCAGTTGGGAGAGCCCTTTTGGAACGAGGAGGTGGGCAAGCCCGAGACCGAGGCTGAACCACCCCAATGCGCGTGCCAGTTTTTCGTCATCCATGGAACGTTGCTCCTGACTTGGCATCGCTGATTCGGATTACGCTCCCGGCAGCTTGGCGGTGAGGACGTCGAGCGGCTGAATGGAAGGTGGTTGGGCGAAGAGGTCGGGCGCTTTGTCCATGAGCGCGGCGGCGACGCTGCCGGAGAGGTGCGTCTGGCGGGCCGCGTCGTCCGGGAAGGCGTCGAAGATGCCGAAGGTCGATGGACCCATCTGGACGGCGAACCAGGCGGTCGTGGCTGGCTCCGCTTCGACGAGTGGCCGAGCGCTCTGGAGGAACGCGGCGACCTCCCGCTCCTTCCCGGGCTTGGCCTCGACTTGGACGAGCAAGGCGACGGTTACCATGGTGTCTCCTCTCATTGGCTCGGCGTGGCTGAGTCAGATCGCTGCTCCTGTGCCACCGATGATGGGCAAACGGGGGCGCGAGGCGTGGGGGTGACGGACGAAGGCACGTGCTGACGTGGTGCGGTGGCGGATCGGACTCACCGCCGCTCCCCGCTCGCGTTAGCGAAAGCGGGGACGAGGCAGACAACGGCGCGGCAGTGGCCGGAGTCGGTCTGTGAATTAGGCGGCGGGCTTGAGGATGACCTTGGTCCAGCCATCGTCGCGGCGGTCGAAGTGGTTGTACGCGTCCGGCGCCTCGGCGAGTGGCAAGCGATGGGAGACGAGGAACGATGGCTTGGCGCGGCCGGCGGCGATGAGATCGCGAAGATGCCGATTGTCGGCTTTGACGTTGGCTTGACCGGAGCCCAGGCGAAGACCCTTCTGGAAGACGAGACCCAAGTCGAACGCGATCTGGCCCTGCTGACCGAGCTCGTCGGGGCTCTTCGGATCTTGGGGCACGAAGACGCCGACGACGCCGATGCGGCCGGTGGCGCGGACGGACTGGACGAGGTTGTTCATGGTCATGTTGGGGTGCTCGTGGCCCAGGGGGTCGTGGGCTTGCCAGCCGACGCACTCGCAGCCCTTGTCCGCGCCGTGGCCGTCGGTGAGGGCGAGAACCTGCTCGACGGGGGAGCCCTTGGTATCGTCGATGGGGATGACACCGATCGACTCGGCGAGGCGCAAGCGGTCGGGGTGCCGGTCGACGATCATGACCTTGCTGGCGCCCCGGATCATCGCGGAGTAGGCCGCCATGAGACCGACCGGGCCTGAGCCGTAGACGACGACCGACTCACCGGGCTGAACGCGGGCGAGCTCGGTGGCGTGATAGCCGGTGGGGAAGATGTCGGAGAGCATAACGTAGTCCTCCTCCTTCTCCTGGGCGTCGGGCGGGAGGCGGAGGCAGTTGAAATCGGCGTAGGGGACGCGGAGGAATTCGGCCTGGCCGCCGTTGAAGGGACCCATCTCGGCGTACCCGTAGGCGGCGCCGACGGAGCCGGGGTTGACGGTGAGGCAAAACTCGTTCAGACCGCGCTCGCAGTTCTTGCAGAAGCCACAGCCGATGTTGAACGGGAGGCAAACGCGATCGCCGACCTTGACGCGGTCGACGGCATTGGCGATCTCGATGACCTCACCGAGGTTCTCGTGGCCGAGGACTTTACCCTGCTCGACGGAGGTGCTGCCCTCGTACATGTGGAGGTCGGAGCCACAGATGTTGGTACTGGTGATCTTGACGAGCGCGTCCGTTGGTCGTTCGATGGTCGGGTCGAGGACGTTCCGGACGGTGACGTCCCGGGGACCGTTGTAGACGACGGCTTGCATGGCGCTCGGATCTCCTTCGTCCTGTTTGGCGGCGGTCCCGTGGTCCCGCGGAAAGGCCGCGGTCGTACGTCTCGCTGCGCCTGGCTGCGCTGCTGACGTGCCGATGCCGGGTAAAGTGGCTCGCGTCGCTTCTCATCCCACGTAAACGAACGCCTCCTCTTTGTGAGGCCGTTTCACGGCGATTGATGAACGACGCCGTTACGGTGTCGGGGTGCCGGCCTCCTGGAATGACTGCAGCAGGCGGTCTGAGGCCCTGTTGACCGCATCTTGAGCCTTGTCGACGACTGCGCCCATGCCGAAGAACTCGTGCGCGACGCCCTTGTAGAGGTTGTAGCTCACATCGACGCCGGCCTTCTTGAGGGCGTCGGCGTAGGCTTTGCCCTCGCTGCGGAGGGGGTCGACCTCGGCGGCAATGACCGTTGCTGGCGGTAGGCCGCTCAGGTCCGTCGCCTGGAGAGGCGAGGCGGAGGGATCGGCGCCGAGCCCGGGATCGGCGAGGTAGTTGGCCCAGAAGTACTGCATGAGGGGCTTATTGAGCGGTTTGGCGGTCGCGTATTTCTGGTACGACTCCGTGTCGAAGTTGTAGTTGGTGATGGGATAGACGAGCAGTTGGTGGACCGGCAGGATGCCGTTCTGATCGCGGGCGAGGAGGGCGGTAACCGCGGCGAGATTGCCGCCAGCGCTTTCGCCGACGACCGCGACCCGGTCGGGATCGCCGTTGAAGAGGCTCGCGTTTTGGGCGACGTACTGGAACGAGTTGTACGCGTCGTCGGCGGCAGCGGGGAAGGGATTCTCGGGAGCCTGGCGGTAGGCTACCGAGACGACGATCGACTTCGCCGCGTTGGCTAGGGCGCGGCAGGAGGCGTCGTAGGTGTTGAGGTTGGCGATGACCCAACCGCCACCATGGAAGTAGACGAGCACCGGGAGCGGAGCCTTGCCCTTCGGAGTGTAGACGCGAGCGACCAGGTCTCCGTCGGAGGTCGGAATCAAGCGGTGCTCGACGCCAAGGACTGCCTCTTGGGCAGGCTTGCCGCGCTTGGAGAGGAGGGAGAGGACGGCGTCCGCCGCCGTCGGCAGCTGACGGGCGTTAAATGGCGTCTGCTTCTCAAGCGGAATGTTGTTCAGCGATGTCAGCTCATCCAGCACGTCCTGCATTTGGGGGTCAAGGTCCGGGGTCGATCCAGCCGCCGAACCGCTGGGTTGTGGTGTAGCGTCTTGAGCGAGGGCGACGTGGCCGATGTTGGCGTGGGAGAGCGCGAGCGCGCCGCCGGCGACGCCTGCCGCCGCGCGGACGAAACCACGACGGGATGTGCGGCTTGGCTGGTCGGGCGTGTCCAGATCCACACTTCGTGGAGACAATGGTTGCACCGGTGATATTCCTCCCTCGGCCGCACGGATCGCGGGTCCGAACTCGACAATTGTTCCTCAATGGGTCGCGTGGGCAATAGGTTATCTGGCAACGGCCGGGGTCACCCTGGACTCACGGTACGTGTGCCCACTCCGCTTTCCTGACATGGACCCTGGTGAGCGGAAGTTGCAAGGGCTATGCCGGGGAGACGATCGATGGCACCTGAAATGTTGTGCACCTAACACTCGTCGGTGAGTGCACCGGCAGGACGCGCAGAAGATGCGCGTACCTTTTTTTCGGAATTGCGAACGTATTTGGTAGGAGGGTAGGGGAAAAACGAGGGGGGATACAGGGCGGAGCGAAGCCGGGAGGGTTCAGATCAGGTATTTGGGGGACGCGGGGCTACATTATTTCTTGCGGGCAGGAGCGCCGCCGCCCTTGGCACCACCAGCGGCGGTGCCGGCGGGGACCCAGCCTTCGGGCATTTGGGCGTCCTCGCCGAAGAAGAACTCCTCCATCTGCTCGCGGAGGATGCGACGGGTGTCGGGGTCGGCGGGGTTGAGGCCATAGTGGTTGATGAGGATGGTCATGTGGGGTTGCCAGAGGTCGTAGCCGGCGGCGGAGACGTTCTCGAAAATGCGCTGGCCGAGCTCACCGGGGAAGGGGGGCTTCTCCAGACCGGGGAGCTCGCGACCGAGTTTGACGCATTGAACTAGTCGCGGCATCGTGGTTCTCCGGGTCGTAAAGGGCAGAGGGCAGAGGGCAGAGGGCAGAGGGCAGAGGGCAGAGGGCGGAATCTCCTTAGAGAACGGTAGAGGACGGGGTGGGGTGGCGTCAACCTGGGGATGACGGGATGAGCGGGGGTCGGGTGCGAGTTGTCTTTCTGGGGATGGAGTGTGGTGGGTCGGAGCGAGTGGTGAAGGCGCTCCTGGAGGGTGGTTGCGACGTGCGGGCGG
>JAABUR0100008770.1_pt1 | contig 11563 bp, 18 predicted proteins | sample 5560091 | NCBI WGS metagenome assembly JAABUR01 (sample SAMN10711879, study PRJNA513375) | rock metagenome | isolation source: Antarctica rocks | place: Antarctica: Victoria Land, University Valley sud
GGATCGGCTTGCGCTCGAAGATCTCCAGCGACTTGATGCGCATGTCGCGCATCCACTGCGGCTCGTCCTTGATCTTGGACAGCTCGGTGATGACCTCGCGCGAGATGCCCTTCTGGGCGATGAGCTGACCCTGCTCGTCCTCGACGATCGGGCTCGGCGGTGCGATTCGCGTCGTGTCAGTGGCTGCCATCGTGTCCTAGCGTCGGGTCCGGAATTCCGCTCTGGGCGGTCGGATATCGAATTCTAGCGTCTGCGCCCGGCGGGTACAGCCCGCGTCGATGCTATGCCGCCAGGCCGACGAGTTGTTTCCGTGTCAGACATCCGGGCGTCGCTTCCGAGCCGTAGCGTCACCAGGCAGTCGGCGTCGGCGTCGATCGCGTCGCCGAGTGGCGGGCGGCCTGCTTGAGCGAGGTCTCGCGGACGCCCCCGAGCGACCGGGGCGCGCCGTCGTTGCTCATTCGCCCGCCCCGTGCGCCGTCACTCCGGTCAGCTCGATCAGACAGCCGGCGGCGTCCGGGTCGCGGGGCACGAAACCGGCCAGCTTGGCCTGCGGCTGGAGCACGTCGAGTAGCCCACGAGTGATGCCGCGATGCAGCGTGCAGACCGCTTCCTGGTTCTCGCGCACCGCATCGCGATAAGGACAGTTCCCCAGACGGTACGTCATCCGCTCGCCGCTGCCGGGCTCGGCGTGAGGCTGACAACCAAGCGCGATTAAGCTCGCTTCGAGCGCCTCGACGCCGTCGAGGTCGACGCAGCGGGGCGCCAGCTCGCGGCCGATGTCTCGGCCCGTAGCCTCGACGTCGCGCAGTCGACCGGGCCGTGGAGAGATCGCCCGCGCCAGCCACCGGCCCAGGTCGGCATAGGCGCTCGGCGGGGCGCCGCCGGGCCGAGCGTCGGGGGCGATCGTCCACGCATCGCGGGGGCGCCCGCGCGCCTGGGGAGCGCGGCTGCGCGCGACCAGGCCCGCGTCCTCCATGCGCTCTAAGTGCACACGCACCCCGTTGGGGTGCAAGGCGAGCCGCTCGGCGAGCTCGACCGTTCCGGCCGGGCGCTTGAACTCACCCAGCAGGGAAAAGAGGCCCGCACGGGTCGTCTGGGCGAGCGTGTCACCCGGGCTGACGGCGAACGGCAAATCCATCACCGCACAGTTTTGCAAACTCCGGCTAGGAAAACCAGGACGAAGCGTGCTAGCTTTTTCCCACTGTGGTTTGAGAACGAGCTTGGAAGGGTCCACCTGATGACCTACGTGATCGCCGAACCCTGCATCGGCACCAAGGACAATTCCTGTGTCGAGGTGTGCCCGGTGGACTGCATCCACCCCACGCCCGAGGAGCCCGGCTATGACGCGGCCGAGATGCTCTACATCGACCCGGAGGAGTGCATCGACTGCGACGCCTGCGTCGAGGCGTGCCCGGTCGACGCCTGCTTCGCCGAGGATCAGCTGCCGCCCGAGTGGCAGCACTACACCGCCAACAACGCCGCCTACTACGGGCAGGGCGGCTCGTGACCGCCCCCGCGGGCCCTCTGGCTTCCGCGCCGCGGGAGCGTGCGCGCGAGTCGCTGGCGGACAACTTGATCCGCTGCTTGGGCCTGCTCGCCGACGAACCGGCCCGCTTTGCGCGCGCGGCGGCGAGCTGGCATGCGCACTGGTGCCTGTGCGTGCCCCAACTCACGCTGGCCGACGCGGTGCGCGCCCGCCGGGCTGTCGATGCCCTCGCCGGACCCGACGCCGTCCCGGCGGCACGTTCGCTGCACGCGCTCTTCGACCGCCACGGATCGCACGACCTCGCCGACGCGCTCAAACGCTGGCTCGACGGGCACGCCGACCACGAAGTGGCACGGTGACGGACGCCAAGGTGATCGCCCCGTTCGCCGTCTTGCATGCGTGCGCCATGGCGTTGGGCGTCGGCATGCTGGTCGTGCTGCTTCGCGGCACGCAAGAGCCCCGCCCCGACGATTCGGACGGCCCGGCGGCGCTGGTGGGCAGCCGAAGGGCCCGCGATCGACTCTCGGACCCTTTGGCGGTGGACTGCCGCTCCCCCACGCGCAGCCGGCCCGCCTGCGGCTACGCGAGCCCGTGCGCGCGGGTGAGCGGTGGCCGCGCCCGCCGCGCCGCCGTCACCCGGCGCGCGACCGGCGTCCGGTGTGCCCCAGCGAGGGGAACCGGAGATGAGCACTACGCAACCGCGCAACTCCAGGGCTGCTGGCTTGCCGGCCCGTCGTGACGCTCACGCGTCGCGGAGGGCATTTGTCGCCGGTAGCGCCGCGTTTGGGTGGCGGGCATGGCGATCGCGTGACCAATGCCGCGGTCCCGTTCTCTGGTTGGCTGGTCGCCTACCTGATCCTCGTTGGGGCGCTGTCCCAGCTCCTGCTCGGCGTGGGGCAGCTCGCCCTCGCCGCCCGTGCACAGAGTCCAACGCCCGCGGGCTCAAGGCCGGCTCGCCCTCCGCACACGCGGTGACGATCGACGCCGATCCGCCCGAGGCGCTGCGCTGGGTCCAGGACCGCGCCCAGGCGCGCGCCGGACGCGTTTCCATCACGTTGCGCAACTGCAGCCCGGTGACGCCGAGCTGACGGGCCATCTCATTCGGCACGACGATCTCACCCACGCCTCGATAGTCGAGCGCATGGACGCCGACCTGACAAGCCTGAGCGAGCGACCCGGGCCGCGTTCACTTGGATCCCACACGCTCGCTGGGCGGATTAGCCCGAGATCGCAAGTTGCTGGACCTCCGTGCTTGCGGGCGCCGAGACCCCATCGTGCCGCTCGCGTGAGAAGCAGAAGCCTCGGCGCGGCTCGCGCCCGCTACTCCTTCCGGCGCCGAGCGATAACGAGGTTGCGGTGGGAGAGCAACCGTGAAGAGGCGGTTTGTTCGACCATGCAGCGCAGCGGAGGCGCTGTAGAACGACGACCGGATGTGGTGGCGCGCCGGGTCGTGGCGGCCGCCACGGGGGCGTCCCGCAAGGGGAACCCCAACCGGGACAGGAGCTGGCCAAGTGGATCCTCCGAGTTGGGACGTTCTGTCGTGTCCCGTAAGACCCGCCCGCTGAGATGCCCGCTCAGCCCGCCCTATCTGGGACACTCCGAGCGGTGGAGGGACTGCTGATCGGCTACGCCCGCGTGTCGACCGACGCGCAGGATCTAACGGCACAGCGGGACGCCCTGCGAGCGCTCGGGGTGGCGGCCGAGCGCATCTACGTCGATCACGGCCTGACCGGCACGACGCGCGCCCGGCCCGGACTGCGCGAAGCGCTCGCCGCTTGCCGGGCCGGCGACACGCTGGTGGTCAGCAAGCTCGACCGGCTCGCACGGTCGCTGCCCGACGCCCGCGACATCGCCGACGAGCTGACCGGCCGCCAGGTCAGGCTCAACCTCGGCGGCTCAGTGCATGATCCGACCGATCCGGTCGGACGACTCCTGTTCAACGTGCTGGCGATGGTCGCGGAGTTCGAGGCGGACCTGATCCGTATGCGCACCCGCGAAGGAATGAAGGTCGCCAAGGCAAAGGGCCGCCTGCGCGGCAGGCAGCCGAAGCTCACCGAACGCCAAGAAGCACACCTCGTCGCGCTTCATCGCGTCGGCGAGCACACCGGCAGTGAGCTGGCCGAGCTGTTCGGTGTGGCGCGCTCGACGGTCTACCGCGCGCTCGAGCGCGATCAGCGCCGCCCCGAGCGAGAAGTTCCGTCGGCCGCTGCATGATCGTGGCGGTCGACCAGCCCGCGGCCGACTAACCGGCGAGGCCCCCGGCGCCCCGCTGCTGCTTCACCCTGCGGGGCCACTGCCAGATCCGGCGGCCCGGAAGCCGATCGGGGCTCGTGGCCGCAGCCGCAGCGCGAGGGTTGCGCAAAACGCGGTCATCTCATCTGGCCGGGTCTGGTGGGCCTGGGGCGCCGCCCGTAGCGTGTGGAGCGGAGCCAGGCCGTGGACGCTGCGGGCGAACATCAGCGACAAGACGAGCGCGCGCTGGGCGCGTTGGCAGACTGTGCCGCCGACCGGGTTCTCGGCCGGCTGCTGGGGCTGCGCGAGCGAGGCGAGCTGTCCAGAGCTGCGGTGCTCGAGGCGGCCGTCACGCTCGGGCGCAGCGAGCGCACCGTGTGGCGCTGGCTCGCCGCGGGCTCACGCCCGGCCGGCGTCCCAGGCCGAGGCTTTCAGCTGTCCGACGAGCTGCGCGATGCCTATCTGGGGGTGCACGGGAACGTCGCGTCGGTTTGGCGGCGTGAGGTCGCGGCGGGCCGGCACCCGCCGCCGCTGCGTACGTTGCAGCGGGCGTTCGCGCGCGAGCTGCGCCCGGCCGAGCGCGCCGGCGCCCGGGCGGGCGAGGCCGGGATCCGATCTCACTCGCTGTATCTGCGCTACGAGGCCCCACACCGAAACGCCGTCTGGCAAGCAGACCACAAGCAGCTTGCGATCCTGGTCGTCCCCGCCGGCTCCCAGCGGGCCCTGCGGCCGTGGATGACGGTGTTCCTGGATGACTTCTCGCGTGCGGTGATGGGCTGGGCGATCTCGCTGCGACCGTCGGCCGCAGAGGTCCTCGCCGCCCTGCGGGACTCGGTCCTGCCTGACCCTGAGCGCGGCCCGTTTGGCGGGGTCCCGAGCCGGCTGCGATGGGACAACGGGCTCGAGTTCGCAGCCGCCGCGGTTAGCGAGGCGGGGCTCGCGCTCGGCATCGAGCTCGATCCGACGACGGCCTACGCGCCCCACGAGAAGGGCAAGGTGGAGCGGTTCAACCGGACCACCGGCCAGATGCTGCTATCAACGCTTCCCCGCTACTGCGACGGGCCACGGGACGCGCGCGGCCGGCTGCTCGACACCGGCGCGCCGCTCGGCTACGAGCGGTTCGTCGGGTTGTTCGCGCCGTGGGTGCACACCTACAACACCTCGCGCGAACACGCCGGTCTCGCCGGGCTGACCCCGCTCGAGCGCTGGCGCGAGGATCCGACCCCGCTCCAGGAGATCGCCCCGGTCGATGCGCGGGCGCTGCTTGCCGCGCGTTCGCGGCGGCGGGTACGTCGCGACGGGATCCACCATCGCGGGAGCCCCTACGTGGCCCCAGAGCTCTGCGAGCTGGTCGGGGAGGACGTCGAGGTCGCCTTCGCCCCGCACGACCAGCGGCAGGTCGAGGTGTACTGGCGCGGGAGCTGGGTCTGCACCGCGTACCCCCAGCACACGCTCTCGGCCGACGAGCAGCAGCGGGTGCTCGCAGAGCGGCGGGACTACGCAGCCGAGCTGCACGCCCGCCAGCGCCGCGCGCTGCGCAACGCCCGCGGCCGGCTCGAGCCCGCGACCGCGGCCAACCACTCGCCAGAGGAGGTGACGGTGCTGCCCGACACCGTCGGCGTCGAGCGTCGCCAACGCCGCGGGGAGGAGCTCGCGCGCCACGCGAGGACGGACCTGCTGCTACCAGCGGGCGGCCCCCGCGCACGCGAGTAGCCGATGGCGCGGCACTTCCTCGACCTCGCGGGCGCCGCGACGCTTGAGACTGAGCCCTACCTGCTGACCCGGCGGGCGGTCTCAGACGCCGTTGATTCGTGCGCGATGGCTGTCATCCACGGCGAGGCCGGTCTCGGCAAGACGTTCGCGGCCGAGGACGCGCTCCAAGCCCCGCGGCTGCCGCTGGTGTGGGTGTCGTTTCCCAGCCGCCCGACGCCGCGGCTGATCGCCGCGACGCTGCTCGAAGAGATCACGGGCCGCCCCACGCGGCTTGATCGGTTTGCGATCATCCGCCGCCTCGTCGAGCTGCTCGCGGCCGAGCCGGCGATCGTCGTTATCGACGAGTCCCAGCTTCTGACTCCCGACTGCATCGAGCTGCTGCGCTACCTGCACGATCACCGCACGACCCGCTTCGCGCTCGTGCTGGTCGGGGGCAACGGCACCTGGCGGGTGCTCTCGCGCGAGCCGATGCTCGCCAGCCGCATCTACCGCCGCGTGCGCTTCCAGGCCCTGTCCCGTGCGGAGGTCCTCGTCGCGATCCCCGCTTACCACCCGCTCTACCACGAGACCTCACCGGAACTGATCGGACTGATCGACGACCTCTTCGGCCACGGCAGCCTGCGCAACTGGGCCGCGTTCACAAGCAGCGCGGTGCGGTTGCTCGACGAGCACGGGCGGGCGGTCCTCGACGACCAGGTCACGCGCAACGTCTTCGCGCTTCACGGCGGCGGTGGCTCGTACCGCTGACCGCACCGTGACGGTCGTCGTCGATCGCGACGACGACGTCGACACGCTCGCCCGGCTGCGCCGCCTGCACGCCCGGCCGCTAGGGCGAGTGGTCTGCGAACCCGACCCGACCGCCGGCAGCTACGGCCTCGCCCGCCACCTCCTCTCCGCGCTCGGCAAACAACTCGACGAAGAACGGCGGCGCCCGGACAGCCTCTGGCACCTCGTCGAGACACACCTGCACGGCGAGCGCGTCGACGATCTCATCCTGCTGCGCGCGCACAGCCTCACCTTCCCGGCCCTGCACCAGCTGGCGCTCGCCGCCCAAGAGACCCACCTCTGGCTCGTCGTTCACCAAGAGCGCCTTTCGACCCCCGTCGCGCAGCTTCTCGAAGCCATCCCACACGAGACCCGGGCATTGCGCGACCTTCTCTCCCGCTGGCCCTCGCCTGCGGCCGAGGGCGACGACGGGGCCACCGTCCCAGCCGGCGCGGGCGTCCAGTTCCCCTACCTCGAAGGTCGCGCCGCCGAGCGCCCACGCGGATCGCCACGCACGAGAATCGCCCGGGACCTGGCGCGCGCCGAGCGCGCCGCGGTCTACGCGGTGTGGGACCAGGCACACGAGTGGACCACGAGCTGGGCATCGCGACAGGAGCAAGAGCTGACCCATCGCGACGCAGCCGACGCGATCTACCAGCTCGCGCGAAGCGGCGACACCGCCTCGGAGATCTACGTTCGCGCCTGCGCGGCCGTGGTCGCCCTCCAGAGCACCGATCGGCGCGAGACCCTACGTGTCCTCGACGAGGTGCTCATGTACTCCTTCGGGGAGGTACGCCCGTGCGCCTTCAACGCCGTCGCCACACGCGCCGCCGAGCTCGCCGACCGGATCGCTGACCCGACGACCGCAGCGCTCGTGGTGCTCAGCGCCCTGTGTCGCAGCCCGCTCGGCATCCGCCACCTCGACTGCGGGCAGCTCGCCCCCGACGGGCGCGCCTTCATCACCGCCTACGCCGGCGGCGTTCACGCCGTCCCGCCAGAGCTACGCCGCTACCTCGCCACCTACCACGAGCGGATGGCCACCAGCGAGGCAACCAGCCGAACCCCTTTGTTTCCCGGGTCAAGCCACGGGCGCAGCAGCCAGCCCGCGATCCGCCGTGCCCTCGCCGCACTCGCGGCCCCCGCCTCAATGTGGGAAGACCCCGCCGACACCAGGATCGGCGAAGGAGACCAAGCAGACGGACGCAGCCTCCTCGCCGCGCTCAACCCATTGACGCTCTGGCCCGGTAGCAACAAACATCGCCGGCCCAATGTCTGACGTTCTGGTGACGCCGCTACTGCCAACGACGTGTCGCAACCACTGACACCGCCATGACGCCCGACACTTCGGTGGCTGAGCGGCGTAGGATGGGGGAGTAGGCGCGAGAAAGGCGGTTCCCTCGGGTACGTCCGACCCACTCGGCACGATGCGGCCCTGAACGAGGTAGGAGAGGTGCACGCGGACGTGATCGATCTCCAGGCCGCGCGCCGGCTCGCGCTCGAGGACGAGCAGCTGCGCCTGCTCGCCACGGCGGTGGGCGCCCACCCGCTGCCGGCCGAATCGGCGGCACGGGTCGAGGCGATCGCCGCCGAGCTTGCGGTGGCGTGAGGACGCCGGCGGAGCTGTCGGCCGGGAGTAACCGGGGCCTTGCGGCCGCAGCCGGCCTGGGCATCGCCGGGTTCGGCGCGGCCGTGGCGTTGACGGTGGTACTCGCGAATGATCCGGGGAACGCCGCGGCTGCGGTCAGCTTGTCGGCGGCCGCGGCCGCGCTGGTGATCTCGATGGTGGATCGGTGGGCTATCACTCACCGGCGATCGAGGGGGCCAAGTTGCTGCAGGCGCACGCCTTGTTCGGTGTCGCGGCGGGCGCCGCGAGCACCCTTACCGACAAGGTGTGGCCCACCTTGGTCGCGGTGCTGTTAGGGCTGGCCGTGGCCATCGTGTTGGTGGGCACCGCCGAGCGGAAGCCGATATGACCAGCCTGGCCATCGACCAGGCCTTGCCGCGGGCGGAGCTCGTCTCGCCGGCCGAGGAGCTGGTCGCGACGTTCGCGCAGTCGCTGGGTACAGCGGGCTCGCGCGAGACGGTGCGCACGTACACGGGCGCGTGCGAGCGGTTCGGGGCGTGGCTGGTCGAGCGCGAGGGCCCCTCCGTCGGGCCCGAGGCGCTGACGCTCGCGAATGTCGCCGCCTATGAGGAGGCCCTGGCCGGTGTAGGCCTCTCGCTGGCCACGATCCGCAAGGACCGGTCGGCGATCAACCGGATGCTCGGCTTCTTGGCCGACCACGAGCTGATGGACCCCACCCAGGCGCGGCTCGCGCGGTCGCGCAGCCTGCCCGCGGCGCACCACGGTGAACGGGAGTGTCCGAAGGCGCTCACCGACGTGGCGTACCGGCGCCTGCTGACAGAGGCTGAGGCGACCGTGGCCAGCGATCCGCTGCTGGGCTGGCGCGACGTCGCGATCGTCCGCCTGCTGGGCGACGCCGGCCTGCGGATCGAGGAGCTGCTGGCTCTCGATCGCGCGGACTTCGTGCCGAAGCGCAAGGGCGCACGCCTGCGCGCCATCCGGGTCAGGCACGGCAAGGGCAACCGCCAGCGGATCGTGGAGCTGACGCCCACGGCAACGACCGCGGTCCGCCGCTGGGATGAGCGCCGCCGCGAGTTGGGCCCACCACCCGGGCTTGAGGAGCTGGCGCCAGCGAACTGGCCGCTGCTGGTCGCGATTGGCCGCCGGCGCCGCGACGGGTCCTACACGCGCCCGCCGGTGCGGCCCACGCGGGCGGCGGTGGACGACTTGCTCAAGCGCCTTGGTGGGCGAGCGGGGATCTCCGAGGATCTGCGCCACGCCCACGTGTTGCGCCACACCTTCGGCACCCGCTACTACCGGCGTACCGGCCGGCTGGCGGAGCTCCAACGGCTAATGGGCCACTCCGACCCGAAGACGACGCTGATCTACGTCCACGACGACCCGGCCGAACGCGAGCGACTGATGCTGCTCGCCGCGGCCGAGCCCGCGACGCTGGACGCAGACCGAGAGGAGGCAGTGTGAACACGCGCTTGGCCGTCGTCGCGCTGGCCACCGTGGTGATCGCCGGGTGCGCGGAGGGCGGGGGAGTAGGCGCGAGAAAGGCGGGGGTGGGCACCGCGCCGACGCTACCGACCGCCCGGCGCACTCACTTAGCGCCGCCGGACAGTGATGCCGGCTAGGAACCGTGTGAAGTCGGTTCGGTTGTAGTCCACCCGGATGTCGAGTGAGGTGGCCGTGGCCATGCGTCTTGGCAAGCGGGCGCGCCAGCACTCGCCGCTCTTGTCGAGGCGTCGGGCTCGTCGCGATGACAGCTGCCGTGGCCCCCTCTTGCTATCGCTGATGACGGCTACCGTCATCTTTGATGCGGTGGTGCTTGCACACATGGCGATCGTCGAGCCTGCAGAAACACGAAACAGCCGAGGCGGTGTCGGGTCGTAGGACACCGACGAGCATTCGGTCATCCCAGGTGAGCCTGGCGTAGAGCCACCCGACCTCAGGCAATAGCTACCGGGCTGAGCGCTCGCCGCCTTCCCGCCGGCGATCACGAGTAGGCGTTTCTTACTTGCTGTCGGCTCATCGCCGGCGGCGCCGAGGGAAGCCGGAATCATGGCCGACCACAGCGCTACCGCGACGACAAACAGCGCACCTCTACCGCCCATAGGCGCCTCGGAAGATCTTGATGTCGCGAGCGCCAAGGGACCGCTGGCGGGTGGTGCCAACGTAGTTCGTACTACACATGGTCTGTTGGTAGCTCACGTTCGCGCAGTAGGACTTCCGTCTCTTGTCGTCGAAGTGCGGCCCCCAGGCTGTCGCGTGTCCCATCTCTTGGGTTGCCACGCTACGCAGGTCGGTCTGGGTGGACTTGGGCTTTCCTCTCCCGCTCCGGTAGTACCACTTCTCCTGATCGTCGTAGCGCATGAAGAACGAGACCGCCTGGTCCGGCTTGCCATCAGCTCCCGCAACGTTACAGGTCCCGGCGTGGGCAAGATAGCGGCCCGGGCCGTCGATATGGCCCCAGCTGATGACTCCCACGTCCTCGGATGATCCGGCTACTGTCCGGCCGCAGCGGCTACCGCCGGCGGGAAGGTCCGTCCCGCGATGGGAACGGAAGAAGAGCGTGCCGGGGGCGGCGTTCCACGCACGAGCGCCCTGTACGACGCGGTCTCGACGTCGGCCTTTCGGAAACGAGCTCGAGAAGTAGAAGTCGACATCCTGGACCGCTCTGCAGTAGACAGCCTTGTAGAACTGTCTCGCAGCGGCCGATGGGGTGGGGCAGCCCACCGTTTGGGAGGCGGCGGCCCTTGCGGCCGCGCGCGGTTCGCCCGCAAAGTTGCCGCAGGCGGCCAACCCCTCGACAGCCCACTTCCCGCCACTATCGGCGTGCAGGGTCACTACGCCGACGGCGTTCGCGCCTTGGCGTGCCGTGTACGGGTTCGTAAGGGGGGCCAATTGCGAACTCGCGCATCTCATGGTCATGGAGAGCCATCACTGGACGGCATCCAAAGCTCCGTTTGCGGGCCACCTGGCTGCTACTGGCTGGAAGGTTCCGTGGCCCGCCCGGCCTCACACGGTGGGCGCGCAACCGTGACGCTCGACGAAGAGGACATCGCCGCGATCGCCGCGAGCGTGGTTGACCTGATGACCCGCCCTGGTCCAGCCCGGCGCGATACCGGGCGCCTGGCTACCGCGTCTGAAGTAGCCCGCGCGTTGGGCGTGAGCCGGTCGTGGGTGTATGCAAACAAGGTCCGGCTGGGTGCGATCCGGCTCGGGTCAGGTCCCAGAGCTCGACTGCGCTTTGATCTCGCCGAGGCTCAAGCCGCCTTCGCCGCCAATCCGGGTCACCAGCCCGACGCGGACCTGCCGCCTCCGCCTCGACGGCGCGCGCGTCGCAAGCGCGCCCTGCCAGACGGCGTCGCGCTGATCAGGGGACGGTCTGAGCGGTGACCGGCAGTACGCCTAGCATGACCCGAGTGGCACGTCCGCGCACCGGCACCATCCGACGAAGGCAGACCAAGCGCGGGACCAGCTACGCCCTGAGGCTCTTCTGGCGAGGTCGACGGATCGATCATCCCATCGGCGGCAGCTGGGAGGGGTGGACCGAGGAGCGCGTCGAGGGCGAGCGCGCCTACATCGCTGCGCAGGTCGAGCGCGGCGAGTATGTGCCGCCGTCGGCCCCGCCGGCCCAGCCCCCTCCAGCAGCCGACCAGCAGACCTTTGGAGTTCCCCCGTTTTTGTGGACGTCTGACGGCTGAGTTTGCTCGGTCGGGAAGGATGTCTGTTGATGCCGAAGACACCGCCGTATTCGAAGGAGTTCAAGCGCGAGGCCGTCGGGCTGCTGCGGA
>JAABUR0100008773.1_pt1 | contig 11561 bp, 9 predicted proteins | sample 5560091 | NCBI WGS metagenome assembly JAABUR01 (sample SAMN10711879, study PRJNA513375) | rock metagenome | isolation source: Antarctica rocks | place: Antarctica: Victoria Land, University Valley sud
TGGTCGTGATCTTCTCGAAGCCGACGGGCACGTCTTTGGAGACGCCGAGTGTTCCGGCAAGGTCCATGTCTCCTTCTACCTCGACCTCGATGCTCTCGGCCTCGATGCCCATGGCCTCGGCGACCATCTGGCAAGTAACCTGGGCGCATGCGGCAAGCGCGCCGAGCAGCAGATCCCCGGAACAGGCAGCAGTGCCCGCACCACCGACGCCTTCGTGGGCCTGGGCCTCATAGACCGCGCGGCCGATGTCCACGGAACAGGAGACCGGGGTGTCCTCCTGACCCGCCCTGGCGCTAAGCGTTATCTTGGAAGATTCCGGCTCGTTGCGGTATTTCTCCTTCAACGGCTTCTGTACGGAACGCAGGTCCATGACCCTCCTTCGATTTTTCTTTCCACCGGGGACCATTGTAGCCCTTCCGAACAGAAGAGAGGGCCTTCCGAAGAAGACCCTCTCGAAACGCTATCTGGTCGCGGCTATCCTTCGAGCAGGAGAGATTCCGGATCTTCGATGAGCTCCTTGATACGGACCAGGAACTGCACGGCGTCGGCGCCGTCTATGATGCGATGGTCGTAGGAGAGGGCGAGGTACATCATCGGACGCACCTTCACCTCGCCATCAACCACCATCGGGCGCTCCTGGATTTTGTGCATCCCGAGTATCGCCACCTGCGGTGTGTTGAGGATGGGCGTGGAGAGCAACGAGCCGAAGATGCCGCCGTTGGTGATGGTGAACGTCCCGCCGCGCAGGTCCTCCAGGCCGAGCTTGCCGTCGCGGGCCTTCGTGGCGAGCTCCGAGATGCTGCTCTCTATGCCAGCGAAGCCCTTTGTGTCAGCGTCGCGCACCACGGGAACGACGAGTCCTTCCTCTGTGTTCACGGCCACGCCGATGTCGTAGTAGCGCTTGAGTATGAGTTCGTTGTCCCGCAACTCCGCGTTGACCTTCGGGAACGCTTTCAATGCGCCGATGGCTGCCTTGGTGAAGAAGCTCATGAAGCCGAGCTTGACGCCGTTGCGCTCCTGGAAATCTGCCTTGCGGCGGTTCCTGAGCTCCATGACGGCGGTCATGTCCACCTCGTTGAAGGTGGTGAGCATTGCCGCAGTCTGCTGCGCCTCGACCAGCCTGGCCGCTATGGTCTGCCGCCTGCGAGAGAGCCGTACCCGCTCCTCGCGGCCGTCCTCGGCGTGGCCGTCCTGGGAGGCGGTCTGCGGGGCTGGCTCCTCCCTGGCGGGGCGCTCGGCCTCGCGGGTGGGGGCCGTTCCACCGGAGCCGCGGTCCTGCTCTCGGATCATACGTTCCACGTCCTCGCGGGTTACCCTGCCACCCGACCCACTCCCTGAGACGCCAACGAGGTTTATCTCGTACTCGTCGGCCAGCTTCCTCACGGAAGGCGAAGCCCTGACCTCCCCGTCCTCCCTATGGCCGTTGGCCCCGGATGCATCGGGCGCTTCTTCGGCTTCGGGCTCTGGCTGTTCGGCCTCAGCCTGCGCCGTTGCGGGTTCTTCTTCGGGTTCGGCGGACTGGGCTGCGCTGCCGTCACTTTCGCCGATAGTGCCGATGACCTCGCCGACGTTGACGGTGTCGCCCTCGTTCTTGGATATGGATTCGAGGACGCCGTCCTGCTCGGCCTCGACTTCGAAGTTGATCTTATCGGTCTCCAGCTCGACGAGCGCATCACCCGCGGACACCGCATCACCCTCGTCCTTCAGCCAGCGGCCGACCGTCGCGTCTGCGACGGACTCGCCTAGCTCAGGGACGTATATCTCAACCGCCACGTTTCACCTCTCCTCTCATCTCCCCTACGCGCTCGGTTCGGAGGCGCGGGACTGGGTTCCCTGCGCGGCGGCCTCCGCCTTCTCCAGATCCCCGCCCACGCTCTCGAAGGCGAACCGGACTATCTCCGCATGCTCCTGTTTATGGAACCGCGCCGACCCCTGTGCCGGGCTAGGCCGGGATCGCTTGCCGACGTAGGACACCGGCGTGTCCTCGAATATGGCCCGCAACCTCGGCTCGACGAACGTCCACGCGCCCATGTTCTGGGGCTCCTCCTGAACCCACAGTACCTCGCGCAGGTTCGGATATCCCTCTGCCATCTCCCTGATGCGCTCTTCAGGGAACGGATACAAAAGCTCCACGCGGCCGATGGCCGTGTCCGCTGCCTCCTCCCGGAAGTCGCTCCCTACCAGTTCCGTGTAGAACTTGCCTGTACACAGGATCAGGCGTTCCACAGAATCAGCCCGCCCACGAGCTTCCTCGTCGTCCAGCACGGGCTTGAAGTCGCCGTCCGTGAGATCCTCAAGATTCGAGGCTGCCATCGGATGCCGCAGGAGGCTCTTCGGCGCCATGATGATGAGCGGACGCTGGTTCTCCTGCAGGATAGCCTGCGCCCGCAGTATATGGAAGTACTGGGCGGCGGTCGTGAGGTTGGCAACCCTCAAGTTCTCGTGCGCCGCGAGCTGGAGGAAACGCTCCAGGCGGGCTGACGAATGCTCAGGCCCCTGCCCTTCGTATCCATGCGGCAAGAGCATCACAAGCTCCGATGTCTGTCCCCACTTGGCCTGCCCGCTGACTATGAACTGGTCGATCACGGGCTGGGCCACGTTGGCGAAGTCGCCGTACTGCGCCTCCCAAAGGACCAGCGTGTCGTCGGAGTTCACGGAGTAGCCGTACTCGAAGCCCATAACCGCTATCTCAGAGAGCGGGCTGTTGTGTACGGCGAAAGAAGCCTTCGCCTGCGGGATGTTCTGCAAAGGCACGTACCGCTCGCCGGTGTTCGAATCGTAGAAGGCCGCGTGCCGCTGGGAGAAAGTCCCGCGCACGGAATCCTGGCCCGTCAGGCGGACTGGAACCCCATCCTCAAGCAACGACGCGAAAGCAAGCACCTCGGCGTGAGCCCAGTCTATGCGGTCGAGCTCGCCCCGGTTTCTCTGGAACAGGCGCTCCAGCTTGGAGTTGGCGGTGAAACCTTCCGGGCGTTTCAGAAGCGCCTCGTTCAGTTCAACGAGCCGTTCGCGGGAGACTGCCGTCTCGGGAGCCTCCACGACAGGGGTGTGTGGCTGGTCCGTGACCACGTCCTCGCCCAGGTCTTCGTCCGAGGGTTTCTCGTGGACCTCCTGCATCTTGGTCCGGATCTCCTCGACCATCTCGTCGGCCTCGCCGTCTTCGATGACGCCGCGCCGCTCGAGCTCCTGAGCCCAGACCTCACGCACAGAAGGATGATCTCCGATTTTCTGGTACATGGTCGGCTGGGTGTAGGCTGGCTCGTCGCCCTCGTTGTGGCCGTAGCGGCGGTAGCCGATCAGGTCGATCATGAAGTCCTTGCCGAACTTCTCGCGGTAGGCGTAGCCAAGCCTGATGGCAGCCATGCACGCCTCGGGATCGTCGGCGTTGACGTGAACGACAGGGATCTCGAACCCTTTAGCCAGGTCGCTGGCGTAAGTAGTGGAGCGTGCATCCTGGCGCTCGGTGGTGAAGCCGAGCTGGTTGTTGGTGATGATGTGGATGGTGCCCCCGGTGGTGTATCCGGGCAGACGGCTGAGGTTGAGCGTCTCTGCCACCACGCCCTCGCCTGGGAAAGCAGCGTCGCCGTGCAGCACGACGGGCAGCGAAGTCTGCATGTCCTGGCGGGGCGGCCCGGCCTGATCTCGCTGCTCCTGGGCGGCGCGGGCCATGCCTTCGACGACGGGGTTCACGTGCTCCAGGTGGCTCGGATTGGGGGCCAAGTTGATCATGACCCGCTGGTCGGCCTCGTCTTCGTTCAGGTGGAATCCCCTGATGCCAAGGTGGTACTTCACGTCTCCGACCCAGGCGTCTCCCGTGCTCTCGGCGACAGCAGGCTGCTCGCCCCTGTCAGGCTGCTGGAACTCGCCAAACATCCTGGAGTATGGCTTGTCCAGAACGTGCGCCAACACGTTCAGCCGACCGCGATGCGCCATTCCGAGGACCATCTCAGGCGTCCCGGCGTCGGCGGCGACACGCGCCAGGTCGTTGAGCATCGGAACCACCATGTCGTTGCCCTCAACCGAGAAGCGTTTCTGGCCGAGGAACGTCCGGTGCAGGAACTTCTCGAAGGTGTCTATGCGCGTCAGGCGCTTGAGAAGATGCTTCGCGGCGTCGGGCGTCATGGTCCCGCCGAAACGCTCGGACTCCACAGCTTCCCGCAGCCAGAACCGCTCCTCGGGATCGTGGACGTGCCCGAAGTCGTAGCCCGAGGTCCGGCAGTAGAGACGCCGCAGTTCGTCGGCTGACTCTCTGGCGTTCGCGGTGCGTTTGGCGACGGGGCCGCCGATGATGAGGGTCGGCAATCCTTCGAGGTCTTCCTCGCTGATGCGGTAGAAGGCGGGATCCAGGGTCGGGTCGCCTGGTGGCTCGCTTCCAAGCGGGTCGAGCTGGGCCGCCATGTGCCCGAAGTCCCTGATGTGACGGATGAACTTCGATGCCCCGACGCTCTTCTCAACGTCAGCCGCGTTGCCTGCCGCGCCGACGCCCTCACCCGAGGTGGCTGCCGCGTGGCCGTTCGAGCCTGGAACCTGCGGCGGCCCCCACTGCTCGAAGAAATTCCGCGTCTGCTCGTCTACGGATTCGGGGTCTTCTTTGAACCTCTCGTGAAGCTCCAACACATAGCCGAGGTTCGGCCCGTAGAACTGGCTCCCTGCGCTCTTTTGCAACCGGATCACACCCTCATGTCGGTTCTTTTGGTACGCTCGTACGGCCCGCCGGGGAGGCGGCCATCGCGGTGCCCTCCTGTAAAATACCTGGACACTTCAACCACGACTATCATACCCCACCATGACGGTCGCGTACTCACCCGAATGGGGCAGTTTTTATCCCAGCCCTCCCAACCCCCGAATCGCCAGCCGTAGATCCTCGGCCATACCATCGTGCCCATGCTTTTCGGCCTGCCTGACCCCGGCTTCGTACGCCCCGCGCGCCTCATCCTTCTGGCCGAGCTGGACCAGGACTTCCCCGAGGCGCAGGTATGCGTTGCCCTCGTCCTCGTGGGCCTCGGTGTATCGTTTCAAAACGGCTGCCTCGTCCTCGTGGCGGCCAGCTTTGCCGTACTCGTTGGCCAGGGCCATAAGGCCCGTGGGGTTGTCTGGATTGTCAGCCAGCATCCGCTCGAAGTAGCTGATCCTGCTTCCCGCATCCTCCATGAGACCTCCCGGTAAAATTTGTAACCCGGTAAGTTAGTATAGGACACTATGACGAACCACCCACAAGACAGGGAAGAGAGGCGCCGCTTCGAGACCGACGCCGTCCACGCCGGGGAGGGCAGGGCCGGAGTGGAAGGGGCCGACGCCAACGGCAAGGGATACTATCCGATCTCCACGCCAATCTACGCCTCGACCACCTTCTCGCACGCGGACATTGAGACCACGGATCGCGTCCTCGGCGGCGAACAACCGGGATACAGCTACGCCCGCTACGACAACCCGACGGTAGTAGCCTTCGAACAGGCGATGGCTGCCCTCGAAAACCCGGAGGGTGGAGCCCGCGCGTTCGCCTTCGCCTCGGGGATGGCGGCTATGCACGCGGCGCTCGCCTCGGCGGAGCTGGGGCCTGGCGCGACGGTGCTGGCGGCTGAGCAACTCTACGGCTCGACGGCGACGCTCCTCGTGCAGATCTTCGGCATGAACGGCGTCGAGTCCCGCTTCGTGGACTGCTACGACATCCAATCCGTAGAGAAGAAGATCGAAGACCTGAAACCCCGCGCCGTCGTGATAGAGAGCATCTCCAACCCGCTGTTGCGCGTGGCCGACGTGCCGCGCATCGCGGAGATCGCACACAGGTCTGGCGCGGCCCTGATAGTTGACAGCACCTTCACCACACCCTATCTCCAGCGTCCGCTGGAACTCGGCGCGGACATCGTGGTTCACAGCGCCACCAAGTACCTCGCTGGCCACGGCGACATTACTGCCGGCGTTGTGGTCGCAGGCCCACCATACGACGCGGCGCTGGAGCAGATCCGCAAGCTCGTCGGCGGAACCCTCGGTTCCTTCGAGGCGTGGCTGGCGCACAGGGGCCTCAAAACCCTACCGTTGCGCGTGGAGCGCCAGTGCGAGAACGCGTGCGAGATAGCCAGCCGCCTCACAAAACACCCGAAGATAGCCGGGGTCAATCATCCCTCGCTCGGCGGCCATCCGGATAGGAATGTGGCGGGCCGCGTCCTCGAAGGATCGGGTGGCCTCGTCTCCTTCGAGCTCGACGTGGAGGAAGCCGAAGCTAGGCAGGCGGCCTTCCGGTTTCTGAACGCCCTCGGGCTGTGCGTCAGGGCGCCGTCGCTCGGTGACGTTTATACGCTGGCTATCCATCCCGCTACCTCGTCGCACAGGGAACTCTCACCCGCGCGGCGTAAGCGGCTCGGGGTGAAGGAAGCCCTGATCCGCCTTTCCGTAGGCATCGAGCACCCGGAAGACGTGATCCGGGACATCGAACAGGCGCTGGAGACACTTTAACGTCAGCGCCCCGCCGCGATAGTAGAATCAAGGCCGCATGAGGCCGCGCAGAGCCCATATCCTACTCCCGTTGCTCGCCCTGACGGCTGTGTGCGCCGTGGTGGCCTGCGGATCGGATACCGCGTCCCGAAACAGCGAGTCGGCGGTCTACGTCGCGCGGATAGATGGGGAGATCGACCAGCAGACCGCGGAGTACGTGGGGCGCGTGATCTCCGACGCCAGGGAGGCTGACGCCAGCGCGGTGGTCGTGACGCTGGATACTCCGGGAGGACGGCTGGACTCGATGCAGGAGATAGTCGAGGACATCAGCGGAGCGAAAGAGACCCCGGTAATCGCCTACGTCACGCCGCAGGGGGCGCGGGCAGCGAGCGCCGGCACGTTCATCATGATGGGGAGCGACGTGGCTGCGATGGCCCCGCAGACCCGGCTCGGGGCGGCGACGCCGGTCGACGCTTTAGGGCAGGACATTCCAGGCGACATGGGCGAGAAAGTCACCAACGACGCCGCGGCCCTCATCACCGGTCTCGCGCAGGCGCACGGTCGCAACGAAGCCTGGGCCGAAAGCGCGGTTCGGGAGGCGCAGGCGCTCGACGCATCGGACGCCCGCCGAAAAGGGGTAGTCGAATACGTCCAGCCTGACCTGAGATCCGTCCTCCAAGCGGCAAACGGCGCATCGGTGCAACCGAAGGACCTGACGCTACAGGCAGCGAACGCCACGCTGATACGTGAATCACCCAACTTCCAAGAGAGGTTCGGAATTCCACTCTACACGCTGGTGGTTCCGCTGGTCATCGTGATACTCCTCGGCGCGGGAGCCGTGTTCGCGGTATTCAGGTCTCGCAGGTGGCGGGCCATGACTGGCAGGGAGGGTATGATCGGGGAGCTCGGGACCGTACGGCGCAAAATCTCCGGCTCCACGGGCGGCATGGTCTTCGTACACGGCGAGCTGTGGAGGGCGCTGCAGGAAGACCCGGATTCACCGCCGCTGGAACCCGGTACCGATATTGAAATAGTGGACTTCAGGCGCGCCTTCGTCATAGTGCGTCCAGCCGCAAAGTAGCATTTACTCAGCTGCCTGACCGGCGATGCGGTGGTAGACGAGCCCGTAGTAGAAATCCCCCGATTCGGCCAGGGACTCAAGGGTCTCCGTCCAGCGCGCATGTTCGGCGTCGGCGATGCGATCCCCTTTCAGGGCGTCGGCAGCGATGCGGTCGAGGAGGTCGCGGGTGTACGGCAGATACTCGTCGTCGGTCCAGAGGAAGGATCTCCTGGGCAACAAGCGCAGACCAGCTTCGCGCATCGGAGGACGCAGGCCCAGGGCCACAGTTCTCTTGAGATCCCGCCCTTCCCAGGAGTAGACGCGGCGCAGCAGATCGAAGTCCGGGAAGTTCACCGTGTCGGTGGTGAGATCCTGCTCGATAAACGCAAGTATCCCGCCGGGAGAAAGGCGCGAGGTGAGATCCCCTACCAACGCCAAAGTCGCGTCGTCGTCCAGATACGGCGCCATGACAGAAGATAGGATCACGTCGAACCGATCCCTGTCGAATGGGAAAGACTCAGGGTCCCCGACATCCCACCGACCGAGCACTAGTTCACCCCCTCCCCCACCACCCGCCTCGGCGAACTCCCTGGCTGCGGCGAGCATACCCTCGCTCTTGTCCGAGGCGTAGACCGTGGCGTTCGGCAACATCCTGGCGACGCGCCTGGAGAGCGCGGCCGTCCCGCATCCCACCTCAAGTACCGTGGAAGGCGTAGTGGATAGTCCGTCGAGCATCGGGACCACGAGGTCTTCGAACATGGCATGCGAGGCAGGGGCAACGGCGCGGTTCTCCATGCGCCTCGCGGCGGCCCGGAACTCGCCGCTCAAGTCCAGGTCGCGGTAGTTTGGAATGCCGGATATATTCACGCCCGTCCTCCTCGCTATGGTAGTCACGAAGTCTAATCAGTCGTGGCTGCGGACGATGTGATCGCATTCCGAGGCTTGCAACGGGCGCGGGCTCCTGAGAAAGTTTGCCGGAAGACAAGCGAGCGGACACGGAGGGTACGGATCGTGACGAAGACGCACTACTTCCCCGATGACAGGGTTCATTTTCTGTGGGACAACGAACTGGAGCCAGCCGTCACGGTCGCGCCAGGCGACACCGTCGTGTACCACACCAGGGAGGTGTCTGACGGCCAGATCACACCCGATTCCACAACCGACGTGCTTGCTGATCTTGACTGGGATCGCCTGTACCCACTGGCCGGTCCCGTTGCGATAGAGGGCGTAGAACCAGGCGACACATTGGAGGTCGAAATCCTCGACATCCATACAGAAGGCTGGGGCTGGGCCGCCGTCCTCCCCGGATTCGGGCTGCTCGCCGATGACTTCCCCGACGCGTACCTGAAGATCTTCGATCTCTCCAACGGCGACTACACGCTTTTCAAGGACGACATCGCAGTCCCCATCGAGCCGTTCTTCGGGACGATGGGCGTGAGCCAGGCCGGCCCGGATAAGCCGGTCATCATGCCGCCGGGACCGTTCGGGGGGAACATGGACACCCGCCACCTCACGAAAGGCACGGTGCTGCGCCTGCCCGTGGAGGTGCCGGGCGCGTTGTTCTCCTGCGGCGACGCCCACGCGGCCCAGGGTGACGGCGAGGTCTGCGTCACGGGCATCGAGTGCCCCATGTACGCGTCATTGCGCTTCAACCTCATCAAAGGCAAGTCCATCCCGGCGCCGCAGTTCCAGACGCCAGGCCCGCTGACGCCAAAGTCAGAGGGCGCTGGCTGGTACGCCACGATGGGCGTCAATCCGGATCTTATGCAGGCGGCGAAGGATTCGCTGCGGGCGATGGTCGAGCACATAAGCGTCACGTATGGGATAGAGCCGGTGGAGGCGTACGTGCTTGCAAGCCTCGCTGTTGACCTCAAGATCTCCGAGATCGTGGACGCCCCGAACTGGATCGTCTCCTCCTACCTGCCGCTCTCGATCTTCGGATAAAAACCCTTGTCCGGCAAAGACCCTCAATACCCGAACCTCTCCAGGCTGATCTCGGTCCCCGGCATGGTGGCGCTCGCCGTGCTCGGGGCCGTCATCGTCGGCGCGTCGCGGCTGTTCGGCACGGAGGTGGTGTTTCGGGAGGTACTCATAGAGATGGTCGCCAGCTTCGGCAGCGCGCTGCTCGTCATCGCGGTCTTCGGGCTGTTCTTCAGGAGCGGTATCGAACGGCTCATCCGGCGCATCCCTGGCGGCGATCTCTACGAGCAATCCACAGACCGCCTGCGGGAGATGATCGAGGGCGCGGATCACGGCGAAGGCCAGGCAGACTCCCGGCTCGAAGAGAGGTTGGATCGCATAGAGGAAAGCCTCGGCAACCTGTCCGGCGAAGACATACTGCGCCTGAGGGATGAAATCCAGAAACTGCGGGGGCTGCTGGAGAACGCGGAACCGGACAGGGAAACCTGAAGATAACCAGGCTGACCCGACCGTTCACAGTCGAGGCAGACAGCGTTACGGGCTACAATGCGCGTGTCTCGAATGTGGGAGGAGGCGCAGGCATGGAAACATTAGCCAGGGAAAGTGAACCGGACGGGCGGCAGGATTTCGAGCGCGTCCAGAAAGCCCGCTACAGGCCGGCACGCCTGACGGGTTTGCTGCTGGTTCTTCAGGCTGCGGGGCTTGCGGGTCTCGTGGCTTACGAGTTGCTCGACCTCAGCGTACTGGCCCAGCAGGGCGAGGTCTCGGCGGAGGTCCAGCGGAGCGTAAGCGACGTAGCCTCGGTCTTCTTCGTCCCTTCCGCCGTGCTCGCGCTCCTCGCGGCGCTCAGCCTTGTCATAGTGGCCCGCAGGGGATGGCTACTAGCCGCCAGCTCCCAGAGCCTGTGCCTGGCTGTCTGCCTGTGGCTGTACTCAGCCGAAAACACGCCTATCTACGTGTATCCGGTGATGATCTCCAGCGTTCTGATCATCCTTTACCTCAATTCCCGCACCGTGCGAACGCTCTTTCATTCGCGCCAGACCACTGGCGGCGGGGGCAGACGCAGATGACCGGGGATCACATGAGCCCCGAGGCGGCGGAAGCCCTGCTACGGCGCTTCGAGCCAGTCCTGTGCTTCACGCGGGGCGAGCAATTCTATCCGCTGGACGTGGCCCACTACGTGCGCGCCTGTAGCCTGTGGGTGCAGCGGGGAAACGACGAGCCAGTGTGCGTGGTTCCCCGCGACAAATTGAGCCTGGAGACGCTGGCCCAGCAACCCCTCGACGAGTTCGGGGCCGTACATTACCTGCGGTTCACCGACCCAAGGAGCATCAGGGAAGTGTATTCGAGGGGCGCCCGTAAGGAACTCCAGCGCAGACGACGCCTGACGGACGAAGACGACAAGACAAAGAAGATCTTCAGCACGGGCAAGGGACGTTTGGCCCGCGTCGGATACACCTCGCGTTTCGCTGACGCGCTCTACGAGATAGCCCTTCTTGCCAGGGGCCGGGTGCCTGGGGAGTCCACGGCAGCGGGCTCCATAGCTTACGGCAGGATTATGGACGGGGCCGAACACTACGTCTACCACGGAAGGGTGATGCGCCAGAACGGCTGGACCGTGCTCCAGTACTGGCTCTTCTACGCCTTCAACGACTGGCGCTCGGGCTTCTTCGGGGCCAACGACCACGAGGCCGACTGGGAGAAGGTGATGATCTTCCTCTCAGAGCCCGAACCCGGAGAGTTCGTCCCGGAGTGGGTGGCCTACGCATCCCACGAATACACAGGGGACAACCTGAGGCGACGCTGGGACGACCCCGAGGTGGACAGGGTCGGGGAACACATGGTGGTCTACGTGGGCGCGGGCTCCCACGCCAGCTTCTACGCGCCCGGCGAATACCTGACGGAACTGCCCATCCGGCTCCCCGGTCAGATGTCCAAGATTTCCACCGCCATGACCAATTTCTGGCAGAAGCAGTTGCGCCAGTACTCCCTGGACAGGCCATCGGCGAGCCAGACCAGCTTCTTCACCATCCCGTTCGTGGACTACGCGCGGGGCGATGGCCTCTCCCTTGGTCCGGGGCAGGATCGCGAATGGGATAGGCCGCGCCTGATGCAGCAACCTGAGCCAGATTGGGTGCGCGAGTACAGG